>Ga0210134_1000033_pt1 | contig 16752 bp, 17 predicted proteins | sample RushSE_CattailNL_3_FD_185565 | JGI IMG/M metagenome (GOLD analysis project Ga0210134, IMG submission 185565) | Wetland microbial communities from San Francisco Bay, California, USA, that impact long-term carbon sequestration - RushSE_CattailNLB_D2... | ecosystem: Environmental > Aquatic > Marine... | reverse complement strand
AAAATTTCAGACTTAGGATCTAAATTTTGAGAAATCAAGGTACGAAATTTTCAAGGTTTCGGTTTGACATCACTAAAGGGCGAGGCGGTAATATGTGACGCAGATCACCACATTACTCGAAACTGTGATAAGAGAATAGTATGAAAACCCCGGCAGGGAAGCCATTTAGAGTCCCTCAATCATTGGTTGGATTTTTGATGTGCCAGGTTAAAGAAACCTACATCATTCTTGAATCACGGCAAAATCAACAATTATCGAAATGCCCGAATTTCAGGTCTGTTCTTCAGATCTCTGCTTTTTTGATGGCTCGGTTTTTAAAAGGATATGATTCATTTTTGATTTTGTCGTCACCGAATATGTTACCATTAACCTAACATCATTGCATTTTCCCGGATCACATTATTTCAAGGGTATTTATTCTGCGATCACCCGTTGAACATGGCGCCATGACAGCACCGTTGCATCGGAGCGGTGCTGACAATCATCGCCACCATACACAACGTGGCTTCGCAAACGGCGTTTCTGCCCCGAAGCCTTCATACGATCCGAGAAGCGCTTTAGGTTTTTGAAAAAATCCTGGGTCGTTGTGGCACCCGATTTGATCTCGACGGTCTTAAGTTCTTCGCCGTGTTCGATGAGCAGGTCGATTTCCGGTCCCCGGGCTTCCCTGTAGTGAAACAAACTGGGCTGCAAGCCGCTATGAACACACGCTTTGTAGATTTCGGAGAATACCCAGCTTTCAAAAATTGCGCCTCGTAGCGGGTGAAGGCGAAGTTGCCCTGCTTCGCGAATACCCAGCAGATAACAGACCAGACCGCTGTCAAAGAAATGCAGCTTGGGTGCTTTAACGATCTGCTTGCGAATGTTGGCATGCCACGCCGGAAGGCGATGGATGATATAGCTGGTTTCCAGCACAGACAGCCAGGCGCGCACGGTATTGTGCGTTACCCCGGCGTCGTTGCCGAGTGCTGAAAGATTGATCTCCTGTGCCGTACGCCCGGCACAGAGCTTCAGAAATGCAGAAAAGGCCTGGAGGTCACCGACGTTGATCACCTGGCGAACATCACGTTGTACATAGGTGGCGGTATAATCCGTCAACCATTGATGCGCCGGGATGCCGCGATCGTAAATCCTGGGATAAGCTCCCTGCCAGAGCAGCGAGAACAAGTCGACAGGTGCGTTCGGAAATGCACGCAGTTCTTCCAGACTGGGTGGCAAAAGCACCAGGATGCCGCAGCGTCCCGCCAGCGACTGGGCAACAGATTGTGACAATCCAAAATGCTGTGAACCGGTGAGGATGAACCGTCCCGGTTCCGGATGGTCGTCAATCTCGCTTTGCAGGTAACTGAATAATTCAGGGACATGCTGGATTTCATCAATAATGGTGCCTTCGGCATACTCAGCCAAAAATCCTCGAGGGTCGCTACGTGCAAAATCGCGGATGTCCAAAGCTTCCAGCGACACATATTGTTTATCCGGGTACGCCATCCGGCACAGAGTCGTCTTGCCTGATTGCCGTGGGCCGGTAACCAGGACGGCAGGGTAATAGCCCGCCAGTTCGCTGAGCTTCATTTCCAAGGTACGAGGTATCATGAAGTCCAACCTGCCACAATATTCATAATTTGTCAATTGAAATTACAAATTATGAATATTGTGATGATTTTTGGTTTAATTTCGCGCAAGGGTCTCCAAACTTTATTCAGTTTTTCGATTAAAGCTCTATCAGCCACCGCACACAATCCGAATAAATTCAGCTTCCATCTCCGTCCGACAGGTCTTCACAGCCTGAATCAACCGGCTGAAATTATCCTGAGTATGGCGGGTTTTTTGGCGTAAGTTCGCCTTCTGGGTGGGACACAGATACCAGGTGCAAACCCAGGGTCTGCTCATTCTCGGCAGTACACAACCTTTAAGGCTCCAGTAACGACAAATCTCTTTCAAATTCGGCAGAAGCTGTTCGGGAGGAATTGGATGCCCGCCGAGATGGAGAAACAAAAGGTCCTTAAAATCGATCCAGGCCCTTGCGGTCAGACAACAGGGAGTCGGACACCAGGGGCATGTGGCCCTGCACAGATCGTCCAGAAACGGAAAAATCGAAGCCAGACCGGCCTCCAGGTCCCATGCCGACTTCATTGCATTTTTCAGGGCAACATAATGCCGACGGATGAGATACGCCAGATCCCGGTTGACGATTTGCCATTTGACTTTCGAACCCCAAGGCGGTTCGGCTCCGTGAAATATGTTTTTCATGATTGTACTCGCACCCATTCGTATCAAACCTATGGGAACTGAACAATACCAAAGTATAGACAATATCGACGACATAACCATCACTTGACCCGGCTTTTTTATAAGAAACAAGTATTTTTCAATATCGAGAAAAAATAGCTTGAAAGCTCTTTTTCATTGTGGTAGGCGTTTCCTTTGATTTTTCATGCCCACCTTAAAAGACGTTGAAAGGATTGTATTGAAATGACTCCAAAAAGAGAACTGCAAGCTGCTTATATCCTTATTGTTGTTTTTTTCTTTGTGGGTGTTATAAGCCATGCTGCCTTTCCGGTCAAATCTCCGGACGAACCGATAAGATTAATGTACAAAACGGTGGCGGGAAAAGTGCTGTTTGACCACAAAACGCATTATGCGGAATCGGGATATGGCCTCGCCTGTAAGGAATGTCATCACCACCCGGAAGAACCTGAAGACGAAAAAGACGCGCTCGTGAAGTGCGGTTATTGTCACCAGGTCCCTGCGGAAGGTCAAGCATACCCTGAATCTTGCCTGGACTGTCATGAATCCGAAGATCTCGAGGAGTCGGAGGTTATAAAAAAATCCGATGCATTCCATTCGCAGTGTGAAAGTTGTCATCAGGAAGTTGAAGCCGGTCCGGAAGAAGAGAGGTGCAGTTGGTGTCATGTCATGTAAACCGTCCGCTTTTGACTGCAGGCAAAGATGATTTGGGTGTCAAATATTCTAATGCAAAAAACAAAAAAGGTTAAACGATGATAAAACGAACGTTTATCGGTTTGACAAAGCCACGGCTAAAATATGATGCGCTGGACGTTAGAGCGCCGGAGCCAACGATTATCCAACCCTCCGAAAAGGTGACGCTTCTTTTAGACAAACCTTTTGATTTTAAAGATAAACTTTTGTTCAAAATCGGCGAAAAGGTCAAAACCGGCCAGAAGCTTTCTTACGCTGAAAATAGTGACGCCTATGTCATTTCTTCAGTTACTGGAACCATCTCATCCATTGCTCCATTCAGCGCTGATTACGGAAAAACATATACGGCCATATCCATCGATGTTGCTGACAACGAAGAAATTGACGATCAATTTTCAACACGTATAAATGAACCCACTATAGATACCGTAAAAGACTGCCTGTCCTTTATTCCCGGGAACCTCCCGGCCGGACTCTTTCCTTCCACCGACACATCACCACCCATTGAGACCATCGTCATCACAGGTGTTGACCGTGACCTACTGATTACGACCAATCAACACACGGTGCTCGTTGACAGCAAGGCAATCAAACAGGGTGTCCGTATTTTAAAGCAAATCACGGGAATCGAAAATATTGTCATGGTTTCGCCCGATCACTTGATGCAGGATGCCGGTCTCAGCGGGGCGGAAGTCCGGATCGTCCATCGTGAATACCCCGCTTCACTTCCGAAATTGATCATGCGGGATGTTCTGGGTCAGGTGGTTCCCGCCGGCAAAAATTGTGAAGACATCGGTGTATCTTTCATCAGCGCGGAAGCGGCTGCATCCATCGGCAAAGCGTTTGTTGAAGGCAACATTCCGGTTTATAAACGCTTTAATTTCATTAACAAAGACGGAAGTTCCTCACTTGTATCGGCCCGAATCGGAACACCCATCCGTGACATCTTAAGCGCTTTTGGCGTTACATTAAATGAAAAAGACCGATTAATTATCGGAGGGCCCATGACCGGCTCGGCCGTATACTCCGAGGACCTCCCGGTCCAACCGGATACGGATGCCATTATGGTTCAGCATAGCGACAACATCCCCATGGTTTCCGACTATCCTTGTATCAACTGTGGCGAATGCGTCAGGATTTGCCCGGCGAACATTCCGGTTAACATGCTTGTTCGATTTCTTGAGGCCGGGAAATATGAGGAGGCTGCCGGCGAGTATGACCTGTATTCATGCATAGAGTGCGGTCTATGCAGTTTTGTCTGTGTATCAAAAATGCCGATTTTTCACTATATAAAGCTGGCGAAATATGAACTCGGCCGGATCATTACAGCGGAGGCAACGAATGCTTAATCACAAAAAACTCATCGTTTCACATGCTCCATTCTGGCACGATGGGAGCGGCATAACAGTTCGAAGTTATCATACAATGCTTGCGGCTTTGCCTGCGGTGTTATTCGGAATATTTTCCTATGGCATGCCTGCCCTGAGCGTTGTTTCGCTCTCCATCTCCTTCGCAATTATATGGGAGTTACTCATCAATAAAATTACCAGGCGAACCGTCAGCATTGGCGACGGAAATGCAGCGCTTATCGGACTTTTATTTGCCATGCTTTTGCCGGCAACATCTCCGTGGTGGCTGGTCGCCACCGGTACTTTTGTTGCGGTGCTTATCGGAAAGCACATTTACGGCGGCATCGGCGGCAATCCCTTCAATCCTGTTCTAATCGGATCAGCCATCCTCATGGTGGCCTGGAAAGATTATTTTGATTTTAATGAAGTTCTGGTGAACTACGATCTCGGTTTTGCCATGGTCTATCCCCTGGCCGCCGCCAAACACTTGGGAACGTCGGGTGTTGAGGTTTTCGGTATAACCGATCTTCTATTGGGCCAGCAATCCGGCGGAATCGGCGCAACCTTCGGCCTCGGCCTCATTCTTGGAGGAATTTATCTGATTATCAGGGGATTTATCCGCTGGGAAATTTCGGTTTCTTTTTTGGCCGGTGTGGGTGTCACCGCCCTGTTGTTTCATATGTCCGATCCTTCCCATTACGCAGGCCCTGCATTCCACCTTCTAACCGGGTATACGCTGATCGGCGCCTTTTTTCTGGCCACCGAAGATTCATCTTCACCGGTCAACTTTATCCCCATGCTCATTTACGGCGCCGGAGCCGGCGTAATGACCGTATTGATAAGGAATATCGGTTCCTATGTTGATGGTGTGGTTTTTGCGATTCTGCTTATGAATCTTATCAATCCACTGTGTGACAAAATCAGACCAAAAGCTCTGGGAAAGGTTGTCTAAGATGCGAGATATAATTATGATGGTCGTAGTTTTGACGGTATTGAGTACCATTTCAGGCGGTTTGCTTTCCGGCCTGAGGAATGCAACCGCATCCAAAATCGAAGTGCAACAGCTAAAATTTGTCAAAGGACCGGCCATTAAAGAGATCCTCAAAGGCGTGTCCAATGATCCCATTGCCGACCGGTTTGCCCTCCAAGACGGCGAAGTGGAACGTAAATTTTTCGTCGGCAAATTTGACGGTAAAGCCAACACCGTTGTTCTTGAAAGTTTCGGGAAAGGCTATGGCGGTGACATCGGTCTGATGGTCGCCGTCAATATGGAAGATGACAAGATTGTCGGCGTCGGAGTGACCACCCACAGCGAAACTCCGGGACTTGGTGCCCGGGCAAAGGATGATCTCGGTTTTGTGTCCCAGTTTAAAGGAATGCCCATCAAAGAGACGTTCAAAGTCACCAACGACGGCGGAAAGGTTAACGCCTTGAGCGGCGCGACCATTACATCGCGGGCTGTATGTTCGGCGGCATCCGACGCAGGTATGATTTATCAGAAACTTAAACCTCAGCTTGCAGATAAACTAAAGGAATTTAAGTAAACAGGGAGATCATAATGGCGAAAACACTCACACAGGAATTTACCAAAGGTCTGTGGAAAGAAATACCGCCGTTTCGACTGGTGCTGGGTTTGTGCCCGGTACTGGGTGTCACGACGACCATGGAAAACGGCATCGGAATGGGTCTGGCCACGACGTTTGTCCTGGTATTTTCGAATATTCTGGTTTCGGCTTTACGAAACATCATCCCATCCAAAGTCAGAATCGCTTGTTTCATTATTATCATCGCAACCTTTGTTGTGGTCGTTGAACTTTTAATGCAGGCCTACGCCTATCCCCTGTTTCTCAAACTGGGTGTCTTCATCCCGCTAATTGTGGTAAACTGTATCGTGCTGGGAAGGGCAGAGGCATTTGCCTCCAAGAATAATCTTGTGATGTCAATCGCCGACGGGCTGGGTATCGGTATCGGCTTCACCCTCTCACTTTCGGCACTCGGTGCCATAAGAGAAGTCCTGGGAACCGGCAAGTTTTTGGGGGCGTCCGTATTTGGACCGTCCTATGAACCGTTTACATTCATGGTTCAAGCACCCGGAGCGTTTGTCTGCCTCGGGCTGATGCTCTGTATTATGAATCTTGTGGGAAGCAAATAGGAGTCAATCAATGGGATACATGGAAATTATTATCGGTGGGATCTTTGTAAACAACATCTTGCTGGCCCAGTTCTTGGGCAACTGCCCGTTTCTCGGCACATCCAAAAAAATGGAGACAGCGGTCGGCATGGCCATGGCGGTTGTCTTTGTTCTGGTGTTGGCCGGCGTTATTACCTGGCTGATTTACACATTTTTTCTGGTACCCTATAAGTTGATTTATATGAGAACCATTGCGTTTATCCTGGTGATTGCGGCCCTGGTCCAGTTTGTCGAAATGTTTCTAAAAAAGAGCATCCCTGCATTGTACGCAGGATTGGGCATCTTTTTGCCGCTGATTACTACCAACTGTGCGGTATTGGGTGCTTGTATTTTAAATATCGATAAAGAACTGAGCTTTATGAAAACCCTGGTACAGTCGGCGGCCTATGCAGTGGGATTCGGCCTGGCCCTGATTCTCTTCGCGGGCGTCAGAGAACGCATCATTCTGGCCAGGGTTCCGAAACCGCTTCAGGATACGTCCATCGGTCTTGTTACCGCGGGTATTCTGTCTCTTACGTTTTATGCTTTCAAAGGAATGATATAGATGATTGATTGTTGATGATTGATGATTTTAGGACGATTTCATTCTTCAATCGTAAATCAACAATCGGTCATCAATTATAGGAGGATACCGTGTTATCATTATCAGCAGTCCTATTTATGTTGGGGTTGGGGGCGTTGTGCGGAGGCGCGCTCAGTGCGGCTTCCAAGATTTTTTATGTGTATGAGGATCCCCGAATCGCCGTAGTGGAAAGTCTTACCGCCGGTGCAAACTGCGGCGGTTGTGGATATGCCGGATGTTCCGCCGCTGCAGTTGCCGTAGTGGCCGGCGAAGCACCCCCGAGTGTCTGTATTGTCGCAGGTGCCGAGGCGGCCGCTAATATCGCTGCGGTCATGGGTATGGATCCCGGAACCGCTGAAGCCCTGATTTCTTACAACACCTGTACGGGCGGCGACCGTGCCGAAAATAAATATCATTACATGGGAATCAAAACCTGCCAGGCGCTTGCCTCTCTTTCCGGAGGTCAGCGGGTCTGTCCGGTCGGATGCCTCGGTCTGGGTGACTGCGTCAGGGCCTGTGCTTTTGATGCCCTTAAAATGGGACCTTACGGCTACCCTGTTGTGAATGAAATGAAATGTGTCGGATGCGGTGCCTGTGAAAGGGTCTGCCCCAAGGATATCATGGAAATAAAAACCATGTCTCAAAAGCTGCTGCACCTCAATCAGTATGATGACCGCATAGCGCCTTGCCAGCAGACTTGTCCGGCTGAAATTGACATCCCCAAATATATATACCAGACAAAAGTCGGAGATTATGAAGGCGCCGTCAATACGATTCGCGAGCGCAATCCGCTGCTGCTGGCCTGCGGCAGGGTCTGTCCGCATCCTTGTGAAAATAAGTGCCGCAGAGGTATTGAAGACGAACCCGTTTCCATTAATCAACTGAAACGCTTTGTGGCTGACTTTGAAATGAATTCCGGTAGACGCCTTCCCATCTCCTGCGCGCCGGATACCGACAGAAAGATTGCCGTCATCGGCGGCGGCCCGGCCGGTTTGAGCTGCGCCTATTTTCTCCGTCGCCTGGGTCACAGCGTGACGATTTTTGATGCCATGCCGAAACTTGGCGGCATGATCCGCTATGGCATCCCGGAATACCGTCTTCCCAAAAAAGTGCTTGCATGGGAAATTCAGGGGATTCTCGATCTGGGCGTCGAACATAAACCCAACATGATGCTTGGCAAAGACTTTGACATCGGATCCCTGATGGCAGCCGGATATGATGCCGCTTTCTTAGGAATCGGTGCCTGGAAAGACTATTCCCTTGGTGTTGAAGGTGAGAATTTGGAAGGATGCTATACAGGAATCAATTTTCTGACGAATTTCGCTGTATGGCAGCAGGAAAAGCCCCATGACAAACGACCGTTTGTCGGCAAAAAATGTGTGGTGATCGGCGGCGGAAACACCGCCATCGACTGTGTTCGAACCCTGATTCGCCTTGGCGCTGATGAAGTATCCATTGTTTATCGCCGGACCCGTAAAGAAATGCCGGCCAACATGGTAGAAATTGAAGCGGCGGAGCATGAAGGCGTCAAGTTTACGTTTCTCGCAGCTCCCACCCGTGTCATCGGTAATGAGGAAGGCAAAGTCGTGGGCCTGGAATACCTGAAAATGGAGCTCGGCGAACCGGATGCCAGCGGCAGACGCAGACCGGTGCCCATCAAAGGTTCTGAAACGGTAATGGACATCGATATGCTGATTACCGCCATCGGTCAGGGCCCGGATGTTTTCTTTAAAGAAGAAAGCAAAAGGCTTGACGAAGACTTGAAGGTGACCCGGTGGAATACCATTGATTCTGCAGACCCGATTGCCCTTCAATCGAGTATCCCTTATATTTTCACCGCCGGAGACGCGGCCACCGGTGCCGATCTTGTCGTTTCCGCCATCGGCGGCGGACGCAGGGCGGCCCGATCCATTCACATGTACCTGGCCGGCCAGGATGTCACCCCTCCGGCAAAGACACTGTTTAAAAACAACATCCCAGTATCCATTTTCAAATCAGTCCCCGGAATAACGAAATTATCCAGAACGAAAATGCCGGAACTTCCGGTGGACGAACGGATCAAATCCTTCGTAGAGGCGGATCTTGTCATCAGCGAAGAAGAGGCCCAGTATGAATCGAACCGTTGTTTGCAGTGCTGCCTGATTTGTTATAATAAAGACGTTGCGTAAAAAAAGCCCGCCCTGAGAGGCGGGCTTTTTTTATCCCCGGAGGGGATTTGTGATTTTAGACACAAAATTCTACCAGAGCTACCTATCTATGATTCCCGCATTATGGGGGGATTCTATGCTGAACTAAATAATTACCTGCCGCATCATTATGGAAAACGTCGTTGACATTCAAGCCTATCGAGCCAAAATTGCAGAACAACGGGCCTTTGGCCCATGGGAAGAACGATTCGGCGAATCGTATCATTTGAAAACACGGCTGTCGGACCTTTCAGACAAAACGCTCTTTTTCCTCTCCCAGCCCGGAGAAACCAGCGCAATTGCCTATTATGAAATCATCATGGGAATTTTAGATTTTGGACTTGCCGCAAAGTTTAACTATCTTCCAAACAGCCAGCAAATGCGCGTTGTTGACATCCATCTTTTCCTGGCCGATCAGGTTCGGTTTGAGGTGATGCGCCGGTTGAAATGGCTGGTTAATCTCCCCTGTGAACAACACACGCTTGCACAATTGGTTCAGAACTTCGATACGATCAAGGCGGCATGCAAGGTGAAACCACCCGAACTGTCTGCATCGCATCCGGATTACGGCTCCTACCAATCTGTCACCAGCGGAGACAAGGAAGTTTTTATCCGCCGCCTACTGCGCGACGCACTCGAAGCATTTCAAAAACGATTGTCGACACCTTAAAGCGCAATTTTACCGCATGAAATTCTTCACAAATACCAACCCGGACAAACCTGAACCAAAACAAATATTTTATCACGAAGCACGAAATTTTAAAAACACGAAAAAGAATATTTTTTTATTTCGTGCTTTCGCCTGCCCCGTAGGTCTGAAAGATCGTACTGGGGTCATTTCGAGTTTTCGTGATTATTTTTAACTTATTGTTACAAAAAGCACAAATGAGGTCGCAGGGCGGGTTTTGGCATTGCCGGGAGCAAACCGCGGATTTACGGATTCTCCCCAAAGATTTTCAATGCGAATTTGGTAATCCGCGGATCATCGTAATCAAAGAATTGACCGCTGAATTTTTGGGGTGCGTACAGCGCCAACCAGGCAATGGAACGTGCGGGTATCTCCGGAGGCTCGAGTTCACCATTGTCTTTAAGCTGCCGGTAATACGCCACCTGTTCGTCTGACATAACCTTGACGCCCTCATTTCGAATGAATGCCTGCATATCGGTATCAACAACGCCCGGTCGAACCGTCACAGCGGTCACTTCAGGATTTTCCTCAGCCAGCACCTGTGTAAAATGGTTTAGGGCGGCTTTGGCAGCGCAATATGCGCTGGCGTTTTTCAGGACCCGGCTCGCTGCACCACTGCTTACATTTACAATCCGACCGTACTGTCTGCACAAAGAAGATATTGCGGCCCTTATCATATTGAATGGACCAAGAAGATTGACCTCGATATTATACCGCCAGGCGTCCGGTTCTGTACGTGAAACTGATGAAATGGGCTGGATGATGCCGGCATTGTTCACCAGGGCGTCAATCCGTCCGAATCTGCCCAGTGTCAGTTCAACGACACTGCGGCAGGCATCGTAGTTGGAAACATCCGCTGTAACGATAAGCGGTTTCCCTCCCAGATAACGAATATCTCCTGCAACGTTTTTCAGTTTTTCTTCAGACCGCGCAACAAGGGTAACGGCCGCCTGGACCTTTGCCAGCCAGCGAGCCACGGCAGCCCCCAATCCTCGGGAAGCACCGGTAACAATAACTACAGGCATATCGTGCATGTCATCATCCCCTTATTTATTTTGTAACTATTCAGGGAGGCAGTTGTTTTCCCGTAAAGATGCCACTGTCGCCTTCTTTATCAATCGGGTAGCGATATCCGACGCAAGGCCGTTATCATATCCTGCATATCAGAGGGTATCGGTGCTTCAAACGAAACGATCCTTTTCGTCATGGGATGGATAAACACAAGACGCCAGGCATGCAGCATCTGCCTGGGGACCGATTTGAAGTCGTCTTTCCCATCAGCAACCATTTTTCCGGACTTTCGACCGCCATACACCGGATCCCCGATAACCGGATGGCGGATAGCGGCACAGTGAACCCGAATCTGATGTGTCCGGCCGGTTTTCAGGTTAACCTCTATCAGGCTTGCCAGCTCAAAACGTTCCCTGATCTGCCACGTTGTCTCCGCAATGCGGCTTTTCCGGCTATTTGTCGACATTTTTTTCCGATCTACAGGATGCCGGCCGATGGGAAGTGATACGGTACCCGAATCGGTATCCATTTTACCATAAACAAGGGCCAGGTATTTTTTCGTGATTTTTCTCGACTTAAATTGCTTTGACAGGTTCTGGTGTGTCGCCCCATTTTTAGCGACCACCAGTACACCCGACGTATCTTTGTCGAGTCTGTGCACAATCCCGGGCCTCAGCTTTCCCCCGATCCCTTCAAGTCCCGGGCAGTGATATAGGAGTCCGTTCACCAGCGTCCCGCTGTAATGACCCGGTGCCGGGTGCACCACCAGTCCGGGTTGTTTATCGACGACAATAATATCATCGTCTTCGTAAAGGATGCGGATCGGAATTGGCTCCGGTTTGAATAATACAGGTTCCGGAGGGGGAATAGCGCCACAGATCTCATCACCTGGTTTTACCCGATAACCCGGCTTTTTGGCGACACCTTGAACCCGTATCATCCCATTGCGGATCAGGGTTGTGGCAACAGAACGCGAACAATCGGAAATGCGGGAGGCAATGAGCAGATCAAGACGCTTGCCTGAATCGGACATATCAACAAGAATGGTAAAGGAACTCTGGTCGCGCATATTCTAATAAAGGCAGGCTAATCGTCGGGAATATCTGAACCGTCCGTATTTTCGGTTTCTTTAGGGGGAAAGAGCAGTTTCATTTGAGATATAATCGCCTTTTCGTCCGTATTACTGGCAGTAGAAAGTTCCATTACAAGCAAGGTTTGGGCGGTATCATAAAGTTTGCGTTCACCAAAGGATAGATCTTTGGTTAATTTCAACAGGGAAAGATCCCTAAAAACCTCAGCCACATCATAAAGGGAACCGGTTTTAAGCTTATCCATGTATTCTCTGTATCGGCGATTCCAGGTCTGGGTTTCAGAAGATGAACGATCCCTTTTTTTCATGACATCGTAAACTTTAGGGATATCTTTTTCATCAATGACGTCCCTGAGCCCGACCTGTTCGACATTCCAGGTGGGGATCATGATCGTCATTTCGTTTTCGATGATTTTCATCATGTAAAAATCATGTTCTTCGCCGTTAACCATCCTGGTTTCAATGGCATTAATCCTTCCGACGCCATGGGCGGGATACACCGCAAGATCTCCAACTTTAAATTCCCGAACGTCTGGTTTTTTTTCAGGCGTTTCCGTTCCTTCTTTATCCTTTTTCTTAATCATTTTAACACCGGCATATCTTTAAAAAAATGATCTTCCATCACGATCTTTTGCATTTTCGACATCGGCTCTTCAATTATCGAATATCCGATTTCGTCAATTATCTCTTATAAGTTGAATTTATACCATACAATGGATAAACAATCAACCACAACAATCAATAAAAAAGGATCGGCGTAACAAACGCGCCGATCCTTTTTTATTGTATCTGTTTTTAAGAATGCCGTCTTACAGCAAGAAGGGTACCATCAGCAGTGCAACAACATTCAGGATCTTGATCATCGGGTTAACGGCCGGACCTGCAGTATCTTTGTAAGGATCGCCAACCGTGTCACCGGTAACCGCCGCTTTATGAGCTTCGCTTCCTTTTCCGCCCAAATGGCCGTCTTCAATGTATTTCTTGGCATTGTCCCAGGCTGCTCCACCGGTGGTCATGGAAATCGCTACGAAAACACCGGTAACGATACTTCCGATCAAAAGTCCGCCAAGCGCCACCTTGCCCAGTAACAATCCGACGACAAGGGGAGCCACAACCGGAAGAAGCGCGGGAACGATCATTTCTTTCAAAGCAAACTTGGTGACAATATCCACACATGCACCGTAGTCCGGTTTTCCGGTACCTTCCATAATGCCCGGAATTTCGCGGAACTGGCGACGCACTTCTTCAACCACTGCCCCACCGGCATTTCCCACCGCTTTCATGGCAATGGAAGCAAACAGGTACGGCAAAAGCCCGCCGATAAAAAGACCGATGATAACGTTGACATCGGCCAGGTCGAACCTCAAGACCTCAGCACCTGCTTTGCCTTGTAAGGCAAATTCCTCTACATAGGCTGCAAACAGAACCAGAGCCGCCAGACCGGCTGAACCGATGGCATATCCTTTGGTCACTGCCTTGGTGGTATTCCCAACAGCATCCAGCGGGTCGGTCACGGCCCGGACGCTCTCATCCATGTTCGCCATCTCGGCAATTCCGCCGGCATTGTCGGTAATCGGCCCGTAAGCATCAATGGCAATCACCATTCCGGTCATGGAAAGCATGGACATGGCTGCCATGGCAATTCCGTAAAGGCCGGCAATATGATGCGCCATATAAATCGCCAGGCAGATGGCAAGAACCGGAGCAGCCGTGGCCTGCATGCTCACCCCAAGACCGGCAATGATATTTGTGCCGTGACCGGTGGTCGATGCCTGTGCAATCTGTTTAACCGGAGAATATTTGCCTGTATAGAATTCGGTGATGATAACAATGACAACGGTGAGAATAAGCCCGATAAGCGTGCAATAGTAAATATTCATGGCGGAAATGTCACCCAGTCCGCCCATGAACTTTTTGCTGGCATAGAAGAACGCACCAGCCGCCAGGATGGCAGCGCCGAACATCCCCTTATACAGTGCACCCATGATATATCCGCCGCTTCCAAGTCTCACAAAGAAAATAGCGATCATCGAAGCGATGATTGAGATAGCACCGAGCACCAGAGGGAATTCTGTTGCCATGAGGTTTTTCGGGAAAAGAAGATGACCGATCAGCATGGCGGCAACCGCCGTAACTGCATAAGTCTCAAAAAGGTCTGCGGCCATACCGGCGCAGTCACCCACATTGTCTCCTACGTTGTCGGCAATCGTTGCCGGGTTTCTGGGGTCGTCTTCAGGGATACCGGCCTCAACCTTACCGACCAGGTCTGCGCCGACATCGGCGCCCTTTGTAAAGATTCCGCCGCCCAGCCGTGCGAAAATCGAAATCAGACTGCCGCCAAAACCAAGGGCTACCAGGGCGATAACGTCATGGGTTGCGGTATAATAACCGGCTGTGGCTGTTAACGCCAGGCCGGCTACGATCATACCGGTAACGGAACCGCCTTTAAAGGCCATGGAAAGTCCGGCCGCAAGCCCTTTTTTTGCAGCCTCTGCTGTTCTGACATTTGCAATGACCGACACCCGCATACCGATATACCCTGCACAAAATGATGCCGTTGCACCAATCAGAAATCCAATGGCGGTCTTTGCCCCTAGAGTGGCAAAGATGATAATGAAAATAACGATACCGGCAGCACCCATACTTTTGAGCTGGCGGTTCAAGTAGGCAATTGCGCCTTCTTTGATTGCACCGGCAATTTCCTGCATCCTTTCACTTCCGGCAGGCGCTTTTTTTACAATACCGGCCAGTATAATTGCAAAAAGCACTCCCACAGCGCCGATCAGCGTGCAAAACAACGGTAAATTGTTTAATACAGATTCCATTTTCCCTCCATCTGAGATACTTAGCTTAAAATTAAGATTCTTTTATCGTTGAACCTGTTCATCCCTTCCTTTGTACCTTTACAAAGAATTGTAACGATGGCATCCTTGGCCGTGGTGATGATCTGGCTTAGCACTTTTCTTTCTTCTAAAGTAAATTTACCCAGAACATAATCAGCAGCATCATTCTCGGCATCAGGTCGCCCGACACCAATACGAAGACGCGTAAAATCACCTCCGCCAAAGGCATCTATGATTGATCTTACGCCTTTGTGTCCCCCATCCCCTCCTTTCTCTTTTATTTTTAATCTTCCAAAAGCAAGGTCGATGTCGTCGTGAACGACCAACATGTCCTCACATAATATCCTAAAATATCCTGCAATGTTCTGAACCTGGGGCCCGCTTCTGTTCATATAAGCCATGGGCTTAGCCAGGACAATCTTTACACTATTGATCGATCCGATGCCGAATCGAGTATCAAACTTTTGTTTTTCAAGGGCAATAGAAAAAGCGTCTGAAACTTTATCCACCACCATAAAACCGACATTGTGACGTGTTTTGGAATAGGTCTTTCCGGGATTTCCCAGTCCAACCACCAAGCGTAATTGTCTTTGCGGCATAAACAATACCTGTAAAAACTATTCTTCGCCACCAGCTTCAGGTGTTTCTCTATCTTCTTTTTCAGCCTCTTCCTCTTCGGCCTCCTTTTCCTCTTCCGGTTCTTCTTCCATCTTCGGACTGAGTATTGTTACCACCGTATAGTTGTCATCTTCTAAAAACTCAATTTCACCTTCAACGCGGATTTGTCCCACATGGATGGAATCTCCGATATCAAGATCGCTAATATCAATCTCAATGGACTCCGGCACTGCTAAGGGTAGACATTCCACCTCGAGTTCACGCCTTATGATCTGAAGCATACCGCCAAGCTCTACGCCTTTTGCCCTTCCTGTCGTTACAACAGGAATTTTAGCGGTGATCTTTTGATCCATTTTGATTTCGTAAAAGTCAATATGTATGAAATTTCGGGAAAGCGGGTGGGTCTGAAGCTCCTTTATCATTGCAGGTCTGGTGGTTGTTTCGCCGTTCTTTTGAATGACAAGGTTCAAAATAACCTGACCTATTCCGCCTTTTTTAAAAACCTGTTCAAGATCACTTTTGTTCACAGAAAGCAGAACAGGTTCTGTTTTCTGACCGTAAAGCACGGCCGGGATCTGGCCTGACATTCTTAGTCTTCGTGCAGGACCATTACCGGTTGTGGTTCTTATTTTTGTTTTAAGTTCTATTAAATCCAAAATATATTCTCATCCTCCTTAAAAAACTTTATACAAAGAGAGACGTCACTGAATCACCTCTAACACTGCGGATAATCGCTTCACCAAATAGCTCGGAAATGGTAAGTACCTTTATTTTATTACAGGTCTTGGCATTTTGTCTCAACGGAATAGTGTCTGTAACAACCAATGTTTTCAGCTGTGACGCCTCAATCCTTTCAATGGATGGACCGGACAAAACCGGATGTGCACAAGAGGCATGGACCTCCTTGGCACCATTTCTCATAATCGCTTCTGCGGCTTCAATCAACGTACCGGCAGTATCGACCATATCGTCAAGAATAACCACTGTCTTTCCGGCAACATCGCCGATAACGGCCATTGCCTTGGCCTTATTGGGCGCTTCCCGACGTTTGTCAATAATGGCGAGACCGGCGTTAAGGCGTTTTGCAAAGGCTCTGGCCCTTTCAACACCCCCTGCATCCGGAGAAACGATGACAAGGTTATTATTAAAATTTTTCCTGATATAATCGATAAGAACCGCGGCAGCGAAGAGGTTGTCTACCGGAATGTCAAAAAAGCCCTGAATCTGACCCGCATGAAGATCCATTGTAATAATTCTGGTAGCACCGGCAACCG
>Ga0210134_1000029_pt1 | contig 17526 bp, 14 predicted proteins | sample RushSE_CattailNL_3_FD_185565 | JGI IMG/M metagenome (GOLD analysis project Ga0210134, IMG submission 185565) | Wetland microbial communities from San Francisco Bay, California, USA, that impact long-term carbon sequestration - RushSE_CattailNLB_D2... | ecosystem: Environmental > Aquatic > Marine... | reverse complement strand
GCGCAGTGATCCACATTATTGGTCCCGACCACTGCCCTGGCAAATTTTTGAACCAGGTAATTTTCTTCATTGGTAATTTTAGCGGAAGCAAGTACGCCGACGCTGTCAGGACCGTGCGCCTCAATAATGGCCTTTAGTTTTTCGGCGGCATTCTGGATGGCGTCATCCCAGGAAGCTTCTTGCAACTGGCCGTTTTTCTTCAGCATGGGTGACTTTAGGCGCTTGTCGCTGACCACATGTTCGTGGAGATTCCAGCCCTTGATGCACAATTTGCCCTCATTTACCGGGTGGGTTTTCATGGGCAGAGTGTCCACAAGCCGGCCGTCCATCACCTGGAAAAGAACACCGCAGCCGGTACCGCAATATGAACATGTTGAAGGAATGAGTTTGAAATCCATTCGAATCGCTCCTTATATTATTGAAGATTTTGGATTGAATATTGACGGCTCTGAATAATACGGGATGAAGGCCATCAAGTCTTCAATCGTGTGTCTTAAAATGGGTTTGGGTTTAAATGGGTTTGGGTTTCAGGGTGACTTCTTCTCCCAGCATGTTAAACGGTGACTGATCCGCACTGGTTCCGGTGGTGTAATCAAATACATCGGACACGATTCCATTGACTTTCCGGTAGAGCAGACGCAAAGGGATGTCAACCGGGCAAGCATCCTCGCACAGACCGCAATCAATGCAGCGACCCGCCATATGAACCGCCCGAACCAGATGGAAAATCGGAACTTCCGGCGGAATACTGCCCGTAGCAATCAGGTCGGGATGTTCAAGGCCGCATTCCTTGCAAAAGCATACCGGACAAATATCGCGGCAGCCAAAACACTTGATGCATTTCTGAAGTTCATACATCCACCGTGAAAATCTCTCTTCCTGGCCGAATTCTTCCGCTATTTTAACGTCCATGTTGTTGTCAATGCCGATCATCTTCTTGACCGGCGGGGCATGTTCCGGTTCCAGATAAGAGCAGTCGCCGTGTTCCTTGAGCTTGGACGGGCAGCAGTTGACCCCGATGGTTTTAATGTTTTCAGGGTTCAACTGGTTCCAAATATAAAGAACATTCAAAGCCCGTTGATTACAATCTCGCGTTAAAAGTCCTATTTTCAGTTCTTTATGTTCCGCCGCGATTTTTGTGGCCATTTTTTCAAGTGAATACCGGGCCTTCCCGACAATCAGATCGCTGATGTCATCCAGATTCTCCTTGGTGAAGCAATAGGGCAGCGGATGACCCTGAATCATTTTATACCCTAAAAATATATCCACCTTGCCCTGTTCAAGCCACTCTCTCACTTGTTCTTGCATAATCATCCTCCCACTACGTTTGCAGTACCCTGAACCGCTTCGCACGAACTCATAATGGCGGACATGTCAAAACCGCCGGACAGAGGGCTTGGGCCCAATGATTTTATTTTATTCGTGAAACTGGTGACAACCTGTACAAACTTCTGAGCTTCGGCCGAGGATATCCAGTCCAGGTGCAATCGGCCTTCCAATCCCATAAACGCCAGAAGTTCCTGTAGAAAGGTCATCCGTTTGATCGTCATGTAATTACCGTACAGGTAATGGCAATCACCGACATGTCACCCGCCCACAAGGACGCCGTCGGCCCCACTTTGAAAAGCACGCAAAATGTGATGCGGCGATACCGTTGCCGAACACATTACTCGGATGGGACGAATATTGGGTGGGTATGCCAGACGGCTCACTCCTGCCAGATCAGCCGCCCCATATGCACACCAGTTACACATAAAAGCGATGATTTTAGGCTCAAATTTATCTTCGTTCACATTATTCTCCTTTCCAGTGGCTTAAGCGCTCAATGCGCTTTTGATCTGGGCATAAAGTTGATGGTTGTTGAAGCCCATCAGCGCCGGTGCCTCGGAAGGACATACTGCTGCACAGGCACCGCATCCTTTACAAAGAGCCGGGTTTACTTCAGCCACAAATTTTTGGTTATCAAAGCTAATGGCACCGTAAGGGCAGACATTGATGCATCCCAGGCAGCCCGAACACAGTTCCGCCCGAATAGCTGAGATAATGCCGCCGACTTTAATGGTTTCCAATGCCAGGACGGTTGCGGCTCTGGCCGCAGCAGCTTGTGCCTGGGCGATACTTTCTTCGATAGGCTTTGGATAATGGGCCATACCGCACAGAAAAATACCGTCGTTGGCAAAGTCGACCGGCCTTAATTTTTGATGCGCTTCCAAAAGCCATCCGTTCGAATCCAGAGGCACCTTAAAAAGCTGGGCCAACGAATGGTCCCAGTGAGAGACAATTGCCGATGCCAGACAGAGGATATCGGCGCTTATCGCCAATTTATGGTTAAGGATCCGATCTGTAAACTCAACAATGACCCGGTCGCCGTCCGATTTTACCTCAGGCTTTTTATCCTTGGAATACGTAAAAAAGAGCACGCCGGCGTTTCTTGCTTCGCGATAGAGGTCTTCCCTTTTTCCATAGGTTCGAAGATCCCTGTAGAGAATTGAAACATTAACTTCCGGGTTTTTCTTCTTAAAGTCAAGAGCGTTTTTGACGGAATGGGTGCAACATACCTTTGAACAATACGGGCGTTCTTCATCTCTGGATCCGACGCATTGGATAAAAACGACATTTTGGGCCTGCTCGATTCTGGGATCGTTTTTTCTGAACAGTTCGTCGAGCTCCAGGTGGGTCATCACGGCTTCATGTTTTCCGTAAAGATATTCATCAGGTTTATATTCTTTCGCGCCGGTGGCGATAACGGCCACTCCGTGTTCAATGGTTTTTGTCGAATCACCGTTTCTAAGCTCTGTTTTGAAATTGCCGACAAAACCGTCAACCTTGCCGATCGTTGCCCCGGCATGTACGGTGATTCGGTCATCCGACTCCACGGCGTTTATAAGCCCTTTAACAAAAGTTCCGATGTCTTCATTTTTATGGGTTTTGCCCAGCATCAGGGCGTTTCCACCCAATTTGTCTGATTTTTCAACGAGATCTACCGGATATCCCTGATGTGCCAGGGAAACGGCGGCTGTCATGCCGGCAATCCCGCCGCCGATAACCATCGCTGAATGTGATACCGGGAGATCGGTCTGCATTAAGGGGGTCAAGAGATTTGTTTTTGCCACGGCCATTCGAACGAGGTCCTTGGCCTTTTCAGTGGCTGCATCCGGGTCGTTTGCATGAACCCAGGAGTCATGATTTCGAATGTTGGCCATCTCAAATAAATATTTGTTCAAACCCGCATTGATCAGGGTTTCCTGAAACAGCGGCTCATGTGTCTTGGGTGTGCATGCCGCTACGATCACGCGGTTGAGGCCCTGTTGTGTGATGATGTCCGTCATCTTTTCCTGGGTATCCTGGCTGCAGCTAAAGAGGTTCTCTTCCGCATATACGACGTTCGGCAGGGTTTTGGCGTATTTTACAACCTCCGGTACTTTCACCACACCGCCGATGTTGATACCGCAGTTGCATACAAATACGCCGATTTTGGGCGGTTCTTCGCTGACATCCCTTTCCGGGGGCAGCTCAACGGTTTTGGTTCGGGTGTTGCGTGCCGATGCCAGGTGCTCTGTCGCCGCACAGGCCGAGGCGCTGGCTTCCATGACCGACTGAGGAATATCCTTGGGGCCGGTGAATACACCGCAGGCATAGATCCCATCAACAGAGGTGGCCACCGGATGGAAACTATCGGTTTCGATAAACCGATAATCATCCAGGTCGATGCCCAGACGGGCGGCAAGATCTGCAACATCCTGATTGATTTCAAGGCCAACGGACAGGACAAACATGTCAAAGATTTCTTCCGTGATGGTTCCGTCTTCCTGGATATAGCGAACCGAAACATCATCGGACCCGGGTACCGGATCGATGGTATGAATTCGGGACCGGATAAACCTTACGCCGCTCTTTTTTGCATTTTCATAATATTTATCGAAGTCTTTACCGTGTGTTCGCATATCCATATAAAAAACAGCACAATCGAGCGGATCACTGCTGTGCTCCGTTGCAATCACCGTCTGCTTGATGGCATACATACAGCAGACCGATGAACAATAGGCATTATCGCAGCGGTTGAGGTCTCTGGAACCGACGCATTGCAGCCAGCCGATTTTTTTGGGTTCTTTGTGGTCCGACGGTCGCACCAGGTGCCCCATAAACGGGCCGGTGGCAGAAAGAATCCGTTCAAATTCCAGTGAAGTGACCACATTGGGGAGACTGCTATAGGCATACGAATCGAAGCGACTGGGATCGAACGCGTCAAAACCGGGTGCAAGAACAATGGACCCCACGTCAAACTCGACAAATTCATCCTTTTGGGAATGATCAATGGCTTGAACCGGACAAAAATCTGCACATATCTTGCATCCGCCGGTTTTAAAATGTACGCATTTGCTCCGATCGATGGCCGGCGTGTTGGGCACTGCCTGGGCATACGGCACATAGATGGGTTTTCGGCCTTTGAGACCTGCATCATACTCTGAAGGTATCTTCTTAACCTTGTGTTTTGTGATATTTTCTTTAATCTTATCGATGGTAATGTGCCCTGTAGGACAGACGGAAGCGCATGCACCACACGCCATACAGACATCGGTTTGGATGTGAAAAGGAGTGTCTACTTTCATTTGCACGCCACGGCCGGTGAGGCTGATGGCGCTGTTGCCCATTCGGTCACAGATACGGGTACACAGACCACAAAGGATGCAGGTGTCGTCTTTAATCTTAAAGCGGGTTTCTTCAAGGTTGTATTGGGCGGCAAGCTCCTTGATGATGGGTACATCCGGACAGCGGGCAAGCAATAATTCTACGTTCAATTTTCGGCCTTCGTGTACCGTTTCGGTATCGGTCTTGACTTCCATGCCTTCCCAAATGGGGTAGTTGCAAGCGGTCACAAACCGTGTGCGGCGACCGTCAAAAAGCTCCACAGTGCACAAGCGGCACATCCCTGCCGGCTCAAGCGCCTTATGGTGGCAGAGGGTTGGAATTTTAACCCCGTATTTTTCGGCAACTTGAAGGATAAATTGACCTTCCTCTCCCTGAACTTTTTTTCCGTTTAACTTGAACGTAATCATGGATTTTACCCTTATTCTATCCTTATTTTATTTAATAAGAATTGCATCAAACTTGCAGGCATCATAGCAGATGCCGCATTTTATGCACTTTTCCACGTTTAAATTATGCGGTTCTTTCTTTTCGCCTGTAATGGCTCCCTCGGGACACCGTTTGGCGCAAAGCGTACAACCGTTGCAGGCCGCCTCGTCGATTTCATAGTGGAACAAAGGCTTGCAAACGCCTGATGGACATTTTTTGTCCTTTATATGGGCCTCATACTCATCCCGAAAATAAAGGATCGTGGTCAGAACCGGATTCGGCGCCGATGTTCCCAGTCCGCACAGGGAAAACTTTTGGATCATCATGCCCAGTTCTTCCAGGAGTTCGATGTCGCCCTCCTTGCCGTTTCCTCCACAAATATCGGTCAGGATATCCAGCATTGCCGTAATTCCTTCGCGGCAAGGGTTACATTGACCACAGGATTCTTCTTTCAGGAAATCCAGAAAATACCGGGCCACATCCACCATGCAAGTATCCTGGTCCATGACAATCATTCCGCCGGAACCCATTATGGAGCCGACTTTGATTAATTCGTCAAAATCGACACCCAGACCTAAAAATTGCTCGGGGATGCACCCGCCGGAAGGTCCACCGGTTTGAACCGCTTTGAATTTTTTCTTTTTCGGTATACCGCCGCCGATATCAAAAACAATCTCTTTAAGAGAGATCCCCATGGGGACTTCCACCAGGCCGGAATTTTTCACTTTACCCACCAGACTGAACACCTTTGTGCCTTTACTGTGCTTTGTACCCATCTTGACATAATTTGAGGCTCCCTTTAGAAGAATCACCGGAACATTGGCATAGGTCTCTACATTGTTTAAATTTGAAGGCTTTTCTCTGAACCCTTTTTCCACGGTATGGATATACTTGGCTCTGGGCCTGCCCACCTTTCCTTCCAGAGAAGCCATTAACGCTGTCGATTCTCCGCAGACGAAAGCGCCGGCTCCAGTAGAAATCTTGATGTCAAAACTGAAATCAGAGCCTGCGATATTTTCGCCAAGAAGCCCGTATTTTCTCGCACTCTTGATAGCGTTAACCAGTCGTTTTACCGCAAGAGGATATTCATTTCGAACATAGAAAAACCCCTGACTTGAACCAATGGCTCGTGCTGCAATCAACATGCCTTCAAGAACGCTGTGTGGGTCGCCTTCCAAAACGCTTCGATCCATGTATGCGCCGGGATCCCCTTCATCGGCATTGCAAATGATATATCTTTCACCTTTGTGCTTGGCACACGTCTCCCATTTGATGCCTGTTGGAAAACCGCCGCCGCCGCGGCCCCTTAACCCCGATTCCTTAATCGCCTGGATGATTTCTTTGGGTTCCATATCTTTTAGGGCTTGGATAAAGGCCAGATAGCCTTTCCTGGCGATGTATTCTTCTATGCTGTCCGGATTGATGTACCCACAATTCCGCAAAGCGATCTTTACCTGTTTATTAAAAAAGGGAATATCTTCTAAAACAGGGATTCCCTCTAAGGGCGTAACACCGGACATGGGGTTTTGTATGTCGTTTTCCAGAGTTGAACGAGGATCTTGCATCTGCCCCAGGATCAATTTTTTGTTGAAATTGCTTTCTCTATAATCCTGGATTATATCCAGGATTTTATCTTCCGTTATATTCTTATAAAGAAGGCGAGGCTTCCCTTTCTCGAATATTTCAACCAGCGGTTCTTGTTCGCAGAAACCGATACAGCCGGTTTGGTTGATGCTAACGCCATTGTTGCCGGGGAATTCTTTTACAGCCGTTTCCAGTGACGCTTGAGCACCTGCAGCAATGCCACACGAAGCTATACCAATATTAACCTTAATCGCTTCCGGATAATAGAGCATCTTGCTGTAATTTTCACTGATAACCTCTAAATCTTTTGCAGACTCGATTTTCATCATTCGTGCCTCTATTGTTTGTTATTCATACTTTTCCAAAATCTTATCTACTTCGGTATAGGCGATGCGACCATGCATATCTTCATTAATCTTAACCACGGGCCCCAAGCTGCAACAGCCGATACAGCGTACCGATTCAAGGGTAAACCGCATGTCCTCTGTGGTTTCGCCATCTTCTATATTCAGAACATCTTCGAGCTTTTCCCGTATTCTCTCACCACCTCTGACATGGCACGCCGTGCCAAGGCAGATTGAAATAATGTTCCTGCCTCTCGGTTCAAGACTGAAAGTACTGTAGAACGTTGCAACGCCATAGATCTGGCTGAGCGGAACACCGATGCTTATAGAAAGATAGGTTAAAGCCGGTAACGGAAGATAGTTGTAGCGCCTCTGAATTTCCTGAAGTATCATAATCAGATTTTCTTTGTCATTGTTAAAATCTTCCTCAATAATCTTATCGAGTTCCATATAATCTAATTCCGCGGTTTCAAAGCTTTCCGCTAAAACTGGATGGCTCATATCCTTATCCTCCTGATAAAACACGCTTAAATCGATACGACGATTTTATAATGACTTTGACTGATTTTCGGGCATGGGTATGTTTGTCACCGGGCAGCTTTCAACGCAGTTACCACAGCCCGTGCACAGGTCCATGTTGATACTTCGAGCACGTTTTTTTACTTTTACTTTGAAGTTTCCGGCAGATCCTTCAACAGATTCCAGATCCGCGTATGTGATGATTTCAATGTTTAGATGCCGGCCGACCTCGACCAGTTTGGGCGAGATAATTCACATGGCACAATCATTGGTGGGAAACGTTTTGTCCAGCTGGGACATTACTCCGCCGATGGACGGGGATTTTTCTACGAGATAAACGTAATATCCCGCGTTGGCAAGATCCAGAGCGGATTGCATTCCTGCAATGCCTCCCCCTAGGACCAGAACCGATCCGATTACATCGTTGGCCATCGTTCGATCCTCCTCTAAAAAGAGCATTTTTGGTGGGAAACCTCATAAAAAGCAGATTCCTGTCATTAAAAAAACAAGTTGTTTAACTATAAGGAATTAAAAAGTTTGTCAATAAAATTCTATGGGTAAGACAATGTAATATAGGGACAATCAAATATAAATTCGCAGAATAGATGGATTATTGAAGATGCAAGTTCTACGGTTCATTTAATTTTTTGCGAATTTCAAGCAATTTTCTTGTATTGTGAAACAATGCTTTATATTATGACAAAAATCTGATATGCGTTTTCAAATACAAGAAGTGGATTAATTCAAGCTGTTTTAAAGGTTATGCCATGAAACATAAAGACAATGACAGAATGGATGCATTTACTTCAGATCCTCCAGAAAATGATTATAATGAACAGTATTCTATCTGGGAAAAGGATCGGAGCGTAAAATTCAAGAATCATATTCCAAAAAGGTCTCGAAATATACCGTTAATAAAATTTGGCATCGGTTTTTTGATTCTGATAATTCTGTTGATTTTACTGTTTTCAAGAATCCAAAGCGTCCAACTTGAGAACCGGATTGTGGCATTAGAGAACCGTTTAAAGGACGCTGAAGGAACGGTTAATACGAAGGATGCAGTTGATGAAAGGGAAGCACAAATTTGGGAAAAGTTACAGGCTGTTGAGCAATTCAAGGAGCGCCTGGATCAGTCTGAAGCAGCACTGACTTCAAAAATGAATCAAATCGTGAAAGAACAGGGCCGGCTTCAACAGCAGATCGCTGAAGCCAGGATTCACAAACCAACATCTTCAACAACTAAAAACATCTCGCCGAAAACCGACGGAAGTCGGTATCACATCGTTAAGTCGGGTGAAACATTGTACAAAATCGGGCGTCAATATGGTTTGACGGTACAAAAAGTGCGTCTTCTTAACAAGCTGGGTGATGGCGATGCCATTTATCCTGGGCAGACGCTTTTGGTAAAACCTTAGGGTTTCGCGATAAGCGGGAAACATTATAACAAAGGGATTGAAGCCGGAGATGTATTAAGACCGTTATTGCGACCGAATCGTTTTTCGGAGAAAATAAAAATTTAGACAATAAAACAAAGGCAGCGCCAATTGGCGCTGCCTTTGTTTTTTAGTGCTCCCTGGATGGGTTATGTGAAACACCCATTTTAAAATCATGCCGTATAAAACATGATATCGCCTGAGGCTTATTCGGAAAACACCTTGTTTTTATCGGAAATTTTGTATCCTAAAGCTAGAATTATCTTTCGCTGTGTTTCCATCCTGCATGGCATCCCATTCTCAATCCTTGTGATTGTAATGGGAGATATCCGAGCTTTTCTGGCAAGCTCCGCCTTGCTCATCATAAGAGATTCTCGAATTTTTTTCAGGCTATTTTTGCTCATGGTATAAAAATTTTTAACGTCTTTATTTTAAAATAATTATTAGTTATATCATAAACTTGTAATTTGTTAATGTCAAGTAAAATTATATATAATTTATATATAATTTTATTGAATTAGAATATATTGTATTTTATTAAAATAGGTCACTATATATTGTATTCCTAATAAATCAATATGTCCTTTAGAATCGAGCAGTTTAGATAAAATGCTTTCATGGTGTCCCTTTCCGAAAATATATGTGGAACCATACAGGATCGTTTTTTTAAAAAATAACCGGAATCAAATGGTTCAAGTTTTTAATCAGGATTCCGATAACCTGAATATATAAATGGTCGACCCGTTTTCGGATGAACCTTCAGAATACTGGACGAAGAGACTTCGGCTTTTTTTTGTGTGAAGTGGTTCAAGAGACAGAAGAAGCTCAAATATTTCTTAAAGTTGCCGGATGAGGAGGACAGTATGAAGCTTCGTTTTTGGGGTGTACGTGGTTCTATTGCAAGTCCAGGGCCCAAGACAGTGGAATTTGGAGGTAACACCCCATGTTTGGAACTCCGGTTCGGCCTAAAAAATCGGCTTATCATCATAGATGCCGGGACCGGTATCCATCCGTTGGGAAACCATTTGGTATGGTCTGAGCTTCAAAACGGCCCCATAAGTACGGATATATTTATAACGCATACCCACTGGGACCACATCATCGGATTTCCTTTTTTCAGACCCATATATATTTCAGGTACAAAGCTCAGGGTATATGGTCCGATAACGCTTGAAGATGATACGCTTGAAAATATCATGAGCGATCTGCTGCGTTATCGATACTTTCCGGTGTTACACGGTGAGCTTACGGCAGATATCGAGTACCATCAGCTCGCTGAATGCAAGATGGATCTTGGTGATGGAATTACGCTGAAAACAAAATACTTGAATCATCCTTTACTCTGTCTCGGGTACCGATTTGAATTTGAAGACAAAGTTCTGTGTACCGCCTATGATACAGAACCTTTTAGAAACATTTTTTCTACGGATGTAAACGCTTTGGATTATGATCCCATTACCAGTAGCAATGGAGAAGAAGCCGCTCGTGAAGAGAATCAAAGATTACTGAATTTTTATCGCGATGCAGACATACTCATTCACGATTGTCAGTATACCAAGCAAGAATACTTTTCATCAAAAAAAGGTTGGGGACATTCCTTTGTTGAACACGCCATCGATTCTGCCCTTGAGGCCAATGTAAAAAAAGTCATTCTTTTTCATCATGATCCGCTCCGGACGGATAAGGAACTGCTTGAACTCGAAAAGTACTGCCAAGCGCATTTAGCCAATCGATCCGATCTGGAAATTATGGTGGCAAAAGAGGGGATGGAAATTGTGCTTTGATAGGGAAGATGGGCAAAATTATCTCTAATAAACCATCCATTTCGAAGATTATTTCATTTTGAGTTACTTTCGGACGACGTCGATTTTATGCCTTTGGCGGTTCTCCTTTTTCATTCCATCCACGTTCTTTGTAATAATCGGTAATAAGTTGTTCCATCTGATTTTCGGTAATAATTTTTTGGGTTTCAGGTAAAACCTCACGGAAAAAGCGCCGGGGGATACGATCTTCTTTAGGAGTAAGGCCTTCTCTTAAATTGAACCGTCTGGTATTATCTGTAATTGCACCGGCAATGGATCGCATTTTTTCGCTATTGAGTTCCATACCTGTTGTTGCTTTAAGTATTTTCGACAACTCTTTCCACTGGTAGAGATCACGATAGAACCGGCACAGAATTAAAGTATCAAAAATGGTGAGGCGGTCCTCCCATTCGGTAAACGTCTTTGCCTTCCCTTTGACCTGGTCGGGATCGACAATTCCGCTTAATTCTGGCTTGTAGAAGGTAGCGCGAAGATGGCAGGCCCCACGTGCTGATGATCCATACGCCAACCCCATTCCTTTCAACACCCGGGGATCGTAACCTGCCGGCTCCAAGCCTTTGACATGAATGGCCTGGTCTTCCATATGCCATTCTTTAGCTGTGTATTTGATGCCTCGGGCTAATGTGTCTCCAATGCCACGGCGTTCGGCAATATCTTTCAAAAGCTGGGCAATCGAATTCACCTGGCCGTAGTCAATTTTATAATCGATTTTCCCTTGACGGGAGGCTTCAATGGTCAATGCAGCCAGGTTGCCACCGCTGATGGTGTCCATGCCAAGACGATCACAGATATCATTTAGATATGCGATTTCTTCGATACTGTCGATTTCACAAAGACCGCCAAAAGCATAGATCGTCTCGTACTCCGGCCCCTCTATTTTCAGTCCTTTGTGTCTTCCTTCCTTTACGGTGGAAAGCCTGCCGCATGCAATAAAGCATTTCAAGCAGGCATGGGGTTGAACTTCACAACGATCATGAAGCGCTCCTGCGTTAATATTCTCAGCATGTTCATATCTTCCCTTTTGCCAGTAACGTGTGGGAAATCCGCCAGCTTTATTCATAATATCGACCAACATCGGCGTGCCCATAGTTTTATACGCCTTTACACCTGCATCTTCTTTTGAGCGTTGAGCCATGGATTTCGCAAAGTCTTTCATTAATTCAATATCGGCAAACTCCTTCTTTTGGTTCCCCCAAAAGGCAATAGCCTTGATTTTTTTCGAACCTGTCACAGCACCTACTCCGGTTCGACCGGCGCTTCGCCAGTAATCGTTCTCTATTACCGCAAAGCTGACCTGGTTTTCTCCTGCCGGGCCAATGCAGACCACACCACACTTTTTTGCTTCCGGACGATGATGTTTGATCCATGCCTTGACGCGGTCTTCGGTTTCAAACGTGTCTTTTCCCCAGAGATCCTCGGCTGAATGAAAGTGAACCGCTTCTTCTCCAATCTCTATCCAGATGGGTCTTTGGGCGGCACCGCTGACCATGACGGCATCAAATCCTGTAGCGCTCATATATTCAGCGACCGTTCCACCTGAATAAGATTCGGAGAAATATCCGGTTTGGGGCGATTTGGTATATACCCCATGACGGCAAGAGCCCCAGACCCTGCTTCCGGTTGTTGGACCTGTAGCAAAGATCAGGTGGTTCTCCGGGCTCAGTGGATCGACTTGTGGAGGATTGTGTTTGAGCAAGAGATGTGTAGCAAGTCCTTTTCCCCCCAGATAGGTTCTCAGTAATTGATCATCTACCGGTTCAATACTGAAGGCTTCTTTATCCAAATCGATTTTTAGAATTTTTCCATAAAATCCATACATTGTTATTACTCTACCTTACGGCTTTTGGGTTAAGGAAAAATACCTCTTAATCTCTTGGCTTCTCCCACTTTCCCAATGGCCAGCATATAGGCGGCAGTGCGCATATTTACCTTTTCTTTTACAGAAAGATCGTAAACTTCGTGGAATGCTTTTGTCATAATCTGATCCAACCGCTGGTTAACATCACCTTCATCCCAGAAAAGTCGCTGAACGTTCTGTACCCACTCAAAATAAGAGACCGTAACCCCTCCTGCATTAGCCAGAATGTCTGGAATGACAAAAATACCCTTGTCGTCCAGAATCTCATCTGCAAAAGGACTTGTTGGGCCATTTGCACCTTCTACAATCACTTTTGTTTTAATGTTTCCTGCATTCTGTCGAGTGATTTGGCCTTCCAACGCAGCAGGAATCAGTATGTCACAAGGCAATTCCAGAAGTTCTGCATTTGTAATGTTATCAGATTCCGGGTAGTTCACCAAATAGCCGGTTTTTCGGCAGTATTCGAAAACCTTGGATACATTCAATCCTTTTTTATTGAGAATTCCGCCTTTAACATCCGATACCGCTATGACTTTGGAACCAAGCTTATCCAGAATTTCTGCGGCATGATACCCCACATTGCCGAATCCTTGTATAACGACTGTCGAATCTGGAAAATTAATATTTAAATGCTTGGCCGCCTCGCGCAATGTAAAGACGGCGCCCATTGAAGTCGATTTGAGCCTTCCTAAAGAACCACCGATTTCTACAGGTTTTCCCGTTACAATGCTAGGACATGTATATCCTTTGAAGACACTGTAAGTATCGACAATCCACGCCATAATTTGTGGGTTCGTATTTACATCCGGTGCAGGAATATCAGAATCAGGCCCTATTATTGGCGATATCTCCCAAATGTAACGTCTTGTGAGTCTTTCAATCTCCTTTTGAGACATTGTTGAGGGATCGCAAGTCACACCACCCTTGGCTCCGCCGAAAGGGATATTAACAACAGCACACTTCCATGTCATCCATCCTGCCAATGCTCTTACTTCATCCAAATCCACATTAGGGTGGTATCGGATTCCGCCTTTGGCAGGCCCTCGCAGGGTATTATGCTGAACGCGGTAACCGTTCATCAATTCAGTATGGCCGTCATCATATCTAAGAGGAAATTTTACTGAAAATTCTCTTCTCGCATACTTGATTTTATCAGCAATCCATGGCTCCAGATTGAGCCGCTGCGCAGCAATATCAAACTGCAAGTTATGCATATCCAGGGGCTTGCTTTCATCATACTGATCTTTATCAATCATTGCCTTCTCCTTGTTTTACTATCTTTAAAAGGAATTTCATCCTGGAATTAGATGCCATCTGCTAAAATTCAAAAGTTACATTTTAGGTTATATCAGATGAATAATGCCTCTAATCAAAGTATTCTACCGGCACTTTGGAATGACTATAACCCAAGGTAGGCTGTTTTAATATGAGGATCATCCAGCAGGTCTTTAGCCGGACCTTCCATGGCAATGCGGCCATGCTCCAACACATATCCACGATCACTCAAACTTAGTGAATGTTTAACATCCTGTTCTACTAAAATCACTGTAGTACCCTGGTCTGCAATCTTGCGTACTGTTTGGAAAATGTCTTTTATTAGGATCGGAGCAAGACCCAACGAAGGTTCATCAATCATCAACAACTTCGGCCTGGCCATTAAACCCCGGCCAATAGCCACCATTTGCTGTTCACCTCCTGACAGGGTCATTGCCAACTGGGACTCTCTTTCTCGCAGTCGTGGAAGCAGGGTATAGACGTCTTCAATAGTGGTTTTCATGTACTGATCGGCACGGCTGTTGTATGCCCCTACGATGAGGTTGTCTTTCACAGACATTAAGGTAAAAAGCCGCCGCCCCTCCGGCACCTGTATGATCCCGTATTCCACAATTTTTTCCGGAGGCGAGGTTTGGATTGCAGTGTCTTGGAAAAAAATTTCCCCTTTGGCCGGATGCATTAACCCGGAAATCGTTTTCAACAATGTCGACTTGCCTGCGCCGTTTCCGCCAATAATACTGACCACTTCTCCTTCCGCTATTTCCAGAGAAAGGTCGAAAACAACCTGTACGTCTCCATAGTAAACATCGATATTTTTAACCTCAAGAAATGACATATTCATCTCCCAAGTATGCTTTGATCACGTTATCATCAGAGGCAACCTCCTGAGGAGAACCCTCGGCAATTTTCTTGCCAAAATGGATTACCACGATCCGGTCTGAAAGGGCCATGATGGCACGCATAATGTGTTCAATGATAAAGATAGTAATGCCCTGATCGCGCAGGTTTTGGATAATCTGCACCATCTCATCCACCTCAGCAGGCCTTAAACCCGCCATAACTTCATCGAACAGCAGCAGTTTGGGTTCGGTTGCCAGGGCACGGGCAATTTCCAGGCGTTTGAGTTCGGCAATGGTCAGATTGCCGGCCCTCTCGTCCTTCTTATCTTCAAACTGAAGCAGTTTCAAAACGTTTAGCGCCTTTTCCTCGGCCGCGGCGGTTTTATCCGTAGTGACAAAACTCCCCACCATCACATTGTAAAGCACACTCTTGGATCGAAAAGGTTTAACAATCTGAAAGGTTCGGGCCAAGCCCTTTTTGCAAAGATTCCAGGGCTTGATCTGGTTAATTTTTTCACCTGAAAAATAGATTTCACCCCCGGTCGGCGCATAAACACCTGCAATACAATTAAATGCCGTGGATTTGCCGGCGCCATTGGGGCCTATCAGACCCAGAATCTGTCCCTCTTCAATGCTGAGGCTCAATGTATCAACGGCCCTAAGACCGCCAAAATCCTTTACTAGATTCTTTATTTCAAGAATATTCATGCGTTATCTCTTTCTGCCCAGTCCCCCCGAAGATTTTATCCAGTAGCCTGTTGTAGGCTCTGGTCAGGGGTTCTTGGAGACCGCGAGGTTGGAAAATCATGACAAGTATCAGGACCGTGCCGAATATAATCAGGTGGAGTCCCGGAAGGGTAGCACCAAAGTAAATCCGTGAAAAATCGCTGACCGGCCGGAGAAGCAGCGCTCCCAATACAGGCCCGGCAATGGATCCTCTTCCGCCGATGAGCGCAATAAAAGCGATTTCAAAAGAAAGATCCAGCGACATTACGCTTTTTGGATGTATATAAAGAGTAAATTGAGCATAAAAGGTCCCGGCCAAAGCGGTCAAAAAGGAACTTATGGCCATGGCGATGAGCTTGGCCTGGGCAACATTGACCCCCAGTGACATGGCGGCTTCGGGTTCTTCACCCCCGGCATTTAAATAGTAGCCGAGTTTGGAGCGTGAAATAAAATAGGTCAATGCAAGAACGCCCACGAGCATCACCAGAATAATATAGTAATAAGGCTCTTTGCCGGCAAACATATAGTTGGCAAATCCAATATTGGTGGGTGGGATCTGCAGCCCCCTCGGTCCATTAATTTTTAATGGCCCGAGGTTATCGATGTTTTCGACCATGACTCGTATCCCCTCACCAAAAGCAATGGTCGCCAGGGCAAAATAGGCCCCTCGCATTTTAAATGTGGGGAAGCCGATTAAAATACCTACGATGGTAGCCAGAATGCCACCCACTATCATGCCGATCCATGGACTGATTCCGTACTGAAGCGACAAAATTGTCGATGCATAAGCACCGATGCCGATAAAAGCGGAGTGCCCTAACGGGAGTACGCCGGCAAAACCGCCCACCAGATTCCAGCTCGAAGTCAGATAGGCATAAAAATAAAGTAGAATTAATATATGAAGATACGTAGGACTGCGGAGCACCAGTGGCAGACCGAAGACGACAACTCCCACTATTATCAAGGCAAATCTGTTTATATTTTGACGTGTCATTATATTTCCTGAAAAAATTTTACACTACCAGTCGTATTTAACTCCGAACAGCCCCGAAGGCTTGACGAAAAGAACCACCAGAAACAGACCGTAAACAATGGCCTCCGTCCATGTAGCTGTCATAAACTGGGGAGCGATGGATTCGATCAAACCGATGATAATCCCGCCCAGGATCGCTCCGCCGATGCTTCCCAACCCCCCCAGCACCACGATGATGAATCCTTTAATGTCGAAGAGCACCCCGACAGAGGGGAAAATATTATTAAACGGTACAAGGGTAACCGCCGCAATTCCGGCGGTGGCCGTTCCGATCCCGAAAGCGACGTTATATACCTTAAACTGATTGATGCCCATCAGGCTGGCCGCTTCGCGATCAAGGCTGGTGGCCCGTATGGCCCGACCCATGCGGGTCTTTTGCAGGAACCAGTAGACCGCCGCAGCGGTGATAACCGCCGTTACAAATCCCCATAGCTTGGGAACGGATATAAACATCTCCCCAATTTCCAGCATTTTTCCTTTCAGGGGATTGTCCTGAATATTGCGGTAAGCCGGGCCGAATATTAGCAGGGTAAGGTTGTCCAGAATATACCAGACACCGGTGGTTACGATAATCACCGTAATCGGTTCACGAACATCCTTTTGAGCTTTGAAAATGGGTTTGATGACGATGTCCTGGAGATAATATCCGAAGAGATACATTACAGGAGCAACGATGATCAGCGCAACATATGGATGCATCCCAGTCAGTATGATGGACCAGTATGCTGCGTACATGCCGACCATCAGAAGCGATCCGTGAGCAAAGTTAATGACCTTCAGGACACCGAAAATCAGGGTCAGCCCTAAGGCCGTCAGGCCGTAAATCGACCCCATGAGAACGCCGTTGATGGCATCTTCCAGAATATAGATCATCTCATAAACTCCATAAGAAAAAAGGAACGATTACGGGGGAGCACCGTTTTGTGAGCGACGCTCCCGGTTTAAAAGACGAGTTGTCGGTTACTTTTTCGGCATGGGAAATACAGGCGTATAACCAGCGCGACGGGCGCTTTTTG
>Ga0210134_1000028_pt1 | contig 17888 bp, 15 predicted proteins | sample RushSE_CattailNL_3_FD_185565 | JGI IMG/M metagenome (GOLD analysis project Ga0210134, IMG submission 185565) | Wetland microbial communities from San Francisco Bay, California, USA, that impact long-term carbon sequestration - RushSE_CattailNLB_D2... | ecosystem: Environmental > Aquatic > Marine... | reverse complement strand
CTGTAGATGCCCTTGCGGACTACGGTGTCGATCCGGCATCCTTAAAACCGGAAACCATCCAAAAATTAGATGAATTTCTTCCCCCTGGCTGGAGCCGTACAAACCCTGTTGATATTCTGGGAGACGCGTCTCCTGAACGCTATGAAAAAGTTGTGGACATCTGCCTGAAAGATTCCGAAGTGAGCGGGGTTTTGATCATACTCGCCCCCCAGGCCCTGACCCAACCGACGAACGTGGCTGAATCCCTTGCCGCCCTTATTAAAACAAAAACGTCCCCGATTTTTACGGCATGGATGGGTGGAAAGCAAATGGAGATGGGGCGAGAAATTTTCAATCTCGCAGGGATTCCGACATTTGATACACCGGAACGCGCTGTTCGCGCATTTATGAATCTTTACCAATATTCAAAAAACCTTGAGGTGCTCCAGGAGATCCCGCCAAAATTTGACAGAAAGATTGAATTTGATCTTAAAAGCGCGCAAATTCAAATCCAAAAAGGACTTTCAAAAAAAGAGTTGCGTCTGACTTCAACAGAGGCAAACGACCTGCTGAATGCCTATGGAATTCCTGTTTGCCCATCAAAAACAACTTTTTCTGATCGGGAAACAGGACAGCGCCTTCTACATTATGAACTGTCTGCCGGATCGAAAAAGGATCGGGATTTCGGCCCCGTGATTTATTTTGGGATAGGTGGAATCATGGCGAAAGTTCTAAAAGACCGATCTGTTGCCTTGCCCCCCCTAAACCGGCTGCTGGTCAGACAACTGATGCAAAAAACGAGGATATATGAACTGCTTAAAGGATTCGAAGATCATCCTCCGTGCAATTTGCCATTGGTTGAAGAAATATTGATTCGGCTGGCTCAGATGGTGACGGATTTTCCGGAAATCGAAGAAATCGATATCAATCCGCTGCTCATTAAAAAAGACGATGCCTGTGTGAAAAATGCCCGTATCCTTTTGAGTCCTGCCACGATTCAGGCCCCCCATCACCTGGTAATTAGCCCTTATCCCAACCAGTATGAGACTCGAACGGTACGTGAAGGTATTGGAGAACTGTTCATCCGGCCCATTCGGCCCGAGGATGCCCCACTTCTGGTTGAACTTTTCAAATCTCTTTCACAACAGAGCGTTTATTTCAGGTTTTTTTCTCCACTGAAAATGCTTCCACACGGTATGCTCGCCCGGTTCACTCAAATTGACTATGACAGGGAAATTGCCCTGGTGGCGCTTTGCGGGACCGAACCCAATGAAAAAATGCTGGGTGTCGCACGGGTGATTACCGATATCTACAAACACCATCACGCGGAATTTTCAGTTTTGGTCGGGGATCCCTGGCATGGGAAAGGTATCGGTGCGGAACTTCTCAAACGGTGTCTTTTAATTTCAAAAGAACGCGGAATTGAAAACGTGCAGGGTCTGGTTTTGCCCGAAAACACACAAATGTTGGCTTTGGGGAAAAAATTGGGCTTTACCGCAAAAAAGGTTCTTGGAGAAGATGAATATCATCTGAGTATTGATCTGACAAAACTCTAAGCCGAATGTTTCATTTAAAATTTATTCGGATTTTATTGGATGTCGTGGCAAAAAAGGTCAAGGTTAATACCATAAACGTTTGTCCGTCGTTACTGACAGAATCAAAAGGAGAATCGTCATGTTGGTTAAAAATTGGATGAGCAAACCGGCAATCACCATCGATGCATACGCTTCCATGCATGATGCGGTTAGGTTGTTAAAACATCACAACATTAAAATGCTGCCGGTCATGGAAAAGAGCAAGCTCGCCGGGGTAGTGACAGATCGGGATCTCAAGAGAGCATCCGCTTCTGACGCGACCTCTTTGGAAATTCACGAGCTTTTATATTTAATTTCGAAAATTAAGATTAAAGAAATTATGACAAAGAACCCCATTACGGTTCCTGAAGATTATACGGTAGAAGAGACGGCTGAGGTCCTTTTGAAGCATAAAATATCCGGTGTCCCTGTTGTGGATCGTTTTGGCGCTGTGGTCGGTGTAATTACGCAGAATGATATTTTCAGAATCCTTATTTCACTGACCGGCGCAGAAAAAAGAGGTATTCAATTCGGCATTGAGGTGGAAGATCGACCGGGCTCAATAAAAGAAGTGACGGACGTCATTCGGGAACACGGGGGGCGAATGGCCAGCATCCTGACGACATATGACATGGCGCCTAAAGGATTTCGCCGGGTGTATATCCGTATGTATGGTATTGATCGTTTCAAGATCAATACGCTTAAAGAAGCGATTAGAGAGAAAGCATCACTTTTGTATCTGGTAGACCGGCGCGAAACCACCAGGGAAATTTGACCGCAAAACAGCACTTACCGCGGCCTGTAAAAGACGTTTTTATGAGTTTGTAACCAATGATGAAAATATTCAATCTGTTAATCGCTGATCGAAATCCGCATATCAGAAATTTTTTAAAGCGTGAAATGGAAGCCGAAGGTTACCATGTACAATTGGCAAAAAACGCCCGGGAGGTCTTAAATGTGATTTACAGCTCCGAGCCCATCGACCTTGCGATTGTGGATCTGGATTTGCCCGGTGCAAACGAATTGAACCTGCTGAGGTGCCTTGAAGATCGTATTCCGGTATTGCCGTTTGTAATTCACAGTTATGTCTCTGATTATCGAGAAACTTCATCGAATTTTCGGGCGGCAACGATTGTTCCAAAACAGGGAAGCAGCAGCGAAACCTTGAAAGATGTCATCAAAGACCTCTTAATGAAATCGTATTCCAAGAGGTTCAAAACGCCTTTAAATCCGTGAAGGCAGTAAGAGTTGTCCTGATATGAAACGTGTCAAATATCAACATAACGACTATTATCGGTCCCTAACCCGGAAAATGATTCTGACCATCATCCTTGTTTCAGTGACCCCATTGATTCTGGTTGGAAGTATCATCCTTTATCGTTTCCACGTGTCATTTAAAGAAAAAACGGAAGCGCATCTTCAAGAGTTGGTGCTCAAGCATAAACAGACCATTGATAATTTTTTAAAGGAAAAGCTGGGAAGTATCCGGGTTCTGGCCGAAACATTTTGTTTCGATGAGATGAAAGATTCGTCTTTTCTCCAGGACAGACTGGACCTGATGCAACAGTCTTTCGGTCCTGTTTTCGTGGACCTGGGTGTCGTGAACGCACAGGGACTCCAGGTGGCATATGCCGGCCCCTTCAGACTCGGGGAAGCATTATATTTTGAGGCGGACTGGTTTAAAAGGGCCATGAAAACGCGGTATTTCATCAGCGATGTCTTTTTGGGTCTTCGGGGGCTTCCTCATTTTATCGTGGCAGTGAGGGATGACTGGATGGGGGAACCGTGGATCTTGCGGGCGACCATTGATTTTGTTGCGTTTAATGATTTTGTTAAAAACATACGTATCGGTGAAACAGGGTTTGCCTATATCCTTAACAGAGAAGGGAAATTTCAGACCAAACCCTTTTTTGATATCACACCCAAAAATGAACCCTATCGAGACTTTCTGGAGATCAAGGAAAATACTCCACAAAAGGTTCATATCGTCGAAAAAACAGACGATTCTGGCAACAAGATCATTTATGCGGCCGCTTTTTTAAAGGACGGCGATTGGCTTCTGGTGTATCAGCAGAACCATCGTGACGCTTATTTGGATCTTTATAGAACGATTATTCTGGCAATTACGATTATTGTGTTCGGTAGCTTCGGAATTGTCTTAGCCGCACTTTTTCTTTCCAAGAGAATGGTCCATCGTATTTCCATGGCCGACAAGGAAAAGGAAATGATGGACAAACAGATTATAGAAACCGCCAAACTGGCATCCGTAGGGGAATTGGCCGCCGGCATTGCCCATGAAATCAACAATCCCGTGGCCATTATGGTGGAAGAAGCCGGCTGGATCAACGATTTGCTGGAGGAAGAAGAGTTTAGCAGAAGCGAGAACCTGGAAGAATTTGAAAGAGCATTGAAACAGATTAAAACCCAGGGACAGCGCTGCAAAGAAATTACGCACAAGCTGCTCAGCTTTGCAAGAAAGACCGACTCCAGGATTCAGGAAACACAGATCAACGATTTGGTTAAGGAGCTTGTCGCACTTTCGGAACAGAGGGCTAAGTATGCCAAAATAACGATTCATACCAATTTGGGAAATAATCTTCCCATTACGTATCTGGCCCAGTCGGAAATGCAGCAGATCCTATTAAACCTGATCAACAATTCTGTGGATGCCATGGAAAAAAAAGGCGGTGAATTAACCATCGCCACGTATTCCGAAGGGGATGTCATCGGTATTAAAGTGTCCGACAACGGACCCGGGATCCCGGAAGCCAACCTTTCCAGAATTTTTGAACCGTTTTTCACCACCAAGCCGGTGGGGAAGGGAACCGGTCTCGGATTGTCCATTTGCTACGGGATTATTCAAAAAATGGGGGGTCAAATAGATGTTGAAAGCGTTGTCGGTTCGGGAACCACGTTTCACATCCGCCTGCCGGTAAAAGGCCCTCCGGAAAGCTGAGAGTTGGCAGCTCAAAGCTCAAGGCTGAAAGCTCAAAATAGAGAAGGACTATATTTATTAGTGACTAAAATACCTTAGAGGTGCCGGAATAAGAATAATAGTTCCTGTTCAAAAAACTCAACATTCCAGCATTCCACCATTCCAGGTTTCCAAATTAGGATGAGAAACCTGAGCAACAGATTGGAAACATAAGATGGTTGAAGACAGAAATAAACCCATAAGAATCCTTTTCGTGGACGATGAAATAGGCTTTGTTGATGTCATTTCAAAGCGGATGTCCATACGAAACATGAAGGTCACCCGGGCCTACAGCGGTACGGAGGCTTTGCAGGCTTTGAAGAAAGAAGACTTTGATGTCACTGTCCTCGATTTGAAGATGGAAGACATGGACGGCATCGAAATTTTAAAAATTTTCAAAAAAATAGCCCCGGATCTTCCGGTCATTATGCTGACAGGGCACGGGTCCGAGGAGGCGGCCAGAGACGGTATTCGATTCGGCGCATTTGATTATCTCACAAAACCCTGTGATTTTGAGGAATTGATCCTCAAGATCAAAGAAGCATATCAACAACGGGTCTGAAAGGAGAAGAAATGTTTATTAAGACGAAAGGGTTCCAGTTATGCGTCGCATTGGCGCTTGGTATTGTTGTTTTGCTGTTGCCCAGACCGGAGGGGACAAAATTTAAAATAACCGGTGATGATAACCGGTTATTATTTCAGAATGTAAACAGTTACTTCACCATGGCGTCCGCTGAAAAGAAGGATGCAAAAGAATATATTCTTGAAGCCATACAACCCGATCGTCCCGAATCAACGGCACAATTTCTGAAGGACACTGCGGATCAACTGAAAATGAAAGGCCTCGAGGTCGATTACGTTAATGGCCTTTCGCCAAAAGCAAAGCGATTTTTAGCGGTGCTGGCTGTGCTTGTTTTTCTTTTTGTAGCAGAACCGATTCCTTTGGAGATTACGGCTATTTGTATCGGCGTTTTTCTCGTCGTTATGGGCATCAGCGACGTCAAAGACGCCTGGGCGCCCTACATGCATCCGGTGGTTGTGTTTATCATGTGCTGCTTAATCTTTGCAATTTCCCTGGATAAAGCCGGAATTACCAAACGACTTGGATATTTTATCGTCAAAAAAGCGGGAACCAGTGTCACCAGATTTACCTTTATCATTGCCGTCAGTTTAGGGATATCTTCCGCGTTTATGCATGATGCCGCGGCCTGCGCCATCGGAATTGTCACCATGCTCCCCTTGATGCGTGCTTCCGGTATTGAGCCCAACTCAACGACGGCCAAGTTCATGATGCTGTCGCTTCCGTTTGCCTGTTCCTGTGGCGGGATGGGATCCTTGATCGGTGGCGGCCGCTGTATGGTGGCGGCTGCGTTTCTTAAGGAATTTACCGGGCTGGAAATCACCTTTTTCGATTGGATAAAGTACGCCATGCCTGCGGCGATCATTACCGTACCCGCATCGGTAGCCATCGTTTATATGATTTTTCGGCCGAATCCAAAGTATCAGCTCCCTGCATTTGATGAAGCCATCGGTCCATGGACCCCTCTGGAAAAAAAGACACTAATTATCATCGGACTGACTTTTGCGTTGTGGTTGACCAAGGGCTTTCACGGTATTCACTACTCGGTTACCGGAATGCTGGGTGTGGGCGCCCTGGTTCTTTTTGGAATCTTGAAATGGGAAGACATTAATGATAATTTGGAATGGGGAACCGCCCTTTTTATTTTCGGCGGCGGTATTTCCCTTGGCCTGGCCATGGGCTATTCCGGTGCGGCCACTTATTTTGCCAACCTGTTCTTTCCCCTGGTGCAGGGCGGCGGCTGGTTGTTGTTGTTTGCCGGTGTCGGTGTTTTCGGGGCCCTGGTTACCAATGCCATGGCCAACGTGGCGGCTGCGGCTTTGATCTTGCCCATCGTAATTCCCATGGCCAGGTTGGAGGGGGTGAACCCCACTGTAATTGCATTGTGCCTGGGTATGGCCACCTCTTTTGCCATGCTTTTGGTGATCGGTTGCCCACCCAATGCCATTTCCTATAGCTATCGGTATTTTAAAGCATCGGATCTTACGAAGGCAGGGATTGTTGCCACGCCGATATTGTTGATCATTTTGATATTAATCGCAGCTACGTGGTGGAAAATATTGGGGCTGGTGTAGTCAAGTGATGGATTTCAAATATCGGAAATTCGTAAACACACCATTGCAAAGCGGATTAAGCAAACATGCAAAACATACGCCTACTTCTTGTTGACGACGAAGACGATTTTCGCAACACCCTTGCCAAGCGTCTGATAAAAAAAGGCATTTCACCCATGCAGGCGGAAAATGGCGAAAAAGCGATGACCATTCTTGAGAATAAACAAGTGGATGTCGTGGTACTGGATGTTAAAATGCCCGGGATGGACGGCATTGAAGTTCTTGGCCATATCAAAACAAGATATCCGAAAACAGAAGTTATTTTTTTAACCGGTCATGCAGCGACTCAGGACGGAGTTCAGGGAATTAAATCCGGCGCGTATGATTACCTGAGCAAGCCCATAGAATTTGAACATCTGTTGGGCAAGATAAAACAGGCGTATGAAAAAATCCAGCGAGAAGAAGAAAAAATCAAAGAAGCCGAATTCAGGAAATACATGGAAGCGCAAATGATGACCACTGAAAGACTGGCTTCCCTGGGGACACTTGCTGCGGGTGTGGCCCATGAAATTAATAATCCACTGGCAATCATTAACGAGTCCGCGGGCTGGCTGAAGCTGATTTTAAGCAAAGAAGAAATGGCCGGAATACCCCGCAAACAGGATTTTGAAAAGGCTCTCGATAAAATAGAAAAAGGCGTGGAAAGGGCCAAAAGAATTACATCCCAGCTTTTGGGGTTTGCCAAAAAAGATGATTCCGTCTTTGCTGAAGTAGATCTTGCGGAACTCACGGAAGAGGCGGTTCATCTGGTAAAGAGAGAAGCAACAAACAAAGATGTCCAAATTGTCCGTGAAATAGACCCAAACACCGGAACCATTTGGAGCGATGCCTATCAGTTTAGACAGGTTTTGATCAATCTTTTGACCAATGCCATTTACGCAACCGAACCCGGGGGCAGAATTTCAATTATTCTTGAAGCTGTCGGCGATAACGTAAAGCTTACGGTAAGGGATAACGGAAGAGGCATCCCAAAGGAAAATATGAAGAAGATATTCGAACCGTTTTTCAGCACCAAACCACCGGGTGAGGGGACGGGTCTCGGACTCTTTGTTACCCGCGGTATTGTTGAAAAACTGTGTGGTACCATTGAAGTGGAAAGCCGGCTGGGTGACGGTACCAGTTTTTATGTCAACGTGCCGAGATATTGTAAAGTAAAAGAAGATCTCGATCAGGACGAACGCATCCGATTTTTAGACCGTCTGGCCAATCAACACAAGTCAATACAATAAGTATATAAAGGAGAGAAAAACATGATAAAGATTCCCGCAAAGGTACTCTTGGTTGATGATGAGGAAGATTTTGTGGAAATGCTTTCCCTGAGATTAAATGAACTGGGTGAAAAAGTTTCCGCAGCTTACAGCGGGCAGGAAGGGCTCGATACATTGGCAAATACGCCCATTGATGTGGTTATTCTGGATATCAAGATGCCCGGCATGGACGGTATCGAAACCTTGAGAGAAATCAAGAAAAAATTCCCACTGGTGGAAGTCATTTTGCTTACCGGACACGGGAGTACCGAAACCGCCGTCCAAGGCATGAAATTAGGCGCTTTTGATTATCTCATGAAGCCCGCGGATTTCGGTGAACTTTCCACCAAGCTGGAAGGGGCCAGGAAGAGAAAGGATGAACAGGAAGAGCGGATCCGAAAAGCCGAAGCCAAGCTTTTGGTTAGAAAAAGCGGAGGGCTTTCCTAATTCTTCAGGTATCATTGCCGGGATCCCGGCTGCAACTAGACGAAAAAATATGATTGAACAACCAAATCAGTTCATCTAAGGGGAGGATATTATGACAACACCGAAACACTGCCCGGGTTTTCAGAATTTCAAGACACTGAAATCATTTACGTGCAATTGCCCGAATTGCGGCAAAGAAGTGGAAATATTTTCAGATGAGTTTGATAGAACGCATGTGTGCAGCGGCTGCAACCGCCAGATCGATTTTACCCAGTGCAAATTGGAAGGAACACGCTAAACGTTCCACATATGCCCAAAAATTTTTAATTCCGGCTTTTTGCACATTCATTAGGAGCGCATTATAAATACACAGCGAGTTGTTTCATCCAGGAGGTGATGAAGTTGGAAGCCATGAAAGTTCTTTTTGTGGATGATGAAATGGATTATCTGGAAACACTGATGAAGCGCATGAAAAAACGAGGGGTGGATGTCGTCGGCGTTGGAAGCGGTGAGCAGGCACTCGATTATTTGAACAAACAGCCGGTAGATGTGGTTGTAATGGATGTCAGAATGCCGGGTATCGGCGGAATAAACACGTTAAGAGAGATTAAGAAGATAGAACCTTTGATGGAAGTTATTATGTTAACCGGTCATGCCAGCATAGAAGCGGCCATAGAAGGAATGGAATCGGGCGCTTTTGATTACCTGATGAAACCCGCCGACTTTGATGAGCTTTTTTACAAGCTTCAAGACGCTTTTAAAAGAAGAACCCTACAGAAACAGAAAATTGAAAAACTCGGAATTCTCAAGCTAACAGACCAGAATAAAGGAGAAAAATCAACGTGAACTTTTTTAAACAATGGGGACAATTTATGATGATGGGTGCAAGGGCCCATGCACGGTGGGAGATTGATGTATCCAATACCATTTTTACGGATAAAAAACGACTGGTAGTTTTAGGCTTGCTGACCATCCCCATTATCTTGGGAGGTTTGGCGTTTGCTGATCAGATCGGCGGGGCGTTGCCAAAATTATTGGGCGGCAAAAAGGCTTACAGTCCTGCGTTTTACAGTACAGGCATATTTATCGTCTCCATACTCATCGGACTGGGTGCCGGGCTGATTACCGGCTGCATCGGTGCCGGCGGCGGATTTATCATTGCACCCGCCCTGATGAGTGCCGGTGTTAAGGGTATTTTAGCGGTGGGAACCGACCTTTTCCATATTTTCGCAAAAGCCATCATGGGAAGCGTCATCCACCGAAAGCTGGGGAATGTTTCCGTGGCCCTGGCAATGGTCTTTTTAATCGGGGCCATTTTAGGCGCAACCGTCGGAGGTGTCATTAACCGCCTGTTATATGAAATCAATCCAGTTCTCAGTGACGCATTTATCACGACCGTCTATTCTTTAATGCTCGGTTTTCTGGGTACTTATGCCATGACCGACTTTCTAAAGGCCAAAAGGGCCGAACGCAAAGGGTTTCACGGAAGGGAGGTCCATGGCAAAAAAACTGAAGGTGCAGAAATGGGGAATCTTCCCAAAAAGCTTCAGGCGGTTAATCTTCCGCCAAAAGTCAAATTCGATTATGACCTTACACCGGAGGGAAGAAGTATTTCGTGGGTTTTTCTGGTCTTAAGCGGTGCTTTGGTTGGACTCACAGCGGCCATCATGGGCGTTGGCGGCGGGTTTTTAACATTTCCGATTTTTGTTTATGTTCTGGGTGTTTCCTCCATGACCACGGTGGGAACCGATATCTTTCAGATTGTGTTCACCGCCGGCTATGCTTCAATCAGCCAGTACGCGATTTACGGGTTTATTTTCTATACGCTTGCCATGGGGATGCTGCTGGGGTCCCTGGTGGGGATCCAAATAGGGGCGATTGTGACTAAGGTCGTTCACGGCATCACGATCCGCGGATTTTACGCCATGGCGGTTCTTGCCGGTTTTGTGAACCGTGTCTTTGCGCTGCCGGCCAAGCTGGGTGCTATGGATATCATTAAAATATCAAAAGGAACCGGAGCGTTACTGGAGAAAATTGGAATATGGGCATTTTTCTTCGTAATACTGGGATTCGCGGTTTGGGTCATCGGAACGTTTTTAATGAATATCCGAGTTCTTAAAGGTGGGGAGGCTGAATCATGATAGAAAAAAAGAAAGAGTTTTATATCGGCTTTGGATTGTTGATCGGATTTGCAGCCATATTGATCATCATCTTTTCCCCGGTCTTCAAGGGACAAAACGGCCTGGAATATTTAGACGACTTGTACAATTCCATTTCAAAGGGGTCGGCCTATTACATTCCAAAGGTCAAGGCGGAAACAGAACCGTTTTCCGGCAGGTCAGTCAGCACGACCATTGAAATGGCAGATGAGAGCCAGACCCAACAGACAGCCGCATTGTTTATGAAAGGCGGCGCACTGGTCAATATATCCGGAAACCGATTGAAGATAGAGGGGGATTTGGGAAAAATCCTCGAAAATTGTCTTGCGGATGCAGACCGAATGTATGTGAATGATGGACAGACGATTTCTTCAAAATACGGATACAACGAAAGACAGGTTCTCTTTAACTGGTGGCAGGCACTCAGTGCGATGGATAAGGCTTTGAAAAAGCAAAAACAGTTCCAGGAAGCCAAAGCCATTGATTTGGTTGTAAAGAAAGCGGTGGAGACTTCTTATAACTACTACCAAATCGAGCCCCAGAAAATATCCGATCGTGCTTTTTTTGTCATTTTTTCTCTGGTATTTTATGTGGTCTATACCCTCTGGTATGGTTTTGCAATTATGTTCATGTTTGAGGGGTGGGGAATGAAGCTGGAACATTAATCTGAATATGTCATGAAATATCCGGGTCAAGAGGGTTGAAGTTTATCCGTTGAAAAGGCTGAAAGCAAACGGTCCTGCCTTGCTTTTGGCCTTTTTTTCAGGTAATTTATGACATGTATGGTATGTTGTAAGGCGCATTCGCATTATTTCTATCGGAAACGCCGGAACTTAAAATTATGGGCGCATTGTTTGAACATTTTAGAAAGTTTTTTATAAAAAAGCCGAAACTCAGGGATGCCGATGTCGAACAACTCCGAATCGCTTTCAAGGATCGGTATCACAGTTTCAAGCTCCTGCTGAATGCCAACAACAAAGCATTAGAGATTATGGCCGATATGGAGCGGGCGCTCCAGGGCAGACAACCCTTTGGCATGACGTTTATTCGGGCGAGTTGCACGGCAGTTTCCGTCAATGTCTTTAATATGATCAAAAATATTGAGAAACTCGCTCAGAACAAATACGGGGAACTCAATACACGGTTTAATGATATCCAGCATAAAATCGATGGCTTGCTTTCACAGAAAAAATCGATGAAAGATGAAAGGCTTGTTATACTCATAGATGTTGTGAATAAGGAGATGAGCGATTTCGTAGGGAACAAGATGGCCAATCTCGGAGAAATAAAGAACAAGCTTCAGATAAAGATTCCCACGGGATTTGCCATTACTTCGGTAGCCTATGAAAGGTTTATCAAAGAAAATGATTTGCAGGCGGAAATTGACCGGCGTTTTCAATCCGCCGATGTGGATAATATAGAAAAGCTTTTTACCCTGAGTTCAGAAATCCAGCAGCTAATTATCAAATCCAGGATTCCAGATGATCTGGTCGATGCCGTCAAGCAGGCCTATTACAAACTTGAATCAGAAACAAAAGGTAAAGTCACTTTGGCGTTAAGGAGCAGTGCTCTTGGAGAAGATACGCAGGAGAGTTCGTTTGCGGGCATGTATCGGAGCGAGCTAAACGTAAGTTTTGATAGCATTTTCCAAGCATACAAGGAGATTCTTGCCAGCAAATACTCGCTTCAGGCGGTCACTTACCGATTGAGCAGGGGATTTAAGGATGAAGATATTTCCATGTGTGTGGGATGCATGCGTATGATAGATGCCATAGCAGGTGGCGTCATCTATACTCGTAATCCCGTTGACATGGCCGACGATTCGATTTTTATCCATTCCGCATGGGGGTTGCCCAAGTCGGTTGTTGACGGTAGTGGTGCCTGCGATCTTTTTGTTGTTTCAAAAAAGCTTCCCAGAAAAATAATCCGTAAAAAAATAAACGCCAAGGAACTAAAATTTGTATGCCTTCCTGAGGAGGGGGTTTGCAGGATGGAAATGACCGGAGATAAAAAGGATCTGGCCTCGATTGATGATAAAAAGATATTGGATTTGGCGGAACTTTCGGCCAAGATTGAAGCGTACTATGCAATCCCCCAGGACATTGAATGGGCTGTTGCCGAGGATGATTCTATATATATACTGCAATGCCGACCTTTGAAGCAAATGGAAATGTTAAAGACGGACCTTCCTGAACCCGAATCAGTAGATGACACCATCATTACCAGAGGAGGAATCACCGCAAGTCCTGGTGCAGCCAGCGGAAAAGTCTATCTGGTGGACAAGGGAATAGATATGCTGCGGTTTCCTCAAGGGGCGGTGCTGGTTACCCGGCAGGCGCTTCCCATATGGGCCTCCCTTTTAAATCGATCTGCTGCCGTTGTAACGGAACAGGGGAGCTTTGCCGGGCATCTCGCCAGCGTGGCAAGAGAATTTGGTGTACCTGCGCTGTTTGGGGTGCCTGATGTTGTTAATCGATTGAATCATGGTGAGATGGTCACCGTTGATGCCGACGCTTTGACAATCTATAAGGGAAAAATCGAGGCTTTGCTGGTGAAGTCCGAGACAAAGAAAAACTTGATGGACGGTAGTCCGGTTTACAAAACCTTAAAACAGGTGAGCAGCCTGATCATCCCTTTAAACCTGCTCGATCCGGATTCTCATTATTTTAGTCCGGTCAACTGCAAAACTTTTCATGATATAACCCGGTTTATCCATGAAAAAGCAGTCTATGAGATGTTCAATTTTGGTAAGGAGCATAACTTTTCAGAAAAATCGAGCAAACAACTTTTTTATAACGTGCCCATGCAATGGTGGATTTTGAATTTGGACGATGGATTCAAGGAAGAGATAGACGGCAGATATGTTAAACTGGAAAATATCGCTTCGATTCCGATGCTGGCGTTTTGGAAAGGATTCAGCGCCGTTCCCTGGGAAGGCCCGCCGGCAATTGACGGCAAGGGTTTGGCGTCGGTTATTTTTCAATCGACTGCAAACAGGAATTTAGTCCCCGGTCTTCGTTCAACCTATGCCGCCCGTAATTATTTTATGATCTCCAAAAATTATTGCAGTTTGAGTTCAAGGTTGGGGTATCACTTTTCCATCCTGGAGGCACTGGTCAGTGAGCGTTCCATGGAAAATTACATCAGTTTCCAATTTAAAGGCGGCGCGGCGGACCATCAGCGTCGACTCGGAAGGGTCCATTTCATTGCAGAAATACTTCAAAGGCATGACTTCAGGGTAGATATCAGGGAAGACAACCTCATCGCACGAGTGGAAGGACATGATATGAATTACATGAAAAAACGCCTCGGAATTCTAGGTTATTTGACCCTTCATACCCGCCAGCTCGATATGATCATGAACAACAATGCCGCCTTGAGCCATTATCAGGTAAAAATTGAAAAAGATCTCCAGAAAATCCTCGATTCAAAATAAAATCCTGCGCTGTTTTAATTTCTTTACAATGTGTAAATATTCCTGACATTCGGTTTTATCTGAACGATTGCCATCCCCAACAACATAGTAAATAAAGATTATAAATCCAATCGGTTATCCAAAGCCATTCACTTCCGGATTTTGGCACATTCATTGCTCATAAAAACGTATTAAAAAAGGATGCATCGCCATTATAAACGCCGGAAATATTCCTGAGAAACAAACAGCGTTTGCCAGTCGGGTATTCGCCAGCCCGCTTCAAGGATAAAACATGAAGTCGAATCATTTTTCAGCAATAAGAAGAATGCTTTTTGCCTGTATGATCCTGGTTCCGCTGATCCCCTTTGTTCTGGCGCTGGGTACCATGTATTATTTTTTTACGACATCATTGGAGAACAATACAATAGCAAGCATGAAAAGAATTGTGGAAGATCACCGCCAGATGATCGAGTCCTTTCTCGAAGAGCGGAAACACGATTTAGATTTTATTCTGTATTCCTATACGTTCGACGACCTCAGCCAATCTGAACAATTGGACACCGTTTTTGATCACCTGCAAAGAAAATCCCAGGCATTTATGGATCTTGGGGTCTTCGACAAAGACGGCCTTCATGTCGCCTATCACGGACCGTACAGCTTAAAAGGCAAAGTTTATAAAGAGTACGACTGGTTCAAGGAAGTGATGAAACACGGGTATTACATCAGCGATATATTTTTAGGGTATCGCCAGGTGCCCCATTTCATCATCGCACTTGCAAAAGAAAAAGCGGATGAAAAATGGGTGATTCGCACAACCATCGATACGGTGACATTTAATAAGATCGTCAAGGGAATCCGTATCGGCAAAACAGGGGAGGCCTATATTCTCAATATGAACGGTTTGTTACAGACGGAGCCGCGATCCGGGGGGAAATTGATGGATAAACATCCCGACGCTGTTAAATATCCGCAGGCCCACACCAATATCGAAACCTTCATTGATAAGGGATTAAAAGGAGATGCATATCTGTACACCACCACCTGGCTGCAGAACAAAAAATGGCTGCTGGTGGTCCGGCAGGAAAAGTCGGATGCGTTCCGCTCACTGACCTCGGCAAGTTACCTGGTTAGTCTCATCACCGTCATCGGCGGGGCGATTATCGTGGTTGTTGCGTTTTACATTACCAACCATATCGTCGGACGAATGGAAAAAATGGATATCGAAAAGGAGCGGTTGAACCAGCAACTCATCGGCGCGAGTCGACTGGTTGAACTGGGTGAAATGTGCGCTGGTTTTGCCCATGAGATTAACAATCCCCTCCAGATCATCAAAAATGAGCAATCTCTCATGGAAATGACCTTGGTGGACATGAAAGAAGCCGTCCAGATCACCGCATCGGAGTCTTTATCTGAATTCGAAGACTCCATGGATCAGATCAAACTTCAAATTTCCCGATGTGCTGAAATAACCCAGGGGATATTGAAATTCGGCAGACAAAACGAACCAAAATCTAAAGATATCGATCTTCGAAATTTTATTCCGGAGGTAATCGGGATGGTGGCGCAAAAAGCGATAGTCCACGGAATTTCCATCGAAAAGAACATCGATGAAAATACGTGTCCGATATACGGCGATCCGACACAGGTGCAGCAGGTTTTGTTGAACCTGCTTAACAATGCAATGGATGCCATTCTTGAACAGCATGGAACTTCGGGCGGCAAACTTGTGGTGAACACCGGGGTCAACGATAACAAGACAGTAGAAATCGTCGTCAAGGACAACGGCTGCGGGATCAAGTCTGAAAATTTAACCAAGATATTTTCCCCGTTTTTTACAACCAAACCGGTCGGGAAAGGTGCCGGATTGGGTCTTTCGGTGTGCCATGGAATTATCAGCAGCATGTTTGGAACCATAGAGGTTGGCAGTGAGGTCGGTGTTGGAACAACCTTTACCGTACGTCTGCCGGCTGTGGTGTAAGGTATGGAAAGGGTGAAGATACTATTGGTCGATGATGATCAAAACTTTTTATCGGTCGCCAAGAAACGGTTGGCAAAGCGGGGATATACCGTTCTCACCGCATCAAGGGGCTTTGAAGCACTGGAAGAACTGAGATGTCAATTCATCCATGTGGTTGTCCTTGATGTCAAAATGCCCGGCATGAATGGCATTGACATCTTAAAGGTGATCAAAAGAGAGTTTCCGCTGGTTCAGGTGATCATGTTGACCGGGGTTCCTACGGTGGGTTGTGCCGCGGAAAGTCTAAAGTTCGGGGCACTTAATTACTTGATCAAACCCGTTGATTTCGAAGAACTCTTCCAGACGATCAAGAATGCCCATGAACAAGGGCAGCACTTGGAGCAAAAAATTCGTAACACCCAAATAAAGGTTTTAGAACTAAATTATAAACCGATCAATTACATGAATGATGATTCAACACATCAAACAGTTGAGAATTTAAACAGGCTACAGGGAGAAAATCATGGAAAAAATGAGGATGATGCTGGTGGACGATGAGGAGAGGTTTTTGTCCACCACTCAAAAGTTACTGGCAAAAATGGGCTACGATGTCGTGACCGTCTCGAGCGGAATCGAGGCTCTGGAGAAAATCCGGACGCATAACATCCATGTGGTGATTCTTGATGTCAAAATGCCCGGTATGGACGGAAATGCCACCCTAAAGGAAATCAAAAGGCAATTTCCCCTGGTTGAGGTGATCATGCTGACCGGGCATGCCACCATGGAATCGGCAATAGATGGACTAAAGTCAGGGGCTTTCGATTATTTAATGAAGCCCACGGATATCGATACCATTATAGAAAAAGCAGAGGAAGCCTTTGAGAAAAGGCATGGGCAAGAAGAAAAAATTCGGGTGGCCCAAATGCGAAAGGTCATGAAACCTCCAAGCGAAATCATCCGAGAAACGTGAGATGGTCAGGACAAAAGAGCTTCGACGATCAACGGTTTTCATCTTTCAATATGAGGTCTGACCTGATGGAAATTTAAGAGATGGCAACTCCTTGCATGGATCGACTGAAATCGGCGAAAACCGCCGTTTCCTGAGTTTATTCCTTGATGCAAGGGTCTTTAAGCGATCAAAATTATACCAAGAAAAATCTTAGTGTTTAAGGAGGTCACATGGTTACTCACGCATCGACGGTAGCTCACACACCGACTGCTACAACTCAGTCGGGATTCTGGAAAAGCAAGCCTGGTTATAAGCCGATGTTATTTATTATTGCAGCTGTTGTCTTTGCTGCCGTGGTCTTTCTGCCGCCGCCGCAGAGTATGATCGACATGGTGACAAAAATCAGCCCGCCGGGATATAAACTTGATAGGGATTGCAACACCATTGTCGAAACGGTGAACAAAAAGTTGAATCCCAAAGCCTTTGTGGCATCCAAGGCGGAACAGGCGGAATCATCAGAAAAAAATGAACATACCCTTTTCGATGCCGATAAAGTTGCCCGATTGGCCAAGGTGATGATTGCCATTTTGTTTCTGGCCGCTTTTTTATGGGGAACGGAAGCCCTGCCGCTGGGAGCCACGGATATTCTGGTGGGAGTCTTGATTTATCTTTTTGCCATATTGCCCATCAATGATATTTCCAGGGCCTATATGACGGACGCCGTTTTTTTCATCTTCGGCATCCTGGCGGTGGCGGTGGGTGTTGCCAAAACCGGCCTGGACAAACGGATCGGTCTCATACTTTTGAGTCGAATTAAAAGCGCCAAATCCTTTGTTTTTGTTTTTTTCCCGATGCTGGCCATATCTGCCGCGTTTTTATCCGAACATGCCCTGGTGGCGCTTCTGATCCCTGTGCTTATGGGCGTTTATAAGGTGACCTGTAAGATGCACGGCGTGAAAAAAGACCCCGCCCTGGCCCTTCTCCTTCTGCTTGGGATTTGTTTTGCGGCCAATCA
>Ga0210134_1000027_pt1 | contig 19318 bp, 17 predicted proteins | sample RushSE_CattailNL_3_FD_185565 | JGI IMG/M metagenome (GOLD analysis project Ga0210134, IMG submission 185565) | Wetland microbial communities from San Francisco Bay, California, USA, that impact long-term carbon sequestration - RushSE_CattailNLB_D2... | ecosystem: Environmental > Aquatic > Marine... | reverse complement strand
CTCCTTCGTTGCCGAGGGTTCGCGGTAAACGACTACAGCTTCACCCTCGGTCGCCTTGGATATGGGGCATCCTCGACTTTCGCTCAATTAGGGTTATATAAAAAATGATTACACGCCATCGTTGTGTAACCTCATGCTCTAAAGCGGCAAAGGATTCCTATTGAAAATGAATAAAAAGACGATCGTATTCGGTATGTTGTTATGTTTATTAATGGTCGGTTCGGGATGGACCGGCGAAAAAGAAATAAAGGAGAATCCTGTGTATGTCATTCAAACAACCCTCGGGGATATTGAAGTGAAACTGTTCCGGAACGATGCCCCAAAAACGGTCGACAATTTTATCGGTCTGGCCGAAGGCACCAAAGAATTTGAGGACCCCAAGACCGGCAAAAAGGTGAAACGCCCCTATTACGACGGTCTGATTTTTCACCGGGTGATCAAGGATTTCATGATCCAAGGCGGCTGTCCGCTGGGTAACGGGCGGGGGGGCCCGGGCTATGCCTTTGCCGACGAAATAGACGCCAAAGGACTGGGGCTGGACAATATAAATGCATTCGATCCACAAAAGGGCCCACATCCTTTTTTGATGATTCGCAGTCAGGAGGAGTTTCAGCGCAACCTGCTCATGCCTTTGTTTCAGGCGTTGAGTATCAACTCACAGGAAGAACTGGACCGAAAAAAAGAAGAGGTTGAGATCAGGCTCGAAACACTGACCATCAAAGAAGCTTACGAAAATTTGGGATATGTCTATTCAGAAAACGGATCAGACCATCCGCCGGTGCGCGGTTCGCTGGCCATGGCCAATTCGGGCCCCAACACCAACGGATCCCAATTTTTCGTCAATCTGGTGGACACAAATTGGCTAATCGGCAAACATACGGTATTTGGAAAAGTGGTGAACGGGATGGACGTGGTGGATAAGATCGGAGCCGTCGATGTCGATTCAGCAAGCAAACCGGTTAAGGATGTGAAAATTATCTCTATTCACCGGAAAACGTCACCGTAGTTCCCTGGATTTTTGGGCATTAAAATTTGAAGTTCTTCACCCAATAAGGTGAGAGCGTCAAAATGGTTTTGTTTATAACATCGCTCCTTGGATCATGCTTTTTTTAAAACCGTGTAAACTCGTGGTTAAAGGATCGTAAAGAAAGAACAGAATCGGATACCATAACAATAGGTTCGGATCAGGGCAGCCACTTTGCTGCTGCTGAAATGTTTCGCCACGTCTCTGTTCTTCCCAACGATTCCTAAACCACTCGAACAGTACACGCTTTCAAAAAAAAATGATCCATTCCGCTTGTCCTTCGATTACTTATAATTTTTCAAAGGTGCACTTGGTTTGACCCCCTGAATCCTTCAGGGGTCACTATCAAATTTGCCGGAAAGAGTGCATGGGCCGGACTCGGAGAATTAAAATGGGATTTTGCCTCATGGAAGGGAATGAAGCGGTGGCCTGGGGGGCGGTTGCTTCAGGATGCCGTTTTTTTGCCGGGTATCCCATCACCCCGGCAACTTCCATATTCCATACCATGCTCAAACTGCTACCCCCCTTAGGGGGCGTCTGCCTTCAGGGTGAAGACGAAATCGCTTCCATCGGTTACTGCCTGGGGGCTTCCATGGGCGGTTTGAAAGTTATGACCGCCACATCAGGTCCGGGAATCAGTCTGTACAGTGAGCATATTTCCTTTGCCATCGGAAGCGAGATTCCCATTGTCATTGTCGATGTTCAACGGCTCGGCCCATCCACAGGCTCAGCGACCCGGGGTGCGGATAGCGATATCCAGTTCCTGCGATGGGGCAACAGCGGCGGGTTGCCGGCCATTGTACTGGCCCCTGTGGATGTCCTTGACTGTTATTTATTGACCATTCAAGCCTTTAATCTTGCCGAAGCATTCAGGTGTCCGGTATTTATTGCATCCAATAAAGAGATCGGGATGACCCGAGAGAATATGAATATGGATGCCGTTGAAGTGCCCAAAATTATCGAACGCGCAGCTCCTCCGGCCGGGGAACCGTTTGTTCCTTTTGAAGCGCCTTCCGGCAGCAAGACACCCTACTTCTTACCCATCGGCGGTGATGTGATCGTTCGCCAGACCTCTTCGACGCATGGGACCGACGGATATATTACCACCGATTCCGATGAAATTGCCCGAATCCTGGACAGGCTCAAGACCAAGGTTGTTTCCCAGGTGGACAGGTTCAGTTTTCATGAATCGTATTTGGAAGAAGACGCCGATACGCTTCTTTTGACCTATGGGATTACGGCCCGTGCCGCGCGCGACGTTTATCGTTTGCAAAAAAGCGCCGGAAGACCGGTGTCCCTTCTGATTCTCAAAACCCTTTGGCCGGTTCCCGAAAAGCTTATCCGAAAAAACGCAGAACATGTCCAACGGATAATTGTGGCGGAGATGAATCTCGGGCAGTATGTTCGGGAAATAGAGCGTATCCTTCCGAATAAAACCATCGAGTTTTTTGGCCAAATGGACGGCCGCCTCATATCCCCCAGACAGATCCAGGAGGTTGTTGCACATGTCTAGTCTGCTGAACAGCAGCAGGCCGCCGGTATTCTGTCCGGGGTGTTCCCATGATCGGATGACCCGTGCCCTTGACCAGGCCTTTTCGAACTTGGGTTTAAAGGGAGAGGAGATCGTTATTGTTACGGATATCGGGTGTTCCGGGCTTTTTGATACGTTTTTCAATACCCACGCCTTTCACGGTCTGCACGGAAGGGCGTTGACCTATGCAACGGGTTTGAAATTGGCCCGTCCGGAACTGAATGTCCTCGTGACCATGGGGGACGGCGGACTGGGGATCGGCGGCGCCCACGTCCTTTCCGCATGCCGTCGAAATCTCGATATAACGCTGCTGGTCTTGAACAACTTCAATTTTGGAATGACCGGCGGCCAGTTTTCGGCAACCACACCCATAACGGCCCATGTGGGGTCCGGTTTTCTCAACCGGATCGAACATCCGCTGGACGTTTGCCGGATGGCTGGATCGGCAGGCGCCGCTTATGTGCAACGCTGTTCGAGTTATGCGAAAAATCTTTCGGAAGAAATAGAGAACGCCGTTCGCTTTCAGGGGTTTTCCATTCTCGACATCTGGGGAATCTGCCCGGGACGCTATACCAGACGTAACAGGCTGACGCCCGAAATTATCGAGGAATCCCTTGCCAGAATGCCGTCCCTCGAAAATCCGGTACCCGAAAACCTTAGAAAAGAATATGGCCGACATTATAGGGACCTGGCCGGCGAACAAGCGCCGGTCTCGCCCCCGAAAAAAATAAAAGCGCAGTTCGAGCCCCCCGAATCCGGCAGAAAGGATGTGCTTATTCTGGGCAGTGCCGGACAGCGGATCATCACCGCAGGTGAAATCTTGTGTATGGCCGGGCTTACAGCCGGACTTCAAGCCACCCAGAAAAATGAGTACAACATCACCGTACTCAGAGGGCATTCCATAACGGAAGTGATTCTGTCTCCATTTAAGATCGGCTACACGGGAATCGAGTATCCGGATGTTGTTCTGGCGCTGAGTCAGGAAGGTGTGGACCGCAAAAAGAGTTTTTTTAATGCTTTGAATGAAAACGTCCTGATCATACAAGATTCCGAGGTTACCGTACCGCCCGGTAAAGCCAGGATTCATCCCATTGATTTTAAATCCCAGAAAATTAAACTTCCTGACCGGGCTTTGGCCGCTCTATCCGTCCTTGCTAAAATGAATAGGGTCATCCATCTCGAGATGCTTAAGAGGGCCCTTGAATCCAGGTTCAAGGGTAAAATCCTGGCATCTTCACTGGAATTGGCAGACCGGGTGAAGATAGGGATTTGATGTTTAATGCAGGATCTGGCTGAGAAACAGTTTGGTTCGATCGTGCCGGGGGTTTTCGAAAAATTCTTCGGGGGTGTTTCCTTCGACAATTTGACCGAAATCCATAAAAAGGACCCGGTGGGCCACACTCCTGGCGAACCCCATTTCGTGGGTGATCACGATCATGGTCATCCCCTCCCGGGCCAGTTCGATCATAACGTCCAGGACTTCCTTGATCATTTCCGGGTCCAAGGCGGAGGTGGGCTCATCAAAAAGCATGACTTTCGGATTCATGCAAAGGCTTCGGGCAATGGCAACCCGCTGCTGCTGGCCGCCGGACAATTGCCCGGGGTATTTTTTTGCCTGTTCGGCAATATGCACCTTTTCCAGATAGTACATGGCGGCCGCTTCGGCGTCTTTCTTCGGGGTTTTCCTCACCCATATGGGGCCTAACGTCAGGTTCTCGATGATGTTCAAGTGGGGGAACAGATTGAAATGCTGAAACACCATGCCGACTTCAGCACGAATTTTTTCGATATTTTTGATATTGTTGGTCAGCTCGATGCCGTCCACCACGATGCGTCCCCGCTGGTGTTCTTCCAGACGGTTGATGCAGCGGATCAGTGTCGATTTCCCGGACCCTGAAGGGCCGCAAATGACAATGCGCTCTTTTTTGTGAACGGTGAGATTGATGCCCTGAAGCACGTGGAAATCTCCGAACCACTTGTGCATATCGATGATTTCTATGATGGGTTCGTCAGGCAGGTTTTGGTTCATGGGGTCGGCGGTTTCTTTGTCCATAAAACCCTTAATCTCCCCTTGATAATTCCTTTTCCAATTTTCTACTGTAATTCGACATGGAAAAACAACCCAAAAAGTAAAGAATGGCCACAAAAACATAGGCTTCTCTGCTGAACCCCATCCACTCGGGGTTTGAAAGGACGGTCTGGGTGGTTTTAAGTAAATCATAAAGGGCGATGATCACCACAAGGGATGTGTCTTTGAAGGCAGAGATTAGCTGACTGACCGTAGGCGGAATAACGATTTTCAATGCCTGGGGCAATATAATCAGTCGCATGGTCTGGTAATAATTCAGCCCAATAGACTCTGCAGCCTCGTAATGTCCTCTGGACATTCCCTGAAGCCCACCCCGAACCACCTCTGCAATATAGGCAGCCGTGAACAGAATGATGGCCGCCTGGGCGCGGAGAATCTTGTTGATGGATACCCCTTCAGGTAGAAGCAGCGGGAAAATAATCGACGACATAAAGAGCAGGCTGATCAAGGGAACGCCCCTGATCAATTCAATATACAAAATGCAGAGTGTTTTTATGGCACGCATTTTAGACTGACGACCCAGCGCCAGGATGACCCCAAGGGGATAGGCCGCCGTAAGCCCGAAAACAGACAGTAAAAGCGTTAGCAGCAAACCGCCCCACTGGGCACTTTCCACGGGATCAAGTCCAAAAAGACCCCCTCTCAGCAGCAGGCCCATGACAAAAAGACCTGCGATCCAGGCGAATGCCAGGGGCTTTTTCCAATATGTACGGTTCTGGCTGAAAAATAGCAGGACAAAGAGAATGATCATGGCCATAAGGGGTCGCCACTGAAGATCGTAAGGATAGAAGCCGAACAGGATAAACCGGAAATTCGATGAAACAATCGACCAGCAGGCACCACCGGCATCACGGCACGCCTGTCCCGTGGTGTTCCAGACGCTGTCAATGAAGGCCCATCGAAAAAAAGGCGGAACGGTTTTCCACAGAAAATAAAGCGTTACCAACGTCAAGGCCGAATTGAGCCAGCCGTTAAACAGATTGGCCTTTATCCAACCGATAACACCGATATCGACGACCGGTGGTTTGATCTCCGCTTTCCGTGATGAATGTACAATATTTACCATGGATTTATCTATCGTTCCACCAAAGTGGTTTTTTTATTATACCAGTTCATAAACGCCGAAGTCAGCAGGCTGAAAAAGAGATACAACAGCATGATCAGTACAACCCCTTCAACAGCCTGGCCGGTCTGGTTGATGGTCGTGTTGGCCACAGATACAAAATCCGGAAAACCGATGGCCACGGCCAGTGAGCTGTTTTTGGTCAGGTTCAACATCTGGCTGGTGAGCGGCGGAATGATCACTCGAAGGGCCTGGGGTAAAATCACCAGGTTGAGCACCATGGGTGGTCTGAGCCCCAGCGACATGGCAGCCTCTGTCTGGCCTTTACTGACCGACTGAATTCCTGCCCTTACAACTTCTGCGACAAATGCGGATGTATAGAGAACCAGACCCAGCAAGAGAGCGATGAACTCCGGAGAGAGGGTCAAACCGCCGATAAAATTAAAGCCCACAAGCTTCGGCATATTCAATTCGGTGGGGGCGCCGCCCATCCACCAGGTTAACAATGGAAGCCCTAACAAAAGTCCCATGGACACTCGAAATATCGGAAAAAGCTGTCCTGTCCGCTCCTGACGTTTTTTTGCCCACCGGCGCACCAGATAAATGATAATACAGCCGGCCAGGAAGGCGACGGCCATATAGGCATGTACCGGATGGGTCTTGGGAACGGTAAAGGCAACACCGCGATTGCATAAAAAAACGCCGGCTACGGGGTTGAGGGCCTGCCTGGGAGATGGAAGGGTTTCGTAAAAAATGGCATACCAGAAAAAGAGCTGCAACAGCACAGGGATGTTTTGCATCACTTCAATATAGATGGCCGCCAGTCTCGATATCAGCCAGTTTGTGGAGAGCCGGGCTACACCGGTAAATGTTCCCAGTATAACCGTAATAACAATACCGATAAAAGAAAGATACAGCGTATTTAAAGCCCCGACAATCAGGGCGCGGCCGTAAGAACTGGCCGCAGAATAATCGATCAGGGATTCACCGATCTCAAAAGATGATTCTTTGTGGATAAAACCGAATCCTGTGGCAATGGATTGTTTTTCAAGGTTATGCAGCGTGTTGGAGACAAGGTAGTATCCCAGCAGTCCCACCAGGCAAAGCGTTATGAACTGAAAAAAGATCGCTCGCTTTTTAGGGTCGAGCCAGAATGGAACTTTTTCAGGTACGGTATTTTTCACAATTTTTTCTATATGCCGAGACCTTATTTATTTCCATATCATCCACATAAGTTCGGCGATGAAAAAAAAAGGTGCCCTGAAAAGGGCACCTTTTTCATATTCTGTTACCTGACGGGAGCGGCGTACATGATGCCGCCGTTGTTCCAAAGGGCATTCAGGCCGCGTTCAAGACCAAGGGGAGTATTTACACCCACATTGCGCTCGAAGATTTCGCCGTAATTTCCCACCTGTTTAATGATATTGTATGCCCACTTTTCATCCAACCCAAGCGCTTTTCCCAAACCCGGGGTGACACCCAAGAAGCGCTGGATCTCAGGATCTTTGCTTTGTAGCATCTCATCGACATTATTGGATGTAATTCCGAATTCCTCAGCCTGGATCAGGGCCATAACCGTCCAGTTGACGATATCATACCACTGGTCGTCACCATGGCGAACCACCGGCGCCAGGGGTTCTTTGGAGATAATTTCAGGGAGCAACACGTAGTCTTTGGGGTTTGGGGCCACGGACCGGTGAGCCGCCAGTTGAGAAGCATCGGAGGTCAGAACGTCACAGCGACCGGCAAAAAACGCTTTTGCAAGTTCAGCGGTCTGCTCAATGACCACCGGCTTCCACGTCAACTCATTTTTTCGGAAAAAGTCCGCGACATTCATTTCGGTGGTGGTTCCCGGTAGAACACATACGGTGGCGCCCCCCAGTTCCTTCGCACTTTTTATGCCCAATTTTTTCGGCACTAAAAATCCCTGGCCGTCGTAATAGTTGACATGGACGAAATTCAGACCGTTCGTGGTTTCTCGGGTCAACGTCTGGGTTGTATTTCTGCAAAGGACGTCAATTTCTTTTGACTGAAGTGCAGGCAGGCGCTGGACGGCGGTGACCGGAACATATTTTACCTTGTTTGCATCGCCGAATACCGCGGCTGCAATGGCCTTGGCCGTATCCACATCCAGGCCTTTCCATACGCCTTTCTCATCCGGCATGCTGAAGCCGAAAACGCCGCCGTTTACACCGGCCTTGATAAATCCGTCTTTCTGGACATCCTGAAGCGTGCCTGCAACGGCCATGCCAACGGTAACCATTAGCAGCGCCAGTACAACTGCCAGAGCTGTCTTGATAGATTTCATTCTTCGTACCTCCTATCCGGTTAGTGTTGATTTCAGGAGCTCACTGACAAAATGTTTTTCTTTGGAAATGGATTCAGAATTCTTTTTTAATACCACAGATGTCGTGTTTTGCAACTACAAAACAAAATACCGGCAAACTCTAAAACGTCATTTAAAAGAAACATATTTCGAGCGGGTTTGAACCCTTAATCCGATCAATTCCAATAGAGCGCAGCAAACCGGGAAAGATTTTACAGCCATATTCGGGGACAAAATTTGAATCTTGATTTGATACGCTTGAAAAAATTCTTTAATCGCGATACGATAAATACCAAAGCATTTGTCGGTAATTGTGTGCTTTTTTACGGCAAAATAATTTTGTGACATTTTTTCAAAAGGTTAGCCTTTTGAAAATGAATCGCTCCAGGTATGCTTAAATTTTTTCTGAAAGAACTCGTAGATAACGGCTCATAATGAAAAAATCGGTTTTAGCTTTTAAGAATGATTTTGGTATTAAGGCCATATGATCGCATTCAAGCTCATCCGAAATGGTTTTTTCATAACGAGCCGTAATCCACTCAAACAGCTTCCAGTAAAAATTTAAGCACACCTGAAGCTTCCTAAAAACAGATTTGTTTCAGAAATCTAAATAGTTACAGGTTAATAAATGGCAAAACATCAAAACAATCGATTTTCGGGGGCCAGCCGGTATGTTCTGGATGATGAGCTGGCCAGCATCGTCAATGTTTCCATGGCCCTTGAGATGCCGTTATTGCTCAAAGGAGAGCCCGGCACCGGCAAAACCATGCTGGCCCATGCCATTGCGGAAAGTCTGAACATGCCCCTTATTGTGCTTAACGTTAAATCGAGCATGAAACTGGTGGACGCCCTTTACCAGTATGATACGCTGACGCGTTTGAATGACAGCCGATTCGGCGATTCAAAACGGGATGTCAGCAACATTGAAGATTATATTAAGATGGGCAAAATCGGCCAGGCCTTTACTTCAAAAACAAGGACCGTGCTTTTGATCGACGAGATCGACAAGGCCGATACCGATTTCCAGGACGACATGCTCGATGTTCTGGATCAGATGGAGTTTGACATCATTGAGATTGACAGGACCGTCAGTGCAAGATTCCGTCCGGTCATCGTTATTACGTCCAATGCCAAGAAAGATCTGTCGGATCCGTTTCTGGGCAGATGCAATTTTCATCATATCGCCTTTCCCGATCCGGAGATGATGCGAAAGATCATACAGGTTCATTTCCCGGATATCGATTCGAATCTCATGGAAAGTGCCGTATCGACATTTTACGAGCTTCGTAAAGTCGATGCCATTGAAAAAAAGCCTGCCACCCGGGAGCTGATCAACTGGATCAGGGCGCTTAAAACCGATCCTGACTTTAATCCCGATTTACTGGCCAGAGAGGGCATTCCATTTCTGGGCGTTTTGTTTAAAAAAAGTCAGGATTATAAAAACGCCGTGAGTTTTACAAACCGTCACGGTCTGGCGTAACACCGCCCAGGCTGACCGGTTCAACATAGGATCGCATGTGTTTATCGATTTCTTCTATCAGTTAAGAAATGTCGGAATTCCGGTCAGTCCGACTTCGTTTTTGACGCTTCAAAAAGCGTTGGACATGGGACTCATCAATTCCATGGACACATTCTACACGTCTGCCCGGGCGATTTTGGTAAAAAGTGAGCGGTACTTTGATGTCTATGATCAGGTGTTTGCCCACCGGTTTCAGGACGCTGAAATGCCCGAACTTGAATCCCTTGTGCTCGATGAGGTTACCCGGGCGCTGCTGGAGGGATGGCTGGAAGATCCTGTGTCACTTGCCGCCGCACTCGAAATGGACGCCTCGGATATCATCGATCTGACCCCTGAAGAACTGATTGAATATTTCAAAAAACGTCTTGAAGATCAAAAAGGAAGACATGAGGGGGGAAGAACGTGGATCGGAACCGGCGGCACGTCACCGGTGGGGCATTCCGGACACCATCCCAATGGCATGCGCGTGGGAGGAGTCTCCCGCAACAAATCTGCTGTTAAAGTCGCCATGGAGAGAAGATACAAAGACTACTCCCGAAGAGGCCTTTTGACTCAGGATATGATGGCTGAAGCCTTAAAACGGCTTCGCAATATGGTTCCCGTGGGCTCCAAAGATGTGGTCGACATCGATAAAACCATTTATCAGACCATGAAAAACGGCGGAGAAATAGAAATTGTCTTTTCCAGGCGTTTAAAGGACCGAATCAAGGTCGTCCTGGCCATCGATAACGGCGGATGGTCCATGGATCCGTATATCCCGGTTGTTCAGACCCTTTTTGACTATGCCAGAGATCAATTTAAAGATCTTAAAACATTCTTTTTTCACAACACGGTCTATGATTTTCTCTGGGAAGATCCGGCCAGAATCAAAAAACCTTTCAAGGTTGAAGATTTTATTGCTTTTGATCCGCAGACCCGCTTCATCATGATTGGAGACGGGAGTATGGCACCCTATGAACTGATGGCGGCGGACGGCTCCATCCATGTGGAGGAAAGAAGCGGAAAACCGAGCATCGAACAGCTCAAGTTTCTGGTCCAGACGTTTCCCCACTGTGTATGGTTAAATCCCGTATCTTCACAGCACTGGGAACGAACACCGACCATTCGCACCATTCAACAGATTTTTCCCATGTTTGAACTCACCCTGGATGGTTTGGAGGGAGCGGTCCGTCACTTGATGGCCAAGTAACCCGACTTTTAGCCTTTCTTAGAATAACATTCTGTTTAAAGGATATGATAGGTCAGCACAAACCAATCAGAAATTAGATGGTATTTAAGGACTCCATTGACGGAAAGAAAAACCGTCTGGTTTAAACCTTAAAGTGGCACTTTATTTTGAAAACCACTTTAAATTTTATGGGTGGAATGGAGAAAGACGTGTCGAATTTGTTATATATTCTAAAAATAATGGCTCCGCTGCTGGCTGCAGTAATGATCGGTAACTGGTTTCTGTCCGAAGTTAAAAAAGCGCGCTTAAAGGGTAAGCCGCGGTATCAGGCTTACCTGTCGATTCCGGGGGTATTGATTATTCTGGCGATACTGCTTCCCATAATCTTATGGATTATTAAACAATGACAGCCTTTCATTCAACAAAATCCGTATCTGATTTGGTTCCTCAATTCTTTTACGTCGTGAAAAAAGCGCTCAACTATAGATCAACTTACCCATGACGGAGAGATGGAACTTTTCCTCTAAGGCGCTGACGTCCTTCATCCTTTGGGGGTCGAGAAATATTTTGTATAATTTGTCAGTCATGTCAACGGGTTTTTCCAGTATTCCTTGTTCAAGCATCGATATTGCCTCAATGGATTTATCACACACCGGATAGCCTTTGTCATCTAAAGTGATGTCCGGTCCAAAAGAAACATCTGAGATATTGTTAATATCCACGAGTTTAATACTTCCGGTTGGCGTGACGAGAAGATTTTCCGCACCGGCAAAGTCGGGAATCAAGTTCGCTTCCAAAATCAATTTTTTTACACACACGATGAAGTTTTCTGTTTTTTTTTGAAAGTTATGAACCCACTGCTCCGGTGTCATTTGAAATTCATTGGAGCCGCAATCTTTTATGGGCATGAAAATATCTGCCCATTGATGTTTAGGGATCTGGTCCCATGGGTTCAAAACCTCACCTTCCACATACTCCTGGAGGCCGCAGAGGATGAAGTCTCTGTTATTATTCCAGGTATAATCCACAATAAATTCATCGGACTTTGCATAGGCGTCCTGTGGAAGATATTTTTCGATAATTTTTAGCCGCTTGATCTCTTCACAGACTTCTTTTGTGGAAGAAAATTTTGTTCTAAAAATTCTTAGCATTTTTAGAGGCTTGGCCCATGGAAACACTCGAATCCCGTCAACAATTTCTCCATTGTTCTGTTTTAAAAAATCTCCCGGATCCAGCACCTCCATGATATGAGATCTTAATCCCTGCTTATGGTATTTTCGAAACACATAGGCACCGGGTTTACGGATAAAATTTAATGCAAGGACGTCTTCATGGGCAATATGGGATTTATCTCGGATATCTTTGGTCATGATATCCCTATCGGTTTTTCCAGTTAAATATCAAATTCCAGCGGCGTCACGGTTTTAATGAGTTCCAATCTGTGCATTTCCTCGATAACTTCCGGTGGAATCGATACATTGGTTTTGAGAAAGATAATATTCATTTCGCCGGATTCTTCCTGCCCGACCTGCATTTGATCGATGTTAATATTGTTCCTGCCGAGAAGCGTTGCGAAACTCCCGATAGCCCCGGGCTTGTCATAGTTGTATAGCAGCGAAATATGCCCGTTTGGAATCAGTTCGAGGCGGAAGTTATTAATTTTCACGATTCTCAACTCGTTTTTCCCGAAGATGGTTCCGGAAACGGTATTGGTCATTTCAGTGGTCACCACCTTGACAGTGATCAGGTTGATATACTCTCCGGAGTCATCACTGGTTGCTTCGGTTACCTTGATTCCCCTTTCTTTGGCGAGGATCTGAGCATTCACAAAATTCACATCGTCTTTCACCACATGGGCCAGCAGCCCTCTTAAAACCGCTATGGAAACCGGTGACAGATCAAGACCCTTGAAATCCCCGGCATACTCAACGACCACTTCTTTGACGGCACCTTTATTTAACTGTGCCTGAAGGCTTCCCATCTGATTTGCCAGAGTTAATAATGGCTTAAGTTTGTTAAGAATGTCTCCCGTGACTGATGGGACGTTGACCGCATTTAAAACCGTTCCGTTTTTTAAATAATCGATGATCTGGCTGGCCACGTCGACGGCCACCTTTGTCTGGGCTTCCTGGGTGGAGGCCCCCAAATGCGGTGTACAAATAAGATGGTCCAATTCAAAAAGCCGGCAAATCCCCGGAGGTTCGGTTTCGAAAACATCCAGCGCCGCTCCGGCAACCTTTCCGGAACGCATGGCTTCGTAAAGGTCGGCTTCATCCACGATACCACCGCGGGCACAATTGACGATCATTACGCCGTCTTTCATTTGTTGAAAAGCATCCTTGTTGATCAAACCGATGGTGTTTTTGAGTTTGGGGACATGAACCGTTATATAATCAGACCTCTGGTATAATTCCTCAAGGGAGACACATTCATAGCCCGCTTTTTGAATCTGTTCCGGCGTGACATACGGGTCGTGAACGATCACCTGCATTTTCAAACCCCTGGCGCGGTCTGCCACGATGGAGCCGATTTTCCCCAAACCGATGACACCGAGAACTTTGTTATAGATTTCTCTCCCCTGAAGCTTCTTTTTATCCCATCTTCCGGCTTTCAATGACGAAGTCCCCTCCGGGATATTGCGGGATAAAGAGAGGATCATGGCAATGGCATGTTCGGCAGTGGTGATAACATTTCCGCCGGGTGTATTCATTACAATAACGCCCCGTTTGGTGGCTGCCGGGATGTCGACGTTATCAAGACCGATTCCTGCGCGACCCACAACTTTCAATTTCGTTGCTGCATTCAGAAGGTCTTCCGTTACCTTTGTAGCACTCCTGATGACAAGAGCGTCATAATCACCAATGATACTTTTGAGTTCCTCCGGTGACAGTCCGGTTTTAACATCAACGTCAATGCCATCTTCATCCTGAAACATCTTGATACCGGCTTCACCAAGGTTGTCACTGACCAGCACTTTCATGATTTTCCTCCTGGAAACAAAAAATAAGACATGTATATGATTACTAAAACATGTATATTAAAAAATAACGCGGGCATTATAGTCCTTTTTTTTGTTGAGTCAAGCATTGAAATTCCAATTTGCCTTTACGGCATCTCTCAAAGTGAATATCGTTGACTTTCAGGGCAAATGGGTTGAGAGCAGGCTAGGTCGTTGATTCAAGCTTTTTTGAGAAGGACGATGCCTTTTCTACATCATCCAATGCACGATAACAGTTAATGATCAATTCCAGCGCCTGTTTTGAATGTTGATATTTTAAAAAAATTGACAGTGCCGATCTAAAATCCCCTGTATTCATGTGGCTAACGCCAAGACACATGTTGAGATGCTCGTTGTCTGGAAAATACCGAATCCCTTCTGAAAGGATTTTAATGGATTCATGGTAAGCGCTTTTCTTTTGATTGAGTATCCCCAATCCAAGATAAGCACTTGGGTGTGGGTGATATTTTAATGCCTTTAAGTATAATTTTTCAGCGATTCTCTCTTTGTCCTTGACGGCATCATTCTTGGCATAGTCTCCATGGTCAAATGTCATCCCGAGCCTGGAACAAAAATCGGCATGCAGTGGATAAAATTCCTTTTTATCGACAAGCTCAATGGCATCCACTATTTCGGGAATCAACTCATGGTATCGGGACCGCAATGTTTTCCCGAATGTGAGGACATCTTCACGGGATAATTTTGGATCTGTTTCATAATATTTGATGTCCTCGATTTTGTTTAACCAGATGTCATCGGTTAAGCCTTCTTTTTCCTTGTATCTTTCATACAGCGCAGTCCCAGGAAATAGGGAAAGAACGAAAAAATGGATGACCAGCGGTCTAATCTTTTTGATCAGATTGATGGTTTCCTGAATGGTATCATGCGTCTCTTCCGGACAGCCATATATAAAATAGGCGCGCGGTAAAATGCCGTATTTTAATGTCATGGAAAACGCGTTTTCGATCTCGGCGGTGGAGATTTTCTTGTTCAGAAGGTTTCTGATTTTTTTTGAACCACTTTCAACGCCGAAGCTGATTTGAATACAACCGGCTTTTCTCATCCAGTACAGGATGTCTTCGCTCATGTAATTGACGCGTGATATGGCGACCCATGTTATTTTTAGTCCTTTTTCCAGTATGTTTTTACAGATATCGATCACCCGGTTTTTATCCACGCTGAAGGTATCATCCGAGAAATAGAAAAAGTTGATGCCTTTTTTGTAAAGGCGCTCAAGCTCATCCACAAAATATTCTACGGAATGAAATCGGACTTTAGGACCCCAAAATTTTGGCGATCCGCAAAATTTACATTTTCCCGGACAGCCTCGTGTCAGGGATAGATGGTTGTAAATAAAATATTTTGCGGGAACCGGCAGGGCATCTAAATGATGGATCGTATCGGCAGGTGCCGTCCGTACAATCTTACCGTCTTTTTTAAAGGCAATGCCTCGAATGGCTTCTATTTTTCGTTCCGAAGGGTTTTCTAAAAATTTTACGAGGTTTAAAAACGTATGTTCTCCTTCACCGATAATCACAAAGTCGATTTCCGGAAAATGGGTTAAAAAATGCTTCCATAAAAAGGTCGGGGTTATCCCGCCAAAAACAATTTTTACTTTCGGATCGACCCGTTTTGCAATTCCGGCAATTTCTATGCCGCCCCAGCGGTTGGCCTGCAGGATAGAAAAGCCGATGATATCCGGCTTTTTATCGATCAGGAATTTTTCGATTTCTTCGGGAGTTTCATTTATCCGACACCAGTTTAAAATTTCGACATCGTAATGGTTCTCCTTTAAAACGGAGGCGACGTAATAGATGCCGATGGGAGGAACGGCCACATCCTGGATGTCGGTTCGTTTTTCAAGCCAGTATGGATAGATGAGCAATATTTTCATTTTTTTCGGTCGCATCCTTGCAAAAATTTAGAATCGACTTTATAATTCAATCTTTTATCACACTTTTACCATAATTTGAATGATGAATGGAGGAGGAATTTCATATGTTTTTATCACTGGTTCAAAATCGCAGAAGCATTCGTAGCTACATGAATAAACCCGTAGAACCCGAGAAAGTGGAATTGCTCATTGAATCAGCGCTCCGTTCGCCTTCGTCCAGGGGATTTAACCCTTGGGAGTTCGTCGTGGTTACCGACGGCGTCTTACTCGGAAAGCTTTCAAAAGCCAAGCCTCATGGGGCGTCATTTTTAAAAAATGCGCCGTTGGGGATCGTGGTATGCGCTGATCCTGAAAAGTGTGATGTATGGATTGAGGATGCTTCCATCGCATCCATCTTTATCCATCTTGCTTCGGAATCCTTGGAGCTCGGTAGCTGCTGGATTCAGATTAGAAAGCGGATGCATGACCAGACCAAAACCGCGGAACAGTATATTCGCGAACTGTTAAGTATTCCAGAAAACTTGAACGTAGAATCGATCATTGCCATCGGATATCCGGCTGAAAAAAAATCCCCCCATGCAAGGGAGGATTTGCAATATGATAAAGTGCATTATGATGTATACGGCAAATAATTTCGCAGCCGGCGAACAGCAGAATTCCGGTAATAAATTGACATTAAATTTTATCGCATATATCAATACGAAGGTTATCAGAAGAGGTTAAAAGAATAATGGGATATCGGTCGATTCAGGCCGATATTTTTATCGCTCACAAAAAACTTTTTACGAAACCATCAAAAATCAAATTTTAAATCGAGAATGGAATGAAAAACAAAATTTTTAAGGGCGGGCGAAATGCTCCTTGCCCCTGCGGAAGTGGTCTCAAATACAAAAAATGCTGCCTGGGTAAAAACGAAACGGATACGGAAAAACTCAAAGCGGAATATGCTAAAAAATACAGGATTCTGTTGAAACAGGCGGCTGATGTCGAAAGCATCAAAAGGGCCGGTCGTCTGGCTCTGGATACCCTTGACATGGTCGAGTCCGAAATAAGACCGGGTCTTACCACCGATGACATTAATACGCTGGTTCACGAATTCACACTTAAGCACGGTGCGGTATCTGCACCTCTAAACTATCGAGGTTATCCCAAGAGTGTCTGTGTATCCGTAAACGAAGTCATTTGTCACGGCATACCCGGAAAAAGGATCTTGAACGAGGGAGATATTGTCAACGTTGACGTAACTCCGATTTTAAACGGCTATTATGCCGATGTCAGCAAAACCTTTTTTGTGGGAACACCCGGATCGGATGCCAGGAAAATCGTTCACGTGGCCCAAAAAAGCCTTTTAATGGCTTTATCAATGGTTAAGCCGGGTAATACCATTGGAGATATTGGATGGGCCATTCAACAATATGCCGAAAAACGGGGATGCTCGGTGGTCAGAGAATTTGTTGGGCATGGTGTCGGGTTTGAATTTCACGAACCGCCCCAAGTCCCCCACTTTGGTATTCGAGGAGAAGGAATCCGTTTGATTCCGGGCATGGTTTTTACCATAGAACCGATGATCAATCTGGGCAAAAAAGAGCTGGTCATACTCGAAGACAATTGGACGGCCGTTACAAAAGACGGTTCGCTTTCCGCTCAGTTCGAGCAGACAATTCTTGTCACCGACCATGGTTTTGAAAGCCTTACGCCTTATGATCTGTAAGCGGCTTTTTCATAACATATACTGGTTTCCCGGGAAATCATTGTGATCGGTATTAATCATTTCCCCAAAATAATATCGCATCGAGGGTTAAGTGACCGGCACATTGAAAATACCATCCCTGCAATAATGGCCGCAGTGGATGCAAAGGTTGAAATGATTGAAATGGATGTTTTTGAAACCAGCGACGGCCGTTATATCGTTTATCATGATGATCGCCTGAACTCCGCGACGCCGCCATGGCGCAATCTGACATATACTCAGATTCAATCCCTCACCGCAAATGATGATCGTGCTCCCTTGTTATCCGATTGTCTTGAAGCAACCCGAGCCATCCCTGTGGATATGGAGCTTAAGCATTGCACACGAATAGATAATTTATTGGAAACATTGGGGGCGCAATCACTTGCAAAAGGGAGTGTCATCTCCAGTTCGGATTATAATTTGCTTTTTGGGCTGCACAAACGGGGGGTCCAACTCCCGCTCATTCTAATTGTTTCTTTTTCTAAACGGCATACAATCCGGCAAAATTTTCAAAACGCTGTTCTATGCATCGCACCGGGTCTTATGCCGAAATTTCTGGACGGGATGGCGATACATCATCACCTTGCGCGCAAAACGTTCGTTCATCGGCTTCAACGTACGGGTTCAAAGGTGTTTGTGTGGACCGTCGATGAACGAGATGATATGGTAAAATTTATTTCCTGGAGAGTTGACGGTATCATCACGAATTGCCCCCGTCGCCTTCAAGATATTAAGACAACCTTGCTGTTAGACAGGGATGAAATGAAACCATGATGAATCGGCCGTTTCGGATCAAAGCCGTGTTGTTCGATTTTGACGGGTCCCTGACGAAACCCGGTGCATTGAATTTTCCCCTTTTGAAGAAAAACCATCGGCTGCCTGGAAGATATGCCTGAGCAAAAACCCTGGCCCATCGAACTCGCATTGCGGTAGTTTTTCAAAACCAAATAAAAAACAATGGTATGGCGGAAATGAAAATCAAAATTTATACTGTGGGTGGAACCATCGACAAGATATACTTTGACCGCAAAAGTACCTATGAAGTGGGAGAACCAAAGATCGGAGAGATATTAGAGGAAGCGAATGTAACCGTATTGTATGAAATATCGACCATTTTGCACAAGGACAGCCTCGACATGACCGATGAGGATCGCCAGATGATTTTCGATATGGTTTCATCAGAGGAACACCCCCGTATTATATTGACTCATGGAACGGACACCATGATTCAAACCGCTGAAAAACTGAGTTCCATACCCGGCAAGGTTATCGTACTTACCGGTGCAATGGAACCGGCCCGGTTTAAATACAGCGATGCCGCGTTTAATATCGGCTGTGCCGTTGCTGCGGTTCAGCTATTAAATCCGGGTGTTTATATTGCAATGAACGGGAGAATTTTTAATTCAGGCAGCGTCAAAAAAAATCAGGAAAAGAATTGGTTTGAAGAACTCTGATCCGGGTCAAAATTCCTTATATACCCTTGCCAATGGATGGCCGGGCGCTTTGATCTCCAGATCCAAAAAGTATCCGTACGGGGTTTGATCTACGGAGTATCCGGCATTTTGAAGCCGCTCTTGTGCCCTGCCCAACAATGCCCGAGCTTTTTCGGGGTCGGCTTTTTCTCGACCGAGATGGGTAAAGGAATGTAAAATGATACGGGTGATTTCCCATTTTCTAGCCAGCCACTTGGCATTTTTTACCAGCTTGGTTTCGGCAGAATTGTCGGCTTCAACGTCTCCCGGCTCGATATGGACAAACGCCACAACGGTATTTTTGTTCTCGGAAGGTTCTGCTTCAGGAACATCAGGAAGTGTTCTCATTGCAGGTTTCCAGTCAAAAGCCTCACAGTACCAGAATAATACACGCATTGATATATTAGCCCCTGGCCAGCGTTTCGCGATGTATTGCTCAAGGCTCATACAAAAATTGGCGGTCATCCCATAAAAACGGATAACACGTCTTTTCTTGCATTGG
>Ga0210134_1000024_pt1 | contig 20199 bp, 19 predicted proteins | sample RushSE_CattailNL_3_FD_185565 | JGI IMG/M metagenome (GOLD analysis project Ga0210134, IMG submission 185565) | Wetland microbial communities from San Francisco Bay, California, USA, that impact long-term carbon sequestration - RushSE_CattailNLB_D2... | ecosystem: Environmental > Aquatic > Marine... | reverse complement strand
TGAAGGTACGGGCCCTGTGTTTCCACATCCGATTCGAGATGAACATGATACTAAAAATCTTAAAAAAATTGACCCGACAGTCGACTTAAAATATGTGCTCGATGCCGTAACCTTGACCAAAAAGGAATTGAACCGGCGTGTGCCATTGATCGGTTTCAGCGGTTCTCCCTGGACACTGTTGGCATATATGGTTGAAGGCCAGGGCTCCAAGACATTTTCAAAGGTTAAATGTTTAATTTACAATAATCCAAAACTGGCTCATAATCTTTTGGATGAAATTGCTGATGCCGTAGCAGCATATTTATGCGCAAAGATCGAAGCCGGGGTCGATGCCGTTCAAATATTCGATACCTGGGGCGGAATTCTTTCTCAAGATGATTTTGAGGAATTTTCTTTGAATTATATTCGGAAGATCATCTCCGAGGTCAAAGGAAAAGCGGTGCCTGTCATTGTGTTTGCGAAAGGCGTGCATTATCATTTGAACAAACTTGCTGAAAGCGGCGCTGATGTATTGGGTCTTGATTGGACGATGAATATCGGAGACGTCAGGAGAAAGGTTGGAGATAAGGTTGCCCTTCAGGGGAACCTTGATCCCGCGATGCTTTATGCCGGCCATGAAAAGATAAAATATGAAGCCAAGAAAATATTACAGTCATTTGGTAAGGGAAACGGGCATATTTTCAATCTCGGTCACGGGATACTACCCGATGTCCAACCGGAAAACCTTAAGACCTTAGTGAATTTTGTTAAAGAAGAGAGTGTTTCTTATCACATGGATGATAAAGACCACACCGTTAGTTAGTATCTATCAATAAATAATCCTCGGAATACCAATTAATGACCTGTGGTTATTTTTTTCGCTTTCCTTGAGGCTGAATCAACTGGCCGAAAACATATTTTAAGGTAAGATCATAAGGAAATGGGATGGCTAAATGGAAAAAAGCCACATGAAGCCGTATAAGGCAGAAAATTGAGGGGTAAATCGTGTTTGATATCGATATAGATTTAATTAAAAAATATGACAAACCGGGGCCGCGCTACACCAGTTATCCGACAGCGCCTCATTTTAAGGAATCATTTACCCATAAAAATTACCTTGATGAGATCATCAAGACCAATAAGGGCCAGGATTTGCCCGATTTGTCGTTGTATTTCCATCTGCCATTTTGTGATACACTCTGTTACTTTTGTGGCTGCAACATGATTGTAACCAGAAACAGAGACAGGATAAAGAATTATATTGATTACTTAAAGCGCGAGATCGACTTGATTTCGGCCCATATTTCACAGGATAGAAAAACAACCCAACTGCACTGGGGCGGCGGTACGCCCACGCATTTGAACCCGGATGAAATCGCCGATTTAAGTTCCTACATTCAAAACAGGTTTGATTTTAATACGGATGTGGAGGCCGGATGTGAAATTGATCCCAGAGAATTGACCAAAGAACATCTTGCGGCTTTGAAAAACGGCGGCTTTAATCGCATCAGCATGGGGGTGCAGGACATCAACGAAAAGGTTCAAAAAGCGGTTAACCGGATACAGCCGGAAAGTCTGACAAGACAGGTTGTCGACTGGGTGCGCGAATTGGGATTCGACAGCATTAATCTCGATTTAATGTACGGGCTCCCTTTTCAATCTGCAAAATCTTTTGAAAAGACGGTGGATACCGTTATTGAAATTGATCCCGACAGAATAGCGCTCTTTAATTTTGCTTACGTCCCCTGGATGAAAAAACATCAAAAAGTAATTCGTCCGCAAGATTTACCGGTTCCTGAAGAAAAACTTAATATTCTCAGGATGTCAACTCGCAAACTTACACAGGCAGGTTACGTGTTTATCGGCATGGATCATTTTGCAAAACCCGATGATGAACTTACACTGGCGTTGAAAGCAAAAAAACTTTACAGAAATTTTCAAGGCTACAGCACCCATGCAGGTTCGGATCTTTATGCCATGGGAATTACCAGTATCAGCCAGTTTGGGCGCATTTATGCGCAAAACATAAAAAAAGAAAAAAAATACCATGCCGCACTTGATGAGGGAATTTTGCCGACGGCCAAAGGATGTTATTTGGATGACGATGATCTGTTGCGTCGGCATGTTATTATAAAACTCATGTGTGATTTTGAACTCGATTTTGCTTCAATTGAAGATGAATTTAATATAGATTTTGAGACCTATTTCAGCTGGGGGCTAAACAACCTTAATGAGATGATGGCCGATAACCTGATCTCCATCGAAAACAGGATGCTGAAAATTACCAGGATGGGCAGGCTCTTGATCAGAAACATCGCAATGAATTTTGACGGTTATATCGAAAGAAAAGAAGATCATGCCCGCTATTCAAGGACCGTATAAATTTCAATTCTATCGGTAGTTGTTGATGTTTAACGATAATCCCTTTATAATACAACCCGTTGTTAATACAATATCAGGACAAATGTTTACATGAAGAAATACGCGGTGGTTCTTTTTAATCTGGGCGGTCCGGATTCCCTGGAAGCAGTAAAACCTTTTTTATTCAATCTGTTTAGTGATCGTGATATATTTAAAATACCGGTTGGACAAAAATTATTCGCAAAAATAATGTCCGGTTTTCGCGCACCGGCGGTGAGGGAAAAGTACAAGCGAATCGGCGGGAAATCTCCCATCAATGATTGGACACAATTGCAGCGGTCAATGCTTCAGCAAGAACTGCAAAAAATGGTTCCGGGCATCGAAGTTTATTCAGCAATGAGATACTGGAATCCGACAATAAAAGACATTGCCGAAAAGGTGTTGGAAAAAACATTTGATAAGATCGCACTGATCCCCCTGTACCCGCATTACTCAATCACCACGACAGGGTCTTCATTTAACGAATGGAAACGAGTGTACAAGGGAGATGCCGATAAGTTAACCTATGTGTATGAGTATTTTGATAACCACCGATATATTGATGCATTAAATGAAAGGATAGATGAAACGATCTTGCGATTTCCTGAAAACGTGAGAGACGATATTCAATTGTTGTTCAGCGCGCATGGTCTGCCTGAAAGCCTGGCCAAACAAGGGGATCCATATCCAAAGCAAATAAACAAAACCGTTGCGTGTGTGATGAAGGCCCGCAATTTTTCGCATGAATATCATTTATGCTTTCAAAGCAAAGTTGGTCCTGCCAAATGGCTTAAACCGTCCACATATGAAATGATTAAAGCGCTGGCTGAAAAAAGGAAAAAATACCTGCTTGTTATCCCGATTAGTTTTGTATCCGATCATATTGAAACCTTGTTTGAACTCGACGTTGAATACAGAATTGTCGCAAATGAGGTAAGCATCGAAAATTATTTTGTAATGGAAGGGTTAAACAATTCAAAAACATTTGTTGCAGCGCTTAAAGATCTGGCTGTTCAAGCGCTTCAAATACAAAGCGTGATAGCGTCATAACATTATGAAATAAATGGATAAAGATACAGTTGACATTACGGTTCTCGGTGCAGGCATATCCGGGCTTGCCACTGCTTTTTGGTTAAATAAACAAGGGTTTGAAACAACCGTTCTTGAGTCAAAAAAAGAGCCCGGCGGGTCAATGGTCACCAGGCACGAGGATGGGTTTTTGATTGATTATGGACCCAACAGCGGACTTGAAACGACGCCATTGATCGGACAGATCGTCGAGCATGTCGGACTTAAAGACGAAATGATTTATGCCCTGGAAAAAGCCAAAAAAAGATATATCTTAAGAAACAATCGACTTCATGCGCTTCCGACGAGTCCGTTTGCTTTTTTAAAAACAAAACTGTTTTCGCCTAAAGCCAAGTTGCGTCTTTTGGCCGAACCGTTCTCGAGAAAATCTAATGAAGGATATTATCAAAGTATTTCTGAATTTGTAAAAAGACGACTGGGGCAGGAATTTCTTGATTATGCAGTAAATCCTTTCGTTGCCGGAATATTTGCAGGAAATCCCGACAATCTGAGCGTTCAATCCGCCTTGCCCAAGTTGTATCGATTGGAAGAATTGTATGGCGGCTTATTCAAAGGGTTTGTTTTAGGTGCGAAAGAAAGGAAAATGCGGGCGGAGCAATCCAAACAAAGCGCAAGGCTGTTTTCATTCATAAAAGGGATGCAGAGTTTTCCCGCAGCCATTGCCGCAAAATTGGGCGATAAAGTCAGATACAACTGCAAGGTTGAAAGGGTCGTAAAATCCGGCCCTAAATTTAAAGTTTTATACCGTCATAGCGATACATCAGAAGAAAGGATGACGGATATTGTACTATCTACGGTTCCGGCATATCATGCCGCATCTGTTTTTGACCATTGGGGGGATGAATTGATCAACCATTTGAATGACATTTATTATCCTCCTGTAAAAGTGCTGTACTTAGGATTTCGGGAAGCGGCTGTCGGTCAGGTTCTCGACGGATTTGGATTTTTAATTCCGGAAAAGGAAAATAAAACCTTTTTGGGAGCAATCTGGAATTCAGCAATATTCCCTTGCCGTGCAAAAGACGATATGACAGCTTTTACACTATTTGTCGGGGGAGCTCGATCCCCGGAACTGTTTGATAACGGCAATGATAAGCATCTTGATACCGTGATTAAAGAGTTCAAGAAAATAATGCGAATTGAAGAAGATCCCATATTTGTCAAAGAGAAAATGTGGCCGAAAGCCATTCCCCAATACCGTATTGGATATATTGAACACGAAAGATATTTTGAACAGTTTGAGTCGAACCACCCCGGAATTTTTTTAAGCGGTAATTACCGAGGCGGAATCTCTGTGGGTGATTGTATAAAAAATTCAGAATTGACGGTTAAACGGATTTGCGAACACATAACCAAAAACGCCGATAGACAAGACGATTAAAGGTGGCGCAAGGGTCGGTGTTAAAAAGACGGAAGATTTTTGGAATCAATGAATAAAAATGGAGGTATCTTCTGAATAACTTGAATACCATATGGAAATTTTTTACTTCTGTTAAACTTACTGTAGTTCTCCTGCTGTCTCTTGCAGCCACTTCGATTGTCGGAACGCTCATTCCGCAGAATGAAAACCCGGCTGCTTACGTTCAGGCATACGGTGAGTTTCTTTACAGATTATTTAATGTTTTTGACTTGTTCGATATGTACCATTCCTGGTGGTTTCAACTGCTGATTGTTTTGCTGACCCTAAATATCGTTGTCTGTTCAATCGATCGGCTTTCAACCACATGGAAGATTGTTTTTATTAAAAACCCCCCTTTTATTCTCTCAAGGTTCAGGGACCAGGCCGACAATGAATATTTTGTTGTCGATCGTCCGTCTGAACAGTTGAAAGATTTATATGAAACCTTTGTATCCAGAGGCTACGGATATATCAGGACCGAACAGACGGACAAGGGGTATAGTATTTTTGCTGAGAAATGGCGCTGGACCCGCCTGGGTGTTTATGGTGTGCATCTGAGCGTTGTTTTATTGTTGATCGGAGCCCTTATCGGATCTTTTTTCGGTTTTGACGGATATGTCAATATCCCGGAAGGCGAGGTGGCGAACAGCATCAGAATACGTAATCCCGGACGAACACAACCTCTGGATTTCGGGATATTGTGCGAGGATTTTAACGTCAGTTTTTATGATTCAGGAATGCCTAAAGAATATCGTTCCAGTTTAGCCATCACTGAGAACGGCAAGCCTGTATTAAAAAAAGATATCGTTGTGAACGATCCCCTTCGTTACAAGGGGATCAATATATTTCAATCGAGTTATGGCCAACTTCCTCCAAAGGAAGTTACACTGAGTTTCAAAAGCAGCAAAACAGGGAAAGCGTATAAGAAAAAGGTGTTGATCGGTCAGCAGATCGAAATCCCGGAAGCCGGGGGAAAATTTATTCTCAAAGATTATGTCGGTTCTTACAACTTCAGGGGCAGACCCATTGGCGAGGCCTTTATCGGGATGATTGTCCATGATAATGGATCATCCGTTGAAATCGTTCTTCCTTTGCGTTTCCCGGATTTTGACAGGATGCAAAAAAGAGATATCATTGTTTCCGTGTCAGAATACGCTCCCCGATATTATACCGGCCTTCAAGTCACTAAAGATCCGGGTGTTTGGGTTGTTTACTCCGGATTTATTTTGTTGATTATCGGGTGTTACATCACTTTTTTCATGTCCCACCAAAGACTTTGCATCGATATCGTCAAGAAAGGGAAGAAATGCAGGGTCATGGTTTCAGGTACCGCCAATAAAAATAAATTCGGCATGCAGAACAAGATAAAGCGGATTTCTGAAAAGCTGATCGACTTGAAACAACGCACATAGCGATAGGGTCCTAATTTAACATTGGGCTGAGATACAAAAAGAGAGGAGGATAATGAACAGTTCATTCTTGCTGTCCATCACAACATTTATATACGGTTTGGCGGCTTTTTTATATATCGCCTTCTGGGTATTCAAAAAACCGTTACCGGGTCGGCTGGCAACCTGGACCACAATGATCGGTTTATCAGGTAACCTTGCAGGTGTCATTATGCGATGGGTGGAATCTTACAGGCTCGGGGTCGGTCATGCCCCGCTGTCAAACCTGTATGAATCTCTGGTCTTTTTTTCGATGACGATCATTATTGTTTATCTGGTTATTGAAATGAAATACAAAAATCGTATTATCGGCGCATTTACGACGCCGATCGCTTTTTTGGCAATGGCTTACGCCTCTATGTCGCCAAATATCAGTGATCGGATACAGCCGCTGCTTCCGGCATTGAAAAGCAACTGGCTGATTGCCCATGTGATAACCTGTTTTGTCGGATACGCTGCCTTTGCCATTGCGTTTGGCATCAGCTGTATGTATCTTTTCAAGCAAAGGGATACCGGGGCTAAGAGCAGTTTGCTTGCACACTTCCCGAATACCAAGGTTTTGGAAGAACTGAACCATCAAATGATAATGTTCGGGTTTCTATTTTTGACGACCGGTATCATCACCGGAGCGGTCTGGGCCAATTCGGCCTGGGGTCGTTACTGGGGCTGGGATCCCAAGGAAACCTGGTCTCTCATAACCTGGTTCATTTATGCGACATTGCTGCATGCCCGGATGATGAAGGGCTGGGGCGGCAAACGCATTGCCTACCTTTCCATCATTGGATTTGTTGCTGTGCTCTTTACATACTTCGGGGTAAATTACCTGCCAGGTTTACATAGCTATGGGGCATCATAATCAAAAAAGCCTTTTCTTCATCTTGCCTTGACATAATTCGCATATTGGCTTAAAAATGTTCTTTATTTTAGCGATGATAAATGGTTAGGGGTTATGCCGTGATGGAAAACCGACCTATGCGCAATATTATTTTTTCTATTTTTGCCGGAATTGTCATATCCGTGATGTTTTTGAACAGATCCGCAGTATCACAGGTTATGGATCAAGCAGAACAAACCGCAAAAGCCGCAGAAACAGAACATTTGGCCAAACCCGTTATTCACCTGTATTTTGCAGATAGAAACAATTCGTTTCTCAAAGCAGAAGGACGGGACTTTTTTCATTCGAATGATCCGATCGAATCCGGCAAAGCGATTGTCGAGGCCCTGATCGAAGGACCCCGGACCGGGCTGATGCGAACCATCCCTGAAGGCACAACACTCAAGGCATTCTATATCATTGGAGATGGAACAGCTTATGCCGATATGTCCGATACCATAAAGGATTCTCATCCTGGTGGCGTTAAGTCGGAGCTGTTTACGATATATTCAATAGTAAATTCGTTAATATTGAATATTTCTGAAATCGATACCGTTAAGATTCTGATCGGCGGAAGAGAAATGATGACCCTTGACGGTCATATCGATTTGCGTTTTCCGTTTAAAGCCAATATGCTTCTGATACGATGAAAAAAAAGGACCACATTAAAAATATAAGAAATATTGGTATCATCGCCCACATTGATGCCGGGAAGACTACCGTTACGGAGCGTATACTGTACTATACCGGTCGATCCCACAAGATCGGTGAGGTTCATGACGGTGAAGCGATAATGGACTGGATGCCTGATGAACAGGAACGTGGCATTACCATTACTTCCGCCGTTACCGCTTGTCACTGGAAAGGGCGTGACGTCCATATCATCGATACACCGGGACATGTTGATTTTACCATCGAGGTTGAGCGTTCATTGAGGGTACTTGACGGCGCCGTCGGTGTCTTTTGTGCGGTCGGCGGTGTGGAACCTCAGTCGGAAACCGTATGGCGGCAGGCAGACAAGTATCGTGTCCCAAAGATTGCCTTTATCAACAAACTTGATCGGATCGGTGCTGATTTCACTGGTACAATCGAAATGATGAAAAAAAGATTGAATGCAAGTCCGCTGATTTTGCAGCTGCCGGTGGGATTGGAAGATGATTTTTCGGGTGTTATCGATCTCATCGACATGAAACAGGTCATCTGGGAAGATGAGACTTTGGGGGCAACTTTTAGGGAAGAAGATGTTCCTTCGGGCCTTCTCGACACTGCAAAAGTGTATCGTGAAAAACTGATTGAAACCGTTGCTGAAATTGATGATGCCATAATGGAGGATTACTTATCGGAAATCCCGATTACTTCGGAAAGGCTGCTTGGCGCCATAAGACAGGCAACCGTCAATTTGAAACTGGTGCCGATTCTTTGCGGCAGTGCGCTAAAAAATAAAGGCATACAGCCGCTACTTGACGCTATCGTGGAATTTCTTCCCAGTCCTGTGGACATTCCCCCAATCAAAGGCGTCCACCCTGAAACAGGCCAGCCTGTCGAATGCAGAGCGAATAGCAGTGATCCTCTTGCGGCCCTCATATTCAAAGTTTCGATGATAGAGGGCCGCAAACTGTCCTTTGTAAGAATTTACAGCGGGACAATGAATACCAAATCGGACACCTACAATCCGTCTCGAAAAATAAATGAAAAGATTTCACGCATATTAAAAATGCATGCCAACAAGAGAGAACGAATCGATTCGGCCGATGCCGGAAGTCTTGTCGGAGTCGTTGGATTGAGAGAGTCCTCTACGGGAGAGACCCTCTGTTCTAAAGATCATCCTGTTTTGTTGGAAAGGATTGAATTTTACGAACCGGTCATTTCTGTGGCTGTGGAACCTAAAACCCATGCCGACCAGGAGAAGCTCGATCAGGTCCTCGATAAATTCATGGCTGAAGATCCGACGCTTAAACTTCGAAAGGATGAAGACACCGGACAGACAATTTTGTCGGGTATGGGAGAACTGCACCTCGAAGTGATTATCAGCCGCATGCAGCGCGAATTCAACACCAACGTCAATGTGGGAAAACCGCAGGTCGTCTACCGGGAAACCATTGGAAAAGAGGGGCATGCATCTGCGATATTCGACAAGGAGGTGGCAGGGAGCCGACACTATGCCGAAGTTTCGTTAAAATTGTTCCCCCTGGAACGAGGTTCTGAGAATAGGTTCATATCTGAAATTACTGATGAAACGATACCGGATACGTTTATTCCTGCGATCAAAAAAGGTGTAATGGAAGCGCTGGAAAGCGGCGCTTTGATGGGGTATCCTGTTGTCGATGTTGAGGCGGTCCTCATCGGAGGCGTATATAAAGAATCTTTGAGTACCGAACTTTCTTACACCGTCAGTGCATCGATGGCCTGCAAAAAAGCGCTGACGAAAGGTCAACCGTTCCTTCTTGATCCAATTATGAGTGTGGAAGTTTTTGTACCGGAAGCTTTTACGGGAGACGTAATAGGGGATCTTAATGCCCGAAACGGGAAAATTGAATCTATCGAACACAAAATGGGAGTACAGGTAATAAAAGTTATCGTTCCGTTGGCACGGATGTTCGGATACTCGACATCACTACGATCAGCAACTCAAGGCAGAGGAACATTTACCATGCAATTTTCTCATTTTGACCGTTGCTGACGCGTATCTGTAAATTTCACATCCCAATTTTTGTCTGCTTGATCTCGGTCCTCCTTTTTTGATTTTCTCATTTCCGTTCCGATTTCTTTTAATAATGCTTCGATTTTGGTTTTTTTATCCGGGTCGATTGTACTGTCCAAGGCCTTTTTTAGGTGGAAATCAGCGTTTTTATAACTCGACAGCTTTACGTAATAGATCCCCAGATAATAATGATAATCATCCATTTTCCCAAGCTTCCAATAGGTTTCACTCAGTGAACGGAATGCATCCGGATAATTTTGATATTTTGAAGTAAGTCCTTCGAATGTAGCAACGGCATCCATGAGGCGGCCAAGTTCAACCTGGGTACGTCCCAGATAAAAAAGTATCTCAGGATCATTGGAATTAATGCTGGCAGCTCCATCCAGAATGGTGAATGCTTCCTGATACCTGCCCTCGAGAAAATAGAGATGGCCGAGATCCTTTAAAATATAAGGGTCAAAAGCGTTTTTTGCCAAAGCTTTCTTGAGGTGTTCTTCAGCCTTTTTACGTTCGCCCTTCTTTGTCAGGATCAGACCGTATCCATAATGGCCCAGGGGGTTATCGGGATGGTTATCCACCTCCGATTTAAATTTTTTTAACGCGTTACTCTCATCCCCATACATGGCAATGAGCCGTGTATGCGCCCTTTCATAAGGATAAGGGTCGATGTTGTCTAAGGTCTTATTGTTTTTTTCAAGCCAGGTATCGATATATGCCATCCGTTCTTCCGAAGCCGGATGGGTAGTCAGATAAGTTGGGATCTGACGTGAATCGAACCAGCGTTTGTTCCTCATTTTTTCCAGTGTAGATATGAGTCCTTTCCCGTTATACCCCGCTTTTCTTAGCAAGTTGAGCCCGATCTGGTCAGCCTGCCTTTCATCTTCGCGGCTGTATGCAAGTGCTAAAGATTGACCGGCAGCGACGGAACCAAGGGTGACTGCATTGGCAGCTGCTGAAGCTCCGCCGGTTCCGAGAAATATCCCGGCGACCATTCCGGCAAGCGTGGCATAGCTGATTTTTTCGGCCCTTTCTATTTTCTGAGAGATATGGCGGCACGTCACATGCGAAATTTCATGGGCCAGTATACATGCCAGCTCTTCCTCACTCTCCATGGCTTCAAGCAGGCCGCTGTTGACAAATATATGGCCTGCAGGGCTTGCAAAAGCATTGTAAGTATCATCTTTTATTACATAAAAATGATAAGAAAACGGCTGTGGAGGAAGCGTTGAGACAATTTTTTTAGCGACCTCGTTGACGTAATCGACAATTAAAGGATCTTTGATAAGTTCGTAGTGTTTGAATATGACCTTCATGAATTCGCGGGACAGCTCTTCTTCCTCTTGTATCGTAATCCCTAAAGCGCCTTTAGGGGTGATGATGCCGCACATAAAAAGGAAAACCGTGCACAGCAGTATGTTTTTTTTAATAAATTTCATAAATACCTCGACAAATAAACGTGTTGGTCTTCGGTGATAAATACATAAGAAACCGAACTCCTATTGATTTGATGTACACTCTCTTTTTAATATTCAATCGGTTAATAGTCAAATCATATCCCTATATGCTTTTCAAACATCATGTTTTATGGTAACGTTTATCACCATGACACGGATCATATGCATAGCCAATCAGAAAGGGGGAGTGGGAAAAACAACCACGGCGGTAAACCTGTCGGCCGCTATGGCAGTTTCAGAAAAAAAAATTCTTTTGGTGGATTGTGACCCCCAGGGAAATGCAACAACCGGTTTAGGAATAGACAAAAAAAATATTAACAAATCATTATATCACGGTATGATTGGCAGCGTCGATGCCAAGAATCTTATTTTGGATAGCGACATAGATACCTTGAAAATCATTCCTTCACGGGTGGAACTGATCGGTTTTGAAGTGGAAATGATGTCAAAACCCGAGCGTGAAATGGCCCTGAAAAAACTTTTATCCCAAATTAAAAATTCATTCGAATACATCATCATTGACTGTCCACCCTCTTTAAGCCTTTTAACGGTAAATGCACTGACTGCAGCCGATTTTATGCTTATTCCCCTTCAGTGTGAATTTTATGCATTGGAAGGGCTTGGTCAGCTTCTACAAACCATGAAGCGCATCAAGTACAACCTGAATCCGGAACTTAGAATCGCCGGCATACTTCTAACCATGTTTGATAAAAGAACGAACCTGTCTCATCAGGTGGCCGAAGATGCCGAGAGATATTTCAAACATCTGGTGTTTAAGACCATGATTCCCAGAAACATCAAATTGAGCGAAGCGCCGAGCTTTGGGAAACCCATATTGTTGTATGATGCAACCTCGAAAGGAGCACAAAGTTATTTTGATCTGGCTAAAGAGATAATGAACAATAAATCCAACTGATAGAAATGAATAAAGAAATGAAAAAAAAAGACGCCGAATCAAGTCCCAAAAAAACCAAAAAATTGGCCTTGGGAAGAGGTCTTGACGCCTTGTTACCCGATATCGAACCAATGAAAGACACGTCAAAGGAATTTTTTACGTGTGATATCGAGCTGATTCGGCCAAATCCTTTTCAGCCGCGTTTACGGTTTCCCGACGATGAACTTGAGGATATGGCCCGCTCAATCCGGCAACAGGGAATAATACAGCCCCTATTGGTTAGAAAAGACGATAATGGATATGAACTCATAACCGGTGAAAGACGCTTGCGTGCCGCTAAAAAAGCAGGGCTGAAACAGGTGCCGGTTCTTGTCAAAACCATTACAGATGCAGATATGCTGGAAATGTCCATTGTCGAGAATGTGCAGCGGGCAGATTTGAATCCCATTGAAGAGGCTGAGGCATATCATCGGCTTATCATAGAATTTGGTCTTACCCAGGATCAGGCTGCGGAACGTGTGGGGAAAAGCAGATCTGCTGTCGCCAATTTTTTAAGACTTCGTCAATTGCCTGAACAAATAAAGGCCAGCATTATGGACGGGGCCTTGAGTATGGGGCATGCGCGGGCCTTACTGGGTGCTGCAAACTCAGCCCAGCAGAACACGGTATGGCGGACGGTGATTTCAAAAGGGCTTTCGGTCAGGGAAACAGAACGTTTAATTAAGTTTTTGAAAACAGAAAAGAAAGGACCGAAGAAACTCCTGTCGAATTCGGAACAAAGATTCTTTTCGGATGTGGCTGATGAGCTTTCCCGCCGATTCGGGACCAAGGTTCAGATAAAAAGACGGGGGAAAAAGGGAAGCGTTGAAATCGAATTTTACAGCAATAACGATCTTGACCGTCTGCTAAGTCTATTAAAGCAGATATAATGTCTATTCATATTATCATCGATGGATACAATTTAATCCGACAGTCCAATTCATTTAGCGATTTCGATCGTCAGGATATTCAACTCGGTCGAGAAGCGCTTCTTGACACGCTTTCTGCATATCGAAGAATAAAACCTCACAAGATTACTGTTGTCTTTGATGGAACCAATGCCCCGGGCTTTTCCCAAAACAGCATTCAAATCAAAGGGATCAAGGTTAAATTTTCTCGCACTGGAGAATCGGCCGATTCCGTTATCAAAAATATGGCGAGTCGGGAAAGGGAAAAATCCCTGATCGTCAGCTCTGATCTGGATATTGTGAATTTCGCGACTTCCAAGGGAGCTGCCACCATAAGTTCTGCCGAGTTCGAAGAAAGGATTGCTCAGGCAGTTTATATGAATGAAACAGGGATAGGAAACAAAGATGAAGGCGGATGGGTTCCAACGACAAGAAAGAAAGGCCCCAGCAGACGACTTTCCAAAAGGAACCGACGAAACAGGATCAAAATAAAAAAATTGTAATAACTTATGATCTGAATAAACGGGAAAATCGAAACCGTTTTCATTGACGTTAATTTTATTATCTGTTAGAAAATCGGTCATAAATACGTATCTTTAAGACTTCGATATTGAACATTATGTGTAACACAGATAAAAAATCGGCTATACTTCGGATATGCATCATCGACGGACAAGGCGGCGGAATTGGGAGTGCCGTCATAAAAAAGCTGAAAGATCTTTTTGGAGAAACTGTTGAAATTATTGCCCTGGGTACCAACGCCATTGCCACTGCTCAGATGCTTAGAGCCAAGGCAAATAGGGGCGCATCCGGAGAAAATGCCATTGTTCAAACATCGAAAGAGGTTGACATTATCATCGGAACAGTTGGAATTGTCATGGCACATGCCATGATGGGAGAGGTTACACCGAAAATGGCAGAAGCCGTGGCTGCCAGTCCGGCAAAAAAACTGCTTATACCACTCTCTCGTGAAAATGTTGAAATCGTAGGCATGGCTTCAACCCCACTCCCCCATCTGATAGAGGCACTTATTCAGAACAATTTAAATAAATTTTATAATGACGTTCAATCCGGATAAACTTCACCCCAAAATGAATTTTAATTCTAAAGAATAAAAAAAGGAATATACCATGTGTGAGGCAAATGCATACCTGATCGAAGGGGATGAGAAAATATTGATTATGGAGGCGGTTGATACTGTGGAACCCGAAGATGGCGGCATACGACTGGTCAGTATTTTTGGAGATCAAAAATTTTTAGCTGCCAATATTCATTCGCTGTCTCTCGTAGACCACTGTATTTTCCTAAAAAAATAGCACGTTTGCTCGATTTGTATCCCCTGGTTTGATTCGCTCGAAAAAGTTTTTTTATAGAGCAGAATCTGAATGAAGTAGATGAAAATATTAATTGCAAAGAATGCGGGTTTCTGTATGGGTGTTCGCAGAGCCGTTGAAATGGTTCTGGACGCTCCGAATAAACATGAAAATCCGATTTGCACCTTTGGGCCCCTTATCCACAATCCCCAGGTTTTAGACCTGTTAAAGGAAAAAGGAATATACATATTAAATCATATTCCGGAGCGGGGAACAGGTACGGTTCTGATTCGTGCTCACGGCGTTCCTTTCCAAACCAAACAAAATCTTAAAAAAGCGGGCTACAAGATTATTGATGCCACATGCCCGCGCGTTATTAAAGTTCAGACCATCATCTGGAAACATGCCAAACAAGATTATGCTTCCATCATTATCGGAGATAAAGACCATCCTGAAGTCATCGGGTTGCTGGGATATGCCGGTGACAAAGGGGTTGTTGTTGACAATCTGAATGATCTGGATTCCCTTCCGTTTTTTGAAAAAGCAATCATCGTTGCCCAGACCACGCAGAGCACCCTTTTTTTTGAAGAAGTGAAAAAATGGGCAAGTACAAAATTTCCCCACTATAAAATCTTTGATACGATTTGTGATTCTACCGCCAAGCGTCAGTCTGAGATATGTGACCTGGCGGATTCGGTGGATGCTGTTATTGTTGTGGGTGGACATGACAGCGGGAATACGAAGCGGCTTGCTGAAATTGCAAAAAAAACCGGTAAACCGACATATCACATTGAAACTGAATCGGAAATTGACAAGGATGCACTTTCCGGAGCCAAATGTATCGGTGTTACAGCAGGGGCTTCTACGCCGAATTGGATTATTAAAAATGTTTACAGAACCATCGAAGCTATCCCTTATAAAAAGAGGCACAGCCGGAAAAGGGTACTTTTTTCCATCCAGCGAGTACTGCTCCTCACAAACATCTATGTGTCCTTCGGGGCCGGATGCCTGTGCTATGCCTGTATCAAAATCCAGGGAATTACAAATTACCTGCCTCATGTGCTGATATCCATGCTTTATGTTCAATCCATGCACATTTTCAACCACCTTACAGGTACAATGGCAGATCGATACAATGATCCCGACAGATCTTCCTTTTATAACAAAAATAAGATATTGCTTGCCCTTCTTGCCATTGCTGCTGGCGGCGTCGGCCTGATAACTGCCTATTCAATGGGGTTGATTCCTTTTCTAATTCTTTTTGGTATGAGCATGATGGGTCTCTCTTACAATATAAGGCTGGTACCGGAACGTCTCTCATTCAATAAATACCGACGAATAAGGGATATCCCGGGATCAAAAACCGTTCTGATTACAATGGCATGGGGAATTGTAACTGCTGTGTTGCCTCCGGTTTCAATGTCGGAGAATATTCACCTGAGCACCGTAATAATATTTTTGTGGTCAATGACGGTAGTATTTATAAGGACGGCGTTTTTTGACATTCTCGACATGCAAGGCGATCGCATTGTGGGAAAGGAGACGATCCCCATACTGCTCGGTGAAAAACGATCTTTATATCTTTTAAAAACGATACTGGCGTTGAATTTTAGCCTGCTTTTAATTTCAAGCGCTTTGCATATTATTTCGAGCCTTGGTTTTGCACTTGCAATCTGTCCGGTTTTTGTCTTTATCATTCTTTCAGCCCACGAGCGGGGTTATATGCTTCCCGGAATTCGGCTGGAATTTTTGGTCGAAAGCAATTTTGTATTGGCAGGTGTCATAACGTTAATCTGGTCGCTGATTTAATCTGATGGATCGTCATTTTTTCCAAATGGTTGGTTCCGTGCCTGCCAGGAGTCTTTTGATATTATCCGTATGGCGAAAAAAGATTAACGTCATTGTCAAAACGGCACATCCTGTCATAATTCCCGACCCGGTTGCCTTCCAGACAGCAAAAGGCAGAACAGCGGCGGCGGCGAGGGATGCGAGAGAAGCACGGTTTAACCAGCAAATAAACATAATGAAAACCAGAACTGCAACCGCAACCGCTACCGGTGAAATAACGGCAAAGCACCCTGCTGCAGTCGCAACCCCTTTGCCTCCGCTTTTAAACTTCATATACACAGGATAAAGGTGTCCTATAAAGGCTGAAAGGGCAACGATTGCAATATAGAGAGCACCCCATACGTGATCTGACGCTGTTATCGAGACTGCCAACCCGACCGGAAAGGCACCCTTTAGGATATCTCCGATAAGAGTAAGGATTCCGAGCATTGGTCCTGCCGTACGCATCACATTCGTTGCGCCGATGTTTCCACTGCCTTCCTGCCTGATATTTATAGGGGTAAACAGCCGAGTCAGAATAAGCCCCCATGGAATAGAGCCGAGCAAGTATGCGAAAAAAGGCAGAATAATATACTTGATCATTTAACCAGTTCCATATTTTTATTTTAATGAATAGATCCAGGATACATGATACTATATCAGCAAAACTCGTAATATCAAGCCCATATCTTTGTACACCAGGAGGAAATTTTTTCAGTGAAACCTGTAAAAATACCCATAGAAGATATTCTTGATCTTCATACGTTTAAGCCTCAGGATATTCCAAATCTTCTCAATGATTATTTTGCAGAATGCATTGATTCAGAAATTTATTCTGTGCGAATTGTTCATGGAAAGGGCCGAGGGATATTGAAGGAACGGGTTCGGAGTCTTTTGAAAAAAAATCCGCTGGTGACCTCATTCAGCAATGCTCCCTTGGAAGCCGGTGGCTGGGGGGCTACGCTGGTGGAACTTAAGCGAAAATAGTGCACCAACTTCCCTGTTACCTGAATTCCCCAATGTGAAAAAAATGTTATAAAACTTATGATATTCATTACACAATTTTTTGAACGTCTATCTCCTCGAATAGGCTAACTATCTGAAATAATGAGGACTCAAAAAACTACCTTTTTCCTGCATGATTTTTGCATAGGATCAATAGGTAATTTAAGACTTCGCATTTATTAAAAAAACAAATCTTTCCCAAAACAACTTAAGATAGATTCAAAAATAAGCTTTATATTATGATTCAAATATTGCCTGATAACGGAGGCCGGCGTTCGGGAATGGATAGACGGGAATTTACCTATACCTCTCATATACCGGAACGGAGAACCGGTAACGAAAGGAGAAGTGGCCTCGATAGAAGGCAAAAACCGAGGACATCCAAAGAATAGGAAAATATAAAGCAAGATCTCATGATTTAACCCGCCCCATTCGCACGCACCCTCAAAATACATCATGTATCCCGGCCGGTCTATCGGTCGATACCGGTTCTCGCTTTAACCCCTCGGTTGTAATAATGTTTGACTTCCTTAATATCGCTGACAAGATCAGCGATTTCTATTAATGATTCGGATGCGCGGCGACCGGTTAGAATGATTTCCACATGTTCCGGCCGTTCTCTGAGCACTTCCATGACTTTCTCTTGTTCAAGCAAACCAAACCATACGGCAACATTTATTTCGTCGAGAATAATGATGTCGAATTGATTAGAAAGCATCATTTCCCGCGCTCTTTTAAGACCTTCTTGTGCCTGGTCCGTATGTTTTTCCGTTATTTTTTCCCGATGAACACACTCCACATCTCCATACTGTTCGATAGTGATACAGGGATGATCACTCAGCGCTGTCAATTCGCCATAGTGCTGACCTTTCATGAACTGACCCATATACGTTTTCATCCCATATCCGGCGGCCCGTATGGCTATACCCAAGGCCGCAGTCGTTTTACCTTTTCCATCACCAGTAAAGATTTGAATACATCCTTTATTGCGAGTTTTTCTTGTCATTGGCTTTTTTAGTTGACTGTATCAAAAATTTTCTTTCTTTCTCTGCCTACCGTTTTTTCATCTTGTTTTTCTTCGTCTAAACCTGCATTCTTTTTCTCCATAAACCAGATGGGACAAGCGGATCGGAATTTGCAGTATATATCGGGATCGCTGCACTTCAGGCATTCTTCGCACATGTAAGTCGTATACTTTGAGCAGACATAACTGGTTTTTTTATCCGGATGGTTACGGCATCTCTCCATTTTGACGGCTTCCTTGGACGAATTCGTATGATGAAAATGATGACCTGAAAAAATTCAGGCTAAATTTTTTAAAAGTTGATTGGCTGCCGTCAACGTCGGGTCCCAGGTCGGTCCAAAAGGCGGCGCGTATGCCAGATCGGTTTGGCAGTAGTCTTCAACGGTCATCCTATTATGCAAAGCAACGGCAGGCGCATTAATCCGGTGGGAAACACCTTCATTCCCCACCATCTGGGTACCTAAAAGACGACCGGTTTTTTTATCACCGATCATTTGGACATGGATTGTCGATGCGCCGGGATGGGCATGTGCTCGTGAACGGGATTTTATCACCACATCCTCAGGATCGAAGCCGAAGTTTTTGGCTTCGTTTGCGGTCAGCCCTGTTCGCGCCACTTCCAGATCAAAAACCTTAAAGACCGCTGTACCGGCAACGCCTGGAAGTTCAACCGTCTTTCCGCTGACATTGTCGGCCACCGCCCAGCCTGCACGATTGGCTCTCAATGCCAACGGTATCCACGTTCTTTCGCCGGTTACCACATGATACGCGTCGGCACAGTCACCAGCGGCATAGATGTTCTCATCGGAAGTTTTAAGCTTTTTGTCCACTGCAATCGCATCTTTTACACCCAGATCGAGACCGGCTTCTCCAGCCAGCTTGCTGTTCGGTTTAATTCCCATGGCAACCAGGACCATGTCGGCCTCAAGGGAAAGATCCGTACAGATTACCCTTAATCGTCTATCCTTGGCTTCAATTTTTTTTACCTGGTGGCCCAGATGTAATTTTACGGCATGTCTTTCCAATTCTTTTTTTATGATATCAGAAAGTTGTTTTTCCATCCAAGGCAAAAACACCGGCCGGGGTTTGACCATTTCAACGTCTATGGATCGGGCTCTAAGTGCTTCACACATTTCAAGGGCGATATAACCCATACCGATAATGGCCACTTTTTTTACGGAGTTGGATCGGATATAGGATTTTATTCTTCTTCCGTCATCCAAAATTTTTAGGGCCATCACTCCTGGAAGGTCAAAACCTTCAAGGTTTGGGATGATCGGTGATGCGCCGGTTGCAATCAGTAATTTGTCGTAGGAAAATTTAAAAATTTTACCCTGCAAAGTTGTTCCTGAAACAGTTCTTTTCGCCGGGTCGATAGATTCAACACAATGCCCGGTTAACAAATTGATGTTTTGTTTTTCCCTGAATACATTGGCTTGTCGAACCACAAGGTCCTCGATCTCGCTTTCCGGATCCGCAATATTATACGGCATGCCGCAGGCACTGTAAGAAACATCCATGGTCCTTTCCAGCACGGTGACATCGGTATCCGGATTATTTCGCTTGGCTCTGCTGGCAGCACTCATACCGGCAGCATCACCGCCGATAATTACAAATATCATAAAACCCTCTTGATTGGAGATAGTTGATCAAATAATACCTTCGAATTGGCATCGATAATTACGTTTATTTTAATGCAGCTTGGAAATCCCGGTCCTCAGACCGGGTCAGAGTTCAATGGCTCTGCGGTAAATGATTCAACAGGAATAATGGAATGATGGAATCGTGGAATAATGGGTTGTGAAGGAATTCTGTCAGTTTTAAAGAGATCATTTCCGCTTCTA
>Ga0210134_1000023_pt1 | contig 20215 bp, 17 predicted proteins | sample RushSE_CattailNL_3_FD_185565 | JGI IMG/M metagenome (GOLD analysis project Ga0210134, IMG submission 185565) | Wetland microbial communities from San Francisco Bay, California, USA, that impact long-term carbon sequestration - RushSE_CattailNLB_D2... | ecosystem: Environmental > Aquatic > Marine... | reverse complement strand
AGCCGGTGAAACACCGGAATTCAGCGCAAACCAGCTCATCCCTACAACAGGGAATAAGGCGATGCGAACCATCATCCTCAGGTTATCATGCCTTGCGATGAAACGGGCGAGGGGCGGTGAGTATTTGTAATACAATTCTACGAAGATTTTACCGGTGTCATCAGTCATAAGGAAACGATCTCGAAAGTCTCTCAGTATTTTGACATGCGGCTCTACCATAGAACCATACGCTGCAGTCGCTATAAAACAGCCGATGTCATCGCCGTCACCGCTGCTGATATTTTCTGTTGGGGTCTGGTTAACGGGAACACCTTCCATAAGAAGAACTTCGTTGGAATCGGCACTTTCCGACCCATTCGTATCAAACGCCCTTACGACAAAATAATACGTTTTGGTTTCATCCAGATCATAAATGGTACAGACAGGATCAATAGATTCCCAGTAAGGGTTTTCATAATCATAGGATTGGTCTTCCTCACGGTAAAACACCCGGTAACCGGCCAGGTCCGGCTCGTTATTTGGGGTCCATTGGAGCGTAACATCAATTGCACCGACAGGCGTTGCGAAGCCGATGAATAGAACAATAAAAGATATTAAAAATTTCAAGTTTCTTGTGATCTTTTTGTTAATTGTGTATCGCACCATTTGCCAATATGTCAGACATAAACTGTTCAGCCGATTGTTGCACATACTGGGCATTGAGCAAATTTCATGCCTTGATTCGTCAGATTGTGAAATCGTAAAAATAAAACAATAAAAAACAGAGGATTATGGGGTGTCCCAAAAAATCCGAGAATCGGAAAGTTTCAGTTTTCGTAATAATTTGCTACAGGAACCGGCATTTTTTTGCCGGGTAAAGGTTCTTTCGAGCATTAAATTGGGAAAACCGACATAAGGGGTGGGGCATTGGGTGCGATGATTGGAGTTGCATTGGCAGTGTTTGTCGTATTACCGACAACTGACATTCTTGGTTTTACGGACGTCTTCCTATTCGTTAAAAGTAACAAATAATATCCGGTGGAAGCACAGATTTGACATAATTTCGCATAACAGAGCATAAAACGGATCAGAATATGAAATAAACTTTACAGAAAGAGTGGCATAAAATTACATAGAACTGTGGAATAAAATTCCACAACCATCTGTTATTATTTATTTTTCTTGACATGCGCATTCTTTGTTGGTACATAAAATCTCCAGAAAATCTTAATTCATACCAATCGACGGCAGATTAAAAAAGTAAAAGTTTAGCCTTTTGAAAATGAATCCCTCCAGGTATGCTTAAATTTTTTCTTAAAGATGAAGTTGTTTACAGACAGGAAGTCATGAGAACCGGCATCAGAGCGCTGCAATTAGAAGCCGTGATTTGAAAAAACAAAGGGGAGGTCAGGACATGAAAGACCATGTGTTAATTCTTGCATTGGCTTTCGTTTTGTGGACATGGATTAATCTGTATTTGAGACGCACAAAGAAGCAAATAATAATTCAAAAGGAGATGAAAACGCTCGCCCTTAAAAGGTTTGAGAGTAAAATTAAATCTGACGAAAAGCAGATCCGGAAAACCATGGCGCTAAGGATGGCAGGAGATTATTCAAGAATATTTGTTGATCCCGGGATGGATGCTTATCGTTGCTTAAATGATAAATCGAGTAGGATTGAAGATGAAACACTTAAGCCGGAAGGAAAATATCAAAGAATGCAGCCCACTCTGATTCAAAAAAATATAAATATTGATTTTTTGCGAATAAAGGTAAAGAGGGCCGAATTTAAAATGACAGCCATGAAAAATCTTAAATTGCTGGTGTTCGGACTTATTTTTTTGTGGTCATGCTTGACCTTTTATGATCTTTTGAAAGATTTTTCATTGAATGAAAATATGGATCAATTCAGATGGGTTATGTTTAACGTAAACATCAATCTTTCTGCCGGCATCTTTGCATAAGTTCTTTTGTTCTCTTTTTGTAATCAATCAGTTCAGACGGCCTGTCGAAGCTTTCTTGCCAAGAAATCAATGCCCGATTTGTCATCTCTGTGAACAAAAGCATAGAGATTTGCCTCAAATGACTCAAAAGACACTTCAGGCTTCAGCGGTTTATCTTCAAAACAATCAATTCGGAGTTAAGGTTACTTTGCTTTTGACTTGGCGATAAAATCCTCCAGTTCATCCGCTTCATGAGATCCAAGTTCACGCAGAATGTTCAGCTCCTTTTCGGCCAAATCGAATTTGCCCATTTCAGCGTAGGCCTCGCCCAGGTATTCGTGAGCTTCGGCCAGGTTAGGGTAAAGTTTAATGGCTTTATTGGCAACACCGTGGGATGAGTTTCTTGAAACGCTCTAAAAAATCCCCGACACATAGCCGGTGATCACAGCGAAAAAGTTAAGAAGCCTGTCGAACCAATCTTCCTTATACACGGGCGCGGACGTCTTTGGAGCTGGTATAAGGGATTGTTTTTTTGCCGGTACCGGATCGCGGCCTGGATCAGCATCTTTGACAGGCGAAACCGGTTTCTCTTTTTCGCCTTCAATGGGTGGTCTTGCCGCAGTGCCGGGTGTGTGTCCCTGTGCTTTGACTTCCGGGCGTTCTTCTTCCCCGCCGGGAATGGTTGATTCCTGTTCCTTGTCTTCCGGATGGCCTGCGGGCCTGTCGGTTTTCATCGATTTCAAATAAACCGAATGCCATGTGCTGAAAAGTTCCGTCTGAAAGTTTGATCGGATTTCGGGTTTCAAATTGTCGAAATTCCAAAGCATGTTTTTGTATGTGTGACAGTTGAAAACAGATATGCGGTAAATATTTTCGGTGATTTCCGTGTATGTTGGTCTGAGTTCATCCAGGGACAAATTTTTTATGTGTTGATCATCCGCAGATTCAGATACAATGTGTTTCAGATTTTCCAGGCAAACCGTTTCATTAAACATTTGTCTCGCACTCCTTTCCGGTATTGATTCATTCGCTTCACCGTTGATGTTTTCGGGCCGTTGATCCTGGGTCGGATGGTTTTTACTACAACAGTTCGATGAATAATTCAATACGCTGTTGAAAATCCATCAAACTCGGTCGCTAACCAAAGCCCCCTGTTTCGAATACTGGCTCTTACGAAACCATGAAATTTGACGTTAAGGGATTTTTCTGGTATTTATCAATAACCTGGGTTCATTGGTTCAGGGTTCCAGGTTGAAGATCTCTGTTCAAGAAATTAAGAAGGTCGGAGGTTCTGAGAATGGCCGGCTTTTCGCCCCGGTACGATGACCATTGAACATCGAACGGGGAACCCCGAACCTGCTCAGTAGAATAAATTGTATAAGACAACCATTTTATTCAATTCATAAATAAAACTCACCTTAAAGGAGGGCAAAATGGCTGTTAAAGTTTTCATTAAAAGAATTGTGCCGGAAGACAAGGCCAAAGCGATGATACCCCTTTTCAGGGAAATAAGATCCCTTGCGACAAATCATTCCGGCTATATATCCGGTGAAACCTTAAGAAGTATGGACAGACCCGATCTGTTTCTGGTGATCAGTACGTGGCATTCATCAGAAGACTGGAAAAGATGGTTGTCAAGCGGGGATCGAAAAAAAATTCAAGACAAAATCGATGTCTTGCTGGGCGGAAAAACCGAATACGAAATGTTTCATTACGGATTTGCAGAGTAACCTGAATATATCTTAAATCGTTTCGTTATTTGTACCTTTTTCCGGAAAAATTTTGCCCGGGTTGAGAATCATATTCGGATCAAAGACCTTTTTGATTTCGGTTTGCAGTCGAATACTTTCTGTCGAAAGTTCCATGGACAAATATTGTTTCTTGGCCTTGCCGATGCCGTGTTCGCCTGAAATTGTTCCGCCCATCTGAATGACCCGGGCCAGAATGGCCCTTACACCCATTTCCACCCGATGCATGTTGTCCCGGTTTTGCGCCGTGATGTTCAAGTGAATATTGCCGTCTCCCGCATGTCCGAAAGCATAGATTTCAAAGCCGTATTCATCTTCAAATTCAGGAAGTTCACCCACAAGGACCGGTATTTTCTCTATGGGAACCACAACGTCTTCGGGAATGTACAGGGAATAATGATCGTGAATCCTCAAAGAGACCTGCCGCCGGACACTCCAAATGTCTTTGCGTTCCTGTTCGCTAAAAGCAGGCAGAAGATGCGTTGAACCGACCTCCTCCAAGATCCTTCCGATGGCTTTGACTTCCTGTTTTGTCTGCTCCGGGTCACCGTCGACTTCGACGATCAGCAGTGCGGATGTTTCGCCGGGAACATGGAACGGCAAAATGTCTTTCACCAGAAAGAGGCATTTGGCATCCAAAAACTCTATGGCCGATGGAAGATGACCTCTGTTAAGAATTTCGGTTACGGCCTGCATGGCCGTCGGAAGATCCGAAAAAACAGCCGTTATACCCCTAACGGCAGGCGGAAAGGGAATCAGCTTTAGAATCAGACCGGTTATCACGCATAGGGTTCCCTCGGAGCCGACAAGAAGTTGTGTCAGATCGTACCCGACCACGCCTTTACGGGTCCGGGTTCCGGTGTTTATCATCCGTCCTGAGGGGAGAACCGCTTCGAGGCCGAGGATGTAATCTTTTGTCGTTCCGTACTTGAGACAAGATGGACCGCCGGCATTGGTGGCGGCATTCCCGCCGATGGTGCTTTGGTCCATTCCCGCCGGGTCGGGCGGAAAAAAGAGTCCTTTTTGCCGGACCGCATTTCGTAAAACCTCGGTGATGGTTCCCGGTTCAACTTCCGCAATAAGGTTTTTCGTGTCTACGGAAATAATTCGGTTCAATTTCTCCAGGGACAGAATTACACCGCCCAATACCGGCACGCAGCCCCCCGCCAACCCTGACCCGCCACCCCGGGGAATTACCGGAAAGCCGTATTCATTGGCCAGTCTCATGAGCTTTTGAATCTGTACTGTTTCCATTACCCGGATGACCAACTCCGGAGGATTACTCAAACCGGAAGCATCCTTTCCGTATGTGCCGACTTCATCAGGATCTGTAACAATGCATTTATCTCCCAGTTCATGGGAAATGCGCCGTCGGATTTCATTTGTGATGGGGGAATATTTTGTCATATATCACTCCCTAAACTTTCCCGAATCCCGGAATCCTGAACTTTTCTTCAAGCTTTTGAAGAACAAATGAAGCCATGGTCACCATAACCAGATAATAAAACCCGATGACCAGAAAGACCTCGGTATACCGGAAGGTCCGGGTGGCAATGATCTTACCTTCACCGGTCAGCTCGATACAGGTAATGATATAGGCAAGAGATGAATATTTGATCAAATATATGATCTCGTTGCCGCAACCCGGCAATGCCCGTCGAACCGCCTGCGGCACGATGATGCTGGACATGGTTTTAAACGTGGAAAACCCCATGGACTGTGCCGCAAGAAGTTGCCCTTTCTTGATGGACAAAAGGCCGCCGCGAATATGTTCGGAATGATACGCACTGCTGCACAGGATAAAGCCGGCGACGGCTGCCGTGTAAGCATCCAGGTAGATGCCGAGGTTCGGCAGACCGAAATAGAGCAAAAACAGCTGAACCACCAGTGGGGTTCCCCGGAAAACAGTGGCATATGCGTTGGCAACCTTTCGGATGACAGGGTGGCCGAAGGTTCGCAATGTGCCGATCACGATGCCGAGCATCAGGCCTATCAATCCCGACGGGATGATGAGTTTTACGGACATGATCAATCCTCGGTTCAATGCCGGAATCAACTGGGTTGAGTAAAATGCCGTATCCATTTATTCATTCTCTGCATAGAGTTCATTGAGCCGGCTGCAAAAATCCCGGGATCGGGTACATGCGTCCGGAGAAAGGAGTTCTTCGGGCGCCCCCTGTTCTATGATAATGCCGTTTTCCATAAATAGCACCTCGTCGGCCAAAGAACGGGTAAAACCGATTTGATGGGTGGCCAGAATCATGGTCATCCCGCCCTGGGCCAGATCCCGAATGACGGACAACACTTCGCCGATCAGTTCCGGATCTAAAGCGGATGTGGGCTCGTCCAAAAGCATAATTTTGGGGTCCATGGCAAGCGCTCTGGCGATGGACACCCGCTGTTTCTGGCCCCCGGACAGTTCGGCCGGATAAAGATATTTTTTGTCCCCCAACCCCACCCGTTCGAGTTCGGCAACAGCGCGATCCCGGGCCTCCGGGCGGCGTATCTTTTTAACCTTACGAAGTGCAATAGAGACGTTTTCCAGTGCATTCAAATGATCGAAAAGGTTGAAGTCCTGAAAGATCATGCCGACCTGCTGCCGGAATGCATAGAGATCCCGTTTTCGACGGCTTTGAACTTCAACCCCTTCCAGCCACACATGCCCCTTATCCGGAGGAATAAGAAAATTGATGCATTGAAGAAGCGTGCTCTTGCCCGCGCCTGACGGACCGATGAGCACCTTTAACTCTCCCTTGTTGAGGCTGAAAGAGACGGATTTGAGGATCTCTTTTCCTCCGAGTATCTTACAGATGTTTTCGACACGCAGAATCGGTGGTTTTTGCTCCGTCATGTTTTCCTTTTAATGAGAATAGCCCGGTATCCGCACTTTGGCCTCCAGTTTCAGTAATGCCCGAACACCCAGCCAGGTCAGAATGAAGTAAAGGAATCCTGCCGTTATATACAGGGGCAGATAGTGATATGTCCGGGAGGCAACAAAATGGCTTCGAGCCATGATTTCTGACGTTCCAAGAACAAACGCAAGGGCGGAATCCTTGAGAATGATAGAGTACTCATTGGACCAGCCGGGAATGGAGAATCTGAGTGCCTGAGGCAAGATAATGTTGATGATGGCTTTAATATCGCTCATTCCCAGAGCTCTGGCGGCCTGGAGCTGTCCCTGGGGCAGCGAGAGAATTGCACCTCTGAAAATTTGAGACTGGTACGCGGCAGTTGTCATGCCCAGAACAAGAGTGGATGCGGCAAACGCGCTCAGGTTCAGTCCGATGAGGGCGAACAATCCAAAGTAAAAAAGAAACAAAAGCACCAGAACCGGCACGCCTCTGAAAAACCAGACGTAAAGACCGATGAACCACCGGACAATGCGATTTCCGAAAACCTGCCCGACGGCCATGTGGATCCCCAGAACCAGACCGAATCCCATGGCACCGATTACGATTCCCGAGGTGGCCAAGGCACCCTTGAGCAAATAGGGGAGTGCTTCCAGAACGGCGGTGAGTGCTTCTAACATCGTTGGATAGAGACCTTTAAAAATTGACGATTTTCGATTGAAGATTGTCGGAGCGAAGCGTAGATCCCAATTTATCGGGGAATTTTTCCGGAATCAAAATACTTGCCAGGCACCAAGTCACAAAGAATATGTTTATATTCGTATTTAGTGACTTGGTGCCTGGCAGAAGGAATTCTTTCGGTTTTCATTTTTTAATTCGGTTTTAGCCCGGCTATTTCCTGAGGTATTTTTTAACCAGTTCATCCCAATACGGATCCGCCATAAGCAGCTTCAGCCCTTTATTGAGCGTGTCCAGCAGTTCGGTATCCTGCTTGCGAACCGCATAGCCGAATTCTTCGTCATGCATGCCGAAAGAGCCGAGAATCTTCACGGGTTTTTTCCCGGCGGCGTCCATTGCCGGCGCGTCATCCATTGCAGCGGCGGCGATACGGCCGTTCACGACATCTTCAACTGCCAGAGGGGCTGAGTCATAATAAATGAGTTCGAAATTCCAGCCCTTTTCGACAGCAATGTCTTTGAGCCATTCCGCTTCGCTGGTCCCACGCTGGACGCCAAGGCGCATTTTGCCGGTAAGCACCTGTTCCACCGTCAGAGTGGCATCTTTTTTCGCGACAAAGACCTGCTTGATCGTCCAATATGGAATGGTGAAGTTGACGACTTTCTGGCGTTCTTCGGTAATGCTCATCCCCGAAGCGATAAAGTCGATCTTTTTTGCAACCAGGTTGGGAATGATCCCGTCCCAGTCCAGGGGCTGGTGTTTGACCGTAAACCCCATTTTTTTTGCGATCCAGTTCACGGAATCAATGTCAAAACCGCCGGGATTTCCTGATTTGTCCACATACGCAAAGGGTGGAAAGTTGGCATCGATACCGTTGATAAATTCCTTGGCGCAGACGTTGCCGCCTAAAATCATAAAAAGCGCCATAACAACCGCCATGAAAAATGAAAATTTTTTCATCATGCTCTCACCTCCGATTTTAATTGTTATCGTTGGGATTCGAATGGGTCTTGTCTGTATTTAAAACCAAAGTTTAAATCCGAATACGGCTATAAAGCCTTTGGAACAAAAAACCGAAAGGGCTTTTTTGATATGGATTTCAATTTCGTTCGATAACAGCAGATCCCCGTACTGTCAAGATGTATCCATCCGTCGACGATCCCGTCTGGATTAACCTGTTCGCTTAACCAAAGGTGTGTATTTCAATCTCAAGCTCTTTTACCGGAATTTGATCCACAAAGGCATTTCCGATCGTATTGAGAAGGACAAAATATATACGGTCTCCTTTTCGTTTTTTGTCCTTTTTTAGGGCATCGAAAACCCTTTTTTCTTCCGCATGAATACTGACTGGGAGTCCTATTTTCTGGAGCAGCGTTTTGATCCTTCCGGCATTATCGGCGGATAGATGGCCTCTTTTTACGGAAATCGCCGAAGCCATTACCATGCCGACACTAACAGCCTCGCCGTGAGGAACACCGGTTGTTTTTTCAAAGGCATGGCCGAATGTGTGCCCAAAATTGAGTTTACGACGCGCTCCTTTTTCCAATTCATCCTGGTTAACAATGGCGGATTTAATGACGATGGAATCATAAACCACTTTTTCGATGACTTCAATGTCGAGGTCCAAGGCTTTCTGAAAATGTTTTTCGAGATACGCAAAAAGGCTCGCATCTTCGATGGCGCCATGCTTGACGATCTCCGCCATGCCGTTCAAGAGTTCTTTCTTAGGCAGCGTTTTCAAAAGATTCAGATCACAGATCACAAACTCGGGCTGGTTGAAAACCCCGACCATGTTTTTATATCCCTTGAAATTAACACCGTTTTTGCCGCCGACGCTGGCATCCACCTGGGACAAAAGGGTGGAAGAGACAAATCCGAATCTCACACCGCGGAGATACGTTGAGGCCACAAAACCGGCAATATCACAGACAATGCCGCCGCCGATCCCAACAATGTACGTGGATCGATCGGCCTCGAATTCTACAAGTTTTTCGTAAATATCGCGGACCGTATCGAGTGTTTTTATCTCTTCGCCGGTTTGCAGGGTGATCAAGGGGTGGGGCGGGAAGTGATTCTCATAATATTGCTTTACATTTTTGTCGGTGATTAACACCACATTTTTCGATGGAATGTATTTTCCCAAATTCCGGAGGGTTTCGCCGACGTGTATGAAGGAATCACCTTTACTGCCGTGAATTTCGAGGGTTTTCATCCAAAGCTCCTGTCTGGTCCGTTTTCGCTCGTTTAGGGAATACTCTTTTATTACCAAAATGCGTGAAAAGGGCAACAGTAAATTGGGACGAAGCCCTTAACTTGAATATCCGGGTGTGAACCCCGGATCTTGATTTTAAAGCTCATGCAAACTGGAAAAACAGTTCTTGACAGACATAAAATAATAAAGTAAAAAAATAAAATTATCACTTTAGGACGTCAATTGATGAAAACACATTGTATTTTAAAAACATATAATTCGTTTGGCCGCTTCTTTTTTAGCTTTAGAAGCGTCCATCCGGATCGATAACGCTTCAGTTTAAGACACCCCGGATGGACCAAAACGGTCTGTCCGGGGTTATTTTTTTTAAAAGCCCCGGGAATCGACCCCCGGGGCTTTTTTTATGGACCATCTAAAAGGAGGAATACCATGATTCTTGTGCTGGAAAAGGAGATCACCCAGGATCAGAAGAGCAATATCCGGAGCATCCTGTTCAGGGAGGGGTATATTGTTCGTGAACTGTCTGAGGCCGGTCAGAACATCATCGGGGCAATTGGAAAAGGAAATAAAGAGACCGGTTTTTTTGAGACCCTTCCAGGCGTTGCCAGGGTGATACCGATTTCGACATCTTTTAAACTGGTCAGCCGGCAGCTGCATACCGAAGATACCCGGGTACAGGTCGGTAATGTGGTTGTGGGCGGAGAGCGCATTACCGTTATCGCAGGACCGTGTGCGGTGGAGAGCAGGGACCAGGCTTTGACCATTGCCAGGGAGGTCAAAAGATACGGTGCCGTTCTATTTCGCGGCGGAGCGTTTAAGCCCAGAACTTCTCCATATTCGTTTCAGGGACTCCAGGAAGAGGGACTTAAAATTCTGGCCGAAGTGAGGGAGCAAACCGGCCTGGGTGTTGTAACCGAGATTACCTCTCCGGCCCAAGCGGACATGATGATGAAGTATATCGACGTTGTCCAGGTGGGGGCACGGAACATGCAGAATTTTGAGCTGTTAAAATGTGTCGGACGCATCGGAAAACCGGTGGTGCTCAAACGGGGAATGTCGTCTACCATCGAGGAATGGCTGATGTCCGCCGAGTATATCCTTTCGGAGGGCAATGACAAGGTCATTTTGTGTGAGCGGGGAATACGAACCTTTGAGCCCTATACGCGCAATACCCTCGACCTTTCCGCCATTCCCGTACTTAAAACACTTACCCATCTGCCGGTGATTATCGACCCCAGTCATGCGACCGGTATCCGGGAAAAAGTCAGTCCCATGGCCCGTGCAGCAATCGCCGCCGGTGCGGACGGATTGATGATTGAGGTGCATCACAATCCGGACCAGGCCCTTTCCGACGGTCCGCAGAGTCTTTATCCGAAACAGTTCGGCCAACTGATGCGAGATCTTTATGTGATTTCACCGGTTGTTGGAAAACAGATCGATTTTGACTATCTGGAAAAGGCCAAGGCTGTTGATCATTTAAGTCGAACCAACGGAACGGGAATTCAGAAGGCTGCTTTTTTGGGGGAAATTGGAACATTCAGTCATAAGGCATGTACGCAGTATTTTGGAACACAAGTGGCCGGTGTTCCTACGCCGTCGTTTAAGGCGATTTTTGAGGCCGTAAAGACCGGAAAGGCCGATTTCGGCGTGATACCGCTGGAGAATTCCCTCACAGGGAGCATCCATGAGAACTATGATTTCCTGTTGAACTATGATTTACGGATCGTTGGCGAAATCACGCTTCGGATCATCCACCATTTGATCGGGGTTCCCGGGACAGGCATTGATAATATCAGACGGGTCTTTTCCCCGCCGCTGATCTTTCAGCAATGCCGCCAGTTTTTAGAGCAGCATCCGGACTGGGAGCTGGTTCCAGTTAAGGACACCGCATGGGCGGTCAAAACGATCGGCGAATCAAAAAGTCCGGCTGATGCGGCCATTGCCGGCAAAGAGGCTGCTGATATTCACGGGATGGCGGTCATCGAGGAAGGGATCGAGACCAATCCTCGAAACTTCACGCGTTTTGTGGTCATTGCGCATGATTCCATCGAGAAAGGGCCTCGGAATAAGTCGTCTCTCATCTTTTCAACGGGAAATCAGCCCGGGGCGCTGTACGAAGTTCTCAAGATATACGCCGAGAACGGTATCAACATGGTGAAACTGGAATCACGTCCCATTCATGGAAAACCCTGGGAGTATATGTTTTATGTCGATATCGAGGCGGATGTCGAGTCGGAATCCTTCAGACCGGTGCTCGACCTGTTGAAAGAAAAAACCGACTATCTAAAAATTTTGGGCAGTTACTGAAGGCAAAAAAATGTATGGTGGCGAATTGGAGTCCGATGTTGACAAGTCATACTCCGGGGGTTAAAATAAAAAAAAGTTTGAAAGGATGATTTTATCAATAACCATCGACGAAAGGAGAAAGGCATGTTACGAAAAGCGACGTATAAACTGCGTGTTACACGAAGAGAATCCCTTTATGTCCATGATGAGTTTGACCATCAGCTCATGCTGGTCGAGCTGGAAGGCCGGCCGCTTCACTATGAAGTCGGCGTTGCCGGAGAATTCGTTTCACGTCGAAGTATTAATTTCCATGACCGTACTGCCGGAAGCGGCTATATGGAAGGATATGCCGTCACCAATTTTCAATATGGCTCGGTTTACAGCAAGTTTAAAGGTAATCGCGACGGGAAAAGTAAGCTCACCAATGGTACGTGGGAAACCTATAAAGGAACGGGAAAACTGGACAACATCAAAGGCAAGGGCACGTTTAAGGTGACCTCAGGGGATGTACCCGGAGAATTCGTTCTGGACATGGAAGGTAAGTATGAGCTCTGATTAAAAAAGACACTGAATTTGATTTTGAAAATCGATAAAGCCGGACTAATCTCCGGCTTTTTTTATGGCCATGTGCTCCTTTGCAAGCTCGATATAGTGTTCGGCGGTTTCTTTACGTTTTTTGACGGTTGTTTCCGGAAGTTCTTTTTTCAATTCTGCAGGAATGCCGGCCACAAGATGGTAAGGTCCGACCACCTGGCCGTGTTTAACCACAGAGCCCGCGGCGACCACGGACCCGGTTTTGATCCACGCGTCACTGAGAACAACCGCATTAATGCCGATGAGGCAGTTATCCTCTATGATGCATCCGTGTACAACGGCATTATGTCCCACCGTCACATTATCTCCGATGACTGCGGGTTTATCATCATCCGTATGTATGGTGCAGTTGTCCTGGATATTGGTGCTCTTTCCGACGGTGATCGGCGCCAGATCCCCTCTTAACACGGTTCCGTACCAGATGCTGGCATTGTCTTGTATTTCAACATCCCCAATGACCATCGCCGTCGGCGCAATAAAGACATTTTTTCCGATGGTCGGTTTTCGGCCTTTGTATTCGAGTATCATGGTCTGATTTCCTAACGATATTCCATTTTATTTTTCGTGTTTTTAGAATTTCGCGCCTTCGTGATAATTTTTTTTGTACCTGAAGCGGAAATGTTTTCAAGAGATTAAAGTGTTATGAGTCTGTTTTAAAGCTTTCCGTCATTCCTGCGTATTTTTTTCGCAGCCCGGGCTTTTCTATCTTTCCGGTGGGATTGCGCGGGACATCGTCAAAAATAATCCTTCGCGGCCTTTTGTATCTGGGAAGCGCCTGGCAATACGCATCGATTTCTTCTTTGGTGAGATCCTGACCCGCCCTTACCTGAATCACGGCTGTGGCGATTTCTCCCAACCGAAGGCTGGGAAGACCGATTACCGCCACATCGTGGATTTTGGGATGCGCCTGTAGAAAATCTTCAATTTCAACCGGATAAATGTTCTCTCCGCCGGTGATGATGACGTCTTTTTTTCGGTCCACCAGCCATATGAAGCCGTCTCCGTCCTGCCGGGCGATGTCTCCGGTCAGCAACCATTCATCGACCAGGGTCTCCCGGGTGGCTTCGGGGTTTTTATAATATTCCTTCATCACACCGGGCCCTTTTACAATCAACTCGCCGGGTTGTCCCTGGGCAACCGGATTTAACCGGTCATCAACAATCTTTATTTCCCAGTCAAAACCCGGCAATCCTATGGCACCGACCTTATGCATGTTTTCCATTCCCAGATGAACACATCCCGGGCCTGTGCTTTCGGTCAGACCGTAGTTGGTGTCGTACTGGTGATGGGGGAAAACCCTTTTCCATTCCTTAATCAGCGCAGGGGGGACAGGCTGTGCCCCGATATGCATCAGCCGCCACTGATCCAGGTTATAGTCATTAAGTTTGATTTCGCCGCTTTGGATCGCAAAAAGGATATCGAGCGCCCAGGGGACCAACAGCCAGACCACCGTCACCTTTTCTTCGGATATCGCTTCTATAATCCATTTGGGTTCGACGCCTTTGAGGATGACACTTCGAGCGCCGACAATGAAGTTCCCGAACCAGTGCATCTTGGCTCCGGTGTGGTACAGCGGCGGAATACAAAGGAAGTTGTCCCCATGGGTTTGGTGGTGGTGCAGGTTTTCCAAAAAGCATGAAAATTCGAGATTTCTGTGGGTCAAAAGGGTTGCCTTGGGCATGCCTGTCGTGCCGGAAGTAAAATACAGGGCGGCTTCATCCGTGATGTTGATGTCAATTTTTGGATCCGTGGGCGGATAGGCTTCAAAAATGTTTTGATATGATTCCGCATAAGCGGGTTTAATTTCCTCCGGCCCCGCAAATATATACGTTTTAACGAAATGATCCAGGTCTTCTTTAATTGCGTTGATGCGCTCGATAAATTCTTCACCAAAGATAAAGACCTTGGCTTCAGCGATTTCGGAACAGTGCCGAATGGTTTTTGCCTCAAAACGAAAGTTAAGAGGGACAGCCCAGGCTCCGGTGCGAAGGATGCCGAAATAGATGGAGAGCCATTCGATACAGTTGGTCATCAAATGAACGACACGGTCCCCTTTTTTAATTCCCCGGGCGATGAGACACTGGGCTACCTGATTGGCCTGGTCGTCGAACTCCTTCCACGTGATTTCCTGACGCCTGTTTTTTGCGGGCTCCCTTTCGATAAGCGCCATTTCAGGTCCATACATGCGCGCATTTCGGGCCAGTATCTCAGTGATCAGCATACACACTCCTTTCAAGGCATAAATTTTATTCGAGTGGATATCAAACACGTATGGGTTGGTCAAGATTCTAGTTGGTTTCCATCGCATAACCAAGATTTTTATACAAAAAACGTTCCAATGCGCTCTCGAAAAGATTTCTGTTTGGACAACAGCCTGTTGACACAAAACCATTCCCATTATAAGTAAATTTTTACAATATAAACTCCACGGCCACTTAAAAATATGCTTTTATAAAGGGTCGGCAAAGTGCCTTCCAGTTTTCTTGAATGCACATTTGGAGGACTTCATCAAATGATCCGCTTTAATTGGTACTTACCTCGATACATGCCGGATTTATTTTCCGATAATCAATTTACTTATGAAAGGCTACAGTTTTAAAAGGGGATTAGTTTTATTAACCACAATACCAAGGAGTTGTCGCCATGGATGAAAAAGGAAACGAAACCATAAACCATGCGGACGGTTGCAAGGGTTGTAAGGCGGTCAACCGGAGAGATTTTCTGAAAGTTACCGCAGCCGCAGGTGTCGCCGGTCTGATGCTCGACGGGAAAGAAGTTTTTGCCTCAGAAAGCGACAAAAAACGGTCAAAATCCAAGCCAAAAGCACCTGAAGGTTTTACACCGGATCCCATCACCGAAAAACTGATCGATCATGCCCACAAACAAAACATTGATCTGGTCTGGGACAGAAAATCGCATTGTGAGTTCTCTGAAGAAGGAAACGGCGGCATCGCAGGGGTGTGCTGCTTTCATTGCAATATGGGGCCGTGCACTCTGGGCGAGGCCATGGGATACGAATACGGCGCCTGCGGTGCAACTGCGGACACCATTGTTGCCCGAGGGCTGGTAGGGCGTGTGACCGGCGGAGCTTCATCGCATGTCGAACATGCTCGGGCCGTGGCCAAAACTCTGAAGGGCGTGGCAACCGGTGAAATCAAAGCATATGAAATCAGAGACCCGGCAAAACTGGATGCGCTTTATAAAGGCCTCGGGTGTAATGGAAAAAACAAGGCCCTTGCTGTTGCCGAAACCTGCCTGTCCGATCTCGGAAAGGATCATGGTGTTCCGGCGTGGCTGGGGTTCAAGGCCAATGCGGAAAGACAAGTCACATGGAAAAAACTGGGGATTTTACCCACCGGCGCCGGAGCGGAAATCAGCCAGGCTTGCCACAGGACCCATATGGGGGTTGATGCCGATATGGTGCATCTTGCGACCGATGTTCTGAAACTGGGTCTGGTTGACGGCTACTGCGGGCTTCATCCGGCAACGGACATGCAGGATGTTTTGTTCGGAACACCGAAACTGGTTTCCAGTCTTGCCAATTTGAGCGTTATTGATAAAGAGAAAATCAATATCATTGTTCACGGTCATGAGCCGATTCTTTCTGAAAAAATTGTTGAAGCTGCGGAAAAATATCCGACTCCGCCGCGACCGATCAATGTGGTCGGTATATGCTGTACCGGTAATGAGGTGCTGATGCGAAAAGGTGTCCCCCTTGCCGGAAGCATGGTACAACAGGAGCTTGCCATTGTGACCGGAGCGGTGGAAGCCATGATCGTCGATGTTCAGTGCATTATGCCGAACATTCAGCGTGTCGCTCAGCACTTTCACACGAAAATCATTACCACCAACCCTCAGGCCAAAATAACGGGAGCGACGCATATTGAATTTGAACCTGAGAAAGCGGATGAAATTGCACAAAAGATTGTGAAAACAGCCGTAGACAATTACCAGCGACGCAAACAGAACAAGGTAATGATTCCGGACCATCCGCCGGCAAAGATTATGGCCGGTTTTTCGGTTGAACAGATTATCGGGGCGTTATCAAAGGTGAATGCCGCCGATCCCCTTAAACCGTTGATCGACAACATCGTTGCCAATAATATCAGAGGGATCGTGGCCATTGTCGGATGCGTCACCCCCTGGGATCATTATGGTTACCGTCATCTTGTTCTGACAAAGGCGCTTCTTGCACAGAATGTACTTGTTGTCGGGACAGGATGCTGGGCCCATGTTGCAGGGCAGCGGGGTCTTCTCGAGCCCAACCCGGATTACCCTGGCGTCGGTGACGGACTCAAGGCGGTTCTGAAGGCTGTTGCCAAGGCCAACGGCGTGCCTGCGCTTCCGCCCTGCTGGCATATGGGTTCGTGTGTGGACAACTCGCGAATAGAAGATGTCCTCAACGCTGTAGCGGGTTATCTCAAGGTGAAAATCAGCGATTTGCCGGTTGCGGCATCTGCTCCGGAATTTATCACGGAAAAGGCCGTATCCATCGGTACATGGGCAGTGAACCTTGGCGCCATGACCCATATCGGCGGGCAACCGTATGTTTCCGGCAGTGAAAACATGGTTAAACTCCTGACCGGCGGTGTGGAAGGCCTGGTGGGCGGAAAATTTTATGTTGAGACAGATCCCAACAGGGCTGCTGAAACCATCCTTGCACACATCAATGCCAAGCGGACAAAGCTGAGTCTGCCGGTGTGAGAAGAATAATGACATCCGATATCCGGACCCTTGACAGCATCGCCTGCCAAGCGTTCGGATAAGATAACATCTTTATGTTTGAAACGTGTAAAACCCGAAGCGATGGCGGCACATGACTGGAGCCAAAAAGGACAATATCGATATGGGACGGTTGAAACTACTTGTGTCAGGCCGTTCGCAGCACACCCGGGCCCGTGCAAAGGACAGGTTGTTTACGGCGATGATGACCCAGGTGCTGAACCACCATGGATACCGTGTCGATCGTATTCTCAACGCAGATCCTTCCGAATTGGAAATGGAGATCGAGGGGAAACACAGGGAAACGGGTATTCCGGTTTATGCGGTCTCCAGGTTTGACGAAAAAGTTCTGTCGGAACGCGATCTTCAGGCTTTTTTCGGCAGGTATATGATAAAATGGCATGAAGATAAACGGTGTCATGGCCTCCTTATCGCCATTCCCGGTTTTGACGATGCGGCCAGAGAATTTTATCAGGAATATATCGAGAAAAATGACCATGTGACGACATTTTTATTCGAGGAAGACGCTGTTCTGAAAGCAATTTCAGAAGTCCCGGAAACAGTGAGACCTGAACAGGCTGCAGGCCGGAGAACCCCGGGTACGGCCGACCCGGGTCAGCGCATTCTCCTTTATACGGAAAGGGGTATATTCTGGGCCCTTCCCATCATCCGCCACGGGGACGACCCGCCGGATAGAATTGCACTTTTTGACGGCAAAGGCTCGCCGGTATCGGATCAATCCATCGTCGGTTATTTGACAAAGTTGTATCCTCCCCTTGCAAATTTTAAAAACATTTTCGCGGACAGAAGCGTTCCCCTTCAGCCGGGACTGTTTCAGGAGTCGGATAGAATCGTTGAAGTGAAAGGAAGTCCCGCCTGTTTTGATTATAAATTCCCCGCCTCACCAGGACATTTTGTGGGGAGAAGATCTTTTTTAAGTGAGCTGGATTCATTTGTAAATCAAGTCATCGATAAGCGGACCGCACAGCGCGGCATTATCATCGAGGCTCCCACGGGATGGGGGAAAAGCTCCATAGTGCTGGCGGGTGTTGAATATTTGCAGAAGATGGGGCACTTCGCTGTTGCCGTTGATTGTCGAACAGCATCATCAACAACGTTCATTCCGCGTGTCATAGAATATATTATGGACAAATTGGATGATGTTGATGAAAGGATCGTCGAAACGAAACAGCCTAAACCGGTGAAGACGTTTGGCGGCGCTGTCCGGTCGATGCTCGAGATGGGTTACATCCTTGAATCTCGAACCAAACTCATGTTCATTTTTTTCGATCAGTTTGAAAATAACTTCTTTTTACCGGATGTGGTGAAACAGATCAGAGATCTTTTCCTGAAAATAGTCGAAAAACAAACACATATTGTTCTGGGTTTCTCGTGGGATAAAGATCTTGTTTTATCGAGCCCGGCATTTTCTGAAGAACGATTTGAAGTTTTTTTAAGAAACAGCAAAAAAATAGTCTTGTCCGGTTTTTCCGGGGCTGAAACGGATACGTTTTTAAAAAAGCTCGGCAAAGAATTGGACGAGCCCTTGACAAAAGATCTTCGTTCTTTTCTTAAAAAATTTTCAAGAGGGTATCCCTGGCTGCTCAAAGCCCTGTGCTTCCATGTTAAGGTTGCGCGTCAATCCGGTATCCCACAACCGGATATCCCGGAGATTCTTCTGTGCATTGAAGAACTCTTCCAGCAGGAATTGCAGGGTCTCACCGACACAGAGCAGACCACATTACACCAAATCGCGAAGTTTATCCCCGGACGTCCGGGGGAGTCCTATGAACAATTTGATCCTCAGGCCATTCAAAGTTTGGTCAATCAGGGGCTGGTGAATAGAATCGGTAATACGTTTGACGTTTCATGGAATATTTTCAAAGATTATTTGAATACCGGCCATTTGCCGTTTCGTAGCCAGTATCTCCCCGATGCGTCGGTCGGCCAGATCACCCATGGAATAACGATTCTTCATGCTGCCGGTGGCATTCTTGACATTCCCGAATTTAGGAGATTGACCGAGCTGTCCGGACAAGGGTTTTATGACGTCGCAAAGGATTTGGATCTGCTTTCACTTGTGAGATTTAGTAGTGGCAGAGTTTTTCTGCAACTCAATATGTCTGATGTCAGGCGTGGCACGATGACGATGTTGAGAAATCACCTGCGAGTCCGGTTTCCCAGAAATCGTCCAATTTCTGAGATCTTAAAAACCCTCAAAGATAAACATACATTGGCGCTGGTTGAAATTTCCGCAATTCTTGAGACCTTGTTCCCTTTTACTAAAATAACCCAATATGCCTGGTCAAAATACGCACGTATCCTGGCCCAGTGGCTGGATGCGGCCGACCTGGCGCTGTTTGACAAAAAAAACAGAAAGCTTGTATACTTTGATCCGGCTACAGAAATTCGTGTCCGCAACCTTGTTTTCCCGAAAAGACGGGGAAGCAAAACCCCCAGGATTCAATACGCTTCTATTGAAAACATGGCCATTCGACTTGTTCATGCCCTTCAAGGGGATGGCAGCTTGGATTGCACCGCGCTTAACAAAAATACGGTCTTCAGATCCCTGTCCACACTGGAAGACCTGGGTTTCATTCTCAGAAAGATGCCGTTGATAAAGATGTTGCCAAGGGCACTATCATTTGTCGAAAATCCGGATAAGCGCCCATTATTATTTGCAGAAGGCGCTTTGCAGTTGGCTTCATTTTCTATCTTCTTGGAAATCCTTCAATCCAAACAGTTAAAGGGGAGCACCCTTTTAGAGCTTGGTCTTGAACTTAAAAAAAAGCTGGGTGAGAACTGGAAAAAAAGCACTTCGGAAATCATCGCCAAGATTATGCTGGATTGGGCACGCCACGCAAATCTTGCACCGGGTGTCTTCGCCAAAATTAGAAAGGGGCCGATAAAAGGCTGGAAAAAGAAGGAAGACCGTCAGATGACGCTTTTTTAAAACATTTATATTTCCGTAAAAAACCACGTGCCCCTTTAACCCCAGTAAAGGAGGGTCGGCGTAGAAAATGCTTCTTTTCGACGGGACATATCGCTTGCAAAGGCGGGGGGATTCACGTTCAGAGAATGCAAGTTCGCCGGCCTGCTCCTGGCGATTAAGACTGTTCGATTTTTCGATAAACCACCCGGATGTGAAGCACCTCAGACCTTATGTTGTTGTTGCAACCCAAACCGGAGAGGGTATCTTTAAAAC
>Ga0210134_1000022_pt1 | contig 20718 bp, 25 predicted proteins | sample RushSE_CattailNL_3_FD_185565 | JGI IMG/M metagenome (GOLD analysis project Ga0210134, IMG submission 185565) | Wetland microbial communities from San Francisco Bay, California, USA, that impact long-term carbon sequestration - RushSE_CattailNLB_D2... | ecosystem: Environmental > Aquatic > Marine... | reverse complement strand
TTCTGTCATGGTATGAGCAAAAAGCCTGTGCGATTCTCTTGAGTCTGCTGTATCTCGGAATCAAGGATATTCGACTGGGTCCGAGTCTGCCGGCTTTTGTTTCGCCGAATATTCTCAATGTTCTGGTGGAAAAGTTCAATATTATGCCGATCAAGACACCGGATGAGGACCTTAAGGCAATTTTAGGATAATTTCTTCTCGACAGGATTCACAGGATGATTAGCGCATGTCTTGTGGATCCTGTTAAAAAGGTTAATCATAGGAGGAAAAAATGAAATGCCCGGGACAAGACAGCCGGTACTGGAAACCAGGCGCTATCTTTGAGGCCAAATGTCCGGAATGCGGCCATTTGGTAGAGTTCTTCAAGGACGACACCACCCGAAAGTGCCCCAAGTGCGAGCATAAGTTCGCCAACCCCAAAATGGATTTCGGATGTGCGTCATACTGCCAGTATGCAAAAGAGTGTATTGGGGATCTGCCGCCGGAGCTGTTGGCTCAAAAGGAAGACCTCCTAAAAGACCGCATTGCTATCGAGATGAAGCGCTATTTTAAAAGTGATTTCAAACGGATCGGCCATGCAACCCGGGTGGCTCGTCATGCCGAAAGGATCGGCAGAGACGAACGGGGCAACCTGGCGGTGATTCTGGCGGCAGCGTATCTGCATGACATCGGTATCCATGAAGCGGAAAGCAAGTATAACAGTACGGCCGGAAAATATCAGGAGCAGGAAGGGCCGCCCATCGCAAGATCCATCATGATCAAATTGGGCGCAAAAGAAGAATTGATCGAAGAGGTTTGTGATATCATCGGGCATCACCATCATCCCAGATCCGAAGAAACGGTGAATTTCAAAGTGCTGTACGATGCGGATCTCATTGCCAACCTCGAAGAAAAACAGAAAGATAGCCCCATAAACAATGATAAACTTGTCCAGATTATCGAAAAATCATTTTTGACGGATAGCGGACGTGAAGAAGCAAAGAAGACCTTGTTGAATTAGCTTTGTTTCCATGGGTATTCCTCATTCGGACATACGAGTTTTCCTAACCAATAAAACAGATGAAACCAAAGGGTTTAATAATGAAAACATTACGAAAAATAATCGAAATCGATGAAGAATTGTGCGACGGATGTGGCCAGTGTGTTCCTTCCTGTGCCGAAGGCGCCCTTGAAATCGTGGACGGCAAAGCACGAATTATTGCAGACAAGCTGTGTGACGGGCTCGGGGCCTGTTTGGGAGAATGTCCCACCGGAGCCCTCCGCGTCATTGAGCGTGAAGCCGACGAATTTGATGAGGAAGCGGTTGAGGAACATCTAACAGAAAAAGAGACCGCTAAAGAAAAGCAGCATATGCCCCGCGGATGTCCGTCCACGCAGATCCAGACGTTTGTGCCCATCGAATCTCATCCGGAAGTCCAAATTCCGGCCATAACCGCAACCAAGGGCGAATCGGCGCTTTCTCACTGGCCGGTTCAAATACGGCTCATTCCACCCAAGGCGCCTTTTCTTAAAGGGGCTGACCTTCTGGTGCTGGCGGACTGTGTCGCAGTTGCCTATGCAAATTTACAACAAGATCTCATGGCCGGAAAAGTGGTGATGATGGGATGTCCCAAATTCGATGGTGCTGAAGAATATATCGAAAAATTCGCAGAAATTTTCAAAACCGCCGGAATCAAAAGCATTACCACGGTCTATATGGAGGTGCCGTGTTGCTCCGGCCTGCCGATGATCGTAAAAAAGGGACTTGAAGCATCCGGCCGAATTATTCCCATGATTGATGTTGTCATTAGTACCCGGGGGAAGCTTTTGGAACAAGCCAAAGAAAAATCCGGCTAAACAGCCTTGGGTGGATTGCCATCCCCAAAGTCCCAAAAACCACGACCGAGTGGTTCCGTCTTTGCCGGTGCTGCTGGTGAGAAGCAATGCCGTGATTCGAGTCTGTGGAGTTCGAACTGTTTAACAAGGCAACCTGTCCTTCACCAACGGGTTGAGCCGGACACCCATCTGCAGTAGGCGGATCGCAAGCCCTCATGATTTGACATTCTTTCTATAATCTTATAAATTTATCTTTCAAACTGAACGATACTGTCTTTAAAAAGCTGGAGAAATAACAGGTAACAATTAATTCGATTGATTGGAGGGCCTCATGAAAAAGATCAAAATATTCCTCTTTACACTTTCAGTTATGATGATCGCTGCAATATTTTATAAAGGGATTGCCATAGCGGCACAGGTTACGAGAATTAATACGAATAAAGGACTTATTGTTATTGACGGAACCAAGGATGACGGATTTGTTATGGGAGCTGCAGTATGCTTTTATTCCACTTCAGGTGAAGAAATAGCATGTGGCAGTGTTCAGCAGACATCAGAGTTCTATGCGACGATTAAAGTAAACAACAGAGAAGCAAAACAAATTAAGTTCGGAATGGAAGCAAAAATCCCTGAAGAAACATCGGAAAAAGCGGTAACAAAAGAAAAAAAAAGCTGTATTGATGATTCGGAATGTGGTTATGGCGAAGTTTGCATTAATGGTAGATGCTATAACACAAAATGACAGGACGTTTCAGGGAGTGAATAAACAATGAAAATCAATAGGATGGATTAAGAAGATGTTCGGCAAAGGGTTGATTGAAATGGTTGTAGCAGAACGTTCAAGGTGTGCAATAATTGAACATCTAAATACGATTCTATTTTTATTGTCAGCTATTTAATTTCAAACTGTACAGTATTTAATAACCTAACAAAATGAAAATTGATCTTTAGATGGTTAATCGGAACATGCAACCATCCGGGAGAGAATAACGCTCGCTTATTTCACGATCAGATCATTCTTTACGGATTTGACCCCTTTTACGCTACGTGCGATTTCCTCCGCTTTATAGACGGCCTTTTGGGAACTTACGAAGCCGCTCAATTGAACGGTGCCCTTGTAGGTTTCAACACTGATCTGGAATGACTTGAGAAAATCATCAACTGCAAGCAGAGATTTGACTTTGGCCGTGATGACCGAATCGTCCATGTATTCCCCTGTGCTTTCCTGTTTGGGTGTCGATGCACAGGCCGTAAAGGTGGCGATCAGCATAAGAAGTACTAAACAAAGCGTAACGATATTTCTATTTTTCATGGGGATAATTCCTTTCTGTTATTTCTCACAAAAGACTATTTGCCAATGCATCAGTTGTGTGCCTTTTTTAAATGAATAAGTTCATTGATGGCTTTGTCAAGTTCAGAAAGTCGAAATGGTTTTGACAATATCTTGTCCGCTTGGGAATTGGTAGCAAACTCTCCGGGATATCCCCCCATCCAGTTATTGCTATAACAGGTATGTTGGGGAATTTTGTCTTAATTATTGAAATAAGGCCTATTCCGCTTATTCGTGGCAAAACGATATCTGTAATACCAGGTCATATCCGTGATGATCATTTTCAAGTAATTTCAATCCTTCCAAACCATCAATAGCTGAAGTGACATCGTACATTTTTTCATTAAGAAAATAGCGAAGTTTGGCCAGAACATGTTCGTCGTCATCGATGATTAGTAATTTTAGAGACGGTTCCATTCTTTTTAAATTGACACTTAATTTAGTTTTTCCCATTTTTTAATGGTAAGATTTTGTGGTTTTTATCAAAACAGATTGCCATGCCTTGTTGGCTTGTTCGAATTACAGATCCTGTAAAATATATATGAGATATTTTGCGCGTCATATTTTTAAATTTGTTCAGAGGAAGAATAATATCCAACTTAACATCAGTTCCGACCGTCAATGGTTTATTTGTTTTGAAAAAAGTACCTCCTGCACAGATATTACTGGTCCGTAGTTTAACTGATTTCTGCTGTTTGCTCTTATCCGTCACTGAAAGATAGGCTGTAAGTTCAAGATCAAACCTTTCCATCTTTCTTTTTTCGGTTTCGACCACAGTAATAAATCCTAATTTTTTAACAATTAAGGATCTGAACCGGCATAAGCGAGCGCATTCCCCGTAGCTTGCTGCCGGGTTAGCGAGCAAATTTATAATAGGCAACATACCTTACCGGGAAGATTCTCTGCAGCTTGTTGTAGCGTAGCGGAAATCCCGTTTTAGGCGGGCTGCAGGGTACGCTTCGATAAGGTTCGTTTGTAACTTATAAGCAATTGATGTGCCAGGTCCGGGAATTAAGACTAACCAATAGATATTATTATAATTGTAATCCTATTATTTAAATGAAAAACAGATATATGGATGAAATATCCTACATCGAAAACAGTTAACCGACGAAATATAGGGATAGGTAGTTGAAAAATAACGACTATTAAATGAAGGAAATTTCATTCGCCTGGCGTGGGTCAAATATCGTGATCGATTCAAGACTCGAAACTCCGCTATGTCCCTGAAAGGCCAGGTTCGGGTTTAATTGCGCTAAGTATAAGTATTTCCAAAAGAATTATAATTTGGTATTGACAGGCCGCATTTATTTCGTTAACCATGGTGTTAAGAAAGGTTAACCAACAGGTGCGCATTAATCATGAAAGGTCAGATACTGAACATATTAAGAACTGAAATCGGAGTGGTTTCCGGGGGGGCACTCAGCATGCAGCTTGGCGTCTCTCGGGTGTCGGTCTGGAAGCATATCAAAAAGCTTCAGGAAGTTGGATACGATATCAGGACTTCGCCCAGGGGCTATCTGCTCATCGGCTCCCCTGACATTCCTTATCCTTGGGAATTCGGTGAGTTGGCGCCCAAAATTCATTATTTCGATGAAGTGGGTTCCACCATGGACATTGCAAGAGATCTTGCAAGAAACCGGTGTCCCCACTTTACGGTGGTCATTGCCGGCCGACAGAAAAAAGGAAAAGGGCGACTCAAGCGAACCTGGCTGTCATCGGAAGGGGGGCTGTATTTTACAATCGTCATCCGGCCGAAGGTACCCCCGGCATTCAGTTCGAGGATCAATTTTGCCGCATCGATGATTTTGGCCAAAACCCTGCGACGTATGTTCAACATTCATGCCATGGTGAAGTGGCCCAACGATATACTGGTTGAGGACCGAAAGGTTTCAGGACTCCTTTCCGAAATGGATGCTGAGATGGATATGGTGAACTTTATCAATATCGGATTGGGGATCAATGTCAACAATGATCCAACGCTCCATGAACCCGCGGCGACGTCTTTAAAGAAGATCCTCGGCCGGGAAGTATCGAGGAAAGATCTGTTAAGGACATTTCTCGATGATTTTGAACATGCGCTGAATGAATCGGATCTGGAACATATAGTATTTGATTGGAAAAGATATGCAGGCACATTGAACCGGCATGTCAGGATCGTTACAAGCCATGAAGTTTGGGAAGGTTTGGCCGTGGATGTGGACGAGAATGGTGCGCTGGTGCTGAAACTTGCGGACGGTTCATTAAAAAGGATTATTTACGGCGATTGCTTTCACGATTAATCAAGGTGATTGATTATAGGTGAGGTGATGAATGAAAAAGAATTACCAATCTTAGAACCTTCCGCTACGCTCCGAATGACGGTGTATGCTTCCTTGATGGCGGCGCTCACCGCGGCCGGTGCATACCTGGCCATCCCCATAGGACCGGTTCCCATTATCCTTCAGAACCTTTTTGTATTTCTTTCCGGCCTCTTGCTGGGACCCCGCTGGGGGGCTGCAAGCATCGGGGTTTACCTTTTGGCCGGGGCATTGGGGTTACCGGTGTTTGCCGGAGGTGTCGGCGGCATCGGGAGATTTGCCGGTCCTACCGGCGGATATCTTTTGGGGTTTCTCCCTGCCGTCTATGTCATCGGGTGGATATCCGGTACTTCCCAAAAACATGGGCTCAGGGACATTATTGCCATGGTCTGCGGCAGTTTGATCATATATGCGTTCGGGATTTCCTGGCTGAAAATATTGACGGGCATGACACTGGCCAAAACGCTGGCCCTGGGCATGTTTCCGTTTATTTTGGGTGATGCGCTTAAAATCGCCGTTGCGGTGCCCATTGCAAAAGCATTGCGGCCGGTCATTCATCGGTGAGAGTTGATGTAACAAGGTGAGAATGTGAGAGGGTGAGAGAAAACCTAACCTTCTGATGTTCTAATTTTCTGGGTTGCAATGAGATCAGTGTAAGATCGGTTGAAATTTGATAATTGAAATTAAAAACGTAAGCCACCGGTTTGCAGACGGCACCATGGGATTGAGAAATATTAACCTTGAAATTCAGGAAGGGACTTTTGTTGTCATTGCCGGGCAGAACGGGTCCGGCAAAACCACACTGTTAAGACACCTGAACGGGCTCCTGATGCCCACAAACGGTTCTGTGTTGCTGGCCGGTATGCCGGTATCCAAAAACCTTGCCTGGTCGAGGCAGATGGTGGGCATGGTTTTTCAGGATGCCGACAGTCAGATCGTGGGTGAAACGGTTTACGACGATGTGGCCTTCGGACCGGAAAATCTTTGTCTGGAACACAATGAGATCGAGCGTCGGGTCTTCAAGGCATTGGAAACCGTGGGGTTGCTCCAACACAAAGATCAAAAACCCCATTTGCTTTCAGGGGGTGAAAAACGGCGGCTCGCCATTGCCGGTGTTCTGGCCATGGAACCCAGGATGCTGGTTTTTGACGAGCCTTTTTCCAGTCTGGATTATCCGGGAGTTAAAAGCATACTGTCCCAGATGATTTCTCTGCACCGGGCCGGACACACCATTTTGGTTGCGGCCCACGATCTGGAAAAAGTGATTGCCCATACGGATCGTCTCGTCATAATGAAAGACGGAAAAGTGGTAAGGGACGGGTTGCCGTCTCAACTCTTCGGGGAGCTCGAGGCCTTTGGCATCCGAGAGCCGTGTGCATCCCGGATGGGGATGGAGGTGTATTCGTGGCTGAAGTAAGCGCATTGAGTTTTCGGCCCGGGAATTCATTTTTACACCGGATGGATGTTCGGTTTAAAATTGTATTTGTCATCCTGATCAGTCTGGCAAGTCTTAAGGCTCGGGGCCCGGGGCTTTTCATGTTGACCTCGGTGCTCATGATGGGGTTGATTCATGCCGGACTGCATTTGAAATCGGTTTTAAAACCCCTTCGGTATGTTTTTTTCTTCTTGCTGTTTGTTTTTATGGCCCGGTCGCTTTCGGTTCCCGGATCGTCGGTCATTGAATTTAAATCCATTTCCGTGACCCGGGAAGGGCTTTTCGACGGCGCAATGGTCTGCTGGCGGTGGGTGGTGGTGATCATGACCGGACTATCATTGATTTTGACGACCCGGCCATCGGAGATCAGGGCAGCCGTCGAATGGTCACTGAACCCTGTTCCCCTGATTCCAGGCAAACGGATGGCCACCATGATGAGCCTGATCGTACGTTTTGTCCCGGTAATTTTCGAACAGACCGGGGAGACACTGGCTGCACAGCGGGCAAGATGTGTGGAAAACCGGAAAAATCCGGTGTATCGATTGAAAGTGTTCGGCATTCCCCTCATGCGTCGCATCTTTGAAAGGGCGGACAAACTGGCCCTTGCCATGGAAGCCCGATGTTATTCCGAAAACAGGACCAGCCCCCGGCTTTCCTCGGATGTATGGGACTGGCTGGCGCTTTTAGGGGTTGTGGGTTTATGTATTATAACCGTGTTATAAAAAAGGTTGACAGCAGGGCCTAAAAATTGGCATTAATTTTATTGACATTCAGCGAATCAAACAGTATGTAATGTAATTTTTGAAGGGCCGTTAACTCAGACGGTAGAGTATCTGCCTTTTAAGCAGAGAGTCGCGCGTTCGAGTCGCGCACGGCCCACCATGTGTTCCATCGCCAATCTTGGTTAGTCAATGATCCCGCTCTGCGGGGGTCCGGCGATGGGTAAACAAAAAAATTAGCTTGCGTCCCCATCGTCTAGCCAGGTCCAGGACACCGGCCTTTCACGCCGGCAGCAGGGGTTCAAATCCCCTTGGGGACGCCAGTAAATACAGGAGGTTACGTTAACTTCCTTTCACATAAACCCTCCGGATACAAAATCCGGATACAAAATACCTTCAGAGGACTCCCTCTGAAGGTATTTTTTTGGGATACTGAATAACCGTTGCGGGTTTTTTCAGTCCTTCCTCAAGGGCTTTCCTTGTGTGTTCCAGTCCCAAAGATTTCAAATACCGATTTGTTGTCGTTGGATTCTTATGTCTCAAGATTGCCTGAATAACCGATACATCATAACCTTTGTGATACAAAATCGTTGCGGTCAGGTGCCTGATTGCGTGAAAACCAAAAAGATTAACTTTTGCCTTTTCACAAAGGCGGCCCATAAGGCGCTGTCTGCTTTTAAATGGCTTGCCATAATGTTGTTCACAAAAGGGTGTTTTATCCAAGCATACAAAAACATACGGCGAATCTTTAACCGGACGATCCTGCCACCATCCCATTAATGCCTTGCGGAGTTCGGATGTCATTGGCAGCCAATCAGCCTCCTGATTTCCACCTTCCCTTTTGCTCGTCCAGAGCCGAACCTGATTATTGCCGAAGTCAATATCGGTCCAGGTCACGTTGAAAATTTCCTTTCTTCGAGCGGCAAGGTGCAAATATGTGAGCAACATAATTTGATCCTGACCCTCGGCTACATTGTAGACTTTCCAGAAATCGCCCTCTGAAGGAACGTATCTTGGTGATCTTTTTTCCGGGAATTTGTCCACCGATTTGAATGGATTCACATTATCCCTTGGAAAATCATTAAGATATTTACGGCTCCATTCCCAGGCAGCAGCCAAGTTTTTCCGATCTTTGTTTGAGGCGTTTCCAGACCTTTTATTGGCTTGGGCTCTTAAAAAAGCAAGTGCCATTGATGGGGATAGACTTTCGACGGGTAATTCGGGGTTAAAAAATTTACACAGACGCGAAAGTGCAAATTTTTTCTCTTTATAGGTTTTGACTGCAAAACGTTCTTTGGCAAAATCCAAATATTCTTCGCTCCAATTAAAAATCGTCAAGCAATCCATGGCGGTCTGCAACTCTTCGATTTCCTTCATTGTTTCCTTTTCCCAAAGAACCGCTTCCCGATAGGATTCTTTTGTGGAATCCGGAAACAGTTTGTCCCGCCTTTCTCCTCTGACCATGACGGTTCCTCTCCATCGTTTCAGGCCTCGTTTCGTTATTAAACTGGGCATCTAAAACCTCCTTAATCCGATTTTCAAAGAACCTGTATTTTCCTGGGCAGACTTCAACACCACCCCACCTCTCTGCATATTTCACAACGGTGCGTGTGTCAATACTTAGAAACTTTGCCAGTTCCTTCGGTGTCATCGACCGGCCGTATAGAGATTCAAGTTCCGCACCTAACATATCTATCTTTAATTGTCCGATTTAAACGTTCGTTTTTATCGTTCGAATGATTTTAAAAATGCCAATAGATCATAATTCTTTTGATCTTGAGCTTTCTCAATAATTTTTGCCTTCAATACCGCGGCAAAATCCGGCTGCAGCATAGCGAAGAACTGCTTCCAGGTTATAACCTTATTTTTAACTGCCCGGCCCACAAGATTGCACCACTCTTCATGCAGCGCCGGATCTTTCGGCGGCAGCTTAAGCAATTCTGCCAAAAATTCTTTTTCAATCGAATTTAAGAGTCTTATATAGAGCCCGGCTTTTAATGAGTCTATTGATGATCTCATTTCTGACATTTTTGTCCACCCCCTTTATGGTATCCAAAACTTCTTCCTGGAATTCCTGAACCGCCTTCAAGTCGTAAAGGCATTGAAAAATTTCAAGCTGCAATTTCAACTGATTTCGGATCTCGGCCATGGCTTTTAAGGCCAGTAAACGGGGATCTCCGAACTTGAATTCTTTGACAAAAGCTTCTTGATCTCCCACCCTGACTTTTTTCATGGAAACCTGAGTTTCAAGAATTTGCAGGGCCTCATCATCCCCTCTGTTCCAGCGCATGAGCAGGTCAAGAATTTCGTTGGCACAGCCGTTGACCTTCTGAAGCTGCTCAACTGCATTCAGATTCTTATTGACAACCCTGGCGGCATTTTCCATGCAAATGTTTTTCACAACACCGACATGCAGATTCTTTTTATGCTGACTGATCGCCCCTGGGGTGACACCAAAAAATTTAGCACACTGCTTAACTGATTTTCCGGACTCAAGCATCTGATTTAATTTACGAACATCAACTTTTGGTTTCGCCATCTGCTAAACCCCACCTAAATTCTTACTATAATTTAATAAAAAGTTTAGTTCCCTTCCTTTAATTATTTCAGCGTCACCAATGTCACACCAATGTCACATGGTTTTGTGACGCTGGGAGAGATAATAAAATATAATAATATTAATAATATATATAAATATATATTGAGTGTCACGAGTGTCACAGGGGTACTCAAATAAAAGTATTTTTTTAGGCTTTTTTAATTTCGTTTTATTTCTTTTTTTTAGGACATCGTGTGACATTGTGACGTTGAAAATTAACCTTTTGAATTAATTTGAAATACGATCTATTTCAGCGTCACAAAGGGCTGTGACATTGATGTGACATTCGTGACGCTGCGACCTTCCTGTTTTATCGCGCGGCGAAATATTTGATCACTTCACGGTTGTTTCGAGCTTTTTCCCTATAAACTCCGATTTCACCCGCAATGATGAGTGTGTTTATGAGCTCTTTGACATCCTTTGAGGTCATTCCTCGACACGGCCCGCGCGTCAAATCTCTGATCGTTAACCCGTTTTTATATTCTTCCTGTATCCCCTTCGCACGCATCTCCTTTAGAATCTTATTACGCTGCTTTTCAAAAAGAGTTTCAAAGACATTTGTTTTTATGTTAGCAACCGTATTTTCAATAATATACTCAATTAATATCCACGCCCATTCGATCGACACCATATCGATGAGGCTGCAATTTGCTCCATTCAATGACATGGTATGAATGAGAGCAAGTTTGGACGCATGTTCGGCTGCGCGGCCATAAATGGTTGACTTTCCAAAACCGTCGGCCTTGGATTCATTTTTCAGATCGTGATATTTCCGTTTGAATGTCTCGTGATATTCATCGGCCTGCTGGGACATTCCAATCATTTTAGGCTTTGGTTTTCTGCCAAGAAGGTTGCCGTCCGTGGCATCAAATATGATCGGCGGGTGAAGGGAATTAATTTTATCAATCAGATCATACGGGATGTCTTTTTTGATATTCTTTTTCGGGTATGGTGCATCGTGGTGGGACTCGAATAATAGAATTCGAGCCAGGAATCCATCTGAAAGCTCATCGCCGGATATGGATTCGTAAAACCGTTCCGGTGTGGATGCACCATATAAAGATAGATGACTGTATGGAACAACTATATCGTCATTTGCGGCAAATGCCTTCCGTTCGATGCCGGTGGTGTTTGAAAACAGTTTCATCAGCAGCCTGGGCACCTCCCTTGCCGGCGAGTTCGGACTTTTCAGGCCGCTTAAAACCAGCCCGATCTCGTCCAGGAGCATCAGCGTGACCCGTTTGTTTTCCAGCGACAATTCCTTGAATATGGCCTGTGCAGATGTCAGTTCGGTAATGCCGATGGTATTGACGGCCGATGATCGTAACAGGATATTTTTGAGAGCGCCGACAGGCGAGCTCTTCCCTGATCCGGAATACCCAAGGGTTATGACGTACATATTGGTCCGGAGGCCGGTTTCGGTCATCACACGGTGCCCGAGGATATTCCCGACGAGGGCTATCGCAGCTGCCAGGGCAAAATACGGCACGGCAGCCGCGGAACTGACATCGATATAGTCCATGATATCCTGCAGCAGGCCACCGGGTTTTAAGATTGTTTCTGGAATTTCGGGCTGTTTTTCACACAGCTTCGCAGGGTTGAGATCGAAGCATTCGATAGAAGCGCCAATTTCGGGATCGTCAGGCTCGTATTTCCATGCCTGGGATAGCTTTGTCCGTGTTTCTTTTTCCGTAAACGGCGGATCGCACCGATCAGCGAACGATTTTAAAAGGAGCCACGCCTCTTCCAGGGTCAGGTTTTTTCCGCGCAAACGGCAGGCTTCTCTGAACAAGAGGTTGTCTCTTTCTCCTTGAGGGATCCCTGCCTCTATTTTGTTGGTGTCAAGTTTTGATGCAATCCGGGACAGGTCTATATTGAGGTTCCCGGTTTTTTTCTTGTCGGATTTTCCGATGGACGACGGGGGCTGGTATTCCGGAAGGTCGGCCCATCCATCGAGAAGAAAAACCCATTTATAGACATGGCCACTCTGATGCACCGACGGCGGCGAAATAAAATATCCGCCCTCCCCGCGGATGTCCACCTCCGGTGCTAGGCGCACCATGTTTTTAATAACAGCGTTCTGCGGATTTTTATATACGCCATGCACGCCCTTGTATGTTTGATTATAGACCGTTGTTTTCTGCAGGTTGTCGGCCATCCATTGGATTCCAACCGGACCGTCGGCATCCACGATAATAATCCCGGAAACCTTGCCGGTGATGATGGCGATATTGGCATTTGGCCATAGCATCCACCATCTTTCAATTTCTTCCTCTGTCGGGAGGCGTTTCTGGTATTCCTTCCAGCTTTTGAGATACGGCTTTTTGTCCGATCGTTTCACCGGGATAACGGAGAACCCCATTTCGAGGTATTCCAGCGCGGTGTTAAGCATGGAATTGTTTGAGCTCATCTGATCTAACTTTTTCATATTCCAATTTCTGTCCTGGTGTCAGTTTTTCAAACATATCCGTCCAGTCGTCGCATTTCAGACTTGTGTCCTCAATCTTATACGGGTGTTTTGGGTGCCAGCAATATTGCTCCAATTGCCAGAATCCATGGTAATGACAGGTATTGCATCTGATATCCACTGGGGTTACCTCCGGGTGATAACACGTTATTCGCTGATTGCAGAATTTACATTCGAATGAGTCTTTATCGAATGGTCTTTTCGGGATGGAATTTGTGATGATGATGTTGTATGCCCGCTGACGCAGAGCCTGGAAATCGCTGTTGTTGAAATATATCCGTTCCGCATATATCTCGGATGTATCCTTGCATTGAACAACCACCAGGGCCCTTTCGAGGTCGCTGTAACCCATGTAGCACTGCACCTGGCTGTAATAGACAGGGTATGTTTTTCTGACACCGAACCGCTTGAAGGAGTCGAATTTCTTTGTGTTCGCGGATTTGACTTCGAGGATATGGGTTTTTTTCGTAATTCCTGATATGGTGCCGTCGCAATGGCCCCTGAACCATCCGTTGTACGATTCGAACGACAGTTGCTGATTCGACACATCGTACCCGGCCTCGCGAAGCCAAAATATGATCCGCTCTTCAATCAGATTGCCAAATTCAAACAGCATCAGCACTCTGCCGTCTATCTGTACCTGTGGAAATCCTCGAAAGTTGAGCCACAACTCTCTGTCACACGGCTTTCCGATCTCCGACATGCCGAGATAGTTTCTTTTTTTAGATGATTGATATTCTTTCTCCGCCGCGGCGTACATGTCGTTGACCAGGGCCACGGCTATCCGGTCATCAGAACGGTAATTCCTCAGGGATGCCATGCAGTTTCTCCTCCTTTGCTTTGTTCCAGGCCTTTATCCCCCAGTACTCTACGTTCCACCATCTCTCTTTTTTTCTGATTTCAATCCGTGCCGGAATTCCGTAAAACAATTCGTGCTCACGCTCTTTTGCCTCTTCTACGGTTTCCGGCGGATCTGTTCCGGCGAGATTTTCCCACAGGCGCCTTGAAAAAATCATCCCGCGGTCGGACCCGTTCCCTTCGAAATCAAAAAAATGATTTACAAAAACAGGGATCAGCGCACCGGACCGCCGGCACCGCATACTCACTTTGAGCATCCGATTGCCATTTTGACTGATATAGTCCTGTGCCTCGATATGCTCGACGGTTACAACGATTGGAGCCTCATGCCTGATCCATGATACGTCGCGCATATGCTTTGAACCATTGTCAACCTCAGGTTCTTTAATAAAAACATACCCACAGACATTGCATTCCTTGACACCTAAAAAATGGATCGTCTGACATTCAGGACAAATCTTGGTCGGGGCTTGCTTATTATAATTTGTAGTATTTGCGATTTTTACGGATGGGTTATTGGGATCCCCGTGATAGGTGCAGTTGCTCGACAGGTCGAGGATCAGCACATTCTTCTTGTCCGGATGCGGCCTTAAACCGCGCCCGACCATTTGCACATACAGTCCAGTAGACTTTGTGGGCCGGCACAAAAGCACGCAATCCACAGCAGGGGAATCCCAGCCTTCGGTGAGAACGCCGATATTGCACAGCACCCTGATCCTGCCGGCCTCAAACTCTTTTAAAATCATGTCGCGTTGCGGAATCGGCATTTTAGAATGGATATATGCGGATACGATGTTTTCTTTTTTTAGCGCAGTCACTAATTTTTCAGAATGGTCTATTGTGCAGCAGAACACGATAATCCGTTTCCGGTCTTCGGCATATTTCTGTATCGCGGACACAGCAGATCCCAAATGGACAGGCCGGCTCATAACATTCGACAGATCTCCGAGGTTGTAGTCTCCGGAAACTCTGACATTTTTGAGGTCATCAGATACGTCCTCTGCTTCCATCGCGTGATATTCACACAAATAGTTCTCTTTCTGAAGCGCTCGGATACCTATTGAATAGTGCAGTTTCGGAAAAAGGTTGTCATGCCTTGGCTTGCAGGCTTTGCCGAATATATAGCCGTGGCCGAGCCTGAACGGCGTGGCTGTGCATCCGATGATCCGCACGTTAGGATTATGCTCTCTCATGGCCAGGACCCATTTCCGGTATGTGGATTTTAAATTAATCGGCGGGATCCGGTGGGCCTCATCAATAATGATTACCTCAAACGGCGAGGTATCTTCGATGCGGCGGACCAGGGTCTGAATGGTTCCGATCACGACCGGTGTTTCGGTAATGACCTGACTGGTAACGCTCGTGCACGCGATCCCTACTGGGGCATCCGGCCACACCGAAAGAAGTTTGTCACGATTTTGTGTGATCAATTCCCTTCGATGTGCCAGGATACCAATACGGATGTACGGCCATTCAGTTAACAGGTGTTTTATAAGGCTGCAAAATATAATGGTCTTGCCTGCACCTGTGGCCGCCTGGAACAGGATGTCCTTATCATTCGGGATTGCCCGGACTATGGCGTCCAGGCAATCCTTTTGATATTGCCGTAGAATTATTTCTCCCATGGCATTCGCGGTTGTTGGGATTGGGTTGAAGTTTTAGAAGATGCGATGTGAGCATCAATTCTGGGCTGTTGAAATGACACAGGTTTTACGCAAGATTCCTCGACAGCCTTGAAGGCCGTCGCTTTGTTTTTAGGTTCATACTGTCCGTTTTCGTCTTCCTCGATTTTCAGCCTTACCATGAATTCTCTGCCGTGCAGTTCTTCGGTGTCGGCGATAAAGTTAGGATTGTGAAGCCCGCAGGCGACCGCGAGTGATTTCAAGCGGCTCATGGAAACACTGTTGGATAAAGACATCACATCCCATATCCGGTTAGGTTTCCCGACGATCTCGTATGTCCAGTTGATGTAATTCCCTTTCGGTCCATCTTTGATCTCAGAGTCGATCACCCTTGCCCTGTACCACCCTGCCGGCAATACCCCGAACCCCATCTGCGCATCATGCTCAGACAGGTCTTTATTTAATAGTGCCATGCTTTAACCTCCTAATATCTTGTTTTTAATTGTCAATAAATTTGGCTTTTCTATAGCGCCCAATTTCCCTGATCTGTCTTTCGCCGGATATTTTCCGGACGGTTGTGTGTAAATGACACGGTGCTGGATACCATTCTCGTCGATGATTTCGCTCATGTAGAGGACCTCGTCAAAATAGCTGGGGAGCTTTTCCTTGAGGTCCTTTCCCGCAACAGCCGGGGATATGTACCGGATGTTGTTTTCATCCTTATCGACGGTTTCCAGCGCCGTGAAAACAATGTTGTAGTCGGCCAAGTCCCGAAACCCCTTGATCAGCATCTTCATCATGTCGGTATAATCGCCCCACAGTTTGAAAGAATCCGTCCTGCTGGGATATTTCTCCTTCATGGACTCGTAACAGCGCTCGGATATCTCCGACAAAGAATCAATGAATATCCATGAATACCGTTCCTTCATCTCCTGAACCGATAAAAGGAGCTGATATGCCTCCTTGAACTCCGCCAGGGACCTGATCTCGTATCCCTCGATCAGTCCGGCATCCACGAGATCCTTTACCGCCAGGAGCCCGGGTTCCGCCGCCAGAACGCACACCTTGTCGCCGTCAGTCTTAACCTCGGTCCATCCGGATCCGGGGAGATATTCCTGCCCGAAGATGGTGCGGATGAGGGATGTTTTCCCCATGCCGTATCTACTCACGACAATGGCAACGATGCGATTCGAACAGTTGCTTGTGATTGGGTTTAAAGTCATTGATCACCTCCCTTAAAATGGTATGTCATCGATCCTGCTGTAAGTGACCGATGGTTTTCCTGGCGTCACCGTCCGCGCCCATTCAACCGCGTTGGCAAATTCTTCGTTTTTTGCCATGGCGATTTCAACAGCCTTGCTCGATACCGGTTTCAAAAGGGTTTCGGTTTTGAAAACATCCGCGAAAATAATATTTTTAAAAACCGCCGCATTCTTCCGGATCTCTGAGAGCCGTTGGTGATCCCATTTTGTATATTCACGCTTAAGGAACTTAACCGTAAACCCCCCGCCAACGAGATGTCCGGTTTTGGTTCCGTTGAATTCAGCCGCTTTGATCAATGTGCCGTTGATTTCATCAAGACGCTGTTGAAGCTCTTTTAAACGGTCCGTTATCCTCGCACCTTCTTTGATTAGTTCTTCCATCAGCAATATACCTCCTTTCGACAGTCGAGGCCTTCATCGATCTCGATGCTGTCAAATCCCAAATGGTTAACGATTGCATCACTCTTCAAATTCCCGCCTGTGTATTCGTGACCTTGACTTACTGTGAATATTGGGGCATCGTCGGTGATGTTTTCAAAACTTCGATATGTTTTCATTTGTAAATCTTAAATTTTAAGACATGGTTGGCATAGGTATCTAAAATCTCATATGCTATCGATGGTTTCTACAACCTGACCTCGGGAAAATTTTTCCAGATCCTCTTTCGAGTAAAAAACTTTTCTCCTCACACGTATAAAACGGGGGCCTTTCCCCAGGCACCTCCACACCTCTAAAGTCCCAGGAGAAAAACATGTCCCAAGGCTTTTCAGATACTCCGCCGCTTGTTCAGTGTTTAAATATTTCATGAAATGACCTCCCTGAAATAAATTTTAAAATTTTCTACATTCTTTCCAATTTACTATTTTAGTTCTGCGTTAATAATTATTTTCAATGTTCATTAACTATATTATATTTAACGGTCAAGTGTTTTTTTTATTTTCTTGACATTTATTTTTGCATTAAATAAATTACGCTTAACTTCTATTTTATGATTTACGCAGAGGAGGAGGTATGGATAAGCAAACTAAAGATAATCTGAATTGGTTTTTGGATTTTGCTTATATGGATTCGGACAAAATTAGCACAATAGAATTACTCAAACTGGCGGCGGGCATAGATTCATTAGCTTTAAAAGGGGTACTCAGCAAAGGTTTTATTGAAGGCTATACAGACAAGAAGTTGTCTGAGTTTGAATACAATATCTTTAAAAGATTCCAGACATTAGAAAGGGTTAAAGAGCTACAGGCCTGGTTTCGAAAAGAGTTTGAATCCATAATGGAAAAAATTCACAAATTCGAGCCAAGGTTTGGTGCGATGGAGATAGCAGGCACACCGAAACAAATATTCAAAATATTTGATTTGCTGGATGAAAAACCCACTGTGAATTTAACTGTTGGTGCACAAATTGTTGCACTCGGTGAAATGCCGGAAAGAGGGTTCAGGACTGTAGCTCCCGATTGGCGAGAAAATGCCAAAATTATTATAAGCACGGAGGTTCCTAAAGAAGAAGACTTTTTAATTTTGGAATTTTTGAAAGCTTTGGATGGCCTGCCATTAAGTAAATTGCGCCAGTGCGATGAATGCGTCCGGTGGTTCATACAGATGAGTAAGAGGGAGAAAATGTATTGCTCCAATCCTTGTGCCGCACGCAAATCCAATAGAAATCGAAGAAAAAAACTAAAAGATGAGGAACCGGAGGCTTATAAAGAAGAATTGCAAAAGAACAGATCAAGAGCAAAAAAATCTTATGAAAGGAAGGTCAAAAAGGCAACACCTGGGGCTGTCATTGGAAGGAAATCGCGAAAAGAAAAATAATTCGAACTTGTTTTGATCTATTTTGATTTAATAGAACCTATCGTTTTTTTTCGGATAAATTATTTTCGTTTCGACTTGAATTGAAAATCAACTTCCTCCGTATCGTTTTCTCTTTCATGTTCAATATTAAAAATAGCCTTGGAAGGGATATTTATTTTTTCACCTGCAATCTGAATTCTAAATGGTGTAACGTTTTCTAAACAATCAGCAAGCCCTAGTAATTTTGCCACCATTTGTAACTGAATATTCCTTTTCGATATCCCTGTCCTTTTTCTTTTTCATTGATCTCTCCTGTAGTCGTTTTTGGTTTTCTGCCTAATCAATCGACTATTGCCAATTGATCCTCTTTCTCAATTCCCCAGAACACTTAAAAGTTACGACATTCCTCGGTTCCAGAATCATATCCTCACCGGTTGGCGAATTCCGGCCTTTAGGTTCAGTCTTTTCTTTGACACAGAACTTGCCAAACCTCGAAATCGAAACATCCTCACCGGATGCCAAGGTATTTTTGATGATTTCAAGTAAAGTTTCAACAGTTTCTGACGATCTATCCTTAGGTAAACCAATCTGATTCTGGACTGATTCAACTTTCTGGGCTTTCGTGAGTGCCATGGTAAGGGACTCCTTGTTTAATAATAGGTTGTAATTTTAAGTGTTTTATCTTTATTGTATGTCTGAATATCAATTGTAAAGGTTTATCTGTTACAAAACGGAAAATGATTTGATGTCCTTTATTCATTGGGTTAAATATGTGTAAAATAACGACAGTTGCATTAACCAAAACTATTGGAAGCGTATATGAGATTGAAGGGACTTCAATAATTCGCCTCTGATTTAAGGGAAGGTTACCCATGAAGACAATCGTCTTTTCAATTTTAGCTTTTCTTTTTATAGTGGCATCCGGGGTTGTTAAAACCTATGCCAAAGAAGATGATCGTACAATGATACTTCAATTCATGGCAGGTGAAATGGTGATTTCAAACGACGACCCACGGGTCAGCGAAGGTGACTACAACGTCACGTTGGTTGGTGTTGCCGTGCAAAAGCCATTTTTTGGGGAAAAATCACAAGCAGGCATCGAAACAGGGGGGCTGTTCAACTGGAAGAGCGAAACCCGCGCTTATGCCGCTTCCGGCGGTGGTGGTGGGGGCACCATCGCCGTTTCAGCAGATATTGATCAGTTTATTTTTGATTATTTTTTTGGCGGATATGTCAGCTTTCAACCCCTCAATTGGTTCCGGCTGTATGCAGGCGCCGGTCCTTTGCTGATTTATGGCTCTCGGGAGACTGAAGAAGAGGATCCCGCGACATCTCAGGTTGAAACAAAATCCGATTCCGGTTTCAGTGCCGGTGTGTATGGCCGCGCCGGAATCGATATCATTATTGCAGAAAAATTTATAATTGGTGCGGGTGTACGCGGCATCCAAACCGGACTGAGCTTCGACGACACTGCCGGCAAGGTCGATGTGGAAGGCTGGCAATATTTCGGCGTCATCTCTTTTCGCTTCTAATCGAAAAGAAGGGCATTACAGATGTAGCGGAAAACGAGGGAAGATCCTTGATGCCGAAATCGTGACTTTTTGCCGATATATCGGCGAACAACCCCTTTTGCTTTACCTTCCCTAAACATGATCTCCTTAAAAAAACCTATAGATCATAACGGGTTATACCGTTAGCCCCTTGAAGTCCCTTCTGGCATGTATTTCGCTTATTCCCTTTAGTATCTGGATGCCTCAGGGCTAAAATTTTATTTAAAGGAGAAGAATACATGCCAGTAGCAGATTACAAGACATATTGCAGAATGATCGACCATGCCCTTGAAAAGAAGTTCGCCTACCCCGCTATCAATGTCACCTCTCTCACAACGGCCAACGGTGTCTCGGGCGACGGCGGAGAAAAGCTCTACACCACGCCGGAAGACATGATGGAGGTGCACCGCCGTCTCAACGGGCTGACGGCGGCGCGTTTTCTTTTGGCCTCTACTTTCGGCAATGTGCACGGCGTTTACAAGCCCGGACAGGTGAAGCTCAGGCCGTCTATCCTGAAAGAGGGGCAGGAAGCCGTGGAAAAAGCGTTTGGCAAAAGAGCACGCTTTGCACTGGTCTTTCACGGCGGTTCGGGATCTACTCTCGAGGAGATCCGGGAGGCGGTGGACTACGGGGTCGTCAAGATGAATATCGACACCGACACCCAGTATGCGTTCACTCGCCCTCTCGTTGGCCATATGATGAAGAACTATGACAGCGTCCTCAAGATCGAGGGAAATGTGGGGAACAAGGAGAAATACGATCCCCGTTCCTATATGAAGCTCGGGGGGGCTGCGAATTCACCCATGTGCCGATTCCCATGGCAACCTCGGAGCGAAAGAAGGTGGACCCGGAGGGATGGGTTTGGAACAGCGTGATCACCGTAACAGGGCAACCGAAGGAGATGCGGTAATGCCCAGGAAAGATGGAAAGCATTGGAGAAATCAACATGGCTCTGCCGAATCATAAA
>Ga0210134_1000019_pt1 | contig 22249 bp, 28 predicted proteins | sample RushSE_CattailNL_3_FD_185565 | JGI IMG/M metagenome (GOLD analysis project Ga0210134, IMG submission 185565) | Wetland microbial communities from San Francisco Bay, California, USA, that impact long-term carbon sequestration - RushSE_CattailNLB_D2... | ecosystem: Environmental > Aquatic > Marine... | reverse complement strand
AGTCCTGAATATAACAGGACATTTTGGATTAGTACACCCGCCAGCATATTTGTTTGTTATTCTTGACGCCAGTGCTTCTAAACAACCCCCACAGAATGGGCATTTGTTCATTTTTCCTCCTTGCTGTATTTGAACACATTTCTAATATTAGAATAAAAATACTTTCCTTTAGACCCCGCTAACATAAATTCTTCATATACATTCTTCGGAACATCAAAATAAAAATATGCTGTTTTGTTTTTGAATACAACTTTTAGCATTTGCTCTTCTTCATTATAACCAACACCTGATATATTTGAACTTTTAACAGTTGTTATTTCTATATCTTTCATTTTATTTTTCCTTTAGTTGAAATAAATTTCACCTATAGCATTTATCAGCGTAGCTTTTTCAGGAACTTCTGTAGCATTTTTAAGAATGTTATACATCTTTATCAGATTTTTTTCCTTGCCTGCACCAAATCCTTTAAGTAGCCCATTACCAACAAGATTCAAAATACCTATACGTATAGCATCTGGTGATTTAGATTTCAGTAAATTAATAAGTACCTGTCTAATCTTATCCCAACTAACCTTACCCAAAATCATTTTAAAAAGTATAAGTATATCTTCATCTTCAGCTATACTATTAAGATCTAGCAAATATTCTATATCTTTTACATCACTAACATTTATAATCTTTGGTATCGCCTTAACTATACGTCTTGGATTACCATCACATTTTTCTACTATCAGTACCTTTTTAAATTTATCTAAAGTGATTGAGTTTCTATTACAAACAAACTCTAAAAATTTCATACTAGTTTTATTATCAAGGAGTCTAGTTTTGTATCTTATAAACCTGTCAACAAGCATTGGTTCTATTTTTTCAGGCAAAGCTGAACACATTATAAATAACACATTCTTAGGAAGTTTTTCAACAGGTATCAATAAATCATTTGCAGCCTTATAACTTAAAAGTTGTGGTTCGTCTATAATAAAAACTTTGTTCTTACCAAATATACTAGATGAGTATACATCATCAACCAACATTCGCATCTCATCTACAGTTGAAGTCTGACCACAATTTATATGTCGTATATTATGATCTGAATTAGAAAATTTCTTTGCGAGTATTTGTGATATTGAAGTTTTTCCAGTTCCTCTTTCCCCTTCAAAAAATATAGCCTGCCCATGTAAGTCTAATGTATCAAGAGTTTTAATAATATGATCTTGACCAAATATCATATCAAATGACGTAGGTTTAAACATACACTTCACCCTCGTATATACGTATATCAAATATTTTGTTTTCTATAAGAGTATCCATATTAAATCCAGTAGTCAAAGAAGGACTTGGGCATTTTACCATTATATTAGCTTTTATTTCATTGTTTATAAAATATTGTCTAGTAAACATAAGTTCTTTAAAAGAACTTGGATTAAGTATTATAATATCTCTATTAGATAGATATTTAAATACAGCCACTCGATTTTTAAAGTTTGTAGAATTACTAGTATTCGAATCAAAGAATATAATAATTCTGCTTGAAGTTATATCTTTTAGTAAAGCGTAATCAGACAAAATAGCTGATACATGGTACATATTAGATATTAGTCTGCTACTTAAAAAATTGAATTCCTGTACGTTGTCTTTCAGATTTCCATAAAAAATAATATCTATACAATTATACTCTTGTATTTTATCCCATACCTCAAATATTTTTATTTTTTCTTCTACTTCTATAAAAAGAGATACTGGAAATATACCTAAATTATTATTAAATCTTATACTATATTTCAAAGTTTTATGCCTTTTAAGATTAGAAATCCTGCACAGCTATGTTAGAAACTGTGCAGGATTTATTTATTATTAGCCCTTTTTTGAAACTTCCTTAGCACACGATTTGAAATATGCACATTTCATGCACATATCCGCATCATCCTCCTCAAAAAATCTGCTGTCACCAAAGCAATTAGGTTTTTCTGCTTTTTCTTTAGGTTTAGATTTTTCTTCTACCTCTTTCTTTTCATTTGCAGGTTCCAGAAAAGACATATCAAGTTTTTCAGATTCCTTAGTTTTAGACTCTCCATCAGCAGGGTCGGAATCTGAATCTCTCCAATCAAGAGAGTCTTCCCCTGTTATATGATCTTCAGAAACTCCCCAATGTCTGAATACAGGAGCTATAAAACATTTCTTTTCTCCAGCATTAACCTCTCTAGGGGGACATAGCCTAAATTTTAATGTTTCCCCTTCCTTTAAAGATCTCACGTGCATATAGTTATCTTCATTTAAATCTTCATTTGCAAGAATGTCGAGAATATCTCTCAAATTAAGAACATTCTTCCACACTTCTTCTGGAATTTCCCAATCTGCTTTATCAAGCACAGGGCTTATTGTATAAGTGGGCCAAGGATCTCCAGACTCTTTAGATTTTGTACACAACAATTCTCTACCAACTCCAGCATGAGGATGAACAATATCTCTCCAACCTTTATTTTCAATACCTGAAATAATCTGATTCCCAGCCTTATCCCCAAGCTCTAATAAAATAGCTTTATCAGGATTCTCTGGAAGAACAACATTAGCAAACCATGACAATTTAGCCTTTTTGTCCCTAGCCCACTTCATAGCCTTATGCTCTTTATCAAACTTTTTAGAATATATCTGAGTTTGAATATAATCACACACTTTACACTTTCCACCAATAGACTTATTTCTTTTAGGACAGATAATTCCTGATGCACCCGAAGAAACAGCACTCTTAGTATCTGCTATTTCATCATCCGTAATGTAAAAAATATCATCTTTCTTTACATTTTTTGCCATACTCTTTATTCTCCTTTTTGGTTTTTGTGGCAGTGTGGGCAAGCTACAATCCACACTACTCTGTTTTCGTTTTCATATAAATGTTTATGTTTTGATTCTGATATATGTATCCACTTTGATCTACAGCATTCAACACAAAACCACAACACCCATTCTTTATTGTTTAATTTATCTATACATTCTTTACAAACAGGTATAATAATATCAAATTCGCTGAACTTCTGATATATATAATTGACAGCTTGATTACTGCATTCGTCTAAATCACAAGCTGTACCTTCAAGTTCAGCCATTTTTGTAACGTTCAAAAAAGCATCTTCCATATTTTTCCCTCAGTTTTACAGGATGGACTGTATTCACCTTTTGCGTAGGATTTTATTGCTGTAGCCATCCTTCGTTATTACAGGTTGATTTTTGTAGGTTAATAATTTATCAGATTATTCCTTATTTGTTTGCTGAAATCAACCTTAAATTTATTTCAGATTGGTATTTACTTTTCCCCAAGTATTTTATTGCTGTAACCAATCTTGTAAAAATTAGCATTACGTTAATTTATTTGTGCAATTCTCAAGACCTACCTGTTGAAACATATCCATCCATAAAATAAATCTCTTTTGTTATTCCATTTTCTATCATTTCTTTATTTAGTATATCTTCTAATAATATTCTATCTTCTGAATCTTTAAAAACCTCCTCTAACCTACAAGCAATATTCCAAAAAATATTGAATGTCCTATCCTTTACCCATTCGTCTAAAATATTTGTTAAACTCATCGTTGCCTCTTCACTAAATCTTTATTTCATACTTATCAAGTGCTCTCAGCATAATACCTCTTGGTGTTAAATCATCTCCACCCAATATAGATTTTAATATTGACGGACTGAATCCTGAAACCAACGCTGTATTTTCTGCTTTAACAGTTTCAGGACTTCCAGCATACCCAGACGTATTCCAATAAACAATTTTAGGTTTATTATACCCTGCTTGTTCCCATCTTTTTAGTGCTTTATTTACCTCAGAACCTTCCATAGTACACTCGTCTTCAAAATCTTTCACGGCACTCCAGTATCTTGTATAACGACGACCTTGTGTACCATCATGAAACTGCATATCAGATACAATTAATAACATAGTAGGCATTTGCTCTTGACCAAGTTTAAAAAACTTTGCTGTATCCAAAATTAAATCTAATGCTTTATCTATTCTTGTTGAACCTATAGCTTCATCAAATATATATCTATTATCTACAGCATCTGAAAAACGCATACCATCCCAATTTTTAAATTTACTTTCAGAACAAAATCCTATAAACTTTTTATAGAATGGACTTTCACTATCTATTTTTGCCGAACAATACAATGCTAACCCCTGTGAAATATCTACAGCACGTATAGATCCACTTACATGATTAGACATAGATCCCGATGTATCAGATATTACAATTATTTTTTCGTTAGTTCCCTCCATATAATTTGGAAGTGCATCAAATTGTGCGTCAGCTATATCACCATCTCCGTATCTTGCAGTTCTAACACAATCATGCGGAAATAATACAGTAGCATGTACAGTTTCTTTGCCAGATTTTAAATCCTCTTTATACTTTAAAAATCTTTCCTCATCATGCCGTGTGAATGCTTTTGTGTATCGTGCCATCGCAACGGAAGGAACAGTTTTGTACACAATTTCATTCCACGCATTTGAACACATTTTATGCTCAACTATATGGTTTTTCCTAATAGATGAAAGCAATTTTCTAAACTGTGTTTTGCTTATCCTTAACATCCTATACAAAGGTTTATCTTTACGGTCTGCCCATTTTGCTGCAAGTATGTTAAACTGCTCCGATACAATAGATGATGTCCACAACATTGCGGCATCTTTCTCAAGACTAGTTCCAAACAAAGAACGCAGGTCATCCCAGCGACCTACCATCGGTATCCAATCCATATTTAACTTTAAAAGGTATGGATCATTATTGGCTAACCATCTGTAGACTTCTCTTGAACCAGAGCGATTTCCAGCCCCACCCCTACAATCTCTCAACCATAACAATAACTTAAATGCAAGTACCTTATCAACTATCCAACATTTTTGAAACAGTGAAAGTGCTGATTCCTCCCCTTCATAAAATGATTGTTTCTTTGTGAACATACTCCCAGCCTTGCTAAAGAATTCAAGGTGGTGATCTAAACTATGCTCAAACTGTGTTCCCCCCTCTTTTGTCCTTATCATTTTATTTTCCTTTCAGATTGGTGTTTTACCTTATGATAGATTAATTGCTGTAACCAATCTTTGTTAGATTTTACAGGTTGGTATTTGATAGATTAAGAGTCTATTTATGGTTTGCTGTAACCAACCTTTTTTAGTTTATGTCTATATTATATCATAAAGAATTCATCGTGTCAATAACTTTCTTTGCACAATTGATCTTTTCTTAAGTCTGAATATCTACACCCTTCCTCACTATGCACCAATTTATCACATTCCTCACACAACGTGATACCTATATCAATATCTGCTGATTCCAGTGGGTTAACGTTCAGCCCTTCTATGTGGTGAGCTATTAGAGGTAAATCGTCTCTTCCACACCTAACACACTGATATCCATCCCTTTCTTTAACCATCGTAGCCCACTCAGCTTGATCTAATCTGTCATTGTCTGTGTTTCTAAAACCTTTGGGATGCTCTTTTTGATAAAATATAGAACAAGATTGCTTACATTCGTTAGAACAATAAAATCTTAATTCTCCACCATTTATAGAATTTAAAGCATTTATTCTATTTCTTACTTCTTGATTTGTCGGGTTAAACCACCTATTACATTCAGAGTTAGTACATTTAACTTGTAATAATTCGTTGTTTCTAGGATCTCTACTTACTTCCTCAACCCAATCTATTTGGGTTGCATAGGTATCAAATAATGCTTTAAATCTACTATATTGTCTCTTTTTTTCTAATATAACTTCTTTATTTAATCTATGGTATTGTTTGCTATGTTCTATCCTAACTTCTCTATTTATCGTACGATATTGTTTATAGTATTTTATTAAATACTCTTTATTTGCTTCATACCACTGCTTCATTCGTTCCACTTGAGCTTTTTTGTTTACTTCACGATATTGTTTTTGATATTTTGCTATAGCTTCTTTGTTTTCTTCTTGATATTGTTTTTGTTTTTCTGCTAAAACCTCTTTATTTTCTTGATAATATCTTTTTTTATACTCAAGTATAGTTTGTCTATGTTTTTTACAATATTGTTTCATATACTCAGATATTTTATTTTTATTTTCTTTTTGGTATTGTTTTACACAAGATTTACAAGCACCTCGTAATCCATCTTTTTTTGTTCTATCTTTATGAAAACAATCTTTAGATTTTGTAATTTTACATTTAATACATTGTTTCATTTTTTTTCTTATCTATACGCTAAGAAAGCAGGATAATAGCCACTATGTTCAATTTTGCTAAAGACAATCTTAGTATAATTTATTGTGTATTCTCCTATAGTCTTTTTTGTACGAAGTAATGACTGTGATAGTATACTTTCAAACCCCACTCCTGCAAGTTCTTCTTTTAAATAGGCTAAATAATCATTTTCCTTTTCTAACCAAGGAATCTCCAAATATTTAGGACCAGTTCCTTCTGTTCTTGCTCTTGGGTGTTCTTCAGATTCATAAGGAAGCAAATCTTCATGTGCCCATTGTGCAATATCTTGTTCTTTTTCATTAAATCTAGAATAGTGTACAGTACCCTCAATACGAGTTACATTTTTTAAAAATCCCCGATTAACAACAGAAGAATCCACCTTTATAGTTCCGTCAGCCCTTCCCCAAGCTATATCTTTATATTTTTTTGCCCCACGTATAAAATTTAAAGTTGCCCTACCGCTTCTTCTTAATTCCCCTGTGTCTACAGGAACCCGAGGTTGTGCATTTGCGAGAAGATCTGTCATAACTGCTCCTATAGCTCTAGCTGTATTCATAGTTACAAATGTTCCAAGATCTTTTAAAACTTTTATCATTTCCTCAGAACCTAGTAAATCTCTTCTCCAAGATACTCCAAATATATCTGTTTCTTTATGAGGAACGTTATAATCTTCACTAGCAAATGTTGTGAATTTTCTATCAAGATAAAACGCAGAATGTGACATATCAACTTTAGGTGGTGTCAATTAAGATAAACCTCCCAATGACTCTTGTTTCCATCCAAGTCATATTTCATATTTAATTTTTTAGCAGTGTACGTTTTATTGTCCTTCACAAATCTATATCCCTCTCTTACAACTACATCTGGAAATAACCACACTTTAACATTATAAGTTATAGTTTTTCCTGTAGCTAGAACTTCCTGCTCAAATATATCCTGCCATCTGCACGATGTATCTGTATATAAAGTTGTTTCTGTAACATCTCCATACCCATCTTGAGATATAGAATATATTGTATCTATTGATTGGTTTAATAAACCTGTTACAATTGACATTAGCGTACCCTTCTTTTCTTTCTTGAAAGTCTAGTTCTTTTTTTAGGTGGGTTTATAGGTTTTATATTTACTTTCTCCCCCTTGAAATCTTTACTCAATTTCTTTTTAAATTTGGAATTACCAAATTTATCACACAGTGGAGAGTCGATATAAAAATCCATATCTATCCTTTTTTATTTTGATTAGCTTTTATTGCTCTCATTTGTTTTAAAGCTTTTTCTCTAGCCCCTTTTCCAGTATAGCACGTTCCAGATTTTCCATATTTCCATCCAGATTTTCCATCCTTAGTACATTTCATTAATGGCATATTTATTTCTCCTTATGCTCTCAAAACCTTTCGCTGTCTCTCAATCCATTGACTTAGTAATTGTTTAGCTTTAGGTGAAAGTCTTCTAGTCATTCCATCAACTCCACCAACACCACTTTCAAACTTTACTCTTACATCTCCAATCTCTACTTCGCTAGCTCCAGCGGCCTTATAATTAGAAAGAGTTCCACCCCCTTCATTCTCTAATATACTAATTGCTTGGTAACATTGTGCTAATTTAATAGATTTGTCTAGAGGCTCAAATGCTATAAAATCTGAGTTAGTTGTTGGCGTATCTGAAAACGAAGCTGTTACTGTAACAACATCTGTAGTTATATTATTACTTGATATTTGTCTAACATCATGAAGCGGTGTAGCAGCGGTTATATGTATTGTGCCATACTTCCAGTAATCGGTGTTGAATTTATACGTTCCATATGTATCAGATGTGAATCCAGTATTTTTAAAACTTACTCTTGTTATAGGAGTTGCTACGTCTCCAGTTATTACATCATGATCGTCTCTTGGAAATTCGAGACGCTGTGCATCATAATATTTTTCTCCAATAAAGTTCAACTTGTCAATATCATCACACGCCTGTATCAAAACTCTCTTTCTTCCTTCTATACTTAGAGTATCCCATTTGCTGGGATGCCCTCTAATATTTTTCATATAGTCATTAGCTTCTTTTAAAGAAACGTAACTATTAGCTGAAGGATCTGCAAGTTTTTCATTAAGTGTAATAGAGTTATACACATCACATATAATTTTACCTATATGATTTTTTGAATTAACAGTTGTACCAACAATAGTTATTTCATAAATACCAACAGCAGTAGGATTTTGAACAGTAAAAGTAACATCAGGAGAGGATACAGATATACTTGTTATCATCGTTGATGCTTGATTTACACCATCTTCGTCCAAAATAGAAACTGTAGCTGTAGATAAACTATCTCCTGAAGCCATATTGGTAGAAAAATCAAACTCTACCGCAAAATCTTCATTAAGAAACATGTAAAAATAACTATTTTCATGTGAGAATTTAGCCATTAAAATCTCTCCTTATATACGCATCTCATAATCTTTAGGTGTAATTATACATGATCCATTTGTAGATTTTATATATACTCTAAATTTATCCGTTATGATGCAATGGAGATATTCTTTGATTAGACTGTCCCATCCCATAAAAGCTCTAGCAAACCTCTTTTTAAATTTGAAATCTACAAATACTATATCGTGTCTTGGAAACAATTTTATTGTAGGTATATAGCTACATCTAATAACTTTATCAAAATCAAATTTGTTTCCACCTGTTATTATCGTTTTATCAATTAATTCTATTTCCCAACTATAAACTTTTTTTATATCAAAAGGCATAATTACCTCAATATGGTAAATGGAGGAGTGAGTATCTTATGTTCTCTCGTTAAAAGCTGATCAGGCTTTCTATCCTCCATAACTTATAAGTTATTAATTTTATTACTAAATTTCATCATATGAGAATGTTATTGTCTCATCGGTCAAAGCACCAGGGCTTGCCGTACTTGCAACAACCATTTGTAAAGCAACAATATCTCCACCGTATCCAGTCGCAACTATCGCAGCAGTATCAACAGCATCAATATTCATAGGTGCAACTGATGTAAAACCAAACAGATCTGCACCATCGGTTAAAGCAGATGTTGCATTTGCCGCCCAAGTAACGCCCACATTAGAAGCATTTACGGCAACGCCAGTACCAAATCCATTAGCACCATCGGAGTACATCTGTAAATTATCTACCTGAGTACCAGGTGCAGTAGCACAGAACATCCTTAACTTTTTGTGCATACTTCTCCTATAATTTTCTCCAGAACTAGGAATAGTTATAGGATTGTTTGAATCAATTGTAGCATCGTCTGCTAGTTTAAATCTGACAGTACTAGCTGTTTTGTCAGTACCAGTCATAGTCGCAGACATCTCATGTATTTTCATTGCAGCAACCATTTATATATCACCTCCTCTTTTTATAGTAAAGGATCTAGAACGTAAAGTATCACTAAAATTCGTAATTCTTGCTTTGGATACAAAACTTGTATCCCTTACTTTAGCTTTAGCAAATATAAATGGTAAAACATTAATAAGTATAGAATCTAATGAAAGTTGTGAATAAGTACTGCCTATAAGTATTGAATCTATAGAACATGTATATGTTACAATATCTTTTAATATACTGTCTATTGATACTGTTTCATATAATTCATTTACTAAGCGTGCATCTAAACTTGAAGATACGTATACACCTAAATCTTTCAGCACAGAATCTAAAGAAATGTTAGCTGATAAACCAATAGACTGTATAAATGCATCTAGTGATATTTGTTTTATATATTGTTTAAGTAATATAGAATCAATATTTGTTACTGCTGTTTGATCCAACGCTTGTAATAAAGCGTCTATACTTATTGTTTCTGTATATTGCCCAATTTCTTGCAATACAGCGTCTAAACTTGTAACACTTGTTAATCCTGTAGCTTTTATAATTGCATCAAAATCAACCGTTTCATACCTGACAATATTTAAAATAGAATCTAAAGCTACATTTGCCTGATATGACTCCTGTAATAAGGCATCTAAGTTTGTTGTGCTTGTAAGACCTAACGCTTTTAATAATGCATCTATCGAAATAGTTTCAGTAGTTCCAGATATTAATATCGCATCTATAAACGTGCTACTTGATAGTCCTATAGCTTTTAATAAAGCATCTATATTTATATTTTCTGTACCAACAAGTTTTAATATAGCGTCTATATTTGTTGTTTTGGTACTTAGTAATTTAAGTATAGCATCTAATGTTAGTGTATTTGTACCTGCTTTCTGTAACAAAGCATCAATATTTGCAACGTTGGTTTGATTTAACGCTTTTAATAAAGCATCTATAGAAGTAGTTTTTGTAGTTCCAGATGTTAATATTGCATCAATTAATACGTTTTTAGGTACACCTATTGCTTTTAATAATGCATCTATGTTTATATTTTCTGTATCAATAAGTTTTAATACTGCATCTATACTTATTGTTTCCTGTCCAATAAGTTTTAAAATAGAATCTAAAGATATATTTAATTGAGATGTTTTTTGTAATAAACCGTCTATATTTACAGTATTGCTTAATCCTAATGCTTTTATGAGAGCATCTATATAAATAGCTTTTGCTGTACCAGATGTTAATATAGCATCTAAGTTTATATAAGATGTTCTTGCTAAACTTTTCAAAAAGCCGTCTATACTTAACGTTTCTGTATTGATTGATTTTAATATTGCATCTAATGAAACAGTATCAGTGCCAAGAAACTTTAATACAGCATCCAATGAAAGAGTGTTAGTGGAGGATAATTGCAGTATAGCATCTATAGCCAATATTTCGGTTGCTGTTATCTGCGATACTGCTAATATAGCATCTAAATTTACAGTATCTGTTTGACCTAAAGCTTTTAACAGTGCATCAATATTTGTTGTTGTGTATTTTCCTATAGCTTTTAATATAGCATCAATATATATAGTTTTTTCAGAAGCATTAAAATCTAAAATAAGATCGTCTATTTCATTTATTGCTTTTAATACAGCATCTATACTTATATTTTTTGTTTTGCTTATACTTTTTAAAATAGCATCTGTACTTAACAATGAGGTTCTTAAATATATTAATACAGAATCAAGATTTGCAGTTACAGTTTTATCTACAGACTTTAAAATAGAATCTATATTTATATTTTTTTCTATGATAGCTTTAACAATAGCATCTAAGTTAACAGTTTCATCATCAGAAAACTGGCTTAATGATATAATAGCATCTAAGTTTAAATTTGAAGATTGTAAAATATCTTTGAGAAACGCATCTAAATTTATAGTATTTTGATTACCTAAAGATCTTAATAAAGAATCTAAGGATACTATATTTGAACCAACAGCATGTAAGATAGCATCTATATCTGTAGTATTTATTATACCAGAAAGCTTTAAAACAGCATCAATTTCTGCTGTGGATAATCTTGATATTGATTTTAAAATAGAGTCAATACTTACATTATCCAATACATGTCTTTTTACAAGAGCATCTAAATTTAATGTTTCTAAAATTCCAACAGATTGTAAAAGAGCATCAATATTTGAATATTCAGTTGTACCTATCTTTTTTAGTAAAGCATCTATATACGTATCTTCTGTATAGGTGGTTGGCTCTGGAGCAGCTGCAATTGTAATATCTGCATCAATAACTGTGTTTGCCGCCTCATCTTGAAGAATAACAGATGCAGTAGTGTTGGTCAGCCTAAATTCATATGTTGATCCAGGTTTGGCATTTGCTGGATCGAGGTTAAAATGCACCTCCGACCAATACTCCGAAGGTGCTGTCATGGCATTCGATGTATCTGTGCCTGAAACCTGTTTGCCGTGATTAACAACTCCTCCACTACCACAAACAGAAACGGCGGTGGCAGACGTAGTTTTGAGGGCTGAAATGGTTGCCCCATTAGTCAGAGTCGTTCCAGGCTGAATGGCGTTGCCACCAGAAACCGCAGTCCAACCCCCGGCATCTTCCCTAAACTCAACCTTGATCTGCTCTGCATCAGACGCTTTGTTACAGGCGGCATCTACATAAAAGGCAACACACAGGACAAACTCGTTGTCAACCGACCAATCGGCAACGCTTCCGTTCTCCGAACCTTGAGCAACAAGGGACGTATTGCAAATTATTGAACCGTCGAATCTATTGAGATCACTGGTTGCCATTTATTTTATGTCCACCCTCTTATGCGTCATAGAGCAGTATTCATAACCCTGCCTCAAATTAGGATCTATTATACAGCGGATCGGCTTATCAGAACCTTCCATTAGACATATACATTTCCCGTCTTCTAATTTCAGTTTCAGGCATTTACCCTCGTCATCCACACCAAACGGCGTGGACGGATAATCTAGACAGCACTCTCCACATTGGTTGCATCTAGTTTCTTTGACCATCCAGAAATTTTGGTGAGGCAATTTCTGGGCAACGCATTCGCTACCGGATATAATCAATATCCTGTGTTTAGTTGCCCAATCAGGAATTTCGATTTCTATTTTCATTATTGACCTTCCAATTTAGCCTGTATATATACCCAAGTTTTTACAACTTGACTTGTATATTCTTCCCAATCTGGTGAAGCGTCATCCTGCCCAAATGAAGATTCCTGCCCACGTATGTATACCTTAAAATTTCCCATTCCAGAACCATACTTATCTATAGTTAATTTGATATTATGTGACCCTGCCCCCATATTATAAACAGGGCCATGAGCAATTTCTCCAGTTAACAGCCTTATTTTTCCCCACGAACTGTCACCAATAATTGTTGGACTTCCACCAGCACCATCAGACCATGTATTCCAACCTACTGTTTGTTCCCCATCTGTAGGATTTTGTTCTCCGTATGACAATGCTGCTACAACAGCCTGTAATATAGCATCTATATTTGTGGATGTTACTTCTATAGCTTTTAAAATACTGTCTAAACTTATAGAATAAGTTTGAGATAGTGCTTTTAAAATAGAATCTAACCCTAAAGTAGTAACACTGCTTATTGCTTTTAATATAGCATCTACACTTATATTAGAAGAACTTATTAATGTTATTAATGCATCTAAATTTGTTACACTTTGAAGATTTTTCTGAAATACTGCATCCAAATTTGCTGATGCATATCCTACTATTTTTAATATAGCATCTAAAGATAAATTTGTAAGTTGTAATAAATTTTTGAGGTATGCATCTATATTTACTGATTCTGTTTTACCTATAGCTTTTAATATAGCATCTATATCTATAGTTTCTACACTAATTAATTTTAAAATTGCATCTGTTGATATAGTTTCAGATATACCAATTTGTTTTAATAAAGAATCAAGATTTACTGATTCTGTTTTACCTATAGCTTTTAATATAGCATCTATATCTATTGTTTTTGTTAATGTACTATAAGGCGTAACATGAAAATAATCGGTAGATAGATATACTGAATCAGAATAAAGTACAGCGTCTATATTTATACTTTTTTCAGCCATATTTTCTCTCCACTATACTTTATAAAATCTTTCGATAGGTTTATATATATCAAGCTCTTCTTTTTTATGTATACCAACCATTAACTTTCTTAACCAAATCTTTTTTTCATATACTTCTTTCTCAAGTACAACTCTCTTTATTTCCTCAGAATCACAATCCCCGTAAATAAATATTTTTGAATCACTCAGATCTTTAAAAATATTTATCAGTAAGAGGTTATTTGGAATATAAACTTCTTCTATCATATTAAACATACTGAAAACTTTTAATTTAGTAATCATGCTAGTTATGTTAGAATCAAGAGTAGCCTCATCATAATTCAAACTTCCAGCTCTTTTTATACCTACAGAAGTACCTAAGTTGTGTAAGTCGTATCTACGTTGCTCAAAAATTGCAGGATAGCAAAGATTCCTACACCAAAAAATTGAGCGATATTGATCACTAAAAAGTCTTAATAATTCAAAATTATTATCTTTTTCTGTAAGAACCATTCCAGCAGTACAGTGTACCCAATTATACGTGTATTCGGTAACAATTAATTTTCTCATCTCTTATATCCTAAATCTTCAATTATATTTTGTTCATCTAACCAATTAAAAAGTTCATTAACTATATCCATCTTGTCCTTGAAATATCCACCATACAGTAAATCTGGAAGCTGTTTATATATATCTATTTGTGACGTATCTAATTTATCACCGTACCTCTCACGTTTTCTAGGGTGTCTCATACGTTCCCAAGGTCTTGTCATTTCTTTTTGATATGGTATACATAACCACTTACACATCCGTTTACATTCAGCTTCTATATTTAGAATAACATCTTCCATTTTTACCCTGAGAACTCTAAACGGATAATGAAGTTCAGCAGTTCTCAAATATTCATACATACACTTCATATCAATTTTACATCCATCAAGAGTTGCATCATCAGAAACTCCACTACCATCTATTGATCTACCCCTGTATAATTTTGACAAACACCAATCATAAGGATGTCGTAAAGTCCATATTATATGTGCATATTTATTCATAGTCATAAAATTATGAAAATAAGCACATGTAGGAATATATACTGTATCAGATTTTGTAAGATAGGAGTCAGGATAGACTAGATTCCTAATAAATAAATATCTATCTTCTGGTTGTTCTGTTGGTGTAAAATAAGAATGCCCTGTAAGACACTCAAGAATTAAGTTAGTCCCAGACCTCCCCGCACTAAGTACTATTACTTGCATAAGCAAATTGTTAGCCTCTTTAGACACTATATTTTGATGTAAATGATATATTCCCAGACCACATATAACCACGATCAGTATCAACATTCGGCCACCATTCAGTAACATCAAAAGTAGCTAAAACCCCTGGAACTGCAAAACATTGATAAATAGGATATATCATAGTTGGTCTTCTTCCAGTAACTACAGATCCTAGAGCATCAGTCATTGTTCCAAAATTATTTGTATCAACATCACATGTAACTGATGTATTTGTGGTTACAGTTGTTATAGTTCCTACTTTCCAAACTAAACCATTATAGAAGAATACGTAATTGGATTTTAAATTAGTCGTTGCAGAATATAATCTTGTGTTAGCTATACTTGCTATCCATGTAGTAGAAGTATCTATAGCAGATGGAAGAACACCTTTTGCTAAATCAACCACATAAAATGAATTGACAGCTTCATCTTTATTTTCCAAAAAATGCTGTATCTGATCAAATTCTGTAGAAAAGATATTCCTATAGCTATAATTTATAGTAAGATATTGCTCTGCTTTTTTACGTGCTAATATAGTTTGATTTTGAAATCTTGTAACCAAACTTGTAGCCGTAACAAAAGATTTGCATTTATCATTAGGTTCAAAAAAGTTGTAGCTTACTCCTCCAATTGTTCCATATGATTCTGCTGCAACTAACGTTCCTAAAGGGAATAGATCCATGTTTCTCCTTTAAAGTTTTATTAAATCAACAATATGATCTGTCCACGGATTGTTCAATAACCTTGCTTCTACTGGCTGCCACCTAACCCAAAATATTACACTTGGTATTTTATGACTGAGGGCTACAAATGCTGGAAGTCCCTCTGGGCCAGAATATCCAGATGAGCTGATTATTATAGAAATAGCATCTTTTATTGTAGTTTCACCTATAAGGTTTGCATGGCATTTGATATTTTTATATCGTTTATCTGTACCTAGTATAACTACAGGAGTCGGGGCTAAAAGTTCTACCATACGTTCAACTGTTTTAATAGGTATTTTACGTGCCATAGCGTCTTCTCTTCCAGTGTGCGGAAATATCACTATATATCTTTCGTTGCACATAGGTATATATGGTGGTTCTAAATCGGGAAACCACACCATATCAGGTTCAGGTAGTCCTGACATCTCTTTAATATCTGGATACAAAAATTCTACAAAGGTTACATTTTTAATATTTGGAAATAAACTGTAAATATCAAAAATTGATTTATACCAAAATTTATGGTTGGTGTGATGTAAGATTTCAAAATTCTCTTTTTTGTTCATCAATTTAAGTCCTACACTATATGAATCTCCAAGTGTTCCGCTGACAAAAATTTGCTTCATTCTCAATAATTCCTAAAATAATAGGTTATACTTCTTTAAAATTAAATAGTCTTGCTCTATTTGTTTAGTTCTTTCAATTTGTGGGTTAAAGGCCCGTCCTGCATAATGTAGAATATGTGCGTCTCCTTTTGTTTTTCCACACCAAGATTCAGTAAACATACTCATAAAATTAAACTCACAAGGTAGTTCATAAACTTCATACCTATTTTTATTTATTCTATATCCTAAAAGTATATCATCATAGCCTAAGTCCATATAAAGATTTTCATTTCTAAATAAATCACGGTGCATTTTGGAAAATAAGGCAAAACCTGTATTAATATATCCATGTTTCCATCCAATATTTTCTCTTTCATTTTGTATCTTTGCTATTCGATTTCTTCTATCTTCTTGTCTGCTACCAACATCTTCATAAATAGAAGCTATAAAATGAGGAGAAACAAGATCGAATATATTTGGGCATGATTTCATTATTAAAACATCACTATCAATACAGAGTATCCTATCATACTCTTTAAACAAATCATATAGCTGAAGAATACGATAGTGTGGGTGTAATTCTTTGTTTTCCGATATAATTAAAAAATCCGCATCACAGTATTCTGCATATCTTTTTAAAACAGGATGAGTTATATCTGTCATATCTTTGATATTATCATCAGCTCTAGTGCATACCAAACATTTCATTTTATTATAATCCACCAATCACGTCCTGCTACAAATAAATTATCTCTACCGAACTTTTCAATTACAGCTTTACATACACCAGGATGTTCATTTACAAAATCATGTCCACCTATTATCCCAAACTGTTTAACTTTTGGCAAGCATAATTCTATATCCAACTTAACAAATTTATATTCATGGCATCCATCAATATAGCAAAAATCCAAACTATCATCTGGAACTTTATCTATAACCTCCTCAGTTGTACCAATCAACCATTCAATTTTATCTTCATATGGTTTAAGAATTCTTTTTGCAATTTCATACGCTTCTCTATATGGAGTACTTTCTATATATGGTCTTTCACCATCTAGTGTGAATTCTTCAGACTGTTCAAAATAAGGATCAACAAGATATAATTTTTTAATACTTAGATTACTAAGCATAAATCTGGCATTTGTACCTTTATCTACACCAATTTCAATACCAACCAAATTTTCTCTCAAGGCCAACTGTAGCCACGCCATTCTATAATGCCAATTACCATTCATTATATATTATCCTTTTGATGCCCAATTAATATATGGTGGAATTCTTTATTTATGTCCTTCTGTATTTGCTTAAACCCTTCATTACTAAAATATTTTGTACTCCAGAAAGAATTATATTCATCTACATCTTCCCACTTTTCATTTTCAAATTCATCTTTGTAATAATCTGTTCCAGGGTATGGGCAGAGTATTGTAAGACCAAATAAATCTGGGGATATATCTCTAATAAGTTGCTTGGTCATTTCAACTTCTTTCATATCTCTCTCCAACCCAATCATAAAAAAAGCTCTCATTTTTATTCCAGCATCTTTACCCCATTTAAATACTCTTTTTATCTGCTGTATTGTAGTACCTTTTCTAATCTCGTTGAGTACTCTTTGGCTACCAGATTCACAGCCTATATTCATTTGTAAACAATTAGATTCCGCCATAAGATTTATTAAGTTTTTATCAAGATAAGAAGCATGTGCCATTGCTTCCCATTTAAATGTATTACGTTTTATTTTCTGCTCACAGAAATCTTTAGCGTGTGATTTTGGATATGACCATGTTGGATCAACGAATTTGAACATTGTAGCCGCATATCTGTCAAAACTAAATTCTATTTCATCCAATAGATCAGCATTATCTCTTATACGTACACCTTTTCCAGACATACAGCGTTCACCACACATACTACAATTCATCATACACCCACGACGTGATTGAAAAGATATAATACGTTCACCACACATTTCTTCACATAAATCGAGAAATTTATTCTGATGTATAAAATCTCTGTTAGGCCACGGCAGTTCATTAAATTGAATTGGTATTACATTGTATTCTTTCTTTTCTTCAAGATATCTATGTCTGTACATATTAACATTCTTCAAAAGATGACAGAATGCTTTTTCTCCCTCTCCAAAAAATACACCATTTATAACATTATCTATCTGAACTTTAGCTGTACTAGGATGCCATCCTCCAAAAACTATAATAGGATTTAATTCACTACGCTCTCTTATTTTTTTTGCAAGATTGTACCCTCTTTTAAACGTTGGAGTTGTACAGGAAAAGGCAACTACGTTAGATTTAGATGCATCCTTTATTATTTCTTCGTCTGAATCAAAGTTACCATGATAGAAATTCCATTCATGTTCCTCTACTAAATTTTTATCACAGTATGATTTTAGATACCCTGCCCACAAAGATTCCCACACATTATGAAAATAAGACTGAATTAAAGTTATCTTCATCTTAAGCTCCATTTATTAACTTACAAATTCGTTTAACTTCGGATGCCATTTCTTCATATACTGGCAAACTTATTATTCTTGAATAAACTATTTCAGTATTTTTTAACTCTCTAAATAGAGGTTCATAATAAGTTTTAACTTCAATATTATTTTCTTTAAAAGCTCTCGCTACTGCATCTCTTTTTTCTTTAGAGTTTAATAAAATACTGAATGTACTATAATTTGAACAGCGTTTAACTACCTGCTCTTTATAAGGAACTTCTAAATATTCTCTATATGCCTGTCGTATTTCAGCTCTGACTTTCTTCCTTTCTTTATAAGATTTGATTGAACTCAGACCTACGTAAGCGTTAACTTCTGTTAATTTGCACGATAAGTTTACAAGTTCTCTTACGTTTTCATATAGATTGTCATCATTAAAAAGAATCATACCTCCTTGGCTAGAAGTGACAGGCTTTGTAAAACTCATAGATACAACTTCTATATCTCCACGATTCCCTAAATTTTCCAATCCGTATCCATGTGCAGCATCGTATATAGTATATTCAGCATATTCTTTTGGTAAATAAGATTCATTCCCAAATATATCAACACTAACTTGACAATCCCATTTCCGATTTTTTCTTAAAGTTTCTACATCCCATGTATCTAAATTAATGTCACACCACAAAATTGTATTACCATTACAATTTGCTGCATACTCTGTAGAAGGCCACGTAAATGCTGGCATAGCAACTATATTATTTTTTATATTTAAAGCTTTAAAAGCGACAATTAAACCAGACGTACAATTAGCACAAGAAACTGCGTATTTTACATTAAACTCATCTCTGAAATGTTTCTCCAACTCTTGAACATATTCACCATTACAAAACCATCCACTATTGAGACTTTTCTTTATATTTCTTATATCAACTTCTGTAAGATTTATTTCTGGCTTACTAAACTGTATATATTTCATTTAATGCCTCTTTTTCTTTTTCTTTTTTGTTCCCTATTCTTTTTCTCTTTCTTTCCACGATCTGAATTGTTACGCCTCGGCAATTGTCTCACCCCCAACTATGTTTAATATTTTAACTACTACATGTTCCCATGTATGACATCTTAAAACTTTTTCTCTACCGTTTAAAGCTATTTTACCTGCTTGTTCTAAGGTTGTGTTTTTTATTAGATTTATCAGTTCTTCATCATTTTTAAAAAATAAAATTTCTTTTCCACATTCAAAGTATTTATTAAGTGTTTGTGTGGGGTCATAATGTATTGTGCAGACCCCACACCCAAGGTAGCGGAGCAGACGGTTAGAGAAGTAGTCAGTTAATTGTTCATTATTATAACTAAGCATAAACTTTGATGAAGAGCAGATCTGAGAAAATCTTTTATGATCTATGTAGTCTGTAAATCCTGGCCCATAAAACTTTACATTGATTTTTTCTTCATCCAGTATTTTATATACTCTATCTCTGTCCAAGTTGTGAGAACCAATGAAGCTAATGGTGGTCTTATAGTCATCAACAACATCTGTAGGTTTATATAGATCATAGTCCAACCCGCACAAGATGTGATGGCTAGAATTAGAAAGAGAATATCTTCTATCATATGTTTCTTTTGCTCCTTTTGCTGTATGAGATACATAAGTACAGTTTTTCATATGCTCAATTACTTCAGGGCATCTATCTATTGTTATAACTGGATCTGGATTCCAAAGCCATGTTTTTGCTAATTCTGTAGCTTTTTTTACAGTCTCTGGATTAACAGCATTACATTTACAAAATATTGTTAGATAAGGATTAACTTTCTCTATTATTCTTAATAAATATTTCTCAAAAAATTCATGACCTCTATCTGAAATAATTGCTCTGTAGTTAACTGGATAAACTGTAAAACCTAGTTTTATAAACGCTTTTGCTAAACTAGTATTTGTACTTTCAATTGAGTCTAAAACACCAACAATTACTATATTTTTATTCATACTACCTCATAGCCAATATGTCACATCCAGCATGTAATTTTTGTATTTCTTTATATTCGTTTTTTAAATCATATAACTTAAAATTTCGTGAGGTTAAAAATTCAAATATTTCATCTTTCTGTTTTGGGTACATTCCCCCATGATGCACTTCCATAATTAATACTATATTTTTATTTTTATTAATTATATTAGACGCACCTTTTAAAACTTTTAAATCCTGCCCCTCAACATCTATTTTTATCAAATCAACATTTTCTATACCAAAATCATCACAAAATCTATCTATGTAAGTAACGTATATTTTCTCCCCTTTAGATTTAGTCATAAAATGCCACTCATCATGCTTCTGTACGTTGAGGAACCCACTACCATAATAATTAGATAAAGCAAGTTGTATGCATGTACATACAGTACCACAAGGATCTTTATCTACATATGTTATTAATCTTCTAAAATTTTTAGCTTCTGGCTCAAATGCTATAACTGTTCCTGAAGGATATACTAAATTATTAAATAAAATTGTCAAAGTACCTACGCAAGCTCCAGCGTCTATAACTGTCATTCCAGGTTTTAGATATTTTTTTAAAAAACTAATTTCATTTGTATAAACTATACCTCTAAGTGATTTATGAGTTATCTTTTCTATTTCTTTTATTATTTTTTTCATTATAAAATTCTCTAAAATCCCGTATTTTTGTAAGTCCGCTCTCCTCTATAAATTTTGGGTGTTTTCCATTATATGTATACAGTCTTCCATTCTCGTCTGGTGAGAATTCGTTTACTATAAACGGGCCTTTTGTACCTGATAACTCATAATTCTTTTGTATCCAATAATCTTCATCATTAAGATCATAATTTTTAAATATTTTATTTAACCACTCCACTTTATGATTTTGCTGTGTACCAGGATATTCGGATTTCCACTGTTCTTCCTTTACAAAATGATCGGTGCACATACCATAATGAAACATATTAAATTTATCTCTTATTCTTACCCTTCTACCTGGTGCAGTCCAACTTTGTGTAGGACGAAAATAATCTTTTTCAGATGTTATTTTAAATACTCTATCGTGACAGCTTAATATGTATTTATACATATTTATATAAAAATATTTAGAGTCAAAACTCATGCATGATACATCTAAATTTCTATTTTTAATATCTGTGAGACAGAATTTTATAAACTTATATGTAAAATTATCATAGAATTCATCAGAATCTAAAATCCATACCCAATTTCCTATATCGTTGTATTTAGCTTCTTTCAATGCAAAATTTAATATACCAGCTTTAATTATAGCATGATGTGATCTACTATTTACTTTTAAAAATCTAACAATATCTTTATATTTATATGCTATTTCTGCTGTTCTGTCTTCAAATTTTAAAAGATTGTCTGAATGAGCACCTATACATACAAACACTTCATCACAATATTTTATAGCTTGTTTTATTGCAGGCTCTATCCATTCCTCACATGCCCATCCTGTAAGTACTCCTATTAATTTTGGAGAATCTTCAAATTCCATATCAGGAAGTGCACTAAAGAATTCTT
>Ga0210134_1000018_pt1 | contig 22524 bp, 23 predicted proteins | sample RushSE_CattailNL_3_FD_185565 | JGI IMG/M metagenome (GOLD analysis project Ga0210134, IMG submission 185565) | Wetland microbial communities from San Francisco Bay, California, USA, that impact long-term carbon sequestration - RushSE_CattailNLB_D2... | ecosystem: Environmental > Aquatic > Marine... | reverse complement strand
TGTTCGGCATTACACGCTCTTATTCGTGAGTTTTTCGCGGTCTGAAATGCGGTGATCTCCGGCGTAAACATCATGTCTATTTAATTATGGCCTCATTAGTAACTCGACTGAAAAAGGTTGAAATTTTGGCTGCGGCTATGGGTGAAGGTATTCGCATATTTTTAGTTAATGAGGATGAAACACTCAGACGTATTCCGGTTGCAAAGTACGACCGATTGCTCGGGGGAGATACAGACGTTTATTTTCAAGAGTATGCCGGGAAGCGGGTTCGATATGTTTTTATAATCTTGAAATTCATCAAACGAATGCCTGTTGAAATCATTTCGATTCAATACTCCATTCTTTCTTTCGATCCCAACGGTAGAATCGATTTCGGTGACTTGGAAAAAGAAATGGAACTTGGATTTCAGATGTTGAGTCCATCGTGCTCAGATCCTGTTTTCCCAAATGTGATCCATGCCGAAGATCGTTTTGCTCTAAAAAGATTTTATGATCGTTACACCTGGGAGCCAAACTCTAAGATTAAAAAGGCGATCGCCAACGCTATTTTCCGAAAGGGTTTGAGGTAATGGTCGTCTCGACATAGTGTGATAGCTTTACAGCGTAAAGAGGGAATTGAAGATCTATTAAAAATTCAGGGAATTAACCAGATATTGAACGTGAGATCGATAGCATCGCAAATCCTGTGCATGGTTTTAATCAGTCTGGCGGGGATCGCTTCAGCCGGAAAAATCGATGATGTTCGTGCGAACGTATATGCCTGGTCCAAGTCTTGGCAAAGCCGTGATATAGACAGTTACATGTCTTTCTATAGCCAGGATTTCCGTTCCGACGGGCTCGATTACCAGGGGTGGAAGCAAAAGAGTGAAAAGCTTTTTAAAATGCCCGGTGATATCCGGGTGGACATATCCGATTTGTGTGTTTTTATTGAAGCGGAATATGCCACCGCAATATTCCTTCAACGATATCAAGATCCGAAAATTTCGGATGTCGGGGAAAAAACACTGACCCTGGTTAATTCGAACGGGAGATGGGAAATCGTATCAGAAATGTGGAAACCATTGGCAATGCCCGGCAAAATTACTCAGAAAATGCCTTCCGGGTCAAGGCCGGAGGAACAAAGAAAAATAAATGCAGCGGCCCGGGATGTCCATGAAACCACGCAGGCACCTGCGATGGGGACCTTGTCGCAAGACGGGATCATTGTCAAAAGCATTAAATTTGAATCTGAAAAGAATCGGGAAACGGTTTTTATTGCTGCAAACAATTTTTTCGTTCCCGAGATCCTGACCCTTGAAGGCGATAAGCCAAGGATTGTAATTGATATTCAGCCTGTTTCCTCCTGGAGCGGAGAGGCCAGAACTCCGGTTAACGGGAATTTGATCCGGCAGATCCGAACATTTCTGCATCATGACGCCAAAAAATTGCGGGTTGTTTTGGACCTTAATCCTTCGGAGAATTACTACATAAATCAATTATTTTACAAAAAAGAAAACATGTATTGTCTGGAGGTCAGATAACCTTTCAGGCAACCTTCCAGTTTCCCTTGCCGAAAAACAGCGGAAGTTCCGCAGCGCATACCGGGCCGACCTTGACAGGCCGACCGCTTTGTCCGGCCAGGTTCTCTTGAATCTCTGCTGCAAATCCGGGCAAAAAGAGTGTTGACTCAGGAGCAATTTGGTCCACATTTTCACGGCTGATTCCCTGCATTACTCGCTCGGCGGTCATAACATTATAAACAATCGCCATGTCCACAGTATGCCCGTCTGTGTCCACTACCAAATACCAGAAAGGACTTAATGTGGTGGAAAGTACTGCCGTGAGCACCTCGCCGGTTATCCTTGAGTTGCCTGACACAAGGATTGGTGAATTTATTCCGGGCTGGTTGATGGGAAAGAGGCCGGTGGGACCCGGGGCCGGAAGCTGTAAAACCTCTACTTCGGGCAGGATCTCATCCGGTCTGGCCGCCCAGAGCAGGGAAAGAAAACGCATCCTTGCCATCTTGCAATGTGAGGGTCTGAGTTTTCCGGATCGGAGTTTGTCCAGAAACTCTTCCCGACTGTGAAATCCGCAGGCCCGACAGTCGTTGGGAGATATATAAGGTTCAATTTTTATTTTTTCTTCATAGAGATCTGCCAGGAGCATCGTTTCTCCCCATTTTTTTGGCGTCAAAAGTTTAAAACCGCGTGATATGCGCCGGATTATAGCGTGAACGTCATGTCCCAGCCGACGGCAAAACAGTCGAGCTGGTGTCCGTTGTCAGAGATGATCTGCCTGCAGGCCTCCACCATTTTATCAACCTGTTGATCGGTTCGCTCCTGGTTTAAATGAAACAACCCGAACTGTTTGACTCCGGCTTCAATGGCCAGATTCAGTGTTTCCGTAAATACCGAGTGCCCCCATTCAATGGTAGACGAATATTCTTCTCGAGTAAATTCTGCGTCATGGATTAATAGATCGGCATCTTTGGAAAATTCAAGGTAGTCTTTATACGTCAGGCCCCCGGGGTGCACAAACCCGAGTTCATTGTCTGTCAGAAAGACAAATGACTTGCCGTCTTCGGTAAATTTATATCCGCTTCCGTTGTTGGGATGGCTGATCGGGATCGGTGTTATGGTTACAGAGCCTATTTCGAATGCCGAGGTAAACGCTCCCACATATTCAATCTTCGCACTGATATCAGAATATCTGACGGGAAAACTCGGCGGAGTCATGATCCTGGAAAGAAAGGTTTCCACGAACTCGCTGTGAAACGGGCACCTATACATCCTGAATTTGGATTTTTTGCTGTAAAGCGGCTTAAAAAAGGGGAACCCCATTAAATGGTCCCAGTGGGCATGGGTAAAAATAAGATTATATGTGCAGCGGTTTTCATCGATCAGTCTGTTGCCAAGCCTTCGTATTCCGGTACCGGCGTCAACGATGATAATATCGTCACTTTTTGTTCTGATTTCAAGACAGGTGGTATCGCCGCCATACTTAATGTACTCTTTTCCTGAAACGGGGATGGAGCCCCGCGACCCCCAACATTTGATAACCATCGTTAATCCTTCTTTCCTAAAAAGGTATGCCAGACACCGTTACATTCCCAATTTTTAATGATTTTTACCCCTTTCTGAAGCAAATGGAAGTGCACATCTCTCGCCTGACTGCGCAAAAGGCCGGACAAGATGAACCATTTTTTATTTAAAAAACCCTGTGAAGCGGTTAGAAGTTTCATGGCATCATAGTGGATGTTTGCTATCACAAGGTCCGAAGTTGAGTCAATAAAATCCTCAGCTCGCCCCTGAACAACAAGAATTCTGTTTTCCAGACCGTTCAGGCGTATATTTCGCAGGGCGGTATTTACGGCTAAAAAATTAAAGTCAACGGCAAGTATATTTTTGCATCCGAGTCGGGATGCAGCCAAAGCCAGTATTCCCGTTCCTGTTCCGAGATCAAGAGCGGACTCGATGTGATCACGTAAGAACGCGATTTCCAGTGCTTTGAGACAGTCCTGCGTTGTCGCATGTAATCCATTGCCGAATACGACACCGGGATCAAGAATAATAAGAAGTTCTTCATGACATAAACTCATTTTTTCCAGATTTCTTTGCCAGGGCGGAACAATATGAAATCGACCGATTTTTAAGGGGGCGATCTTCTCTCCCTGCCATTGATCATATGTCATGTGGAATTCATCAAGAAGGAACAGTCCGGGATTCGAACTTAATATTTTTGAAACTTCATTCGGAGAAGGTTTGTTAAAAAAAAGAAAAGAAAAATCGTCTTCCTGCCAGTTGCCGATAAAATCACTTCCAAATATTTTATTGTCCGCTTTCAAGCGTCCATGCAGGTAATAGATATATAGATCTTCGTAAGGGTTGTCTGAAAATTCATTCCGGTTTTTGAGTCTTTGTATTTTGTCCATCATTTTTGGATGAAAGATCCATCTACCAGTCCATGGGATCGAGCAGTTTAAACCCCAACTTTTTTAATTTTGTTTTCAGCGGGCCGATATTCTGGGTTAAAAGATATGGAAAAACAGCCCGTTTATTTTCTTCCCAGTATCTTGATACCAATATACTTCCGAATGAAATTTTCTCTTCGGAGATGGCATCAACAATTTTTTTCATTTGGCCGATTTTTTCCTCTACAATAAGACATAATAGCGTTCCGGGTTCTTCCAAACCCAGAACATTGATAAATTCGCGCAAAAGATCCCGGATGGAGATAATACCGATAAGCTTTCCCTGTTCGTCGACAACGGGAAGTGCTCCGAAATGTTTTTTGTGTAATAAGAGCAGCGCATCCTGAATGGTATCCAAAGGGGAGATGGTAACAGGATTTTTTGTCATGATATCGTTTATTTTAAGTTTTGAAAAGCGTTCCCATTCCGTCCGGTGATCTTCATCATCCATGGGAGAAGAAGGTGATGCGGTTCTAATATCGCGATCCGTGACGATTCCGATGGGTAGATTGCCCTCATCGACTACAGGAAGGTGGCGAAAGCGATGTTTGGCCATTAGTTCCCGTGCCTGTGAGATATCAGCATTTCGGTCAATGGTGACGACGTTTCTGGTCATTACTTTGCTGATAAACATTCTGGCCTCCGATAGTTTTGCAAGCATTCATGTAAAAAGGTTCCGATCACTCGAATAAGCGAAGGATCGGGGTGTTTTTATATGTTTGATCGCTCCAAGGATTAAGTGTTTAAAACAAAACCTCTCTGGCCTTTCATATACCTAATAGAATTTTGACATGGTTGCAGCCCAATTCCGGAAGACGCTCTATGCAGTATCCGCCCTCAAGAACGGAAATCACCCTTCCGTCTGAATACAGTTCGGCCAGGGCGACAATCCTTTCCATTATCCTGGAATATCCTCCTGTTGAAAGCCTAATGTCTGACATATCGTCGTCAACATGGGCATCGAACCCTGCGGATACGATGATCACTTCAGGGCTGAATGCCTCCATAACCGGAATAAGGTCTCTTTGTATAAGACCTTGGTATTCTTGATCTCCCTGACCCGGCAAAACCGGATAATTTCGTGTCGTTCCGGTTCCTTTACCACTTCCGGTTTCAAAAACACGTCCGGTTCCGGGAAAGGTGAATGTCGGATGCTGATGAATGGAGTAATAAAATACATCAGGATCTTCTTCGAAAATGTGCTGGGTTCCGTTACCATGATGAACGTCAAAATCCACGATTCCAATTCGACTTACGTTCCATTCCATTTGGAGATATTTGGCAGTGATGGCAACATTATTGAAATAGCAAAATCCCATGGCTTTGTCACATTCTGCATGATGCCCGGGGGGTCTGACGGCACAGAAAACATTGTTCAGCTCTCCCGTCATTACCATTCGTGCGGCATCGAGTATGCCACCAACGGCCAAAAGGGCGGTTTCAAAAGTTACTGGGCATATCTGGTTGTCCGGATAGTCGATCATGGAATTGCCCGAGCGGCAGGCCGTTTCAAAGCGATCAATATAAGTTTTAGCATGGACGGTTTCGATCCACTTTAAATCTGCCCGCCTGGCAGGGATTAAGGTCAGCTTCGGAAGGAGACCGGCGTCTTTTATCCCTTGATAAATGGCCTGGAGTCTTTCAGGCTTTTCAGGATGGTCGGGCCCTGTAAGGTGGAGCAGAAACCTTTCATCATACAAAAATCCTGTTTTTTTCATATATTTCAAAAAGGGGGTTATGGAATTATTTTATCGAAGATCTCAAATGCGGCCTTGACCGCATGATTGTCTTCCGGAATTTCAATGGTCGGACGCCCGTTTAAGTCATATTCATATACGTCGTTATCCTCGGGTATGGTTCCGACAATTTCCAGACCATTTTCTTGCATCATTTTTAAAACCGTGTCGGTCGGAGCGTCTTTAGCCTGGTTGATAATGAGATAGCTTTTGGAAACGCCGATGTTAAGATCTTTTGCCAGTTCATTAATTCGAATGGCCGCCTGGAGCCCGCGACGGGACGTATCCGAAATGATGAGAAGGATGTCTACATTGCTGGTGGTCAAGCGGCTGATATGTTCCATTCCGGCTTCATTATCCATAACGATATAGGGATAGTTTCCGGTCAATTTTTCCAGAAATCCGGTCAGAAGCGTATTTGCGGCGCAGTAACATCCGGGGCCTTCAGGCTGTCCCATAACCACGAGATCGAATCCTTCGTCCTCCACAACCGCCTGCTGAAGCTTCATGGACATAAATACATCCTTTGTCATTCCGCTGGGTACGATTCCTTTTTTCATCTCCTCACGGGCGTTGCCTAAAGTATCGGTGACTGCAAGGCCACAGACTTCATTCAGGTTTGCGTTACTGTCTGCGTCAACTGCAAGGATAGGCGTTTTATTCATCTTGACCAGATATTTGATCAGCATTCCTGCCACGGTTGTTTTTCCGGTTCCCCCTTTTCCTGCAAGCGCAATTGAAAACGACATGGTATTTCATTTCCTTTCTAAAATATTTTAATGTTGATACATCCAAGAAACGTCGAATATAGAACGATTGATATTTTTAATCATAACAATTTTTGTGTAATTATTCCACCTGAAAGGTTCCGTCAAGCAACTTTTATGTTCAGCGTATTTAATAGATCGAAGAATTGGCCACTTTTCGAAAAACTCAAACTCCTTGCAATAGGTTAGCGCATATGATAAATTTCAAAAAAAATAAAACTTTTAAGGAGATGAAAAATAAAATGGATTTTGAGCTGACGAAATCACAAAAAGAAATCCAGAAAGCTGCCAGGGATTTTGCAAAAGGTGAGTTTGACAAAGATCTCGCTCTTGAGCTGGACCGGAAACACGAATTCCCGGAAAAAATCTGGAAAAAAGCTGCTGATCTGGGATTCGTCGGCATTCACTTTCCGGAACGCTATTCCGGACAAGGGCTTGGTGTTTTGGAGAATATTCTTGTTGCCGAAGCGTTTTGCAGCAGGGATTCTACTATCGGCAGTGCTGTGATACTCGCTGGTTTTGCATCTGAATGCATTCTCCGTTTTGGTAGTGACGCGCTCAAAGAAAAATTTCTCCCACCGGTTGCAGAAGGTAAAATGCTTTCCGCAGGAGCATTTACAGAACCTGATCATGGATCCGATATTACCCTGATGAATACGACAGCCCAAAGGGATGGGGACGAGTGGGTCATAAACGGTTCAAAAATATTCATTACAAATGGTGAGATAGCGGGGTATTTTTGTGTTCTCTGCCAGACCGATCCGGAAAGCAAGCCGACCTACCGCGGAATGAGCTTAATCCTCGTAGAGGCAGACCGAAACGGTGTTTCTGCTACGGATGTGGGTGAAAAGATGGGGATCCATATGATGTCCACGGCAGAGGTAAACTTTAAAGAAGTTCGTGTTCCGGCCCCAAATCTTATTGGGGAGGAAGGGAAAGGTTTCTATCATGTCCTTGAATTTTTTGATGAAAGCAGGATCTTGATTGCTGCCCAGGCCCTTGGAACAGCCCAGGGCGCTTTTGACCGCGCATTGGCTTATGTAAAACAGAGGGAACAGTTCGGCAAAAAAATTGCTCAGTTTCAGGTCACCCAGCACAAGCTGGCGGATATGGCCACAAAAATTGAACTGGCCAGGCTCATTACTTACAAAGCTGCCTGGAACTTTGACCAGGGCCGTATCGATCCAAAGCTGACCTCCATGGCCAAGATGTATGCCGCCCGGACTGCGGTTGAAGTTGCGGATGAAGCCATCCAGTTGCTTGGCGGGTACGGATATATGGCAGAGTATGAAGTCGAACGCTTTTACCGTGATGCCAAAATCACTGAAATTTATGAAGGGACCAAGGAGATTCAGAAAAACACCATTGCCGGTGCTATTATCGGGAAGTTGAAGTAACCATTCAAAGAAGGAGGCGGTTATGTTGAATCTAATCAAAAAATCCATGTTGACCGGTATCGGATTGGCCCTTATCGCAAAGGATGAGGTCGAAGAACTGGCCAAGGAACTTGTCAATAAAGGCAAGATGTCTGAGAATGAAGGATCGAAGTTCTTGGAAGATCTTCAGAAGCGGTATGATGAGACCCAAAAACAACTGGAAGAGAAGGTTCAGCGGGTGGTCAAAGAGTTTATGAAAAAAGCTGATGTTGTCACCAGAGAAGAGTTGAAGGGGTTGAAAAAGGAAATAAGGGAACTGAAAAAAGTAATGAGCGGGGGAGAGGACACAACCAAGACAGACTGAACCATTTAGTATCAAATTTCATTGGCCCATACCGAAACTTTTTACCATTAGGATTACAGCAATTACAAACCAGCGGGCAGGTATTACAACATTCTTCTCAAATGCTGAGCATAAGAAAAATCGGTGTCGTAAGCCGAACCTACCGGAATCTTAATCGATACCGTCAGATACTGGCCATTCTTTTTAAGTATGGATTTGGCGATTTGATTGAACTTTTGAAGATCGATCAGTACATCGAGGTCGGACTTCAGCTCATTTCAAAAAACCGGAGAGACCGTTTTGAAAAATTATCAAGGGCTGAAAGGGTGAGAATGGCCTTTGAAGAACTCGGCCCCACCTATGTGAAACTCGGTCAGGTTCTCTCTACGCGTCCGGATCTCATTCCGGTTGATTTTACAGAAGAACTCTCCAAACTCCAGGATAAAGTCCCCCCCTTTTCTTTCGATGCGGCGAAAAAAACCATCGAGTCGGAGTTCGCCAAACCCCTCGACGAGCTTTTTGCTTCTTTTGACGAGATCCCCTTTGCATCCGCGTCCATCGGGCAGGTTCACAGGGCCGTATTGGAAGATGGTGAAATGGTGGCGGTAAAGGTTCAGCGGCCCGGTATTAAAAAGATCATAGAGGTCGATCTTGAGATCATGCTTCATCTGGCAATGCTGGTGGAGCGCAACATAAAAGAGATGGCCCTGTATCGACCGGTTAAAGTTGTGGAAGAATTCGCCAGGACCCTCGAACGTGAAATCGACTACACCATTGAAGCGACCAGCATGGAACGGTTTGCCCGCCACTTCCTGGACGATCCCGCCATTTATATTCCAAGGGTTTTCAGAGACATGTCGACCGAGCATGTTCTCACCATGGAACTGGTGGAAGGTATCAAGGTTTCTGAAGTCGACAAGCTTGAAGCGGCCGACCTCGACAGGAAGACGATTACCGCCCGTGGGGCCGATTTTTACCTAAAACAGGTGTTTGATTTCGGGTTCTTTCATGCGGACCCTCACCCCGGGAATATTTTTATACTTCCCGAAAATGTAATCTGTCTCATCGATTTCGGTATGACCGGTACAGTGAATCGTCAGACCAGAGAGGATTTTGTCGATTTGATAGACAGCGTCATCCATCGGCAAGAAGCAAGAGCAATCCAGGTGCTTTTGAAACTTACCCACTGGGAAGAAGAGCCTCATCTCAGACAGCTTGAGAAGGATGTTTCAGATTTTATGGGGCAGCACCTCTATAAACCCTTGAAAGACATTGAAGTCGGCAAGCTCTTAAATAATCTGCTTGGGCTGGCGTCCCGCCATCGTCTTATGATTGCACCGGATATCTTCCTTATGATGAAGACGTTGACAATGGTGGAAGGGGTTGCACTGGCGCTCAATCCGGATTTTGACATGATTGCACAAGCAGCACCGTTTATAAAACGGATAAAACTTTCCCGCTTCTATCCCGGAAGGATCGCGGACGATATGATCCAGATCGGATTGCAGATGCTGCAATTCGCCCGGCAGTTTCCTAAAGACGTGCTCGAGATCACACGGATGGTCCGTCAGCAGAAGCTGTCTTTGAAAATGGAGCATAAGGGCCTTGAATCCATGCTGGCAACTCATGACAGGGTAAGCAACAGGATATCATTTTCAATCATCATTGCAGCGCTGATTATCGGCTCTGCACTTATCGTTATTTCCGAAACTCCGCCTCTTTTTTACGGGATATCCCTGATCGGAATTGTTTTGTTTTCAACTGCTGCAATCATGGGTATCTGGCTTCTTGTTGCTATTTTAAGAAAAGGAAGATTATAGCGTCGTGTATCCGGGCCCTTCCCCTCCTTCAGGGCATGTCCAGGTTATATTTTCGTAAGGGTCTTTAATATCGCAGGTTTTACAATGTAAACAATTGGATGGATTCAGCTTCAGCCGACGTGTTGATGTTTTTGGGTCGGTTTCTATTTCATAAACGTCGCCCGGACAGAACCTTGTGCATGGAGACTTAAAGGTTTTAAAACATTCGTTGACGCAAAGGTCCTTGTCGTGAACGATAATGTGACTGGGTTGATCTTCCCGGTGCATGGTTTTGGATAAATAAACGCCGGTCAATTTGTCTACAAACAAAACGCCATCCAGCATCTTTTTGTCAGCCACCGGACGAACATCCGCATCGTTTTCTCTTGCGGGTTTTAATGTTTTGAAATCCGGCTGAATCGGCATATTATCGACAAAGCCCCGCCCTTTGGTGATATATTGAGCGCCGATGTGAATCCACTTTATCGGACCCTTTTTTGAAAGGGCTTGTGAAAAATTTCTGGCCTCATAAATCTCCGTACTTGCCCAGCTTTTATCAAACAAATCCTGATAGATACCGAGGGATTTATGTGAAAAATCACGTTTCTCAAGGGCGGTTATAATCGCCTCTGCCGCCAGCATTCCTGATTTCATGGAAAGATGTATGCCCTTTAAACCCGGTGTGTTTTGCATTGCTGCGCACCCACCCACAAAAACACCTCCGTCAACGGCAAGTTTGGGAATGGTAAAATAACCACCGCTGGAAACGGTTCTTGCGCCCTGTTCCAGGACTTTTCCGTTTTTGATGATGTCGGCCACAAAAGGGTGCTGTTTGAATCTAATGAATTCGTCATAGAGATCCAGCATGGGATTCTGGTAGGCAAGTCCCACGAGAAAGCCGATGGCCACCTTGTTGTCTTTGATTTCGTAAATGAAACCACCGCCCGGTATGTCGAGGCCGAGGGGATATCCGAGGGTGTGAATGTCATTGACGTTGTTTGATGTAAAGTAATTATTTTCAGGCAGTTGAATCACTTCTTTGATACCGGTCTCAAATACCTGGGGCATTTTCCCGGAAAAGAGATTCAGTTTTTGAGAGACATCCTTCGTCAGGCTTCCCCTCGCGCCTTCACCGAATACCGTAACCTTGGCCATCAAATCGATTCCAGGTTCAAAGTTACCCTTGGGACGTCCATCCTTGTCAAGGCCTTTATCGCCGGTTCGCACGCCGGTTATGGTCCCTTGATCTTTTTCATAGAGGACTTCTTTGCCTGAAAAACCGGGGAAAATATTAACACCGAGATCTTCGGCAATTCTACCCAGCCATCTGGTGAACCTGGAAAGGCTGATGATGAAAAAGCCTTTGCTGTGCATATACCTGGGCGTTATCGGAATACGATAGTAATTTTTTCGAGTTAAGAAGTAGAATCCGTCTTCTTTCACGGTGGATTCTATGGGACACTCTTTTCTCGAATAATCCGGGAGCAGTTCCGTTAGGGCAACCGGATTCAGGATGGCACCGCTCAATGCATGAGAGCCTACATCCGCGCCCTTTTCGATGAGCGCCACTTCAAGGGTCATATTTTTTTCCTTGGCAAGCTGCATGAGCCGGATGGCCCCGGCAAGATTTGCGGGTCCGCCACCCACAAATAGCACATCAAATTCGATCTTTTCACGTTCAATGTCCATTGTTTTGAAACCTCAATTCGAATAACGGGTAAAAAATATATTATATTCGTTACCAAGTTGTTGGCTTAGAAACCCGGTTAAATGAAGCAATTTGGATAATTGCTCGTATCATGATATTTTTTTTTTGTAAACCCGATCTGCATCATTTGTATTTATCAAAGAATTAAGCAGTGGTCCATCGTTTGAGCTGACTTTACATTAAACCCGGTATTGAAGCATTAATTTTTAAGGCAAGAAAATTTGAATGGGAGGATATGACCGAATAAGGGGCTAATCTCGATGGTGTACCAAAAAAACAAGATGAAACTGCAATCTCAAGTTTGGCACTTGTATTTTTATGTGAGTTCATAACCTTGTTGTGTATTTTTCCGATATTAAGTGTATCAAAATGAATTGGTTATTGCGATGACGCCTTTTTGATCTTCTCAGCGAATCCCGCTTCAACCCGATTCCGGCCGTTTTCCTTTGCGCGATACAGGGCTTCGTCGGCTACTGCAATCAAATTTTCCACAGTTATATCTCCGTTGCTGGTTGCCAGCCCCTGGCTGATGGTAAAAGGAATACTGACATCGTCAACGTTCACATCTTTTTCAATGATACTGGTTCGAATTCTTTCGGCAATGCAAAGTGCATCTTTCTGAGCTGATCCGGGCAAGACAACAATAAATTCCTCTCCCCCGAACCTTCCGATCGAATCATATTTTCGAATAGAGTTGCCGACCCGATTGATGCAATCTCGGAGCACTGCGTCACCCAAAAGGTGCCCGTAGGTGTCATTTATTTTTTTAAAATGATCGAGGTCCAGCATTGAAATGCTGATATTCGAGTTTTCTCTTTTTGATCTTGAAAGTTCACTTTCAATCAGAGATAGGATGGCCCGGCGATTCAGCACACCCGTCAACGGATCGGTCCGTGATTGTAGGAGCAAGTCTTTTTTAGCTTCCAACAGTTCAGACTGTAACTGAACGATTCGTTGACCGGCACGAACGCGTACACGCAGTTCATGCTGGTCAAAAGGTTTGGTGATGTAGTCGTCCGCACCGGCATCCATGCCGGTAACAATGTTCTCCTTGGATTCTTTTGCGGTAAGCAGTGTTACATATGTATATTGATCCTTGCTTTTTGCATTTTCACGAATTTTCCGGCAAATCTCGATACCTTCCATACCCGGCATCATCCAATCCAGGATGACCAGTTTTGGCGAATTCTCTTCTTGAAGCTTTTCCCACGCATCGTTCCCGTCTGTAGCAGAGACAACGTCATAACCCCATTTGGTCAGCATGTTTTCCAGGATAAGACGGGATGTAACATCGTCTTCGGCGATTAATATTCTCATGGTTCATTCCTAATTTTTATAGATTTCGATCAGCCTTTAATAAGCAATAAGTGTGCCGACACTTTATGAAGAGGGAAATGGTTTCTTTTTTAGTAAATTAAGATGGTTGTTGATTGGATTGAGTCCGTTTTGTGGATAGAATTTGACAAAGATAAACCTTAACTGTCAAAATATTGACTGTTGTTATTATGAGATCATCTTGCCGGGGCCGGATTTTTAATTGGATTTGATCGATGCAGGATGTATGCGCTAATGAAGAAGAGACCGGACGGCTTCAGCGATGTCATGACTGAAGGCTGCGATCAACCGGCTGTGCGCGGCGACAAGCGCCGAATAGCCGGTTCCTGCGGTGGATTCGGTGTATTGTGATGTTTTTTTCAATAGAACGGATTTTTTAGAAGGGTTTATGATCGCCCATTGGGTAGCAAGAACAGCTTCGCCTCCGGGCTTTCCGTCCATCCGAACAATTTCAATATCAACCTGGTAGTCGATGCGGGAGGATGTTTCCCATGGATAAATGGCCAGAGCCTTTGTGCAGAGCAGTCGGGATATATTATCTGCCAGAACCCCCATGACATTGGCTTGCAATGGTTCTGCCCAGTGATCAAGTTCTGCAAGCCTCAGTTCATTTGGGCTGATACGTGTCACGATCTGGGGTCGGTCGAGATACGATGGAAGATGGACCGGGCCAATACCTATTGATGGGCAGTTTTCGCCTTTCGCATCCTGTTTCCGGGTCTCAGGACCGATCAATGGGCTCAGAATATAGAATTTCGTTGGTGCACTTGCTCTTGACACACATCCTCCGAGAAACAACAGGGCAACCCCCAATATGAGAAATGTCATCACATCATATTTTTTCATTGTTTTCACCTGTTGCCTTCTGTTTTACCCCGGATCAAGGCTTCGGGATGTCTGTTAAGATAATCCGCCAGATGACGTATCGATTGCGCTGCAGATGAAAATTCTTTTAACGTTGTCTTCAGTTCGACTGTTGTTATGGAATCTTCACCTAAAAAGTTCTCGAGCGTCTTCAGGGTCTTATCTGCCTGTTTCGATGCCTCGGAGACCGTTTTAACAAGTTCATTGACGTCGGATGCCAGCGGATCGACCTGCTGGTTTAAATTTTGAGCAAGCCGGCCATATGCCTTTAAGGTCTGATCTAAGGTGTTTGTCAGAGGTTGAAATTCTTTGTTTAGTTGATGAGAAATTTTTCTTGCATCTTCTATGGTTAGCTTTATGGATTGTAAGAATTCCTGGGTTTCAGGTGAATTTAACAGTGTCTCAATTCGGTTCAGCAAGGACGACAGCCTGTCAACAATCACCTCAATCGGAAGCTTTTCTAATGTCTTCGTGAATCTTTCAAACGTAGATGGAATTGTTGGGATCTGCTGATATTTTGTATTGTTTTCCAAAATTACGGCCTTTTCTTCCGGATAAAAATTAAGCTCTATTTGCAACTGGCCGGTTACCACACTTTGTAACCCAAGCCTGGCTCTGAGCCCCTGTTTTATGAGTTGATTACAGTATTCATATATTTCTTTGGTACCACTGATATCCCGGGATTTAAACTTTTTGATTTTACCTGATGTCAGTTCAACAATGACTTGAATTAAAAAGGAAGACTTCGAGGGATCTTCAATCAAGGTAATTTCGTTCACTTCACCGATTTGAACCCCCAGAAAAACAACAGGAGCGCCCGGATTTAGGCCTTTTACGGAATCTTGAAAAAACAACACAAATCTGTATCTTTCCCTAAAAAAGTCACCGGAACCAAAAATCAGAACCCCGGCGACAACCAAGGCCAACGCACTGACGACAAAACTGCCGATGACGGTTTTACTGGCTTTTTTGCTCAAGATTTCAGTCCCTCCGCGCTTCCTCTCATGAGGAAATTAAGTATTTTGGGATCTTGGGAATTTTTAAGCATTGCCCTGGGGTTCCCTTGGGCAATCATGGTTCGGGTTTCCGGGTCGAGGAATACGGAGTTGTTTCCGATGGCAAAAATACTGGCCAGTTCGTGAGTTACCACGACGACGGTGGCTCCGAGGCTGTCTCTTAGTTCAAGGATAAGATCGTCCAGCCGTTTCGCACTGACGGGATCCAGTCCGGCAGACGGCTCATCAAAAAACAGGATATCCGGATCCAAGGCAATGGCGCGTGCAAGTGCGGCCCGTTTCCGCATTCCTCCGCTGATCTCCGAGGGATAGAATTCTTCAAATCCCGCAAGACCCACCATGGCAAGTTTCAGGGACACCAGTTCTCGAATTTCATGGTGACCCAGCTCCGTGTATTCCTCGAGCGGAAGCGCTACATTCTCGGCAAGGGTCATAGAACTCCAAAGTGCGCCATACTGATAGAGAATACCAAAATCCTTCATGATGTTTTTCCTGAGGGAAGGGTCGGCTTCCCAGAAACTCAAATTTTCATACAAAACCTGTCCCTTTTCAGGTCGCTTAAGTCCCACCATAATCTTCATGAGCGTAGTTTTGCCGCAGCCGCTGCCTCCCATAATAATGAAGATATCACCACGATCTATCGTAAAATTAAGATCTTGCATGACCACAAAGCTTCCATAAGCCATTGTCAGGTCGCGGACAGTGATGTATGGAGCGTTTTTTGTCGTTTGTTTCGGGTCAGACATTTTTTCTTAAACTACTGTAAATCCGGGTTAGATGCCGATCACGTTACATATCACCGTTATGATTGCTGTTGCCACGACAATGCTTACGATTGCGGTTACCACCGCCGAAGTGGCTGCGTTCCCGACATCGGAAGCACTGCGACCGCACTGCATTCCCCTGAGGCATCCTGCCAGCGCCACCAGAACACCAAAGACGGCGCTATGGAAAAGTCCGATCCAGAGGTCATTCAGGCTGACGGCGTTTTTGGTCTGGACATAATACTGGGAAAAATTTAAGTCCAGCATTCCGACGGCGACGATGGATCCGCCCAGAATGCCCATGAGGTTCGCATAAAGACACAAAAGCGGCATCATGAGGACCAGTGCCAGCATTCTCGGTAAAACCAGAAATTCCATGGGTGAAATACCGAGGGTTTTAAGGGCGTCAATCTCCTCATTGACCTCCATTGTACCGATCTCAGCGGCAAAGGCGGCCCCTGTTCGTCCGGCCATGATGACGCCGGTCATAACAGCGCCCATGACCCGGACCATGGCAATCCCTACGAGATTGGCAATGTAAATTTGTGCGCCGAACATTTTTAACTGTATGGAACCGATAAAAGCAAGAATTAAACCGACCAATAGGCTGATGAGAGATACGATTGGAAGCGCCTGTGCACCACACTCCTGGATGGTCATGGTCAGGTCAGAGTGACGATATCGCGCTTTGCCTTTAAAAAAATTAACAAAAGCCAAAAATACCCCACCGATGAACGCAGTCATTTCTCTTGCTGACTTAAAAAAACCAACGGTTTCCGCACCGACAAGGAAAAAGAAGGTTTCTTCTTCCTTCACTTTTTTAGCATCTTTTATTTCCGGAACGGTTGTGGCCAACTCGAGGAGACGTTTCGCACCTAAGGGGAGCCCGTCATGATCCAGAAAGATCTTTTTTTCGGAACAAAGTGTGTGGATTTTCTTTAAAAAAATGAGCAGACTGCTGTCCCATTGGGTGAGGTTCTTTGAATCAAAGGCGACTTTTTGAATTTCTATGTTCGACGTCAGTTGACGTTGAATTTCGTTGATGGAAGGCAAGGTTTGACCGATGCGCCAGTCCCCGGAAACGCGAATCAGCAAAACACCGTCAACAGGCCCATTGAAGCTCATTTTCATGATGCATGTTCCTTTACAGGTCTTAGATTCTCTTTCAGGGTTCCGTTTATCTTTATCCAATGATTAGTCTAATCAGAATTTTTAAGAAGATCAACGGTATTGAAACCTGTCCGGAAGATTTAACTACATCCGTCAATAGGCGCCATCGAATATACAGTGAAACAAAACCGACCAAAAAACTTGAAATTATTAGGATTCGATAAATATTCGATTCGAACCCTCGCACCGATAATGACTTCCGGTAAAGTACCGATAGTGACTACCCATGATACCGGCCAAATCATTCGGCATTCTTTGAAGTAACCATAAACGTCGATTGGAATTGCCGTGATGTTGAAAGCTTGATTCGTTCCGCCTGTGAAAATCTGACATTTTCGGCAGAGTTCATTAAGTATAGGAATCCGAGTTTATACCATATGGTGGTCATAAAATAATGGCCTATGGTTTATTCCCTTTATCCAAAGAATGATCCAAAAGGATATGGGTGAGCCCCATCGTAATAGATTTATCTCTTAGAAAATCTATCGCCTGTTGCCCACCTATTTTTCTTGCCTTATCGAAATCGCCATCTCGCTGCAGTTCAAGTGCCTTCCTGGCAGCGTCGCTACCTGTCTGTTCTCCGAATATTGTAATCATAACAGCGACCAACATCTCTATTTTTAAGTCCATATCCTGCAGCTTGATTGCTATCTGGGCACCGTCGACAAACCCGAAAATATAACCCAACGATTCTTTTGTTATGAGTTGCCCCCCCGACTCCCACCCCTCGGTTTGAGTTGCCAGATCAATCTGTTTCCCGAGGACATCACAAATGCTATCAATCGTGCTTTGTAGCTCGTCGTAAGTATCCATTTTTTCTCTATCTCCTTCATAGCGATGAGAGGTTTCGTTCAATCAGGGGAATACGAACGTGCGTCATTTGAAAATATTCCTACACCCTTCTTCACTACGCTCTTTTTTTGGTTCAGCTTTACTAAACTGAGAATGCGAATAGTTGGAATCTCAGAGATGTCTATTCGATTTTAACTTTCTCCTCTGTTCCTCGGTGCTCTGGTAATAATTCAAGAGATATTTTTGAATTATAACTAAATTTCATTAAAAATAAAAGGGCTTAGATTTTCACCTAAACCCTTGTTTTTATTTTGGTGCGCCCGACTGGGTTCGAACCAGCGACTTTCAGCTCCGGAGGCTGACGCTCTATCCACTGAGCTACGGACGCAATATTGTAAGATGACCAAAATTTGAATCGAAAAATAGTCTATTGCCTGCAGTATGTCAAGCGTGATGATGTTTTCTTCCCGGCGAAGAATGAAACGCATCATTGTTTATGGGGATAAATCATTTTCAGCTTTCACCGCCTCATGTTTCGGCCGGATAGATGGGAGCGAAACCCGAGGCTTAATTTTTTCCTAAAAGATCTGTCCGTTTTTCAAACAGTTCTTTGGCTTCCCCGACCACGTAAAGAGATCCTGCAATGCAGATGACATCTTTCGATGAAGCGTTTTCAATGGCATATAGGATGGCCTTGTCGACATCCGGAATGATATGAATGTCTGAAATTATCTCTTTGGCTGTTTTGTAAAGGGTTTCCGGTGCCAAGGCCCGATCGATTTTAGGGCGGGTCAATATGGCTTTCCTGCACATCGGGAGAAGGTCTTTTAATATGACCTTATAGGGCTTATCATCCAATATGCCGATGATCATTGTTATATTGCGGCCGGAAAGATCCTCTGATAGGTATCTTGCCAGATGACGGGCTGCCATTAAATTGTGGGCGCCGTCAAGCAATATCAGCGGGGATGAAGAAACCCTTTCCAGTCTTCCCGGCCAGTTGTTTTGTTCCAGTCCATCCTTGATGTTTTTTAATGAAACATCGAGATGATTTTTTTTCAGTATTTCGCATACGGCGAGAACCAGTGCCGCATTATCGGCCTGATACCTGCCGGTTAATCCGGTTCGGATGTTTCGCCATACATAATTGATTCCAAAATAATTAAATGTCGCATTGCTGTTTCGTCGAATACGAAAAGCGTCTCCAAAACGATACAAAGGCGCGGATTGTGATTCAGCAATGGATTTTAGCACTGAAATGGCGGTTTTTTGAGTTACACCCGTTACAACAGGAACCCCTTTTTTGATAATGCCCCCTTTTTCCCGGGTGATTTCGGCGATGGTGTTTCCCAGGTAAAATTTATGTTCAAGGGATATATTGGTAATGATTGTCAGGGCGGGTGTAATCACGTTGGTTGCGTCGAGCCGTCCGCCCATGCCGGTTTCGATAACGGCCCAATCCACCTGATGCCGGCCGAATTCATGAAACGCCATGGCAGTTGAAAACTCAAAAAAGGTGGGTTCACGAGATCCGTAATGTACGTTTTTTACAGCCTTATAGGCATCAACTACGTTTTTATCAGAAACAGAACGATTGTTTATGCGGATTCTTTCATTGAATCTAACCAGATGCGGAGATGTATATAGTCCGACCCGATATCCTGCTTTGTGAAGAATTGTGGACAGAGCGGATGCAACGGATCCTTTTCCATTGGTTCCGGCAACATGGATCGTTTTAAAATTATTCTGAGGATTCCCCAGTCTTTCAAGGATGTTCTCAATGGTGTCCAGTCCCAGAATGATGCCGTATCTTCTGAGGCTGTACATGGTCTTTAGGCATCTGTTATAGGAATCTTTTGTTGTCATTTTTACAGAAAAAACCCGGCAGAATGAATACATTTGCCGGGTTTTCAATTTTCTTGAGCGTTGGTGGTTAACTACGGAATTTTTTTCTGGAAGCCGCTATTCTTTGTCTTCTCAATGCTTCGCGCTGCTTGCGACGACGATATTCACTCGGCTTTTCATAGGCTTTTTTCATCTTTAACCGTTTAAAAAGGCCGTCATTTTGAACCTTTTTTTTCAGAATGCGCATCGCCTTTTCAAGGTCATTATCAAAAACCTTGACCTCAATATCCTTCAAATTATTCGCCCCCCCCTTTTCCCCATCACCATTAAATCATCAATGTTTCCGATGGTTATTTTCCTATTATTGTTTAATCTAATTTACATATCCGAAAATTAACCCATTGGCAAGGGAAAATATTTTTTCATGTTTCTTTTCCCAAAAAACCGTTACAAAGCGAACCAAACGTACTTTATTGCTTTTCGGTGTTCAAATTTGGTCGACTGCGGTGAGTAAGAAAAAAGTAATTATTCAGGGGGGCAGTTGTTTTCCAGTGACGGAGACACCGAAGTGAAGGGGAAATGACTGCCCCCTGAACACATACACAAAAAAATGTGTCCGTGCTGAAATAACCTCACGGACACATTATAAAATACAAAATTATGCGCTTAAAAAGTCGTTGAACAGGTGGGTAATATTTTACAGCTTTGAAACGAGTTCTGCTGTGACGTCCTTTACGCTGGGTTTGCCGTCCAGGGTAATATATTTCATTTTTCCTCCCTTGGCGGCAAGCTCCTTAAAATAGTATGCGGATGCCAGGGTTCCGTCGATCGTATTATAGTAAATATCATGTCGTTTGTTAATGGCCTCCTCATCCTGGTCATCGGCTCTGGTCTTTAAATCACCGCCGCAAACACGGCACTTGTCCCCATCGGGTTTGATGGCATCAATATAGATGTTGTTGGGATGGTTGTTGTCGTTTACGCAGAGTCTGCGCCCCATGATCCTGTTTTTGGCAATTTCCCGGTCCAGAAGTATTTCGACAACAATGTCGAGTGACAAACCGGCTGATTTAAGCGCTTCATCGAGTTTTATCGCCTGATTCTTGTTCCTCGGAAATCCGTCAAGAAGCCATCCATTTTTACAATCACCCTGTTGCAAACGGTCGAGGATCATGGGGATTGTAATTTCATCCGGCACCAGATCGCCACGGTTGATGTATTCCTTTGCTTTTGCACCCAATTCGGTCCCTTTTCCGATGTTATCACGAAAAATAGCGCCGGACTCGATGTGGGGAGTATTGTATTTATCTTTTAAAATCGCTCCCTGGGTTCCCTTACCGCTACCATTCGGTCCAAAAAACAAAATGTTCATGCTGCAGGTCTCCTTTCATAATCGGTTTTAAGATCAATAATCTATATATTTTCACAAATAACATTATTTCGGCCTTACTATATAAACCGAGGTATATTGTCAAGGGCTCGTACATAAAATTTGGCGGTCTTCCCCTTATTTCTTCAGATAATCTCTAACCAGTTTGATCGCTTCTGAGCGGTTATTAATGATATCCGCAAATTTTGCCTCATCCACAAGGTTAAGAATTTTTTTAAATAATGGTGAGGGCGTAAGACCGAACATATGAATGAGATCATGGCCGGTTATCAAGGGCGGTTCTTGGCTTAATGGTTGAAAAACATAAAAATAATCATGGATCATCTTTTGAATAAAGGATATAAATCCCATGTTTTTTTGACTGATTTTGTCTTTTTTTGCCTTTATGTCCGCAGTGGCAACCAGAAGCAGGGCAGGGGCAAGGTCACCGCATTTTTTATAAAACCGTGATATGCCTTTTTGTGTTAATGTCTTTTTTTCATAAGCTGTAAAAAGAGAGAGCGGTTTCATGTGGTTTCGGATGATGTGATCAACAAACTGCTTTTCATGGTTCGAGAATCGAAGTCTTTGACCGATTTTTTCAGCCATGTCGGCACCTTTTCGGGCATGACCATAGAAATGGTATTTGCTGTTTCTGTCCAAAGTTTTTACCAGGGGCTTTCCGATGTCGTGCAAAAGAATTGCGCATTTGATAAGCGCTTTTCTATTTTTATTAAGATATTGCCGAATTTTGATAGATGTATCCGGCAGGACTTTTCCGGGATCATTGAGCATGGTTTCAAGGTGGCGGTAAGCTCTCATGGTATGCTCAAATACATCAAAATGGTGGTAATTGTTCTGGTCACATCCTTTTAAACGACCAAGATCGGGGAAGATGGTGAATAAAAGTCCGCTGTCTGCCATTTGAGAAAGGTAAGGATAAGATTTTGATGCGTCAAGCATCGTGAAAAGTTCGGCCCGGATCCGTTCACCCGGGATGTTTTTTAACAATCGGACATTCAATTTAATTGTCCCGGCGGTTTGGGGTTCGATCTCGAAATTAAGGCAAGCGGCAATTCTGTAAGCCCGTATCAGCCGCACAGGGTCTTTTTTGAAGATTTCCTTTGAAATCATCCGAATTTTTCTACCGGCAAGATCCTGAAGACCGCCAAGGCAGTCGATAATTTTCTCTGAGAACAGATCATAGGCAATAGCGTTGACGGTAAAATCCCTTTTCTTAAGGTCATCTTCTATGGATATGCCGTTCAAAGGTGTGATGTCGAAAATTGTATCTGCCGATATCACCCTGAAGATCATCTGTCCGGGTTTGCCGATCCGAACGAAGTGTCCGGCTGATTTAGAGATTATTTTTTTCGCAAATTTTTCTGGATTTCCGGTAACGGCAATGTCATAGTCGATAGGGGTACGACCGAGAAGCAAGTCTCTGATTGAACCGCCGATGACGTACGTACCCTTAAGGCGCGGTAAGAAATCTTTTTTTAACTGAATCATGGGAATGGCTTTTTTATTCCGCACTATAAAACTTGGTCCTTTCCCGCAATACGGGATCTTCAATGGGCCAAGATTCTTTACTATCATCAATTTTCGGTTGTGTCTATCTGGATGTGAATATGGACAATACAGAAAAAAGCGTTTTTAAAATTGCCGTGACTGGAGGAGCCGCTTCGGGC
>Ga0210134_1000014_pt1 | contig 23630 bp, 20 predicted proteins | sample RushSE_CattailNL_3_FD_185565 | JGI IMG/M metagenome (GOLD analysis project Ga0210134, IMG submission 185565) | Wetland microbial communities from San Francisco Bay, California, USA, that impact long-term carbon sequestration - RushSE_CattailNLB_D2... | ecosystem: Environmental > Aquatic > Marine... | reverse complement strand
GTTGAAACCCTCGCCAGAACGTTTAATTTGCCCTGTTATGTTCAAAAAAAAAATGTCCGTAACTATCAGATAAAAAACAGGCTTTCTTTGGAAGAAGCTGCCCGGAGCGTTCGATACACTTTTTTAAACACTGTCGCACAAACAAAAGGGTACAACAAAATTGCAATTGGACATCATTCTGATGATAATGCGGAACTCGTTTTGATGAATCTTTTTCGAGGAAGCGGAACACTGGGTCTTTCAGGCATACCCCCGGTAAGAGGCGATAAAATAATCCGGCCGTTGATACAGGTAAGCCGATCCGAACTCATCGAATTTTTAATTCAAAACAATTTGAAATATATTTCTGATGCATCCAACGAGGACACAAGGTATCTCAGGAATAGAGTGCGTCATAACTTGATCCCGTTGTTAAAAACAGCATACAATCCGAAAATTTCTGAAACCCTGAACCGGCTTTCGTCGATAATCAGATCTGAAGAGGAATGGCTTGAAGATGTTGTGAATCCTTTTTTTGAAAAAGCCGTATTACATGTTCAGGAAGATCATATCGCCCTTTCTATTCTTATGGTTAATCGATACCCCGTAGCATTACAACGCCGGATCATAAGAATGGCAATTGAAAAAATAAAGGGGAATTTAAGGCGTATTCGTTTTGTAAACATCGATTCTGTAATTGGTCTTTTGGGGAATAGTCAGGCCTACGGGAATATAGACCTCCCTGATGGTATCCGTATCCAAAAAAACCGAGACAATCTCAATATTTTCCGAGAAAAAAACGCTTCATGTGATCTAAAGTTGAAATCCGAGTCTTCAGACACGTTAACTTTTGAATATAAAATAGAAAGCCCCGATTCTGTCTTCATAAAAGAAATACGAGCGCATATTCGATTTACTGAGATGGGTATCGAAAATGTACCGGATTATCGTTATACTGGACAATACACCAATTTATTTGATAAGGACATCTTAAAGTTCCCGATGGTCCTGAGGAACTTTCGGCCAGGAGACGCTTTTAGGCCACTTGGTGCGGGGGGAACACAAAAGCTAAAAAAATATTTTATTGACAAAAAAGTGCCGCGAAATGAACGGATAAAATGTCCCCTCCTGCTGAGCGGCGGTAAAATCATTTGGGTGGTAGGCCATAGAATAGATGAATCTGTTAAGGTTAGGCCTTCAACCAGAAATGTACTTAAAGTGGAACTTTTGCTTGCCTAATTAACAATGATGATTAATATTATGCTATCATTAAATGTCTTCTAAGGAGGGGGTTAAGTCTTTTGAATCCTTTTTACAAAAATCTGGCTCTATGGATAGTCATCACGCTGATGATGATTATGCTTTATAATCTTTTTAATCAACAGCACCTGTCTGAAACGAACATCAGTTACACTGAATTTCTTGCCATGGTGGAGGGTGGGCGAGTTGTTGATGTCGTTATACAGGGACAAGAACTCTTTGTTACCGATGCCAGTCGCAATCGCTTCAAGGTATATGCTCCCCAGGATAGTGATCTGATAAAAATTCTCAGGGGGAAGGGCGTTACCATTAATGCGAAACCCGAAAGTGAATCTCCGTGGTATATGTCTATCCTTGTTTCATGGTTTCCGATGATTGTATTGATCGGCGTTTGGATATTTTTTATGCGTCAGATGCAGGCTGGAGGCGGAAAAGCCATGTCTTTCGGAAAAAGCCGGGCCCGTCTGCAGTCTGATCAATCAAAAAAAGTTACGTTTGAAGACGTTGCCGGTATCGATGAAGCCAAAGAAGAGCTTGGCGAAATTATCGAGTTTTTAAGAGAACCAAAAAAGTTCACCCGTCTTGGGGGAAGGATACCAAAAGGTGTGCTTCTCATGGGATCTCCCGGAACGGGCAAAACACTTCTTGCACGTGCGATCGCAGGTGAGGCGGATGTTCCTTTCTTTCATATCAGTGGTTCGGATTTCGTAGAAATGTTTGTCGGCGTGGGAGCATCGCGTGTCAGGGATCTTTTCGTTCAGGGTAAAAAGAATGCGCCTTGTATTATTTTTATTGATGAAATTGATGCCGTGGGAAGACATAGAGGTGCCGGTCTCGGAGGAGGACATGACGAAAGAGAACAGACCTTAAATCAGCTTTTGGTTGAGATGGACGGGTTTGAATCCAATGAGGGTGTGATCCTTATTTCCGCCACGAACCGTCCTGATGTACTTGACCCGGCACTCTTACGTCCCGGACGTTTTGACCGACAGGTGGTTGTCCCACTACCGGACATCTTGGGACGCGAAAAAATTCTTAAAGTTCATTTAAAGAAAACGCCGATTGCACCTGATGTAAATCCTACAGTACTGGCAAAGGGAACTCCCGGATTTTCAGGTGCTGATTTGGAAAACCTTGTCAATGAGGCGGCGCTTCTGGGTGCCAAAAGGAATAAAGAAAAGGTTGATATGTCCGATCTGGAGGATGCCAAAGATAAAGTTTACATGGGATTGGAACGCAAGTCTAAAGTTATCAGAGAAGAAGACAGAAAGACCACGGCATACCATGAGGCCGGGCATGCTCTTGTCGCACGCTTTTTACCTGGAACAGATGCCGTCAACAAGATCACGATTATCCCTCGAGGACGAGCCGCCGGTATCACTTGGTTCTTGCCCGAAGAGAGTGATTTTAAGTATAAGGATCAGCTGGAAAGCGAGTTGTCCATTGCTTTTGGCGGACGGGTTGCCGAAGAAATCGTTTTTAATCGTATCAGTACCGGTGCTTCTAACGATATTAAACGGGCAACCGATATTGCACAAAAGATGATACGCAATTGGGGAATGAGTGATGAGCTTGGGCCGCTTTCATATTCCAAAGAAGAAGACCACATTTTCCTTGGGAGAGAGATCGCCCAACACAGGGATTATTCTGAAGAAACGGCAAGAAAAATTGATTATGAAATCGATAAGTTGATTGAGAAAGCGTATCAACGCGCCGAAGAAATCTTAAAAGAAAACCTGGATATTCTTCATGCATTGGCAGATCGTCTGCTTGAAAAAGAAACCGTATTGGGAAATGAGCTTGATCAACTCATACTTTCCATGAAACCGGGATTTGAGTTTCCATTAAGGATGCAAGCAAGCGAGAAAACGAGAAAAGAAAGTCAGACAGATGTAAACGCAACAAAAAAGAAAGCTGAAGAAGAACCTGAAAACGGTCCAGAGACGTCTTGACCCCAATTTTTTGTTTTAGGTCGTTATTAACGAACCCTAAAAGGATGCGGACTCCTCGAGGCAGTTCAGATCCGATGTGGAGCCTCCCCGCCCTAAACGACAGGGCTTGCGGGGAGCAGGCCGGTCAATTTTAGACGTCCAAATCTTAAAAATGCTCGGTTGATCATCAGGTTCGGCCTTGGACATTTCAATACCAACAAATCTTACCGACCAACATATAAGTACCTATCGAAATTGAAAGTATATAACCTTGTCTGGGATAGATACAGCCTCGATTTGGGTAAACGCACCTGTATTATGGGTGTATTGAATGTGACACCCGATTCATTTTCGGACGGCGGAAAATTTTTCACCTTCGATGATGCTGTTGCTCAGGGGTATCAGTTGTTTAAAGACGGTGCCGACATCCTGGATATCGGAGGTGAATCTACACGGCCATTTTCAGATCAGGTGTCCGAAGAAGAAGAAATTCAGCGGGTGGTTCCAATTATTGAAAGGCTTTCAAAGCGCATATCGATTCCTATTTCCATTGATACAACCAAAGCTGTTGTGGCCGAACAGGCCATCAAGGCCGGAGCTTCAATGATAAATGATGTCTCGTCTCTCCGTTTCGATCCAAAAATAACAGATGTTGCGGTACATTACGGGGTTCCTGTTATTTTGATGCATATGCTTGGAAATCCAAAAATAATGCAGGTTGAACCCAAGTATGATGACCTTATCACAGAAATAAAAGCGTTCCTTGAAGATGCGATAGACCGGGCTGAAAATAGAGGGGTCTCAAGATCAAAAATCATCATTGATCCGGGAATTGGTTTTGGAAAGACTTTTGGCCATAATCTTTTATTGATCCAGCGATTGCATGAGTTTAATACGTTGAATGCCCCCATCCTGATCGGAACTTCAAGAAAAGCGTTTATTCGAAATATCCTTAAAAATAAAACCGATAAAGATATCGATCCGGATTCGACGATTGTAGAAACCGGCACCCAGGCTTCAGTAGCTGCTGCTGTTTTGAATGGAGCCCATATTGTCAGGGTGCATGATGTTGCCAATACACGTGTAACTGTAAAAATAATAGATGCCGTAAAAAATGCCCACAATTTATTATAGGCCATGGCCCTGCCGGTTAAAACCACTCTGATTGATGCAAAACCTGAAGTATTTAAAGTTAGGATTGTTGATCCCAAAAAAAATCGTAAGAAAAGGATTTCATAATATGCTCCTGGTTATTGATGTCGGTAACACAAATACGGTGATCGGTGTTTACGACGGGAGATACCTCGTTCAAAATTGGCGAATACGAACTGAGCGACGTACCACGGAAGATGAGTTTAACATTCTTGCCGCCAATCTTTTTTCCGGTGGAAATATCAACTCAAAAAATATCCAAAAGACCATTATTTCCTGCGTGGTTCCACCCATGGTAACCATTCTTGATTCTTTCTGTCGCAAATATCTTGGACATGCACCCATTTGGGTGGATGCCGAGTCTGCTCCTAAGTTGCCGATACAATACAAAAATCCGTCAGAAGTCGGGGCAGATAGGATTGTTAATGCGGTTGCAGCCTTTCACAAATACCAGTCCAGTTTAATCGTAATCGATTTTGGAACAGCAACAACATTTGATGCTATTTCTGAAAAGGGAGAATACTTGGGTGGTGCGATAAGCCCCGGTATCATGATTTCTTCTGAAGCACTTTTTATGAAGGCATCGAAACTCCCCAGGGTCGAAATCTTTATTCCACCGAAAAGCGTCATCGGCAAAGATACTGCGAGCAGCATAAAGGCTGGTATTATTTACGGATATGCAGGTCTTGTAGATGGAATGGTCAAACGTATGAGGGCCGAAATGGGAACGAATCCAAGGATTATCGCTACGGGGGGTCTTGCAGACCTCATTTACCGGGTGTCTGAAACCATAGAGGTTGTCGAACCGGATTTAACCCTTGAGGGATTGCGAATTATCAGCAACAGTATGCAGCCCTAATTGAATGAAAACCGAATATTAATCAAGCTCCATGGTTGATTCGAATCTTTCAATTTGGGAAATGATGTCATTTCTTTCATCTTCATTCAAATCTTCGTTTTGAAGACGTTTCCTGAGACTCAATAGTATCATTTCAGTTCTATATTCAGCGCAAGTATATTTCATCGGTTTCCGGTGTTAAACAGGATTTTCGTGTAATCCAACCAAACCTTTCATCAAGCTAAACCCTGCCGGTTTTGATAAGGGCCCGCTTGAAAACTCGATAGAAAGCGTCATGATCGGAGATACCCCGTCTTAGAATCTTTTCTATATCATCAATGTTTTTCAGATTGACGATCAGGTTAACGCTTTTGTTAAATGCAGCCATATTGTCCATGGTCCGAAAGCGGTCGGTTATGAGGGTCACAAACATATTTCTCCGGATGGACATATTGAGGCGGTTCAAATAGTTGAGGACAGGGTTCATATCCGGATTTTGGGTGCCGAATCGCTCGTTTAGCACCACCATGTCAAATACGTGAAATCGCATTTGCTTGAGAGCATCTTTGGCCAACTTGGGTGCCGTGATATGGTATTCCATATTAAAAAGAGCGGTTTTGATCTTTGCTTGAATGGCAGGGTCGGGTTCACATAAAAGGGCTGTTTCCACTCCCTCTTCCAGGAAATCAAAAGGTTTATCAGAGGCATCGTATGTGTCGGCCTCGACTTCGTCAATGATTGTTTTTCCCTTTTCGGGGTTGGATATATCGGATGACTCCGAAACCTGATCCGACGAAGAGGGTGTGTTTGAACGGATATCTACGACGACTTTCGTGTTGCACTTCGGGCAGGACAGTGAAAAAATTTGCCCCTTGGGAACCTTTTCATCCGGAATGTTAAACTTGCTCCGGCAATTTTCGCATGAAACTTTCATTATCTTTTGCCTCTAATTTGTACTTCTTTGACAGACCTAAGAAAGCCCCGATTAGCTCCAGGTCTTGCCGTATTCGATATCCACTTTCAAATCTTTGATATCTGTTGTGGATTCGCCTCGAGCGCTTTTAATGGCGTCCATTCCCCGGCTCATGACGTTTTTTCGAGATGCATAAGCCATGGCAGTTTCTTGGGTCACAAGGCCTTTTTCCCACAACCCCAAGATATAATCGTCGAAGGTTATCATCCCGAATGCTTTTCCAGCCTGGATAATGTCATAAAAAGTTTTACCTTCTGATTCTCCGTGCAGGATTGAATCTTTAACTCGAAGATTGGTGCGCAGGATCTCAAATGCCGCAATCCGGCCGCCACCCACTTTGGGAAGAAGCCTCTGGCAAACGATCCATCGGATCGAATCGGCGATTCGAGTGCGTATCTGGTTTTCTTCATCCGTGTGGAACATGCCTAATATTCGGTTGATTGTTTGCCCGGCATCCAGCGTGTGCAGCGTACTTAAGACCAGATGGCCGGTTTCAGCCGCGCTCAGACCGATTTCCAGTGATTCCCTGTCACGCATTTCGCCCACCAGGATCACTTTGGGTGCTTGCCGGAGCGCCGCCCTCAGACCTGTGGAAAAGGCATCGAAATCCTCTCCCAACTCCCGCTGATTAAACGTGGCTTTTTTGTGTGGATGATCATACTCCACCGGATCTTCAAGGGTCACAATGTGAACCGATCTAAGATCGTTTATCTCGTTGAGAATGGCGGCCAGCGAAGTTGATTTTCCGCTCCCGGTGGCACCTGTGATCAGCACAAATCCGTTTTTTTCTTCAGCCATTTGGTAAAAGGAATCCGGAAGTCCCAATTCTTGACAAGTTGGGATTTTGGGAGCCAGCCTTCGCAAAACAATGGAATAATTCCCCCGCTGGGAAAAAATGTTGACTCTAAAACGGGCCTTACCGGGAAGCTCGTAAGAGGAATCGCATGATCCCTCAATCAAAAGCGTTTCTATGTGCCTCCGGCTCTGGTTGATCAGGTTAAGCGCAAAAATTTCAGCCTGAAAAGGCGTGATTTCTTGAAACGGAGGCTCAAGGTCTACAACGGCAAGATCACCCGAAGTCTCGACCTGAAATGGTTTTCCCACGGTGATGTTCAGATCTGAAACATTGTCATAGGCATCGAGCATTCTTGCCAGAAGGTGATCAATTTCCTGTTTTTTCAAAATATGACCTCATGATATTTTAGGCTTCGGTAAAGTCGGCAGGCGGACTTTTTATAAAAGGCCTGAATTTTCCTTTGTCATTGGCTTTAAGATAGGCATCATCAGCGCTTATCCGACCTTTTTGGAGCAATTCCATAATGGCATCATCCAAAAGCTGCATGCCGTATTTTTTTCCTGTTTGAATGACTGAAGGAATTTGATGGGTTTTCCCTTCGCGAATAAGGTTACGGGCTGCCGGCGTTGCAATTAAAATTTCGAGGGCAACGCAAAGTCCTTTTCGATCTATTCTTTTGAACAAAACCTGCGAGATCACCGCCCGAATTCCATCAGCCAAGGTTGAACGAATCTGTGTCTGTTCGGTTGCGGGGAAAACCTCGATGATGCGGTCGATGGTTTTGGGTGCGCTCATGGTATGCAGGGTAGCAAATACGAGGTGTCCGGTGGATGCGGCTTCTATGGCCAGCGATATGGTTTCAAGGTCCCTCATTTCACCGACCAGAATAATATCCGGGTCTTCTCTCAAGGCGCCCCTTAGCGCCGCACTGAAAGTTCGGGTGTGGAGCCCAACTTCGCGATGGTTTACAATACACCCCTGGCTTTGGTGAACAAATTCGATGGGATCTTCAATTGTGATGATATGATCCTTTCGGGTACGGTTGGCAACATCGACGATTGCGGCCAAAGTTGTTGACTTGCCGCTTCCAGTTGGTCCTGTAACGAGAACCAGCCCCCTGGGAAGTGACGCGAGTTTGGATATTACATTCGGAAGACCCAGCTCTTCGGCGGTCATTATGCTCTCGGGAATTTGTCTGAAAACTGCGCCACAGCCATTTTTTTGCATAAAGAAATTTGAACGGTATCTGGCAATTCCGGGTATTTCATACCCGAAATCGATGTCACCTGTTTCCTCAAATTCCTTAATTTTTGGTTCGGGTGCAATTTCATAAAGCATTGCTTTCAGTTCATCATTATCCAGAATTTTGTACTTGATCCTTTCCATATCACCCCTAATTCGGAGTGCGGGCGGTTGCCCGGATACAAGATGGAGATCCGAGGCACCCTGCTCATGCATCAATTTAAAAAACGCATCAATTTTAGCCATGTTTTTCTACCAACTCATTCGGATTGTTTAAAAAGTTTTAGTTTGCCGTCTTCTTCTTCCCTGAGTCTGGATTCCTCTTTTCCGATATCAAGGAGTTTGGAATGACCTTCGATAATTGAGCGGATCTGAACCTCGATCTGTGATCGCTGTCTCTTCAATTCAGCAATATCTTCATGGAGTTGAGAAAGTCTGTTTTGCGCCCTACTAAGAATTTTTTCTGCTTTAACCTCAGCTTCAGCCACGACCAATTCAGCTGATTTTCGGGCATTTTGCTTCATCTGCTCCAAAACTTTCTGAGAATTCAGCATGGCGTGCTTAAAACTTTCCTCGCGCTCCTTATATCCCTGGGCCTCGATCTGAAGCCGTTTGATTTCTTGACCCAAGCGGTTATTTTCGTTTTGCAGCGATTCGAAAGCATCCGCCATCTGTTCAAGAAATGTATCCACCTCTCGAACGTCAAAACCTCTAAACCGGGTTTTAAATTGCTGTTGCTGAATATCAAGGGGTGTCATTTTCATAAACTATCACCTGCTTTTTTCTATTACATAAAAGTTGTGGACAGTCTCAACAGGCTGTTAACGACAAAATTTTGCAAAAATATCACAATAAGAATGACAATGATCGGTGAAAAATCGATGCCGCCAAAGCTAACCGGAATTTTCGATCGGATCCGGTATAACACCGGTTCGGTAATATTATGGATAAAGCGGACAATGGGATTATACGGATCCGGGTTTACCCATGAAAGAACCGCCCGTGCGATCACAATCCACATATAAAAAGTGAGTACATAATGAAGAATTATTGCAACAGCCTTTATGAAATTTCCAATGATGAACATTTTGACACTTGTTCTTTCGTTTTATTGATTTATGCGTTAAATAAACACGACGATTGTTTTAAACAGTCATTTTTTTGACCGCCATTTTCCCTGTATGCCCCATCTTTTAGGACGGGGTGAGGAGGGCTATATTAATTAAACAAAATCCTTATGTGGGCACGAAGCATTGCTTCCAGGTAGCCCCCCTTCAGGGCTGGGAAGCTTCATTGCTTTGAAACAGCACACTTTTGTTTTATTAAGAACCAACAATTTTGTTAAAAATTAATGATATATTGAAAATAAGTCAAGATATTTCAGGCAAAATCGTTGACACATCAAATAATCTAACGATAAAAATCTATTTTAGCTTTTGGATCTTATTAAGTTTCATCGGATTCGGAGTATTTCAATACAATGGGTTTAACCCGAGATCCGTTTGCTCCGGAATCCATTGTATATCGACCAACTTGTTTTTAAGATTAAGCAATTATTGTGCCAATAAGCATAGGCTGGATTATTTTAAAACTTGAAGGGGGGATAGAATTCATGTTAAAAGACAAAAAAATCAGTATTATCGGATCGGGAAATATGGGAGAAGCGCTTGTCAGCGGACTTATTGCTTCTGGATCATCCAAACCGGAAAATATTATCTGCACGGATGTTCGGGAAAATAGACTGAAATCCGTCAAAGAAAAATATGGTATAATTACGTTTACAGAAAACATAAAAGCTGTAGAGGCTTCTGATATTATAATCTATGCGGTAAAGCCCCAGATCATCGCATCCGTATTAAAAGAAACCGCTCCCAGTCTGGACATGACCAAGCTGATCATTTCTATCGCTGCCGGTGTGCCATTAGCTGCCATCGAATCTTGTCTTAAAAAAGAATTACGTCTTATTCGCGTTATGCCTAACATTGCTGCCTTTGTTAAAGAGAGCGCGTCGGTTGTTGCGGCCGGGAGCCATGCTACAAAGGAGGACATTGATCTCTCTATGGCAATTTTTAACTCCATGGGTAAAAGCATCTTTCTGAAAGAAAATATTCTCATGGATGCCATTACAGGCTTAAGCGGCAGCGGACCCGCATATATCTTTTTAATTGTTGATGCCATGGCTGATGCCGGTGTCAAGGTGGGACTGTCAAGGGAAGATGCCCTTTTTCTCTCAACCCAAACGGTGTTGGGCGCTGCAAAATTGTTGATGGAGACCAAAGAACATCCGAGCAGGCTTAAGGATATGGTTACATCTCCGGGTGGAACGGCAATTGCCGGGATTCATACACTTGAGAAAGGAGGGCTTCGAACCACCCTAATCAATGCAGTGGAAGTTGCCACCCAGCGTTCCAAAGAATTGGGGGAAATTGTTATACGGAATTTTGCCGATAGCGGTTGTTAATGAGTAAGGACGGATATAATGACGGGATATATGATTGAAGCGATGAAGACGTTTGATTATAAAAGGCCTGTTGTTGATAAAGGTTATGCCAACCAAACCCTTTTGATTGATATTTCAAGTTCGGATATTTCTATTCATCCGGTTGCCGAAAAAATAAAGGAGGTATTTATCGGCGGCAAGGGATTCGATCTCTGGTTGTTATGGAATGCCGTTAAAGGTACGACAAAATGGTCTGATCCTGACAATTCAATATGTATTGCCTCAGGTCCAATGGGAGGGACTCCCGTATATCCAGGCTCCGGCAAAAGTATTGTAACCACCATTTCACCGTTAACAGAGACCGTTATCGATTCCAATGTCGGTGGATATTTTGGCCCCTATCTTAAATTTTCCGGGTTTGATGCTCTGGAGGTCAAAGGGAAAGCCACAAAAGATGTTGTCATTTTTATTGACGGTGTTGATGAAAAGGTGCAAATTTGTGAAACCTCGGGGTTACCGGATGATTCTTATGCGCTTTCATCCATATTAACAAAACACTTTGCCCAAGGGAAACCCCGCCAAATTTCTGTTGTTTCCACCGGACCGGGGGCAAAAAACACCCGGATGGGATGCCTGAACTTTACCTGGTATGATTTGAAGCGAAAGCGGGTCAGATACAAACAGGCCGGCCGCGGCGGAATCGGCAGTGTCTTTGCGGACAAATGCATAAAAGCCATTGTGGCACGCTGGGATACCGTTTCGGCCAGTACCAATAATCCCGCAGATGGGATCGCGTTAAAAGAAGTTGGACGAAGGCACTCAAAAGAGATTGTTGAACTCGATCCCAAGCAGAATGACATGGCAAAGATCGGGACAACCCATCTTGTCACGATTATGAATGACTTTGATTTGCTACCCACCCATAATTTTCAATACGGGCAGCACCCGGAGGCGGAAAATGTGGGGCAGGAGGTCTTCAGACGAATCTTTGATCCGGGTTATGATGGATGCTGGATGGGGTGCACGGTGGCCTGTTCTCATGGTGTCAAAGATTTTGTGCCACTTACAGGACCTTACAGAGGGAGCAAGGTTTTTGTGGACGGTCCCGAATATGAAACCATCGCCGGATGTGGCTCAAACATAGGTATCTTTGATCCCCACACCATTATTGAGATGAATTTCTACTGCGACGCCTATGGCCTTGATACAATTTCTGTTGGGACAAGTCTTGCTTTTGCCATGGAATGCTTTGAAATCGGCCTGATCAATGAAACGCATACCGGGGGAACAAACCTTTCTTTCGGCAATCGGGCTGCCGCACTCGACGTTGTTCACCAGATGGCTCGAGGTGAGGGATTTGGTCAAATCGTTGGGCAGGGTGTTCGGCGAATGAAGTCTATATTCGCTAGAAATTATGATGCTGATCCCGATATTATGCAGGACATCGGAATGGAAGCAAAGGGGTTGGAATTTTCAGAATATATGACCAAAGAATCACTTGCCCAACAGGGGGGGTATGGACTTGCACTCAAGGGGCCGCAGCATGATGAAGCCTGGTTGATTTTTCTTGATATGGTGCACAACTTTATGCCGACCTTCGAGCAAAAAGCAGAGGCCCTTCACTGGTTCCCAATGTTTAGGACATGGTTCGGGTTATGTGGGCTCTGTAAACTTCCTTGGAACGATATTGTTCCTGAAGATAATAAGAATACTTCGGAGCCTGCAAAGGTCATGAAACACGTAGAATGGTATGCTGAATATTATACAGCAGTTACGGGAAGGCAGTTAAGCCCCGACGGTATTATTCGAATGAGTGAAGCCGTTTACAATTTTCAGCGTATATTCAACCTCAAAATGGGTTTCGGCCGGCGGGAGCATGATGACATTCCCTATCGGGCGGTGGGACCCGTAAAACCGGTTGAGTATGAATCACGAAGCGAACGCTATGACCAAGAGCTTGTTGAAAAGCATGGCGTTGACATCACTGAAATGAGCACGGAAAAGAAAATTGAAATCCTGCGAAAATTTCGCGAGGAACAATATGAACAACTTAAGGATGCGGTGTATGAGCGGCGGGGATGGACCCCAAATGGAATTCCGACAATTGAAACCGTGATGCGTCTGGGTATCGATTTCCCTGAAGTTTTAGAATTAATAAGAGCACACCCAAATGATGATAAGGGTTAACGGAAAACATTGGACTTGGTACGAAGGTATGACCGTTGAGGATCTGCTTAAGGATCTCGAGGATTCTCATCACTATACGGTGATCCGTGTCAACGATAAGCATGTCTCAAGGCCTTATTTTAAAAAGACACTGATTCCCGATAACTCTGAAGTGTTTCTGATATCCCTGATCGCAGGGGGATAACCAAATATTCAAAATATTATGTTCATCGAAACCGTATCTTTTTCCGCAGCTTTTATTGCCGGTCTTCTGTCTTTTTTATCTCCCTGCGTGTTGCCGCTAATACCTGCATACTTTTCCTTTATTACGGGATATTCATTAGAAGAACTGACAGGAGGATCTAATGAAAAAATCCGAAAGAAAGTGATTCTTTCAACATGTTTATTTGTTGTTGGGTTTTCCCTGGTCTTCGTTTCTATGGGTGCTTCAGCTTCATATCTCGGTGGCTTGATGTATACGTATAAAAAATTCATAAGGATAATCGGTGGTTTTTTGATTATCATTCTTGGGATTCATTTAACCGGATTCATCCGCATACCAGGCCTGGATTTCGAAAAGCGGATTAGTGTGGAGAAGAAACCCTTGCATTTTTTAGGAACACTTTTAATCGGAATGGCCTTTGCCGCCGGATGGACCCCCTGTATAGGGCCTTTACTCGGATCCATCCTCATTATAGCCGGTAACCAGGAAACCGTGTGGCAGGGAATTGTGCTTCTTGGCGTCTATTCAACCGGACTCGCCCTCCCTTTTATAGTTGTGTCTATTTTTATCAACTTTCTATTGATTTTTATTAAAAAGGCTTCAAAAGTTTTAAAATATGTTAATATTGTCGCCGGTGTCGTTTTGATTATTGTGGGCCTGATCCTTGTGAGCAACAAACTATATGTGTTCTCCGGGTAACCCGTTTTTCTTACAACTTTCCTTTTATGATGGATTCGTTTAGATTTCGGGCCTGCCTTCCTTTCAATCAAAACCACTTGCCATTTATCGAGGTATTCGCTATTAAACAGTTTTATTATCCGTTGAAGTTATTTGTAAAAAACGCCGGTTTTTTGAATTTTAATGATGACTTTGGTCAAATGAATTCACTTTCAAAGTACCCAATACTTTTTTAAAGGCGAAAAAAACGAACGGGTTGCAATACAGCTAAAATGAATATGGTGCAATTAATAAATCGGAAATCATTGGCGTTGCTTTTTGGCCTAATTTTTTTTGTTCAGAGTTTGGCTTTTGCTCAGAATGCAATGTTAACAAATATTATTGTTACCAACACGCGGGATGATCTCCTCGTTTATCTTAAGGTTGAAGGTGCTTTCATAGAGAAGATGAAAAAGGCGATTTTAAGTGGGGTTCCTACGACCTTTTCATTTTACATAAGGTTTTACCAGGCTCGCAATTTCTGGTTTGACAACGAGGTAGAGGATATAAAGGTTACAAATACGATCAAGTACGATAATCTGAAAGAAGAGTTTATTGTAAATCGTTCATGGGAAAAAAGCGGACCACAGGTGACACGATCTTTCGACGAGGCTCAGAATTTAATGAAAGAAGTTGACAGCTTGAAAGTTGTCCCTCTGAAGCAGCTTGAGAAAGGAGGACATTATCAAATAAGAGCCAAAGCCAAACTTAGCAAAGTAACCCTCCCTTTTTATCTGCATTACGTCTTCTTTTTTGTTTCTCTCTGGGACTTTGAAACCGATTGGTACACTGTAGACTTCGTTTATTAAAAGAAACGGTTAAAATGACCAACAACAGATATAAAAAACCAGTATCTTTTATTTCAGAAGAAGAGATGAAAAGACGAAAACGCGAAGTCATTATTAGCGTTGTAATCGTTGCTGTGGTTGCTCTGCTGACATTTGCAGAAAACAGGATCATCCATTTTGGCGCCGGCATCCCCGTTTCCAATACAATCCTGATGTTTATATTGATAAACATCAATTTGCTATTGCTGATCTTGTTGATATTTCTTGTATTCAGAAATTTGGTAAAGTTACTGTTTGATCGAAAACGAAAAGTCATGGGGACAAAGCTGCGAACGAGACTCGTCGTGGCTTTCATAGCGCTTTCACTTTTGCCGACCATTGTGCTTTTTTTCTTTTCCATTAATTTTATCACTACGAGCATTGAATTCTGGTTTAACGTTCCGGTTGAACAGGCGCTTGAGAATTCATTAAATGTAGGACGAAGTTTATATTGGCATTCCGAAGAGAGCAGCCGTTTTTTTATGGAAAAAATTTCGTATCAGATAACAACAAAGGGACTTTTAGATACCAAAAATTTAAAATCCCTTTCTCGTTATATACAGGTGGTCCAACGTGAGTTTAATTTTAATGCCATAGAAATTTATACGAATAACGCGGATCGAATCACATTTGCCCTTGCTTCGGAACTGGAAGACAAACCCTTTGGCGTTCTTTCTGCTGATAATCTTCAAAAAGAAATACCGCAAAAAGGTGTTAGAACGGTTTCTGAAATAATACCCTCAGGTGAACTCATCAGAACCATCGGAACCATTCCCTTTGGATCAAAGCCTGCTAACTCAGAAGCCTTTATTGTGTTAGCCCGACTGATGCCTCCAGATCTTGCGAACAGCATGTCATCCATTTCAAGAGGTTTTGAAGAATACCAGCAGATAAAGCTTCTAAAAACACCGATTCAGGTTACCTATTACATTACTCTCTCGATTGTGGCCTTATTGGTAATATTCTGTTCGGTATGGTTTGGTTTCTACATGGCAAAAACGATCACGATACCGATTCGAGTGCTTGCTGAAGGAATCAGAAGAGTCAAAGAAGGAGATTTGAGTGTTAATGTTCCGATGGTCGCTGATGATGAAATCGGAAGTCTTGTCGATTCATTTAACAAAATGACTAAAGATTTGCGAATTGGCAGAGATCAACTCGAGCTTTCTGCGCGTCTGCTTCAAGAACAGAATATTGAGATCGAAAATAGAAGACAATACATGGAAATTGTATTGAAGAATGTTTCCGCCGGGGTTATCACGCTTGACTCCGGCGGATTTATCTCTACGATGAACAAGTCGGCGGAGAAGATGCTGAATCTTAAATCAGAAGATATCCTCCATAAAAGCTATAAAAAACTTCTTGACGGACCGCTTTTAGAGCTTGCCGAAGAAGTCATGGATAATCTGAGAATATCACGGAATGATGCCGTTGAATTGCCGTTAAAGCTGACCATAGATGGAAGGCCGATGAGTTTTATCATGCATGTAAATGCACTTAAAGACGATGCGGACCGACACATGGGTATTGTTATGGTATTTGATGATCTGACCGAACTCGAAAAGGCTCAGCGAATGGCGGCCTGGCGTGAAGTCGCTCGCAGAATTGCACATGAAGTAAAAAATCCATTAACACCGATATCGCTTTCGGCCCAGCGTCTTAAAAGAAAATACTCAGATCGGCTTAAAGAATCCGTTTTTGATGAGTGTACCCAAACCATCGCTGATCATGTGGACCTGATTCGAAATTTAGTGGATGAATTTTCTTCCTTTGCGAGATTCCCAACAGCAAATCCAAAACCATGTGATCTGCCACCCATAATTGAAGAAACACTGGCTCTGTATAAGGAAGGGCATCATCGCATTAATTTTGAGTTCAACATTACGGACGAAATTCCTTCCCTTAATCTGGACAGGCAGCAGATAAAGCAGGCGATGATAAATCTTGTCGATAATGCAATTGCTTCCATAAGGAATGTAGGTAGGATCGTCATAACGCTAACTCATGATCCAATTTTGAAAATTGTACGAATAGAAATAGCCGATGATGGTGCGGGTATTTCCGATGAAGGCAAGACGCGACTTTTTGAACCCTATTTTTCGACAAAAAAGGCCGGCATGGGTTTAGGGCTTACCATTGTGAGTACAATTGTTTCTGATCATAATGGCAGGATTAGCGTTCAAGACAACAAACCCAAAGGTGCCAAATTTGTTATCGAACTGCCGGTGTAAATAAAGAACATGTTGAAAAAATGTTGAGCGGAATAGTGCCAACTCGTTTCAGATAAGAAAGGGGTGTAAAATATGTATCCTTCCATTTTAATTGTCGATGACGAACCTTCCATACTACAGTCATTAAGCGGGCTCCTTTCAGATGAAGGGTTTGAGGTCATCACTGCGCCTAATGGATATGAGGCGTTAAAGATCATTGATAATGAGTCGCCGGATCTTGTATTACTTGATATTTGGATGCCGGGTATTGACGGCATTGAAACATTAAAAGAAATAAAGAAAGACAATCCTCATATTCAGGTTATCATCATATCCGGACACGGGTCCATAGAAACCGCCGTAAAAGCCACAAAACTTGGTGCATTCGATTTAATTGAAAAACCGCTTTCAATTGATAAGGTTATCCTGGCAATTAATAATGCATTGAATTTCAGAAGACTTGAAGAAGAAAACAGATATCTGCGTAAAAAAACGTTAGAAAAGAACTCCATCACAGGAAATAGCCCTCCCATTCAGGCATTGAAAAAACAGATAGCCGTTGCAGCTCCCACAGAGGCATGGATACTGATTACCGGAGAGAACGGCACAGGAAAGGAGCTGGTTGCACGCACCATACACCAGCTTAGCTCAAGAGTGGATTTCCCGCTTATTGATGTTCACTGTGCGTCTATTCCAGAGGAACTCATTGAAAGCGAGCTGTTTGGGCAGGAAAAGGGTGCGTTTCCCGGTTCAAGCACCAAAAAGATTGGAAAATTCGAATTGGCGAATAAAGGCACCATCTTTCTGGATGAAATTGGTGATATGAGCTTGAAGACCCAGTCGAAAATACTTCGAATTTTGCAGGAACAAAAATTCCAGCGTGTTGGCGGAAGCAGGACATTGAGTGTAAATGTGCGGGTTATTGCATCCAGTAATAAGGATCTTGAGAAAGAGATTGAAAAAGGTGTTTTCAGAGAAGATCTTTACTACAGGTTGAATGTAATACCCATTGAGGTTCCACCGTTAAGGAGTCGTTTCGAAGATATTCCCCAGCTTATGGAAATATTTTTGGGTGAATGTGCCAAACAAAATCGAAGTAAAAAAAAGACCGTAACCCAGAACGCGCTAAATCTTTTATTAAATTATTCATGGCCCGGAAATGTAAGGGAACTGAAGAACCTGGTTGAACGGCTGGCGATCATGGTGGGCAAGGATGTTATTGATGATTATGATCTGCCGTCCCCGTATAATCCGGACTCAGGAGATTCGATGGCCTCGGTTGAAACCGGGCTTTTTTTTAGCAGTTCATTAAGGGATGCCAAAAGGATTTTTGAAAAAGAATTTATAAAACGAAAATTGATTCAATATAGCAACAATATTACTAAAACTGCTGAATCCATTGGGGTTGAACGGAGCTATTTATACAAGAAGCTCAAAATACTGAATCTTTCCGGAGATCTGGACGCACAAACCTGAAAAGATATTTTCACCGGCCTGCTCCTTGCAAACCTCGTCCTTTAGTGCAGAGCGGTTTCACATAATAGCGCATGAACCAATAAAAAATTATGGGATTGAGAATCATAAGTGGCGCTTTGAAAGGTAAAAAGCTGTATTCTGTCCGTGATCAATCGATCCGGCCCACTGCCGATCGATTGCGAGAATCGATATTTAATATACTTTCACATCGCGTTTTGAAAGCGGTGGTACTGGATTTGTTTTCGGGAACAGGAGCGATGGGTATCGAGGCGTTAAGCAGGGGCGCTGAATCAGCGCTGTTCGTTGATAATCGTAAAGACGCTTTATCTGTCTTAAAGCGAAACATTGAATCATGTAAGCTGGATCAGATAGCCAGGGTTGTTAAATGGGACATCAGGCAAAACTTAAATTGCATAAGGTCAAACACACCGAATTTTGATCTTGTCTTTATTGATCCTCCATACAATAAAAACTTGATAAAACCATCACTGTTCAATCTTGACCAAAGCAATTCTTTAAAAGATGGCGCCTGTATTGTAATTGAACATTCTCTTTTAGAATCAATTCCAACAGACCTTACTGCATTTGATCTTACGGATCAGAGGAAATATGGAAAAACGCTTGTTTCATTCTTGAACTATTTGATATGAGAATCTTTTTTAAATTGAAATAGAGTTCGCTGAATCTCAAAAATAAACAACCCATCGTCAACCTCCGAATTGAAGGATTTCTTTTAATGGAGGTGAAATAAAACCACCGAAAAGGACCAATAGTAAATGCAAAAAATAGCCATATATCCGGGATCCTTTGATCCGGTGACCAACGGTCATATAGACATTGCAGAAAGAGGGCTTAAGATTTTTGATAAAATAATCGTAGCCATATTGCATAACCCGGTAAAAAAATTTCTGTTTTCCGTTGAAGAACGAATAGAGATGCTTAAATCGAGTTTTGAAGTATATCCAAATATTGAAGTCGAAACTTTTGACGGGCTTCTTGTGGAATATGCATCAAAGAAAGGGTCTATAGCCATACTACGGGGGATGCGCGCTGTTTCTGATTTTGAATATGAATTCCAGTTGGCACTCATGAACCGGTGGCTAAATAGGGAGGTACAGACCGTCTTTCTTATGACCGGCCTGCGGTGGATTTTTACCAGTTCTTCCATAATCAAAGAAGCAGCACAGTTTGGCGGTGATATCGAAACCATGGTCCCACCTATCGTCAACAAGAAACTAAAGGAAAAATTCCATCGGAATTCTTGAACAGGAGTTTTTATAGAGGCTCTTAAGATAAGAAATAATTCACTATAAAGGTCGGAAAATTTGTTTAAGGAGTCGATAATACCGGCATTTTTTATTCGATATCCATCATGGCCACCCAATCAAGCGCAGCCGCTTCTTTTTGGAGTTTTACGACCTCATGAGGATGCCCGTTGCCTTCCCATTGACCCCATTGAAAACTTACCGCTGCTTGAATTGTTTTACATGCACTCAAAGAAAATAATAAAAAAACAACACATATGGGAATCTTCTTTTTCTGAATATGCTTGAAAATTCGGATTATCCAGACCAGATGCCGGTTTTAGTCAGGATAAAACGAACAGCCAGAAACGTAGTGATTAACAGGGCCAAACCGCCGAACAGATTGAGGAGCCATCCGTTGCGGTGCTCTTTGGCCCAACTCTTTTGGTTGAGCAAGAACAGCAGCATAAAGACCACTAAGGGTGTTCCGCAGAGACCAAGAGCCAGCATGATCACCAATAAGATTATGAAACTGCCCTTTACCAACAGGCCGATAAGACTGATCAAGCATCCCAGGAAAACAACAATCTTGAAGCGGGTGTCGCGGACGCTGGTTTCCCATTTCATTTTATCGGCAATGAAATAACCGGCAGCCAGATAGGTTGGAGTGATCGTTGAAAACACCGCAGCCCAGAAGCCGGTGAGAAAAACTCCATGGGCATAACCGCCCAAGACCGGTTTGAGCGGTCGGGCCAGATCAAAGGCCGTTTTGACTTCGATTCCCTGAGGGTGCAGAACCGCGCCGGCCGCTACAAAAATAGCAACACTATAAATGCCGAAAGCGATGAACATGGATAAAAAGGTATCCGTCCAAGCCAGACCGATATCTTCTGTTCCCCATTTCCGAGCGTTTACATTATAGGTATGCATGGCGATGATGGTAATATGAACGGCACCGCCCATAATTCCCGCCATCATCAGTGCGCCTTGCGAACCACCGATAAAGGTCGGAATGAGACCTCCGGCCATTCCACTTAGATCCGGTTTGATCATGATTATGGTGACAATAAAACAGCACACCACAATGGCGACCAAAGCCTTGCAGACCTTTTCCACCCAACGGTACCCTCCCACGCCCACCAGCAAAAAGATCATGACCGCATAAACCAGCGACCACCAAGGTGTCAAAACGCCTGTGACAAGTCCGGTAATGCCCACAAGGGCCTTCATTAAAACCGCAGCTGCCAGCCATGTTGCCAAGAGCGCATCGACCATCAATATCCAGGCCCATACATTGCCCCAGCTTTCCTCCACCAGGGCGACAATTCCTTTTCCACCAATCAGCCCTGCCTTGGCTGCCATAAATTGAACCACAAAAGCCAAAAGTGCGCTTAAAACCACGACCCATAAAAACCGGTATCCGTAATGGGCGCCGGCAATGGATACACTGGCCATCGTTGCCGGTCCGCAGGCAACCGCACTAATGATCCATGCCGGTCCCATCCGATGTAAAAGTCGGCGAAAGCGAGAGATTCCTCGGTGATCTGAGAGGTTATTGTACGGCATGCAGAAGTCTCTTACGAAAAACTCAAACTATTCCCGCTTTATCATACAGATCAAAAAAATGATGGGTCGGACCATAACCTTTTCCGATGGATAAAGCATGTTCGATGGCGCCGGTGATATATGCCTTGGCAAGGGTAACGGCCTCAAAAAAACTTTTACCCAATGCGATATTGGCTGCAATGGCTGAAGAAAATGTGCAGCCCGTACCATGGGTATTTTTTGTGTCAACCCAATGACTTTGAAGTTTCCTAAATTCCTGACCGTCATAAAGGATGTCGATGGCCCTGTCTTCTTCAAGATGCCCCCCTTTGACAACCACCTTTTTTGTCCCGAGCTTCAGAATATCACGTGCGGCATTTTTCATGTCGTCGATATTGATAATTTTTCTGTGAACAAGCGTTTGAGCTTCATAGATATTGGGTGTGACGACTTCTGCCAATGGGAAAAGATAGCGTATCAAGGCATCCTGGGCATCCTGATTCAGCAAGCGATATCCGCTTTTAGAGATCATGACCGGGTCAAGTACAATTGGGGGTGGTTTTACTGCCTTCAGGGCTTTTGCGATTTCCCGAATCAGCTCTATACTGGAAACCATCCCGATTTTTACGGCATGAATTTCAATATCGTCAAAAAGACAGGTGATCTGATCGTGTACAATTTTGGGATGCATTTCCTGAATGTCATACACTTTTTGAGTATTCTGGACGGTCACCGCAGTGACGGCACTCATACCGAAAACGCCGTGCGCCTGAAATGTTTTTAGGTCGGCCTGGATTCCCGCGCCGCCTGATGAATCCGAACCTGCAATGGTAAGGGCGACTCGCATGAAAAACCTCCTGATGCTGGCATATTGGCAAAAACGTTATACAATAAGACAACAGCACGATATCAAAAAGGGAATTGAAGAACGATGAAAAGAATGGCAGAACAAAAAACGTGATGAACGGTTCTCCGATTTCCCTACGACAGTACGAACTGTATCAGGTTCAAAGGGTATGCTCTCAGTTCTGTAATAAAATCAGAACACCCCCAGCCGGAATTGTTGAATGTTTTTAACAGGAGAAAAGAAAAATTGCAAGTTTTACATGGAAGCCCTTCGTCCGGGGGCGTTGGATTGCGCCCGGTATCAACACGTTGCAAAATTCCTTAAAGAACAAGGCTTGATTAAAAAAAATCCGCAGCTTGAAAGCCATGCAATTGAGATACCGTCTCCTTGAGTATGTATAAAACCCTATTTCCTCATTTTAGTGTCCGTTTTAACCGAATATTTTTCGATACGTTTATAGCGGTTCATTGCAGATTTTGCAAAGCGGCCTATGACCCTTGAAAGATCTGAAGTGTGCCAAACGGATGAAAACTCATCCGAGCCGAAGAGCCGCTGGTTCATCATGAAGTGAGGTTCGTGGTCTAAAATAAGGGTGATGTCTTCATAATCAAAATCGATTCTTTTCTCAAAAATAGTATTACATAATTCTACGACGGTTTGGGCAAAAATATTAATTACATCTTCAGTGGACTCCGACAGGTTAAGTTTTTTCCTGAAGTCGGGAAGGACTTCATTTTCATACTTTGTATAGGAAATCTGTGGCGCCATGTCATTCCTCCTTAATTATCTGGGATAGCCGATCCCTTGGTTTCTTAAAAGAATAAAAGCCAATTGGTTAGACACCCCATATTGACGATCTGGATAAGAAGACTGAATGATAAAAAGGTGTAGCTGGGCGTTGGTGTTTCTTTGGAATAAAATGGAACTCTTTTGATGAGCATATCAGGTTTGGATGAATGCATGATATGGTCTTTAAGCTTCCAGCGTAAAGGGCAGCATGTGTTTATTGCCATTTAAGGATTAATAGATGCCTTCATCACTTGATAACTGAAAATACCATAAAGAAATCGATATCTCAACAGTCTTTTGCGGCAATAAAAAAAATCTCACCTTAATATGCACAAAAAAATGTGCATGGATGACCTGTTTTCTGTGCATGTTGCTTTCCTGGCCTTTTCCGGTTGATGTTATTTCCGAATAAAAATTGTTAAGGCCTTAGATTGAGATGGTCTCAACTATTCATGAAATAAGGGTTTTCCAAGTACCAGATGAAAAAAATGCCTTAAGAATTTCAATGGATGCATCGCCGCCGAAATTTGGCACGAATTTTGATTTACAGAACAGGATTGAATCGAATGAATTCCTTATCCAGAATAACTCGAGGATTCGATTGGTTCAATACATGTTTCGAGCGTTGATCTGGCTAAATGTTTTATGGGAGTACTTATGGAAAAACTACTTTTTATCGACGATGAAGAGGGCATCCGGCGTTCCGTGGTGCGCGCCTTGAAACACGAACCCTATAAGACACACACCGCGGAAAATGGTGAAATCGGCATTGATTTTGTCAAAAAGAACATTTTTGAGGTTGCAACGGTTATTTCAGATTATAAGATGCCAGGACTCGATGGTCTTGAAACGCTTTCGGTAATTGGGGCTATCAATCCGGAAATCACTCGCATCATCCTCACCGGGTATGCAACCATGGAAGCGGCGATTCAGGCCACAAACGAAGGGGTTGACGGTTTTTTAACAAAGCCGTTT
>Ga0210134_1000011_pt1 | contig 26542 bp, 27 predicted proteins | sample RushSE_CattailNL_3_FD_185565 | JGI IMG/M metagenome (GOLD analysis project Ga0210134, IMG submission 185565) | Wetland microbial communities from San Francisco Bay, California, USA, that impact long-term carbon sequestration - RushSE_CattailNLB_D2... | ecosystem: Environmental > Aquatic > Marine... | reverse complement strand
GGGCAAATCCCGCACCTACGATCATTCCCAGGACAAATACGGCCGCATCCCCATCCCCTTCACCGGAGAGAAACAGCTGCCGGCCCGGGCACCCCCCGGCAAGGGCAAAGGCCAGCCCGGCAAGGGTCATCCCGGCAAAATTCCAGATATGCTGGATATGGGCTACAGGTTGGCCGGCAAATCCCGCCTTGAACTGGCCGAGGATCAGATTGGTCAAAAACGCAAAGACGACCAGGCTGATAAAACCGCTCAGCAGGTGAATCTGGCCGAACAGTAAGGTGTCACGAATAGCGCCCATGGTGCAAAACCGGTTGCGCTGGGCCAGGAAACCGATACCAAGCCCCACGATTAGTGACAGGACTAACGGCGCATGCATGGCACCGGGGCCCTTTAAACTGTAAAACAACACGCCGCTTTGGTCTTGACCCTGTACCTGGGGGAAAATAAACATCAGCCCCAGCAACCCGAGCATGATCAACGGCAGCATCCACCCGACGGCAGCATGGGTTGTCTGCGTCCGTCCGAGATTGTAGCCGTTTTTCAGAAAAAGCGTGCCGACCCAAATGCCGAAGATCAGACCCAGCAGGCCCAGGATGGCATTTCCGTCGCCGCCGGCCAACCGCAGCAGGGCTCGCCAGGGACATCCCAGAAAGACCAGGGCGCCGATCATGGCGAAAGCACCCAGCACAAATCTGACGATGGGCGCCGACCCGACCCTTGGCCGGTACTCCTTGAAAATGTATGCGGCAATCAGCGACCCGAGCACAAAACCGATGATCTCGGGCCGAAGGTACTGTACAACCCCCGCCCGGTGGAGACCGAGCGCACCGGCAATGTCCCGCTCAAAACAGGCCACGCATATACCCATGTTCCCCGGGTTGCCCAGTTTCTGAAGTAATGGAGCCAGTATGCCAATAACCGCGCCGACTGCGATGATTCCCCATCTTGTCGCAAAAATGTTTTTGCCCTGTATCAATGTGTCCTCCTTTCTTCATTTCCCAACCCGTGAAATATTGAGTTTCATTTCCTTTGTCGCCATCCTTTCGACAACAAAATTCAAACTGTTTTGAAGATTTTTCGTTGCCTTGAGTGCTTCTTTGCCAAATTGATCGAAAAACAATAAGATAGGGATTATAGGCAGTGAGGAATCTGGAACTATGAGTTAAGTTTGAGATGTTAAATGCTGGATTTTTCGGTCCGGCCTATAGCCCTACCATTCCCGGGCAGAATGTTAAAAAAGCTCAGGTGAAACCGAAAAAATAGTACATATGTTTTTTTCCTATTTGAAAAACTTGATTTTTTATAGAAAAAGTAAATTATAAAAGTTATTTTGCCATGTCAAAGTCATAATATCTATAGTTTCGAAAATATTTATTGAAAATCTCTATAGTTATGCCATTCACCGAAGCACCTGCCAAGTATCATCGACGACCCAGGTTGTTCAGATTTTAAGACGGATCGGAAATGCCCTGTAACAGCAACACATTCAACTAAAGACTACAAAAAATTAGTTGATCTCCTCGATAGTCTCATTGACGAAGTTGGCAATGATGAATCGCATCCTTTAGCTTCATTGATGGAAACCATTGGGAGTTTAATATCCGCCAAATAAAAGCCTTGGGTAAACGCTTTAATGTTTCACCGGCAGTGTTTGTGTAAGCTGAACCATCGTATTGAAAAAAAACAAATATCGATTCTTACCATACACCGTGGCAAGCAAATATTGCCAATAGATGAAATCCCGGCATAACAATTCATTTGAGAGGGACGGCTATTACGGGGCGATTCGGGGAATTACGCTCGCATTCAATTGGAGCAAAAACGAAACCAGGAACGGTTACTAGAATTATATGACGGCGGCAACCGCCTCTTTGGCAAAGTCGAGAAATCCCTGAGGGAAGGTGCCCAGCAGCAGGATAATCACGATAAGAAAGATTCCCAGAAGGGATGCGGATAACCTGAGGTTTAGACGCGGAATCGGAGAATCTACGTTGGTATAAGCCGCCCTGACCATTTTAAGATAATAAAAGATCGAGATGCCGGTATTGATTACAGCGAGAATAACCAGTGCATACATCTCTTTTTTAATGGCTGCGGTAAAGAGCAGAAGCTTGCCGGTAAAACCGATGGTCGGCGGAATGCCGGCCAGGCCAAAAGCACCGACGGCCAGCGTTAACGCCAGGAGGGGGGATCGTTTATACAGCCCGCCAAGACCGTCAAAGGTAATGTTTTCACCCTGGGGGGCCAGGTTGTAAATAACGAAAAAACATGCCAGATTCATCAACAGATATCCAGCAATATAATAAATACCTGAAAGATAGCCGAAGTCACTGGCACAAAGGAGACCAACCATTACATAACCGGCATGGGCGATGCTGGAGTATGCCAGCAGACGTTTGATATCATTCTGCACCAGGGCCGACAAGTTCCCAAATGTCATGGAAAGCACGGCAAACGACATCAGAACCCAGGTAAACTGGCCTGCATCCATACCTGCCAGAGAAATCAGTCGGATCAACAATGCTACCGCACCGATCTTGGGGAGCGTTGCGACAAAGCCGGCAGTCTCGTTGGCAGCGCCTTCGTAAACGTCGGGCGCCCAGAAATGCATGGGGAAAAGTGCCAGTTTGTAAAAGAAACCGCTAAGGAGCATGACAAGGCCGATAAGCATCAACGGTTTTTCGAGGATGACGCCGGGAATGATTTTAACAAGATCGGCAAGATAGGTGGTGTGCGTCATTCCAAAAATATAGCTCATACCGTAAAGGGATATACCGGATGCCGCAGCGCCGAATAGAACGTATTTGATTCCCGCTTCCATGGGCTTTCTGTAGGCGCCCTGCTTACGGAACGGAATGATGATAAAAAGGGCAAAAGAGTGTATTTCAAGAGAGAGTATGATCGTTATCAGCTCAACAGCGCTGCTCATGCACATCAGGCCGAAAGCACTTAAGGTCAGAAAGAGAAAGTACTCCGGGCGAAGGGTATTATCGATACCATAAAGCCCGTCTCCGAGGTAGATCACGATAAAAAGGCCAAAGGCGATAATGATTTTGAATACCTGGGAAAATGCATCCACACGATACGCATCGAAAAACAGAGACCCTGCCATTTCATATGAATATACGGATACCAGTACCGCTATTCCTGAAAATAGGATCCCCAGGGCTTGCAGCCGAGCAGCCTTAATATTTCCCAGCGAAAGGAAAAAGAAAACCAGAGCCATCAAAATCAATGTCAGTTCGGGTAAAAACAGTGCCATGAAATTCAATCCATTTATATGTTTTTTATGCGCGTTAGGTCGATGTCTATAACTAAAACCGCAATTTTCTGTTAAATGCTATTTAAGGGCCAGTAGATGTCTAATCGACTCCCCCACGCCACTGAGCAGTGCATGATGCTTACCGTGACCAGCCGGTAGAACCTGAATGCCGGCCTCCAACTGCTCGAGAAGGTGTGCGGTGCTGGTGTCCATAACTTTCAGAAAAGGCTCCGGGTTCAATCCGATCCAAAAAACGAAGATGGTGAGAAACGCCAATGTGCCGGTTTCTCTGAAGTTTAGATCAAACAGATGGGACGTGCCACCATGATGCATGTGACCGTCCGAGTCTGCCCAGACCATCTTCTGAACAAGCCTAAGCATGTAGGCCGCTGCCAAAATAGCGCCGATAACGGCAAGCCCGCCCACGACTTTGTACTTGGAAAATGAAGCCAGGAGGACAAGGAACTCTCCCACAAAGCTGTTGGTTCCGGGAAATGCCAACGAAGATAGAGAAAATATGACCAAAAAGGTCACATAAATCGGCATCACCATCCCCAATGCACTGTTGTCGGTTATCTCACGGCTGTGGGTCCGCTCATAGATGATACCCACCAGGATAAAGAGAGCGCCTGTGGTGATGCCGTGGTTTACCATTTGCAGTATAGCGCCTTTGATTCCGGCATCATTCAAAAGAAATATCCCCAGTGTAACAAAACCCATGTGCCCCACGCTGGAGTACGCGATAAGGCGTTTTACATCGCTTTGACCCAAAGCAAGATAGCTGCCGAAAATAATTGATATCAGGGAAATCGCAATCAAATAGGGCATGAAGTACATGGTGGCGGCGGGTGCCATTGGGAGACAAAACCGCAAAAAACCGTAACCACCCATTTTAAGCAGAATACTGGCCAGAATGACACTGCCTGCTGTCGGCGCTTCCACATGGGCTGCCGGGAGCCATGTGTGAAGGGGCCACATGGGAATTTTAATGGCAAAAGCCAGAGTAAAGGCCCAAAAGATCCATGCCTGATAACTGAAACTGTAGTGGTGTGCCATTAAGTCCGGAATAAAAAAGGTTCCGGTTGTGACATACATTACGATAATGGCGACAAACAGGAATATGCTTCCGATCAGGGTGTATAGAAAGAATTTGATGGATGCGTAGTCTTTGCGCGGCCCGCCCCACACAGCGATGATCAGGTACATGGGAACCAGCATCGCTTCCCAGAAGATAAAGAAAAGAACGAAGTTCAAACTCACAAAGACGCCCACCATGGAGGCTTCCATAAGGAGCAGGACACAAATGAATTCTTTGAATCTGTCTTTGATATAGGTCCATGAACAGAGAATACAAAGCGGCATTACCAAAGTGGTAAGGAGCACCAGAAGAACACTGATGCCATCTACACCGAGAACATAATCGATATTTACGAAAGGAATCCAGTCTCTGAATTCGGCAAACTGGTACTTGGCCGTTGTGAGATCAAAATTTGAATAAAGGGGCAGGGAAAGCACCGCGGTAATGAGCGTAACCATCAATCCCCAGATTTTCAAGTATTTGTCACCCCGAATGAAAAGTGTAATCAGTGACCCAAACAGCGGAACAGCCACTAAAACCGTCAGAATCGGATAGCTCAACGAGTTATAGATCAAATATTGTTCCATATATGAGGCTTCCTACCATCATGAAACCCGATGGATTCGTAAAAAATCGAACGCATCAAGTGTTTGGTGTTTGGTATTTTTGAAAAAAAATTTGCTAAACAAGCAATACGAGAATCAGTATAATAAATGTCAAAACAAGGGCACCGCCGATATAATGCTGGATCTTTCCCGTCATAAGAGACCTGACCCGGTTGCCGCCCTCAAGTACCCCCCGTGCAGAACCGTCAATGGTCCAGTCGATTCCTTCCCAGTCAAACCATGAGATGGCCTTTGCCAGGGCCATGGTCAGTCTGAGCCCGATGCGCCGATAGACATCATTGATCCAGTTGTCGGATGAAAGCACCGGCCGGGATGCAATCCAAATGAACACCCGTGCGCCTTTTCGATAGAACCAGTCCAAATCCAGGTTGATTTTGGGTTCGGGTTTGAGCTTTTTAACCATGATGAAAAAGCCCAGACCGGTAAATCCCAAAATCTGTAAGGTCTCGGACAAATGATAGGCACTGTATGGATGATAACTCACCGGGAAGGGGAGCATCTTGTAAAGATAGTCCGGATAGATGCCCAGGAAAAAACAGATGAATGCGGCAATGGCCATGGCCAGATTCATGTTCCACGGCGCCTCTTTGGCTTCCACGCCGGAATCTTTTCCGAACCATATGAAATACGGGAGCTTGATCCCTACGGAAAGAAACGTACCCACGGACGCGAGGAGCATCATGATCATCAAGCCGACCCGATGACTTTCACCGGCTGCGGCGATGGTCATCGATTTACTGATAAAACCGCTGGTAAGTGGGAACCCGGATATCGAAATACCCCCGATCACCGTAAAGATCATGGCCCAGGGCATCCGTTTATAAAGCCCGCCGAGCTCATTGAGTTTTGATTTCCCGGTCATTTCCAGTACGGCGCCGGCGCCCATAAAGAGAAGTCCCTTGTAAATAATGTGGGCATATGCATGGGCAATGGCCCCGTTGACGGCCATGGCCGTTCCGATGCCGATTCCGCAAACCATGAACCCTACCTGAGAGACAATATGATAGGCAAGAATCCGTCTCGCATCGTTTTCGATAGCAGCGTATCCGACACCGTAAAGGGTCATAACGGCGCCCAAAATTGCCAGGGCCTCAAACCCTGGAAATCCTCGAGCCAGGGCATAAACGGCGGTTTTGGTCGTAAAGGCGCACATAAACACCGCACCGGTGACAGACGCTTCCGGATACGCATCGGGCAACCAGGCGTGGATCGGCGGAACCGCGGCGTTGAGCATAAAACCGACCATGATGAGGTAATCGGCAAAAGTGGCGCCGTTGGTCGCAATCTGCACAAAACTGAGATCATGGACATTTTTATACCGCAGAAATATACCGGCAAGCAGGACCAAGCCGCCGGCGGTATGAACCAGAAGATATCTGAATCCCGCTTCAATAGATCGTCGTTTTTTCCGGTACCACACCAGAAAGGTGGACGCAAACGCCATCATCTCCCAGAAAATAAACAGGGTCAGATAATCTCCGCAAAGGGTCACCCCCAATGATCCGCCGACATAGAGAAACGCTGCAATGTGCTGACCGGTCTCTTTGACATGAAGCCCATAAATACATCCGATGAACGCCATGATCGTAAAAACGTGGAGAAACACACGTGTCAGCTGGTCCACCCTTCCGAAAACCAAGTCAAACCCCAGGTAGGACACATGGCCGAAGCTATCCGGCAGCCAGTGAATCAGCGCAAACGCAATGAGCGGAATACCGATAAGGACCGACTTCTTGAGTTTGTCCTTTTTATCCAAAAAAGGGAGTAAAACGGCACCTCCCAAAAACCACGTGGTCGGATGAATAAGGACCGTACTACTTATCATAATAATCTTCCTTTTTCATTAACCAGACATGGGAAAGACCTTTGCACAAAATGATCATGCCGAGGCACCCAAGGACACCGAATAAAGACCAGAAACCGATAATGGAATCACCAAAAAAATGGGGTTCATGCCGCGCGGCATAAAAATCGAACACCACGGCAAGCGCCAGAAAGACAAAAAAGATCCGTTTCAGCATTCGGGAACGCTCATTCAGGTAATTGAGTATGCGAAGTACCATTATCTCACCACCATTAAATTGATTATTTTAAGAAATAGATCCGGATAGATACCGAACAGCACCGAAGCCACAGCACAAAAAAACAGCGGGATAACCATGAACATGATAAGGGGGGAGCCTTCTAAAAAACCGGAAGAGGGATTATCTCCCGGATTCGGTTTCCCGAAAAACGACGTATAGACCACCGGCACGAAATAGCCTGCGTTGAGAAGGCTGCTCACCAGAATGACCGTGAGCAGAATCGCATTATGGATGTCCAACGTCCCGAGTGCCAGAAACCATTTGGTTACAAATCCGCTGACCGGGGGCACGCCGATCATGCTCAGAGAAGCGAGGCCGAAGGCAATCATGGTAAACGGCATGTTCCAGCCGATTCCGCCCATTTCCGATACGTTTTTTTTATGTGTTGCCACAAAAATTGCGCCTGCGCAGAAAAAGAGGGTGATTTTTGCAAAGGCATGATTGGTGATGTGGATAATTCCGCCGGTAATACTGTTGGGGGTCAACATGGCGACCCCCAGAATGATATAGGAAAGCTGGCTCACCGTAGAGTAAGCCAATCGCATTTTAAGATTGTTTTGGGTAAGTGCGATCACGGAAGCCAGAATGATGGTAAAAGACGCCAGGTAGGCAGTGAAGATGCCCAGGCCGAGTTTGTTCAGCAGATTTACGCCAAAAAGCGAAAGCATAACACGGGAAACGGAGAATACCCCCACTTTGACCACAACAACCGCATGCAGCAATGCGGAAACCGGAGTGGGGGCCACCATTGCCGCGGGAAGCCATCCGTGTATCGGCATGAGCGCAGCCTTGGCAAACCCGAAAATACATAATATATAGGTGATTTTCACCAGTAACGGAGCTGCGTTATGGGGAAAGATACCCGTTGCAACATTTCCGATGGCAAAATCCAGGGTGCCGCACTGGACATAAACCAGAATCATGGCAGGCAGCAGAAACGCCTTGGAAGCGAACATCAAATAAACGATATATTTACGGCCGCCGAAATACCCTTCTTCGTCCTGGTGATGTGCAACCAGCGGATAGGTAAATATGGAGACGATTTCGTAAAACAGATAAAGGGTGAACAGGTTGGCGGAAAATGCCGCTCCCATGGCTCCGCCCACGGCCACGGCGTAGCAAAAGTAAAATCGTGTCTGGGCATGCTCGCTCAGCCCCCGCATATAACCGACACAATAAAACCCGGCCATAATCCACAAGAACGAAGACGTTCCGGCGAAAAGTATGCCCAGACCATCTAAGTGAAATTTTATGCTGACACCGGGATAAAGCGTAAACAGCGTGTATTGATAGGACCCTCCCGCCAATAGACGTGGCAAGAAATGGATTACCGATAGAAAGGTCAGCAGCGCGCCACAGACGGACCAGAACTCTCTCAGGTTCGGTTTGTTCTTCGAAGCCATAATGAGCAGGGCCGTCACCAGGGGGATCAGCGGTGTCAAAACAATTTTACTTGTGATAATGGTTTCCATATAAATGCCTAAAAATTATGCTGTCTGGTAATCCACCTCTTTAATCAGGGTTAATAAAAATAAACCTATCCATGAAGTTCTTTGACCTCGTCCGGATCAATGGATTGATATTTACGGAAGACAGCAAGGATAAAACTCACAATGATCGCCGCTTCCGCGGCAGCAATGCCCATGATAAAAAGGGTAATGATCTGCCCGACAGCCGGATCGGGAGCAAGGAAACGGTTGAAGGCCATAAAGTTCACACCGGCGCCATTGAGGATCAGTTCAGTGGAGACCAGCATGCCGATAAAGGACCTGTGCTGGATCAACCCGTAAATTCCGGCAATCAGGAGAAATACAGCCAGAATTAAATAGGTGTTCAGATGATTGCTGATCATATGGATGCTTCCCCCTTTTCGTCCTGAACAGCGGTGACTCCCGTGTTGACAGAATGGTCAAAGGCCGTCTTTCCGGTTCCGCCTCTGGCCAGAATGATCGCGCCGATAATCGCGATCAGTAGGATGACTGAAATCAACTCGAAGGCCAGACAATAGGTGTAAAGGAACTCTTTTCCCAGATGGGCTGCTGAAAAATTTCTGTCTTCTGCCACGGCAGGAATCCAATCGGTTTTAAAGATACAGGCAAGGACGAGGAAAAAAGCCGTGACTGCCGATGAGACGGCCAAAAATTTATTCCGCCAGTCTTTAATGGTTTTTTCCGCAACTTCTGTGGGCGTGTACCCGACCATAATGCCGAAGACCAGAACGATGCATATGGCGCCGACATAGATGAGAATCTGCATCAGGGTAAGAAACATGCTTCCCAGATAAAAATAAATGCCGGCAACGCCGAGAAGTGCCACAGCGAGCCCCAAAACCGTTTGCATAAGCATTTTTGCTCGAATGGTAATAAGGCTTCCCAATATCACCAGAATAATGAATGCAAAAAAAACCCCTTCGGCAATGCTCTGGTAAAACGTCATATTTTCCGCTCCTCCAGCCGTTTAAGGATGTCAAAATAAAACGCTTCCTTAGAAAAGGCCGCCAGGTTGTAGTCTTGGGAATATTCAAGTGCACTCACCGGACAGACTTCGACACATGTTCCGCACAGGCTGCATTTGGTAAAGTCCAGCTCAAAGAGAACCAGGGTTTTCTTCTTTTCACCCTCCAGTTTTTTACCTTCGACCTTAATACAGTCTGAAGGGCAGGATTTTTCGCACATTCCGCAGGTGATGCATTTGTATGTATTCTTTTCCGGGTCCAGAATAAGGTCGATATGGCCCCGGTAATTGGGCGAGATGTCGATTTCTTCCCGGGGATACTGTACCGTAACAATGGGCATAAACAGCGCCTTTATGGTTACGCCGAGTCCCTCAACCAGACTCTTTCCGCCGGTATACAGTTCTGAGAAATATTGTTTCATAGCTTAACAACCACCGCTGTTATCAAGAGATTCACAAAAGAAAAGGGTACCAGGTACTTCCAGGCAAAATTAAGCAATTGATCAAAGCGCACCCGGGGATAGGTCCATCGCACCATAATCATCAGAAACAACAGGAAATAAACCTTGAGGAAAAACCAGACCACGCCCAGGTATTCGCCGTAGGGGAGATTCGGACCGTGCCATCCGCCCAGGAAGAGAACCGTTGCCACCGAAGCGACGATGAACATATTGGTGTACTCTCCCAGGAAAAAGAGTGAAAATCCCATTCCGCTGTATTCGGTGTGAAATCCTGCTGTGAGTTCGCTTTCAGCCTCCGGAAGATCGAATGGGGCACGGTTGGTTTCGGCAAGTCCTGCGATAACGTAAATGAGAAAGGCAACCGGTTGTAAAACAACGAACCATATTTTTTGCTGTGCACCGACGATCTCCTTAAGGCTGAATGTATTGCACATGAGGATGACGGCAAGCATTGAAAGCAATATCGGGATTTCATAAGCAATGGCCTGGGCCACGGCACGCATGGCGCCGAACATGGAGTATTTGTTGTTTGAACCCCATCCGCCGACCAAAAGGGCCATGACATTGACCGCTCCCATGGAAACGATAAAAAGAAGGCCCAGATTCAAGTCTCTTGCCTGAAGTTTTTCGCTGAATGGGATTACGAGAAGGGGAAGAATTACCGGCGTAAATGACAAAAGCGGCGCTACCCTGAAAAGGGTGCGATCCACATTGAATGGGATCAGCAGCTCTTTTGCCACCAGTTTTACGCCATCTACAATCATTTGAAGGATACCATGTGATCCCACTTCCATGGGGCCGGGACGCCGTTGAACGTGCCCTGCGATTTTTCGTTCCGCATACCCCATCATGATGGCGTTGACAAATAGGAATGTAATGATGATGATGACGGCGATCACCATCCGGATCAGTTCAGGCGGAAGAATTGAAATTGTTTCCATAAGCTATTTTCTAATAGTGTTTTTAATCTCTTTCCGGTAGTTATTCTACCGATCCATTTCCGGTATCACCAGATCAAAGCTCCCCAGGATGGAAACCAGGTCGGGCAACAGAATCCCACGTCCCAGTTCCGGTAGGCAACTGAGGTTGGAATAGGATGGAACCCTTACCTTCAGGCGATAGGGAGTGCTCGTTCCATCTCCCACCAAATAATAGGAAAGCTCACCCCTTGCGGCTTCAACGGCGAAATTACAGTCGCCGGGACTCAGCTTGATGTTTTTCGGTACCTTTGATCGAACCGGTCCGTCCGGCAACCGGTCCATGGCCTGCTCAATAATCCGGAGACTCTGCTCGATCTCACGGACGCGAACCATATATCGGTCCAGACAATCCCCCTGCTCTCCTACCGGGATCTCAAAATCAAATTCAGGATACACGGAATACGGTTCATTCTTGCGAACATCATAAGCAATGCCCGATCCTCTGAGGTTCGGGCCTGTTATTCCGTATCGAAGCGCCATATCCGGCGAAACAATCCCGATATTTTCCGTACGTTTGATGAAAATAATATTTTTGGTTACCAGTTTTTCATAGATAGTATACCGTTTGCGCAGTCGTTTAATAAAGGCACGGGTTGCTTCCACAAATTTGTCGTCGATATCCTGGTAAACACCGCCGAAACGGTAATAGCAGTAAGTGAGTCTTGAGCCGGTGACACTTTCCAGAATATCCAGAATGTGTTCCCGGTCGTCGAATCCGTATAGAATGGGGGTAAAGGCGCCAAGATCGAGAAGGTAGGCGCCGAGCCAAAGGAGGTGGCTTGCGATCCGGTTCAGTTCCGACGTAATGACCCGGATGTACTCCGCTCTTTTAGGGACTTCGATTCCAACTTTCCGCTCAATGAGGGAGACATACCCGTGATTGTAGGGCAGGGCACAAACATAATCCATCCTTGCGGTATTGGGCATAAAACCCGGACACGGTCTGGATTCTCCCATCTTTTCGTGCATGCGGTGGATGAAGCCGAGCACCGGTTGGGGATCGAGGACATATTCACCTTCCATTTCGAGCACAATGAGAAGCACCCCGTGAGTACTGGGATGCTGGGGCCCCATATTCAAAAAGAACCGATTTTGTTCCTGATATTCTGATTCGAGCATGATGTATTTATCTTTTTAATTCGGTTAGTAAAGTCAAACTATGAGCTGGTTCCGGTCTCGGGTTCTTTTTCGGCTACCTTCGGCGCTTCTGACGTCCATGAAATCTCTTTGAGGGATTTCAGTTTTGTTTCTTCTTTTAGCAGCGGATGAAAATCAGCATCTTCTTCGGAAAGCAGGAGCGGTTTCAGGTTGGGATGGCCGTCAAAAATAACACCGAAAAAATCACGGGTTTCTCTTTCGTGCCAATTGGCTCCCTGGTAAATGTCTGATATACTGGGGATTTTTTTGTTATTGGGTACGGAAGCACGAGCCTTCATCCGATACTGGCGATCATATCTTGCGAACTGATAAACCACCTCCAGCCCGGAATTCCCGGTATCATTTTCTTCGTCAGGCCGGACATGGAATCCGGCTACAAAAACCAGATAGAAACCGAGTTCATAAGCTGTTTCGGCAAATTTTCGAACCTGGTTCGCATCCAGCACAACTTCAAGGTGGAATCCCCGCCGCTCATGGTCCGTCTCAATTGCATCAAACCCCTGATCTATAAAATATCCTTTAAAGTCTTTGATTATTTTATCCATTACTTCACCCTCAATCCTTTAACCTTTTTTAAAGGAGATTTGGGATGACGATTTTGGGGAAGCGGATGCCGAATGCCGGTAATTTTTTCCTGAACCTTGAGAATTCCTTCGATCAAGCCTTCCGGACGGGGGGGACAGCCGGGAACATAGACATCGACCGGTATCAGTTTATCGGCGCCCTCGATAACATTATAATTTTCCTTGACCTTGAAAGGGCCTCCCGAGATGGCGCAGTTGCCTAAAGCAATGACCCATTTGGGAGACGGCATTTGCTCATAAAGTGTTAACAAAACGGGTCCAAGCTTTTTATTAACCGTTCCTGCGACGATCATCAGGTCCGATTGTCTGGGTGACGGCCTGAAAACCTCAGATCCATATCTGGAGATGTCGAAACGGGCCATACCGGTTCCCATCATCTCTATTGCGCAGCAGGCGATTCCGAACGTCATGGGCCAAAGGGAATTCGCCTGGCACAGCTTCAGAATGGTATCGGTCAGCTTCATTCGCAGCAGAGGGCCTTCACCGTATTCTCTGTCGCCCTCCACGACCGGCCGGCAGGATTCGGATTTTAAAAATTCGGCATATGCATCTAAATCAGGGGTTATCGGTGAACTTTTATTTTCCTCTCCCACGTGAATACTCCTTTAACCCAGGCATAAACAATGGCCAGGGCCAGAATGCCCAAAAAAATGAAAAATTCGACAATTCCACGAATGCTCGATACCGTATCAAAGGCTGCTGCAACCGGGAACAAATACAGGATATCAACATCAAATGCGAGAAAAATCAGCGCGTAAAGGTAATAGGCAACACCGTAACGGTAATCCCAGGCTCTCCCGTAAATTTCCATCCCGCATTCATAGGTATCCAGAGATCTTTTTAGATGCGTTCTTTTGGGGCGAATAAACCAGTTGACAATAAACGGTGCAAATCCTCCAATGAAACCCACAAGGAGGAAAAGTAAGATGTACATGTAGTCTAAAAGGGCAGTTTCCGTCATTACAATAATCCCTTTAAGAAATTATTTAAACGTCAAAACGTACATGTTTGGAGATATTCAATGAGTTTAATTTACCAAAAACGGTTAATTATTTTCTTAAATCTGAATTGTCAAGAATTGTTTTTGTTGTTTTTTTGCAACGCTGTGTTGAAAAACGTTACACTGTTGTTCAATGGGATCATGGATAGAACAAAAAAACTTGGAGGAAATTATAGGTGGGAATGAATGTCAAAAAAAAGAAATGCATTGCGATGATAGGATTAACAACAGCTATTGTTTTGGCTTTGGGCAGAGTCGTTTTTGGTCTCGATCACACAGCAACAGGCTCCTTCTCTACCCAGAGCCGAATTGATAACTGCTGCGGCACAGCCCACACCCGCCTGAACGGTTAGGGCCTCGGTCGGACAATTTTTTGCACAGGCACCGCACTCCATACAGGCATCTTTGTTTTCGATTTGAATCCGACCGTTGTTCATGGCAAAAACAGCATGGGGACAAACCACCATGCACATGCCGCAGCCCGTGCATTTTTCCTTATTTAATTGAAGCGTGACAACATCTTTTAAATAGATCATTTTTTTCATTTTTGACCTTTAAATGACAAATCGCGATCCTGCCCAGAGAAGCAATCCAGTCGACCCGGCGGCAATTTCAAGGGGAACGGCCCATTTCATCTCTTTTTTTACACCGGAAAGAGATGTGTAGCTCGAAGCTCCGGTAAAATTCATGGCCAGATAAGCCGAGAAAGCCGGGGCCAGAAAAAACCAGGCCAGGATTTCAAGAAAATTGATTCTTAAGTCAAGATATTTTGTGCTAAAAACGGCAACCAAGATGGTCATAATCAAGCCCATGATCAAGCCTTTTTGAGAAAAGGCTCGACCGGGCAGCCATGGCAATAGAATCGGGGTTAGAACCGACCCGGCCATAAGCGCACCCAGCAGATTAAGTACGGCAAAAAGACCATGGTTCAATGCGTTGTTCCAAAATCCGTAAGATTCGCCCAGCCCTCCCAAGAGGAAAAAAGCGGGGAGTATCAGCAATGACCATTTTAAAGCGCTGACCAGTTCAACAGGGATTAAAACCAGCCTTTCAGGCGTGGTAAACGTCTTTCGCCTCATATCAGGGGTTGCATTCAGGCCTTCGTTGAGAAAAGCCGGCAAATCAGCGGCTCGAACAGGACCAAAAATGACCCTAAAGCCGATACGTTTTTTAACCTTGTATGCTGCAACACCGGGACCAGACAATTGCGGCAAAATCAGCTGACGATGGGATACCACGCGATTCAATCCGCTAAATCTAATGCGCTGAACCAGCTCATCCGCCCCGAATGTACCCTTTCCTGCCGCGCACCAGACATTGATGCCTTGGGTGTCCAGAACTAAAATCCAGGCATGCCGGTCCCGCAGGGCTTCACGCAACCGGTCAAAACTCATTTTGTAATTGGCGGTAACCAGAACGGGAGATTGATCACTGGGCTCACCAAGGGCATAAAGCCCCGGATCTACGGTATAATGCATTCGCCCGACACCCCAGCGCGCCTTGATACTCCCCCAGCGATCCGACCAACTTAAAACGGAAGATATCTTAGGCACATCACCCACCGATGTGTGAACCGAACCGATGACAAAGGGCTGATTCATATCGGGAAGGCTCACCCGAGCCTTTTTCTGTGAAGGTCAGCAACTGCTGTTTGAAGATTCCGCCAAAGCATCCGAAATGGATGTGTTTTTTAATGAATTAATGGGTTCCAATTCCACCAAAGATTCCTCTGTATTAATTTAAAAATCCGGCTCAGTCGGCAGGATAATTGATCTCTTTAAGTGTTTCCCTGATTTGTTCCAGCGTGGCAGGAGGGTTAAATTCAACCGTGATGCTTTTATTGCCGGGATCACCTTCCACGGTGGTGACGCCTTCCAGTTCACTCAATTCGTTTTTGATCGACATCACACAGTGGCCGCAGGAAATATTGGGTATCGAAAACGTCTCTTTTGTCATCGTATGGTTCCTCCTTAAATACTAGCATAATTTAATGTCACACCGTGCTTAAGTCAACAGAATTAAAATAAAAAATACTTGACGGACCAGAGTAGAGAGAGGGTCTTGTCATGGTTCGAGTCTAGAGGGCTAACATCAAGAGCGCTAACTCCGAGGGATGCTTTCTGAATAAGGAGCTTGCTCTAAAAAACTCTTGACACGAAATACCACATAGTAATAGTGTCAGCCGTGTAATGTGAAATCGAATTTAATCCTCTCAAATTTAGTACAACTGCATACTCGGCTATCAAGGATTGTGTATGAACAGCAAGGAATTTAAGAAGTTCAGAAAAAAATTGGAAAAAACTCAGCGCCAGATGGCGCAGCTCCTTGGCGTTTCCATCAAGGCCATTCACAGTTATGAACAGGGATGGCGATCCGTACCGGTCCATGTGGAACGTCAAATTTATTTTCTGATTTCAAGGTTAAAAAGAAATATCCTTGGCAAAATGCCCTGCTGGGATATAAAAGCGTGTTCTAGTGAGAAGAAAAGCCAATGTCCGGCATGGGAATTTCAGGCCGGCGATCTTTGCTGGTTTATCAGTGGCACCATTTGCGACGGTAATGTTCATAAAAACTGGAAAGAGAAAATGAAGCTTTGCCGGTCTTGTGAAGTTATGAAATCCATCTTTTAGTTAAACTATCAAAAACATGAATCTGTAATTAATGTGGAAATTGTTCAAAATCAAACAGTTCGATTTCTTTGTCAATCGTCTTATCTCCCCGTTTGACCTTAATTTTAACTGTACTTCCGGTGTTGCCGTAAAACAAGGCAATTTTCAGGTCTGCAAGTGATTGTATGGGCCATTCCGCAAACTTCTCAATGATGTCACCTTCCTGCAGCCCTGCTTTCTGTGCAGAACTATTTTTATAAACACTCATGATCACCAGATTCTGGTCTTTTTCTTCAACCGTTACACCCAGTTTCGGCGATTCTTTTCCGTCGAGTCTTGTGGTCAGGAGTACATAATCCGCAATACCGTCTTCAATCTCTTCATCCTGCACAATAACGGTGAACGGTTCATGGTTGCGCCGATACAATCGTTCCGGAATTCCATATTTATGCCTGACATGACCGTTTCCCGCCAGAATCACCATCTTAAATTCCGGATGGTTTGTTAAAAATCGATGGGCGGATTCTGCCATGCCTTCATCCCATACCATTTGAGCCTGCAAAAAATAGTTGAAGTCCTTAAGATCTTCCTGATTATTGTGCACAACAAAGACCTTGTTCAAATCCTTCCGGTATGTTTCATTTGAAAAATTCATGTCAGAAGGCAACTGTTTTTTTTGGGTGTCAGACAGATCGTACATTCCTTCCCGGGCAACTTTCCGGGTGAGTTCTCCTTCTATATTTAAGGCAACAAGGGGGATGCGCTGTTGCTTGAGATAGTCGATAATCGGTTTATACAAATTGTAATCGTATCTCCATCTGCTGAAGTATTCGGTTTTTTTTAAAAACGCATGCTCATCAATCCGTCCGGCCAGATAGTCATCAATCACCTGTTGATAAGGTTGTTGAAACATTTCCATTCCCACAGCCAGTTTATGTCCGGCTTCGTGGATTTTTTTAATCACTTTCAACTGGTTCATATGGTGAGCATATTGATCATGTGTTTCCCCAACGTAAATAATGCGTGAGGCCGCGAGTTGCGGATTAATTTCGTCAATGGTTGGAAGGGTGTCGGGTTTCAACGCCCGAACAGCCGGTCGGGATAATATCTGAATGCCGTTTTCCGTTTCGGCAATCTTTTTCGAGGTGTTTCGGCCGTTCGTAAACGCAAGTTCGGTATATTTCCCGTAGTGCGGTATTTTATGCTGAACCGCCTGTGCTTCCTGTTGGTCGGCGGCATGTACAAATACCACGCGTTCCGATTCATTATACGGATTTTTATATACTTTTAAATAAAGTCCATTTTCCGAAATCGTTTGTTTACCCAGCAGTATGTCCACAACAGGATTGTCATCGCCGGCAATGAGCAACGAATTTTTTTGAATCTGATCAAATGTTATTTTATCCGGCGCTACATAGGTCATCGTTTTAACCCCCAGAGTGTCAATCAGAGGCTGATAGGTTGAACGCCGAATGGATGGGATTACCACGATCAGCTTTTCCTTGCCCATGATGCCGGCTAAAACCGGAGGTATTTCTTCGGGGGCCAATTGTCGCATCAATGCGTAATCGTCGTCCATAACGACCCTGTTGGGCAGTTCGTTTATGACAAGGGCCAGCCGTTTTTTGGAATTTTTCAGCTCAACCCATTGCGTATCTTTGCGTTGGCCCATATGGGACGTAATGGGGATATGCAGGGGGTAAGGTTCCGCTTCCTGCAAAAGATCAAAACCGAGCTTCAGCTGTCCCTGCTCCACATACAATTGCGCATTTTCCACCTGAAGACGCGGGATACTTTTGCGGGTGAGCCAGTCTCCGAAATAGGTGTACAGTTTTTCTCCGGTTGCTCTTTCAAATGCATGCTGGATGTCGAGCCAGGACGCTTTCCGGAAACGATTCTGTCGGATAAAGTCTTTAATGGCCGCATAAAAGATATCATCGCCATGAAGTCTTCGCAGACCGTGAAAGAGCATGGCTCCCTTACCGTAGCCGACAACGCTTTGAGCCTTGTTGCTCCGGCTTTGAAAATCGCTCAACGGCATGGCATTGTCCGAGTGGACATACGCGTTGTAATCCACCAGGATCTGTTTTCGATAAGCGATGTCTTTTCCTTCAAGAGCGGCATAGTAGTGATCGGAAAGATATGTAGTAAGTCCTTCCGCCCAGTTGCCGGACACATAATCGATGTAGACGGAATTGCCGAACCATTGATGTAAAATTTCATGTCCCAAAGAAGTTTTGACGATAAACGGCAAACGCACCACCTGGTTTCCCAACAGGGTAAACGTGGGCATTGAACTTCCGGTGGGCAAAATATTTTCTACAATGGCGAAGCGCCGGTACGGATATGGGGTGAGCATGCTCTCGTACATGGCCAGGTATTTTTTGGTATAATCGATATAAGTATCTGAAAGATCAATATCTTCTTTAAAGAAATATGCTTCGATGTCGATGTGTTTATAACGATCTTTTTTCTGGACAAAGCGGTTTGAGGCTGCCAAATGCAAGCTATCCAGCGGGTGTTTGAACTCAAACACAAAGGTTTTTGTCCGGTCGTTTTTATGAATGGTTACGGATTCGGATTCCGATGTGGCGACAAAATCTTCCGGCAACGTCACGGAAAACGCATACTCAGCCAGTACATCAGGTTGAGGATACCACTGTTCGATCAAAAATACATGATTGTCATCGATGAAATTTATCCCTTGTTCGTCCATGCGGGCTTCGTAGGTGATTATGACGTCCTCGAGGCCTTGCAAAGGAAGAGAGAGGTTGTCATTGACGGCATGGCTGACTGGCCGGCCGTTCACTTTCAGTCCCTGCATATTTTTAATATACAAGCCGATAGTTGTATCGGCATCGGCTTTGAGTCTGGCAGTTCCCGCAATTTTCTTTTCAGCCGTATTTACCTGAACATCCAGCGCATAATGCATGTTTGCACTCCAGCTCGTCACAGGCAGAAAAAACATCAAAACAAAGAATAAATTTCTCATTTTTTACCCAATTTCCCATTGTTTCGTAATTCAGGCGGTCTTTTTCCATAGAACAGTATAACCGAAGGCAGCCAACGAGTTCTTAAATTGTTACGGATACTTCGAGATGTATAATCGCAGTAATATGAATTGGTTGAAAGAGGAAAGTATGTATTTTGAAGCAGAACATCTTTACCTCTGGTTCATCGTTTCTTTTAATTTTGAAACCAAATTATTGACAGGTTGTCCGGTTGGCGACATTGCGGCGGGATTCATTTTAACGAGTTCTTCCCATGTCCGGACGGCGCCTTCAAAGTCGTTCAGGTCGTGCATCAGAACGACCCCTTTATTATATCGAGCGGTTTCATGGTTTGGGTCGATCTTTATGGCCTTATCAAATGTTGCTACAGCAGTTTCCGGTTGGCCGTTTCGACGATACATGATACCGAGGTCGGTCATGACGTCGGCATTGTTCGGGTTCAGTTCCAGCGATTTGGTATATGCCAAAATAGCTTTTTCATGGTTGCCGGTATCAAAATATAGATTTCCCAAATTTGTCCACGCAGCAATATCATCGGGATTTTCTGACACCTTTTTTTCAAGTTCGGAAATTTTAGCAGCGATTTCTGCCGAAATACCCTGTTTTTTTTCGGCCTGCTGGGAGGGCATCGATTGCGGTATGGATTCACCTGGGCCGGATTTATAAACGCCGAAAACGACACCCAATAAAAAGCCTGTCACCAGGGCAATGGAGGCGATCATCCACATGGTCTCTTTTTTAACGGTTTTGTTACCGGTTGTTATGCTTTTATCCATAGAACCTTCCCTGAAAAGCCCTTGAGGTTTTTTCTAAACCTCCCAAAACAAATTAAGTTTTATTCGTATCATTGTCCAGTATCTTTTTCACACGTTGTGACATATCCGTCAATATTTATTAAGGGTGATGGACTTTAAACTTATTTAAAGCGCGGATGGGTACTGGCAAATGAAAAGGGGGCTCGAATCGATTGAGGGTGCTCTAACAGGTAAACTTTATGAGGTTAACGGACGGATACATCCGTGAAATATTGCCATCCCCGTTTTTAATTATCCGTTATTCACTCCGCCAATTATTCGGATGAGAAGATAAATCTGGAATGGTAATATTTCCGGATGTTTTCTAAGGCTTTATTGTATGGCATCCTTTAAATGTTTCCCCGGTATGAACCGGGCGACATTTTTTGATTTTATTTTTATTTCCTCACCAGTTTTCGGATTTCTCCCCTTTCTTGCTTTACGTTTGGTTACTTTAAATGTTCCAAAACCGGTTAGCGTAATCGGATCACCTTTTTTTAATACACCGCTGATTGTTGAGAGTAGACTTTCTAAAGCTCTCTGGGCTTCTTTAGTGGAATTAAGCACTTTTGCCATCTCATTAATCAGTTCTGTTTTTGTCATCGTATTTTTCCTTTCTTTTAATAAGTCGTTAAACAGCATTTAATCATAATATTCATCGAATTTCTGCCGATGATGCTTTTTTTTATCCTTAAACTTTCGAGGTTCTTGATTTTGGAGGTTTCGGGATTTATGCTTACGGCACTGAGGGCAGCGCAGGGGTGCATCAAACCCTCTCTTTTTTAATTTTTCCTGTTCCTCAACCGAAAGTTCAAAATCTTCCTCACATTGAATACAGGTAATGACCATATTTTCCATAATCCAATCTTTTTGAATTTTCTATCCTTTAAAACCGAACACGAAATTTTTTTTAATTGTCTTCTACTTCAAAACGATTTACTTCGATATTGAACTTCCCATCCGATCGTTCAAAAACCTTGCCGGCAACTTTTATTTTTTTATTGATGAAATTGAACAAATTTTTATCGTCCCGGCAACTTTTAACGATATATTCATTTTCATCAATGGCCTGTATTGAAACACCGATGACATCATTTTTATCATCCCACTTTTCAGGGATAAGAATGCCCGTAACCGTTTGTTGAAGCATGCCTTTCGATTTCACCATATTATCCTCACGTAAAGGATGTTATCTATCCCATTTGCCTATTTTAACTGTGATAGGAAAAGCAACGAGCATGCCAAAATTGAATTTCACCAGGTTTAAATCGATTTTTAGAAAAAACGAATTATTATCCATTTCAATAAGTTGGATCTTTTTTACAGGAAAACAGGATAAACATTTATCTATTGAAGTTTAGAAGTATTTCAAGTTTTTGTAGCGCGCCAGATTGTTGGGCAAGCATTGAATAGGAACACATGGTTCTGGTTTCACGTCAACTCGGAACTTCATATTCCGAATTCATAACAGGGAAAAAAATGATGAAGACGTTTTGTCTTAAAATAATCATAGAAAAAACAGACCCTGCTCAATTCTTTTGGACTCCGACGATAATGTTTAACCTGACAGATTACTTTAGATCAGCAGGGCGAAATTAAGTTTTTTTTGAAAGAGTTACTGTAAATACTTTTTGGAGATTGACAAAAAAACTCTTTGTGAACGCCTTTTCGCCCAACCGGGAATCAAGAGAATCCAAAACCGGAGATCGAGAATTGGCAGCATAATTGCATTGCTAGTTGTGTTTTTTACTTGTGAAGGCGTATAACCCGTAAATTGTATCGCAAGTTTTGCACCCTTTATCTCAGATGCAGCCTTATCTATTAACCATATGGTATTTAAAAATAATTTCAAGCTGATTACAATGAAATAGAGATTAGAAAAGAGTTTTATGAAAGATGAGGATCTCAATTTTTTTAAGCAATTGTTGACCGAACAGTTAGAGGAACTTTTGGGACAGGCGAATATCGTGGTAAGAAGTTTAATACAGGACGTTAATGGATCGCCAGACCCCATGGACCAGGCATCTTTTGAATCTGATCGTGGCACCATGCTTCGAATCAAGGACAGAGAAAGTAAACTTATCCGGAAGATTCAAAGATCACTGGAAAATTTGGAAAACGGTCGTTTCGGAATCTGTGAGATGTGCGAGCAAGAGATCGCCATTGAACGTCTAAAAGCGAGACCGGTGGCGACCCATTGCATAAAATGCAAAACGAAAATGGAGGCGATGGGAAGATGAAATTATCACTCTCAAGGGAAAATAAAACATCAGAATTGTCGACATCCATAAATCCAAAAAGAAAAAGGAACGCTAAAGATCAAGAACAGTATAAAAGCTCTAAAAAAAAGAAAATAAAATCAGGAAGAAAATGTAAAATTTGCGGTAACGATCCCTATCCGAATTATTTCTTCTGTCCAGCCTGCCATCATAGAATCGGAGCGTACGAAGAAGATGATTGATAATTCTGGAATTATTGTATTTTTATCTATTACGAAAATACGTTAATAACCAGCCTTTCAAATTGCAATACGATAACTTTCTTGGTTTCTTGACCGGAAAGATTCTCACAATTTCCGTCCTTAAAAACAGCGTGCTTTGTATCGCTTTTCGAGTCGTTTCCGTTACATGCTCAACACCTCAAAACAATGCCATTCTCGGCCCAATTTGCCAACAGTAATTTTAATTGCAAGATGACCGTTTTTTTTGGTGAATGGGATCTTTTATGTTTGATTTAAATGTTGTTCTCGTATAAAAATTTTTTTTGATGATATAGAATTGGGGTTTAAAGTCATTTCAGCTGAAATCTGAATATGTTGGAGGAACAGATGCGGTCTGTCCTGGTTGCCTCGGAAAAACCGGAAGTTTATAGAAAAATTCAGGCCACCTTTAACTCGGGGTGTCATATCGACAAAACCACCGGGGTAACCGGGGTGATGAAAGCTCTTGGAGAGAAGCGTTATGATCTTATGTTTATTGATCTTGATATTCTCTTTCATTCGACCCAAAGTGGCGATTACTCCGATGTGTTACAACGGTTTAAACAATTATGTCCTTCCATTGAAATCATCGTCATGTCCAGTCCGGGCTTGATCCGGGAGATGGTAAAAGCCGTAAAAACAGGTGCCAGTGACTACCTTACCCATCCACTTGATCCGGATGAGATTCAACTGGTAGCTGAAGCCATCAGCGAATCAATTATTAAAGAATCCGAACTTGATTATTTGAGAGAACAGCTTTGGAGATCGGATTTGCTGGGAATGGTTCATACCAATAATGCTACCGTAAAAGAAGTTTTTAAAAAAGTTCGTTCCGTCGCCCCGACCAAAACGATTGTATTACTGAGTGGTGAAACAGGAACGGGAAAAGGTGTTTTGGCCAAATTAATTCATCGCTATAGTAACAGGGAACATGCTCAGTTCATTAGCGTTCACTGCGGAGCCGTTCCGGATACCCTGTTAGAGAGCGAATTGTTCGGTCATGAAAAAGGCGCTTTTACAGGAGCCTTCAAAAAAAAGCTGGGCAAATTTGAAATTGCCAGAAATGGAACCCTTTTTCTGGATGAGATCGACACCATAACACATTCGGCGCAGGTTAAACTTTTGCAGGTTTTACAGGACGGCACTTTTAGTCGCGTGGGCGCTGAAAAAACCATCGCAACCAACGCAAGAATTATTGCAGCAACGAATTCCGATCTAAAACAAATGACCGAAGATGGTGTTTTTAGAAAAGATTTATATTATCGTCTTAATGTTTTCCCCATCGAAATTCCTCCTTTAAGAAAAAGAAAAGAGGATATTCCTTTGCTGATCCAGTTTTTTCTAAAAAAGCTTAGCAAGGATTTCCAGAAGGATATCAATGATATTCACCCTCAGGCCAAAGAAGCCTTGGAAAAATATTTATGGCCGGGAAATATTAGAGAGTTAGAAAATCTTTTAGAGAGAGCATATATATTGGAGACATCCAATTTGCTGACTCCTGAAAGTTTCCCTGCCGAATTGTTTGAAAAAGAAGTTTCTTCAACTGTTTTGTCGATGGATACGGATGTTTCCCTTTCGGAAGCGCGCAGAATGGCTGTACAAGGTTTCGAAAAACAATATCTCAAAGGACTCATTTTAAAAAATAAAGGAAAGATAAATCAATCTGCCCAAGAAGCCGGCATTAGCACCCGTCAACTCCATAAACTAATGCTTAAATACGGCATTCGGAAAGAAGACTTCAAAAATAGAGCCTAAGTCTTTTTCTAAATTGCAAACGCGAGCGTACGATCTGGATCGAAATATGAGGTCGACACTCGCTTTTAAATATTATGATTCTGTTTTTTCCAATATATTATAAGATTTTACATCAATGATCTTAACTTCATCCTCTTCAATGACCTCACCGATGACCTCTACGGTCTTACCGACATGGTTCAACAAATCGTTGCCCATATCCGTATCTGCAACCTCATACACCGTACCGTTTGCTGTAACAATTTGATATGAGTCGTTGATTGTCCCGGTTATGGTGATATTCTCGGCGAATACCGGATTTGAACAAATCAACAAAAACGAAAAAACGCATATAATTCCTGCTGTAATCCATTTGCACTTTTTATCCATTTTAAGCCTCCTCTCTTTTTTGTGTTAAGTATAAAAGGCGATCGGGATGACTTTTAACGAGTTTATCAAGGATTCTATGAGAAAACAAATTAGCAATATGTATGCCAGCACAAATTCAGGCTGAAAATAGCCGATTCTGAAATCAAGATTCCGCTTGCTTAAAAGAAATTCCTGTGCCGCAGTTGGTTTGGAAGTGATTTCAAAACGTGTTGTTCACATTAAACAGCAACAGCTTTTTTTAGAAATAGGTGAATTATATGAAGCAGTAGTTCCGATTTTCTTTAAAGGGAACTGATCGCGTTCGGTTTTTGCGATGTAAAAACGTAACACGGACTAATTTAAACGGATGATTGGTCGTTCTTTGAAAAATCCGAGCCACAGAGTGCGAAAAAAGAAGTTCCTGCGACACCAAACAGAAATGCAACGATAAAGTTCGTGGACGGGCCGATTTCCCAGAGAAAAGCACCGCCAAAAGCCGCAACGGAGACAACGATATCCCGAAGAAGATAATACAGGCCGAACATGGCGGCCTTTCGGTCTTCAGGTGCAAGATCCATGATCAGTGCTTTCCGGGTCGGCTCACCAAACTCCTTGAGGCCGCGCAGGATAAAAGCGAAAACCAGCCACTTAAAGGATCGGCAAAAAAGAAGCACCAAGGGAAAGAATGTAAAAAAGATAAACGTTATAACCACGAAGGGTTTTTTGGTGCTTTTATCCGCCAAATAAGCCACCGGAATATACACCAGCATTGCTGTTGTCATTTCAATGGCGGTTAGGATTCCGAATGACAATGCCGTTACCGGTTCGGCGATGGTTTTCATGGTCCATACCACGACAAAGGCATAAGGAATCTGTTCGCAGAATCGAACCAAGATGTCGGAAACAAGCAATCGTTTCAGAGACGGACTCATGAAGCGTACAAGCTTCAACGGATTTTTTTCAACCGTCGAAGAATGATTGTTTGGCAAGGATTCTGGCGAATCATCTTCAATGAGGATTTGTTGGAGAATTGTTGCAACCATTGATAACAAGAAGGCGCAACCAAAGGCAATCCGAACACCGTTACGATCACCCCACAAACCGATGCAGAGGCCGCCCAGAATCGGTCCAAGCGCCATCGGTACTCTTCTGACCAATGAATGCATAGAAATACCCATGGTTCTCTTGTTCATCGGCAAAACCCGTGCAATAAGGCTCATGGTCGCAGGTAAAGAAATGGCCGACCATGAAAGGAAAAATATGGCCCCCAGCAATACCGCCTGCCAAAGCGGAATTAGGATGACGATGAGAAATCCGAACATGGCGATGATATTAAAGACAAGCAGGGCCTTTTTCGTACCAATGCGGTCAGAGAGATAGCCGCCGGGGAAAGAATAGAGTGCAGACAAAAGGTTATCGAGGCCGTTAAGGAGGCCGATGGATAAAGCACCACCCCCCAGTGCGATAAGGTATATCGGTAAAAATCTCTCGGCCATCCGTTCCCCGATACCCACAAGTATGACCATGCACAGCAGACCCACAGTACTTTTTCGAAGGCCGAGAAATTCAGAAATTTGCGTCCGTATTGACATCATGATTCTACCTTAATATGTGTCCGGCTCTTTGTGGTGTCATTAATTATTATATTATGTGAATTCAAGCCATCAGTGAAATACTCTATGTGTTAGTTTAATCTATGTTTAACACACTCAATTAACAGTTGAAATATCTTTTTGTTGACAAAATGCTACAATGTAACATATATGGTCACAGGTTATTTTTCACCCCAACATATAATATTTGTTTTTTATAAAGCACAACATGTGCTGTGATAATTTGAAAGTCTGAAGTTGACTTCT
>Ga0210134_1000010_pt1 | contig 28750 bp, 29 predicted proteins | sample RushSE_CattailNL_3_FD_185565 | JGI IMG/M metagenome (GOLD analysis project Ga0210134, IMG submission 185565) | Wetland microbial communities from San Francisco Bay, California, USA, that impact long-term carbon sequestration - RushSE_CattailNLB_D2... | ecosystem: Environmental > Aquatic > Marine... | reverse complement strand
GGGGTACCCTGCGTATTGCGCCCAATCGCCTGGCCTATCAGAGCCCCCATACCGGCACCTGTAACGGCCCCTGCCTGGGTGTTGTAACGGTCAGGAGGATAGTGGGCGCATGAGACAAACGAAAAAGATAAAATAAGGGTTAATATGACGATATGATTTTTCATCAGCAAGTCCTTGTTTTGTATTATAATGGTCATCACTCCCCGGTACAAAATCATTTTTATCCCGTTTCTTTGTTTCGCACGCTTTCGCTAAGTTAGACGGTTAAAGACCGAAATGGTTTACCGCATTTCTTTTTTTGCGTGAATGTTGCAAAAGCATATTTCATGGTAATATTAAAGCCATTAAAGACCTGAAGCCGAAAAATGTCTTCGGTTTCGCAAGATTGACGTTTAGATTCAATAAATATTGGAGGATAATCAATGGCTTTTGAAACCAAAGAACAAGTTTTAGAAAAATTACTTGACCAGGAGAAACCCGCGTGTCCCCACTGCGGAAGAACAATGATGATATGGGAGGTCCCTCCATTTAACTTTTCAGACGGGCTCGGATGGGGAACCCCTTACCTGTTTATTTGTTTCAACGATGAATGTTCCCTTTATACCCAGGGATGGGAGAATATGCAGGAAAATTATGCCCAAAATGCATCTTACCGGTGCATGAATTATCCGGGCACAGACCAGTTTGAATGCATACCCGTGTTTAGCCCGATGGGAGGCACTGGACAGATCGTTGATGAACAGGTGCTGGCCGAACAGGAAATACTAAAACAAAAAACCAAGCTGGGATTTTCAGTTCTTGCAGATGCTTACGTAACCAAAGACTCTGTTACGGTGGTCAGAATACTTCTCGATCCAAGCGAGCCGCAACGGGTTCGGTTAAAGGCAGCGGAAATGATCGGCGACATTGGGGAGCTTGAAGCCATAGAACCGATTAAGAGTACCAGATTCGGCAATGAGATTATCCAGAAAAAAGTCGACGAATCCGTGAGCAAGATACATGAACGGTATTTTACCCGGGAATGCCCTTTTTGTGCGGAAATCATAAAGAAGAGAGCAAAAATTTGTAAACACTGCGGCCAGGATGTTGCAGGGAAATGACCTGGCCGGTATCAAAATACCGGGCCCCGGAACACAATGATGGTTTAAATTTTATTACAGCGGTGTAGATAGAGATATCGTAAAAACGTGGGAAAATGTTTGAGCCGGAATTTGGTATATGATCGTTCGAAAAATCATAGATGTTTAACCATAAACGAACGGCTCAACCATTTCACTGTTTGGCACGGTCTGATGTAAGGTTTTCGGTTTTTATCCGTTTTGCATCGATCCAGAGACCTTCCACATCATAGAAGGCGCGAACCGGTTCATAAAAAACGTGAATAATCACATGACCGTAATCAAGCAAAACCCAGTGCCCTTCTTTTTTACCCTCAACACTCAGCGGTTTTATATTGTGTTCCTTTAGACTCACCTGAATATGCTCTGCGATGGCCGAAACCTGACGGTGGGAACGGCCGCTGCAAATGATAAAAACATCAGAAAAAGAGGTTAATTCCCGAACGTCAATAACCACCAGGTTCATGGCTTTTTTACCCAAAGCGGCTTTGATATAGAGATCAAGGGTTGGATCCGGGTATATGACGGGTGCATTTGTCATAAATAAAGTCCTTTGGCTGTTATATAGTCTTGGATGGTTTTCGGTACCAGGTGTTTAACCGGACTTCCGTTTTTGATATGGTTGCGAATCATTGTTGATGAAATATCCACAGGGGTGACATTGAAAATGAAGATCGGCTGCTTTTTTTCGTGAATATAAGATGATTGCGCAGGGGAAAATGTATATCCTTTTGAAATCATGGATTTAACATAATTTTCAAGTGATTTTAAGCCTAGCTTCGTGCTTTTTTCCCCTTTAATGGTTCTTGACATGACGATAAAGGAAATTAAATGAAAAAGATCCTCATAGGATTTCCAGGTATGGACCTCTAAAAAGGCATCCAGCCCGACGATGAGATAAAATTTCTCATTTCCCGGTGAATTGAAAGTAAAATGACGAACCGTATCAATGGTATAGGAAGGACCTGAACGCTTAAGCTCCACATCGGAGACCACGTAATTCGGATCGTTTGAAAACGCGAGTCGAATCATCTCAAGACGGTCTTCGGCGTCCACCACGCCACCCGGTTTCTTATGGGGGGGGAGCGCCGAAGGAATGATAAATATTTTATCCAGGCCGAACCCTGTTTTGACTTCTCGAATGACCTGGACATGTCCTAAGTGGATCGGATTGAACGTACCCCCAAAAAGACCTATACGCTTCAAAAATTCCCCGCATTTATATTTTTTACATTGAAAAATCTGTTCCTCCGGATTAAGTCAGAGATAGATAGCTATGCCGTAAAGTTTTCTGGGTAAAAATACAAATCCCAGGCACCAAATTACTAATAACTCCCAAATTCTAATATCCAATGACCAAAACTTTTAAGGACGAGCCATTGTTTGGATTTTCGAATTTTGGTCATTGAGATTTGTTTGGTATTTGGGATTTGATATTTAAAATTTCAATCCGTCGATAAACTTTCAAAAAAGCAAATCCCCTCCGGAGATAATCAAATCCGGGTTCTCTCGGCTCTGATGGTTTACCTGACCGGGCTAAGATCTTACCTGGCCATCACCGAACACGGCAAACTTGGTGGTGGTCAGTTCCTCCACCCCCATGGGTCCGAAAGCATGCAGCTTTGAAGTACTGATGCCGATTTCGGCACCGAGCCCAAGCTCACCGCCGTCGTTGAACCGGGTGGAAGCATTGATCAGAACCACTGAAGCGTCGACTTCACGGACAAAGCGTTTGGCCCTTTTGTAATCCCGTGTCACAATGGCTTCCGTATGTTTTGAGCCGTATGTTGCAATGTGAGAGATGGCCTGGTCCATATCCCCGACCACCCTGACGGCAAGGATTAGATCGAGATATTCCGCCGGCCAGTCCGCTTCCTGGGCATTTTTTGCCTCCGGTACGATTTGACATGTTTCGGGGCAACCCCTGATTTCGACTCCTGCGTCGATGAGACGCTTTGCCATTTTCGGCAAAAATTCCCGAGCAATGGATCGGTGCAACAGCATTGTTTCCATGGCATTGCAAACACCCGGGCGCTGCACCTTGGCATTGAAACAGATTTCTTCGGCCATGTTAAGGTCCGCGCTTTCGTCCACATACACATGGCATACACCTTTGTAGTGTTTCAATACCGGAATTTTTGAATGCGCAACGACAAAACGGATCAACCCCTCTCCTCCGCGGGGGATTATTAAATCGATAAATTCTTCCTGACTTAAAAGAATGTTGACGGCTTTCCGATCTCTGACAGGAACGATCTGGACGGCTTTTTCAGGAAGGCCGTACTCACCGAGAACCCGGCCGATGATGCCGGCCAGGGCCTGGTTCGAATGAAGGGCTTCGGATCCGCCTCGAAGTATGACGGCATTACCGGCCTTCAGGCAAAGTCCCGCGGCATCGATGGTCACGTTGGGGCGGGATTCGTAAATAATACCGATGACACCCAGCGGTATTCGCATTCGCGTTACTTCCAAACCATTGGGCCTCAGCCAGGCCTTGCTGGTGGCGCCCACCGGGTCATTGAGCCCGGCAACCTCCCGTAAACCTTTGGCCATGGAATTAATGGTTCCGTCCGACACGGTGAGACGATCGATCATGGCATCGGAAAGCCCCGCCTTCCTCGCACGGGCAAGATCCTTTTGGTTGGCTTTTTTAATGGATGATGCCTCTTCTTCAATTTTATCCGCCATGCCGAGTAGAACGGCATTTTTTCGATTTGAAGCGCATCTGGCCATCTCCATGGCGGCAGACCGCGCTGCTTTGGCCATTTCTACAATAGTTGTTTCGATGGACATTACATTACCCCTTTGGAAATACAATGAGAGACCTATTAAAAAAGCCCCTTTTTGCCCGACTTCTGCTTTCAAAGGTCTCGATGAATCAACTTTGACTCAATGGAAACATTCAATAGAGAGACGGCCAGTGCCGGATGTTACACGTTACATTCCGCAGTGACGACCAGGTTATCCCGATGAATCACATGGTCATAGGGTTTGTGTCCCAGGCATTTTTTAATCTGGCCTGATTTAAGCCCCATAATTTTTCGGATATCATCAGCGCTGTAATTAACGAGGCCGGTTCCCAGAGTTTCATTGTCGTCGACTTTTCTGAATTCCACTGGAGCACCGACACCGAATTCGCCTTCGACGCCGACGATACCACTCGGTAAAAGACTTTTCCCCTTGTTAACGATTGCGGCGGCGGCGCCGTCATCAATTCTGATAACACCTTTGGGTTTTAAGGTAAACGCGATCCAACATTTACGGCTTTTAAGTTTTTTTGTTTTTGGCGTAAAAAACGTTCCAATGTCTTTACCGGAAAAAAGCTTTGTCAAGGTGCCCGATTTGCCTCCGTTGGCTATAATCATGGGGATCCCCGCGGCAGTGACCTTTTTTGCCGCATTTATTTTACTGAGCATGCCGCCGGTACCAAGGGCACCCGGGATATCACTGGCAGCCTGTTTTATATCTTCTCTTATGGTTGATACCAAAGGAATAAATTCAGCGTCAGGGTTTGTGCGGGGGTCCTTGTTGTAAAGGCCGTCTATATCTGTCAGATTAACCAGAATATCCGCATCCATCAAAAGCGTAATCATGGCTGCCAGGTTATCATTATCTCCAAACTGAATCTCTTCTACCATCATCGTGTCGTTTTCATTGATGATGGGAACAACCTCCCAAGACAAAAGCATGCGAAGCGTGTTTCGAGCATTTAAGTATCTTATGCGGTTGTTGAGATCGTCACCGGTGAGTAGAATCTGAGCGACTTTTTTGTGATATCTGCCAAAAGCCCTTTCATACTCCATGATAAGTCCGGCTTGTCCAACAGCAGCAACGGCCTGACGTTTTGGAATTTCATCGGGCCTTTTATCAAGACCGACCTTTCCGATTCCGGAAGCCATGGCTCCGGAAGAGACCAGAATAATCTCAAGTCCGCCGTCAATTAAGCGGCAGATTTGTCGACTGATGGATCGAATGGTCTTTAAATTCAGACCGTGATCCTCTGTTAATACATTGCTGCCAACTTTTACAACCACTCGTTTTGCGCTATTTAAAACGGTTGTTCTGTTTGTATTCATCATCGCTATCCAACAGCTGAACAATTCGGGATGTTAATTCCTCAATGCCTTGGCCGGTTAACGCGGAAATGAGTATTATTTTCTGGTCCGTTAGTACAGATTGAAAAATCTCAGCCGTATTATGAACTCCAGGCAGGTCTATTTTGTTGAGTACAACAAGTTGAGGCTTTTTTGCCAGCTTTTGATCATATATGGCAAGCTCTTCGTTGATGGTATGATATTCGTTAAGCGGATCATCAGGATTAATGGACGAAACGTCAATAAGGTGAACCAGGATTCGGGTGCGCTCAATATGCCGGAGAAATTTGGTACCAAGTCCGGTTCCTTGATGGGCTCCCTTGATCAATCCAGGAATATCGGCGACAACAAATGGCTCCGACCAATCGGTTTGAACCACACCCAGGTTGGGGGTCAGTGTGGTAAAGGGATAATCACCGATTTTGGGACGCGCTGAGGAGATAGCGCTAATGAGCGTGGATTTCCCGGCATTGGGAAGACCGATAATACCGACATCTGCCAGAAGTTTAAGCTCGAGTCTTAGGGTTCTGGTTTCACCGGGTTCACCGGGTTGAGCAAAGCGGGGTGTTCGGTGGGTGGACGTTTTGAATTTCGTGTTACCCTGACCGCCCCTGCCGCCTTTTAAAATTACCAATGTTTCGCCGGTTTTGACAAGGTCTTTGATAAGATCCCCGGTAGATCCGTCGATTACCAGCGTTCCTGGAGGAAGTTCTATGATGAGGTCACGACCGTTTCTACCGGCCTTTTGTTTCCCCTGGCCGTGTTCACCGTTTTCGGCCTTGAAATGCTTTTTATATCTGAATTGATAAAGGGTGCGCTTGCTTGAAGTCGTCTTTAAAATAATGTCGCCGCCCTTGCCACCGTCGCCGCCGTCCGGCCCTCCGCGTGGAACATACTTTTCACGCCTGAAGCTTACACAACCTCCGCCGCCGTTACCGGACTGCACGGTAATCATCGCTTCATCAATGAATTTCACTCTGCATAAACACTTGCTTTTTTGCGGGACCGCCCCAGTCTTTCGTACGCAACGACACCGTCAATTTTAGCAAACAGCGTATAATCTTTGCCCATGCCCACATTGGTACCGGGATGTATTCTTGTTCCCAATTGGCGAACAAGTATATTGCCGGCTTTTACGGTTTGACCGCTATATCGTTTTACACCGCGACGTTGCCCATGGCTGTCGCGCCCATTTCTGGAACTGCCGGCTGCTTTTTTATGTGCCATTACCTTAACTCCTTAACAAAAGAAGCGATTTTTTTTTACGCTTCGATTTGATCAATTTTGATTGCCGTATACTCTTGTCGATGCCCTTGTTTTCTGCGATATCTTTTACGACGCTTATATTTGAAAACGATGATTTTTTTATTTTTACCCTGTTCTACGATATGTCCTTTTATCGTCACATTATCGAGCGCGGGTTGACCGATGCTGACATTCTCGCCATCTGAAAACATCAGTACCTTGTCAAAAGAAACCGGATTGCCGACACTTCCAGGAATTTTTTCGACCCGAATGATATCGCCCTCATGAATTTTGTATTGTTTTCCACCGGTTTTAACGATAGCGTACATCTTTTTAATTCCTCCTGGACCGCTTGGGTTTGGCTATGATTTAAGAAATTTACTATATTAGATAAACTGTGGAATTTGTCAAGATAATTTTTATTATTCATCCGTGATCATGATAATAGGACGAAAGATAATTTTCACTGGAAAAGACAACAAATATTTTGTTGACAATCCGGAGAATTTGACATATGAACAACTGATCATATGTTTAGAGGTGTAAAGTGGATCTGTGTCAGGAAAAAGTATTGCATAAAAAACAAGTGGAACGCGCTCTAGATAATATTCCCGACTCGGACACATTAGAGAGTATGACCGATATTTTTAAGGCGCTGAGCGATCCGTGCCGGCTTAAAATCGTTACCGCATTGGCAACCTGCGAGCTGTGTGTTTGTGACCTGGCTGTTGTTTCCGGATCTTCTGAATCTGCGGTTTCGCATCAGTTGCGGGTACTCAGAAACTTGAAAATCGTACGCTATCGAAGAGCAGGCAAAATCGTGTTTTATCGCCTTGACGATGACCATGTAAAATTGCTCATCAGCCAGAGCCTGCAGCATGTTAAAGAATAAAAGTGCGCTTCTGGCCGTCAAAATTTCGGACTCATCAACGTGTTAAGCCAAAAAGGTTTTATTAAATGATAGATATAATTTTTTCAATTTTAAATGCTTCATGGCATTTTTTTTATGAATCTGCCGTTTACATGCTGTTTGGTTTTTTCATGGCCGGTATTCTTTATGTTTTTATCAAACCTGAAACCATCGGTCGCTACCTTGGGAAAGGAAGGGTACGCCCGGTGTTGCTGGCTGCGCTTGCGGGAATTCCGATTCCACTGTGTTCATGCGGTGTGTTGCCGGCTGCTGTGGGTCTGAAGCGGCAGGGTGCCAACAATGGCGCAACCATGTCATTTCTGATTTCAACACCTGAATCGGGTGTTGATTCCATACCGTTGACGTTTGTGCTGATGGACCCGATTATTGCGGTGATTCGACCCGTGGCGGCATTGATTACCGCCATTGTCACCGGATTATCCGAAAACGCATTCTCGGCGTCAGACAGTTCCTCAAAGGATATGCCCCAGACGTTTTGTTCAGGTTCTGATCCTTGTGGCTGCAACACCACGCCGGAAACCCAGGCGGATCCAAACGGAAAACCATTTAAGGAAAAAATCCTTTTCGGTTTGAAATATGCTTTCGTTGATCTTCTCGGCGATATCGGCAAATGGTTTCTCCTGGGTATAGTGCTTGCCGGAATCATAACCTACTTGATTCCGGATTCGCTCTTTGAATCTTATATGACCAACAACTTTCTGGCCATGCTCGTCATGCTAATGGCGGGTATTCCCATGTATGTCTGTGCCACCGCTTCCACACCCATTGCTGCAGCACTGGTATTGAAAGGTTTAAATCCCGGCGCAGCACTGGTCTTTTTATTGGCCGGTCCGGCCACCAACATCGCTACGATCAGCATGGTTTCCGGCCTTTTTGGGAAAAAGTCCCTCTTGATATATTTGGGTTCAATCGCTATATGTTCCATTGTCTTGGGGCTTTTTACGGATCTGATTTACTACGGTATGGGTATTTCGGCGACAGCAACGGTCGGACAGGCTACGGATATCATTCCATATTTTATTCAGATCAGTGGCGCTGTGGTACTGGCTGCTCTGATGATTTTCGCCCTCTTTAGGGGTATGACCGCAACCGTCGGTTCTTCCTCCTCATTTGGCACGGCTTGCAGATAGATGGCTGAAGTACTATAATTCGCCTGAAGTTCATAAAGGAAATCCGCTTTGGAAAAATTTATTGAGCATATGGTTTTGCAATGGACCCGGAAGGCCGGTTCACATTCCCGGCACAGGCTGATCGGAGAAGAGCCCTTATCGATTCGAATTGAAGGAAAACCGTATTCGGTAGTCATGCGGACGCCGGGCGAGGAATTGGCACATGCTGCAGGTTTTTGTCTGGCGGAAGGCATTGTGGATATACCGGACGATATCAACACGATATCCTGCTGTGACAATGGTGATTTTAATGTGGTCACCGTCACCTTGAACAAACCCAGACGTGATGAGATCGTCAATATTCTGGAAAGACGCGGATTTATCAGCCAGACCAGTTGCGGTATTTGCGGAAAAGAGATCGTCGATGATCTGTATCAGATGATCAGGCCTGTAAGAGACAAAACCCGGATGGATGCCGGTTTGGCTCTTGAATGCCTTGAAAATCTTTCTCAACACCAGCCCTTGCGGGACAAAACCCGCGCATCTCATGCCGCTGCATTGTATTCTTCCGAACTTAAACTGTTATCCGTGGCTGAAGATGTGGGCCGACACAATGCCCTAGATAAAGCCGTTGGAAAACTTTTTCTGGATCGAAAATTGGAAGAGGCATTTTTATTGACGCTTTCTTCACGTATCAGTTACGAACTGGTACAGAAAGCCGCACGGGCACGGGTGCCTGTGATCCTGGCTTTTTCGCGTCCGACGTCACTGGCCGTGGAACTGGCGTCAAAACTAAACATGACTCTGGCATGTCTGGCCGAGCATTCGGGGTTATATATTTTCTGCGGGGAACACCGGTTGACCTGATGAAGATTCCTCCTGAAGCAAATACAATACGGCAAAAGCAGGATTGCTGAAAATGATATGCGTTCATTATGAAAAGGAATGGCGTGACATGGATATGAAACGGGAGCTTATCGAAATCATCTGTAAAAAATCCTTCAAATACACCCGAGAGCCGAGCTTTAAGCTGGTTTCAGGCAAAATGAGCCGTTTTTATGTGAATTGCAAACCGACCACAATGAGCCCGAGAGGCATGTTTCTGGTGGGCCATCTGGTATTCGACGTTATAAAGGATTTGAAGGCGGACGGAATCGGCGGGCTTACCTTCGGTGCCGATCCAATGGCCATGGCCACGGCATTTGTTTCGGAATTAAAGGGGAGTCCCGTCAACGCGTTTTCAATCCGCAAAACCCAGAAAGATCATGGCATTATTCGATGGATCGAAGGGGATATGAAACCGGGACAGCGCGTGGTCATCATCGATGATGTTGCCACCACCGGCGGGTCCACCATCAAGGCCATCGAACGGGCCGGTTCGGAGGGACTGAACGTGGTTAAAGCCGTGATCCTGGTTGACCGCCAGGAGGGAGGTTTGGAGAATATCCGCCGTCATGTAAAAGATGTTTCAGCCATTATTACCAGAGATGAGCTGATGGCGCAGTATCAAAAAACGGCTACATAAAACCACCTTCCATTCTATTAATTAATCCATTAAATTTTCAGCTATGCTGAAGGTGCCAGCCTTGTTATGCAGATATGTGAGTTTTTATTTACCGCCCATTCGCTTCCCTCATTCGAGGCGCAAAGAACACAGAGAATAATAATTTTTCCATTACCGTTGACCCCGCTTGATGCGGGACAGGGACGCCGGTAATGGAAAAGCACTCAGCAGCTTACGCTGCGAAAACGACAAGATTCGTTTATTCTTTGGTTACAAGGAATCAATACGAGCATTTCTTTACCCGAAGGGTTGAGTCGTTTTGCTTTTCGGCGTCTCAGCGAAAAGCAAAATAAAGCCAAAAACTCTGCGTTCTTTGCGGCTCTGCGGTGAATAATTTTTTATAAAGACCCTTTCAGGATCATCATCAAGCCATCCCTTTTAGGGGTGGTTATTGACTCCATCGTTGGATTTAAAAAGCCGGCGGCCGACGCCTAAAAATGATACACCATCCGGACATTGAAACGTTCTCCTTCCGGGCGGTTCTCGACGCTTGATTCAAAATAAACATTAAAGAAAAAGTGAAGGTCCTTGGAGTAATGAAACACTGCTCCCGGACCGATGCCCAGTACTTTTTCCTGGCTGTTGGAAACGTCATTCCCGTTCATCTGTGTATCCGTGATTTGGTCGAGGTAATACCCGTTTATTCCCAGACGCAGACGCTGGGGCAGAATTTCATAAGCCGTGGCAAAATTCAGGTGAATCGCCTGTCCGGCCTGGGTATCTTGGGCATCGGGGCCATACAGCCGGTTCGGATCGTTGTTTTCAGCGTTCCAGAGATAGTGAATCCGTGTGGTGACCGTCCATTTGGGCGTAATAAACAGAGTGGCCGCCCAATACGGGTTGAAGGAAAAGAAATTGCTTCCGGGATTCAATTCTTTATTCTCATCGTATTCCCCGGTGGGGAAAATCATCTGAAACTCAATCCGGTGCATGAATCGAGGGCCGTTGGGGCCCATGATCGGATCCCATTGCAAAAAGGGTCCCACCAGAATGTCTCCCAGACCGGATCCGTTATCGAGAAGTCCTGATTCGCCCTGCGCGGAATTAAAATCAAGACTGACAACGGGTATGATCACATCCAGCCCCCATTTTCCGCCAAAGAGAATCGCCTGATCGGACTGATAAATGAACTGGGACAAGCTGATCCAGGCGTCAAGATCTTCATCAGCAACTGCGGCCTCAGGTAAATCCTTGAATTCATCAGACGTATAGTATTGAACGTATTCGGTGAAGTAAAAGCCCGGTCCGGACGGCGGCCCGCCATCCAGAAAACTGGTAAACCCAAGATTCACGGCCGGCAAATCGTAGGCCTGGACCGGCAACCCTATCGCCAGGATCAGCATCAATGCACATGCAACCACCAATGTTTTTGCGAATTTCATCTGTCCTTCCTCCTTTTTTTTCGTCAGTTCAACCACTTCTTGTATTCAGCAACTAAAGGTTGGATCATCATCGACTCTTTAACAGACCGGGTTTGGGAAAATTCTCGAATACTTTTTCTGCGGCGGAAATCTCTTCATCCGACAGGGCAAAATTGGTTAATTCGTTTGAAAGATATTTGTCGTAACCGACAAGGTCGATGAGTCCGTGACCGCTGAAATTAAACAGAATAACTTTTTCTTTTCCCTCTTCTTTGGCTTTTTTGGCCTCTTCCATAACCGCGGAAATGACATGGTTCGTTTCCGGTGCGGGGATGATGCCTTCGGTTTTGGCAAACGCAACACCTGCGGAATAGGCATCCAACTGGGTTACCGATTTGGGAGTGATGATCTCTTCGGTCACCAACTGACTTACCATGGGAGCCATACCGTGATACCGGAGGCCTCCGGCATGCACCGGCGGCGGAACAAAGGAATGTCCAAGGCTGTGCATGGGAAGCAGCGGGGTGTATCTGGCCGTGTCCCCGTGATCGTAAACAAAGGGGGCTCTGGTCAATGTGGGGCAGGCTGCCGGTTCAACGGGATAGATGTCGATTTCCTTTCCGTTGAGCTTGTCATAGACAAAGGGAAACGACAGTCCCGCAAAATTGCTCCCGCCACCGGCGCATCCTAAAATGATATCAGGATATTCACCGATCTTTTCCAATTGTTTTTTTGCTTCGAGCCCGATGATGGTCTGGTGCAGGAGAACGTGATTGAGAACACTTCCAAGTGAATAACGCGTCTGGCCGCTGGTGTCAGTCACTGCCGCTTCGATGGCTTCACTGATGGCAATTCCCAAACTTCCCGGTGTATCCGGATGGGCGGCAAGGATGTCCCGGCCGGCTTTGGTTTCCGAACTGGGACTGGCAATACACCTGGCACCCCAGGTTTCCATCATTGATTTTCGGTAGGGTTTTTGTTCGAAACTGACCCGTACCATAAAAACCTTTAATTCAATGCCAAACTGAGCGCACGCGAATGCCAGCGCACTGCCCCATTGTCCTGCACCCGTCTCTGTGGTCATTTTTTTGATACCGAAAACCTTATTGTAATATGCCTGGGGTACGGCAGTGTTGGGCTTATGGCTGCCGGGAGGACTGACGCTTTCATTTTTGTAGTAGATTTTGGCCGGTGTATCCAAATACTTTTCAAGTGAAAGCGCCCTGACCAGCGGGGAAGGACGCCAGATGGTCAATACGTTCAGGACCTCTTCAGGGATATCGATCCACCGTTCGCTGCTGACCTCCTGCTCGATCAGATTCATGGGAAAAACCGGTGCCAAAGCCTCGGGGCTTACCGGATTTCCGTCCGGACCCAGCGGCGGATTCAACTTGATGTCCGCCAGCAGGTTATACCATTGGCGCGGAATCTCCGCTTCCGTCAACAATACTTTTCTGTTTTCCATGCAAACCTCCTTGTAAGAGAAAATAAAAAAAACCGGGATTGCTTGAAGCAGCCCCGGCTTTTAAACCAAAAGAGCCGCGAGCCGCCTCTGTGAAACCCTCGAAGTCGCTCACAGCCCTTGATATATTATTGATGCAAGATCAGGTGATGAGCAAACTTCATGTCATTTGCCACCACCAGTACCAGTTTATAATTTTCATGATACCCTCAATATACAAAAATAGTCTTCTTGTCAACAATGAATTAAATATTTCGTATGAGTTTAGCCTTTTGAAAATGAATCGCTCCAGGTATGCTTAAATTTTTTCTGAAAGATCACGCCGGTTGAAGATGCCGCTGGCGGTGAGGCGAATAAAAACACCCCGACTCCTGAATCATAGCGGCTTAAGGATGGCAATAATACGGGGAAACATTCTGTTCGGCGTCGATTATTTAGGGTACAGTATAGGTTGCGCAGGCGGTTTCGGACTCCCAGGCCGTTACCCGTGTCACCTGAATATCGGCGCTGTTGATCGTGGATTGAAGGGACATGGCAATATAGTGGGCAATGTTCTCCGAAGACGGCGGATAGCTGTCCTTAAACATGTCGAGATCATTTAAAAATTTGTGATCCAGCCCCGCCATGATAGCAGAGACATGCTGCTTTAATTCTCCGAAGTCGATCAATACCCCGGCCTTATTGAGATTTTTCCCGGCCACACAGATTTCGATTTTCCAGTTATGGCCGTGAAGGTTTTCACATTTTTCGGCAACCATTTTGAGCTGATGAGCAGCCGCAAAATGGGCAATAACTTTTAGTTCGTACATTGTATATCATTCTCCATCAGTTTGATGCTTTGTCCAGGCCGCTTTTAAGGATATTTTTTAATTTGTTCGGGAGCTTGCTTGATTCGATTTTTGCAAATTCCCTGAGCAGTGTTTCCTGCTTCTTATTCAGATGGGTGGGTGTTTTTATTAAAACCTGAATGATTTCATCTCCCCGTTTGCCGCCCCGGAGAGATGGGATCCCCTCGCCGTGAAAACGGAAAATATCACCGGGTTGGGTGCCTTTTGGAATTTTGAGTTCTTTTTTGCCGTTCAAGGTGGGTACTGCAATGGTATCTCCAAGTGCAGCCTGTACAAAAGAAATGTTTACCTGGCAGATGATGTTTGTATTGTCACGTTCGAAGAAATCATGGGGTTCAACGTGGATAAAAACATAAAGATCCCCAGGCGGGCCTCCATAGGTTCCGGCTTCGCCTTCTCCGGTCAGCCTGAGCCTGGATCCGGAATCGACCCCGGCGGGAATTTTTACCGTCACCTTTTTACTGACGCTGATCTGTCCGGCACCCTTGCATTTCGTGCAGGGATGCGGAATCGTCTGGCCATTACCGTTACATTGATAACATGTAGTCCTTACCGTAAAAAATCCCTGACTTCTGGAAACCTGACCTGTACCGTTGCACTGCCAGCATGTATCAGGATGGGTGCCCGGTTCGCACCTCGTTCCTTCGCAGGAGGTGCAGGTCTCCATCTTTTCTATATTAATCTCTGTTTCTGTTCCAAAAGCCGCATCCATGAAGCCGAGCGTCAGATCATATCGAAGGTCAGCACCTCTTTGGGTTCTGCTTCTCGAACGCCGTCCGCTGGAGAATCCAAAAAAGTCTTCAAAAATTCCGCCGAAGCTTGAAAAAATGTCTTCAAAACCGCTGAATCCTGAAAATCCGGTCCCTTCAAGCCCTTTATGGCCGAATTGGTCATAAATGTTACGCTTTTGGGGATCCCGAAGGACCTCATAGGCCTCGGAAGCCTCTTTGAATCTTTCTTCAGCTTCCTTATCGCCGGGATTTCGATCCGGATGATATTTCAGGGCCAGCTTTCGGTAGCTGGCTTTTAGCTCGCTTTCATCTGCATTACGGTTTACGCCTAAAATCTCGTAATAATCTCTTTTGGTTGTCATTTAGTTACCTGATAATTGACCGGACCTTTTTTGAAGGGTATCAAAATATAAGCATGGATTTGCTTTTAATTTAATACAGAAACAAAGGTTGTCAATGAAGATCGTAGATTTTAAATGACGGCGTAAGAAGCGCTTCATCTTCCGGTAGAGCAGATTTTAAAATGGCGTGAATGGATTAACAAAAGCAAAAGTGGGTTACATAAAGGCAATGCATTTTACCCTAAAAATGATCGGCGAAGAATCGTATCTTTTTGCCATCGTTGATCGTCCCGGTGTGGAAATTCAATGTTGTAGTGAAGCCCACGGCTTTCTTTTCGGTGTCCTGCGCATTTGATAATCAGTTCTGCCACCATCGCGATATTACGAAGTTCAATAAGATCCGCCGAGACTTTGAAGTCCCAATAATAGTCCCGTATTTCTTGTTGAATGATTTCAATACGTCTTTTTGCCCTTTCCAGACGTTTGTTCGATCGGACGATCCCGACATAATTCCACATGAATCGCCGGATTTCATCCCAGTTCTGAGAAACCATGATGCCCTCATCACTGTCTGTGGTTCCGACTTCATCCCAAGGTGGCGGGTCCGGCGTAAAGCCAAAGTCGAGTGTATGGATATCCTTGACAGCACTCTGAGCAGCCGTATGGGCGTAAACGAGGGCTTCAATCAGAGAATTGCTTGCAAGCCTATTGGCCCCGTGCAGTCCGGTACAGGCTGTTTCTCCGATGGCGTACAGCCGATGTAAGTCCGTTTTACCGAACATATCGGTTGCTATGCCGCCACACATGTAATGGGCTGCAGGGACAACCGGAAGCGGTTCCTTGGTCATGTCAAAACCAAAGGTGAGGCACTTTTGATATAAATTGGGAAAGCGATCTTTTATGAAGTCGGAATTTTTGTGGGATATATCAAGGAATACAGAATCTGCTCCACTTTTTTTAAGTTCTGCATCGATGGCCCGGGCAACAACGTCTCTGCACGCAAGATCCTTTTTGGGGTCATATTTTTCCATAAAAGGAAGACCTGAAGCATCAACCAATATTGCGCCTTCACCCCTTAGCGCTTCTGAAATCAGGAAGTTTTTAGCATCAGGGTGATACAGACAGGTGGGGTGGAATTGGACGAATTCAAGGTTAGCCACTGTAGCCCCGGCCCGATATGCCATGGCAATGCCGTCACCTGTGGCGATATCCGGATTGCTGGTGTAAAGGTAAACTTTTCCAGCGCCGCCGGTGGCGAGAAGTGTGATTTTTGCACAGAAAGTTTTTACCTCGTTTGTCTGCCGGTCCAAAACATATGCTCCGCAGCAATAATCTTCATGGGTCGTTGTGATCGTGCCTCTTTTCAAACGGGTTGAAATGGTGATAAGGTCAATGGCGATGTGGTTTTCAAACAGATGAATTCGGTGATTATCTTTAACATGATCAACCAGGACCCTCTCGACTTCCCTTCCGGTCATGTCATGGGCGTGAACGATCCGTTTTTGGGAGTGGCCGCCTTCACGCCCCAAGTCTAAATCGGGTTCAAAATCAGACGATCCAGCGGAGGATAGGCTTTTTTCTTTGAGATTGAAATGTACACCCAGATCGATCAACTCACGGATTCTGTCGGGTCCGTTTTTAACCACCATCTCGACGACGTCCCGGTTACAGAGACCATCTCCGGAATCCAGCGTATCTTGAATGTGGAGATCGAATGAATCCAGCTTGCCAAAGACAGAGGCGATTCCACCCTGTGCCTGTGAGGTGTTGCTGTCCATGATCCCTTTTTTGGTAACCAAGGCTACATCACCGAACTCGGCCACCTTAAGCGCAAATGTAAGGCCGGCAATACCACTCCCGATGATCAAAAAGTCTGTTTTAATTTGTGTCATAAAATCACTTTTGACGGTTTTTTTGAAAAAGCATTTAAATGAAAAATGACCTCGTATAATCCCTCGAAAAATCGATTAAGCCTGACCGATTCAACGGTGGCTACCTTCGATTGCCAGGATCATTTACCCGCGACAAATGGCTCAGCCGGACGTAAATCAGGAAGGACTTTTAAAAGAATTTAAAATATGATATCATTAAAAAAAATCATAAGCAACCGAGATTAAGGGTTTCATAGAAAGTCCGTATTTGAAATCAGAAATTTAACACGGCTAAAACATAATTGGTGTAATTTTATGATAGCTTACGACCTTCAATGCGTAAACGGCCATTCATTTGAAGGATGGTTTGAAGACAGAAAGGCATATAACGCACAGAAAAAAAAGGCGCTTATTGCTTGTCCGGTTTGTAATAGTACTTCTATTGCCAGAATTCCTTCGATGTTTGCCATAAAATCTTCTGCGCCGTTAAAAGAACTTTCCGATCAACAGGCAGATATAGAAAATATAGGCAAAAAGATCGTAGATTTTGTTGAAAAAAATTTTGATGATGTCGGGAGTGAATTTACCAAAGAAGCCTTGAAGATGCATTACGGGGTCACAGAAGCGAGAAATATCAGGGGTGTGAGTACCAAAGAAGAAGAACAAACATTAAAAGAAGAGGGCGTTCAGTTTTTTAAAATTCCGATGCCGATCGTGCCGGATACCGATGCCTAACATTTTATTCATGGAAGATCCAGATGAACCTGCGTACCCCATGCGCTAAGGTTTTCTGAAATGAACGCGATGACTTTCCGGTGTATTTCCTGCCCATTTTTATCCACAAACATCGGTTTGCCAAATTTAATATGAAGTTTTTTGTCGGGATTGACGGCGCCCATGTCCTTGATGATTCGCCCATTACCTTGAAAATCGGTTTTTAATGCAACGGGCACCACCGGGACACCGGCCCGTTGTGCCAACTTGACGCCCAATGAATTAAACGTCGTCTCGTCGAATATGGCACTTCTGGTGGCCTGAGGGAAAATGATGATGGAACAGCCATGGGAGATTAAAGCCACGCCTTGACCTATCACCGTCTTTAAGTCTTGTCTGGGATTGTCCCGTGTGACGGCAATGGGATGGATGGCTCTTATGATCGTGCCGAGAACCGGATACCGGAGCAGTCCTTCCTTGACCACAAAAGTGACTTTGCCGAACGCAAGTAGTATGCAAGGAAGGATCAGCGTGTCGAGAAGGCTCATGTGGTTGGCGACGTAAACAACCGGCCCCTTATGGCCGGTAAGCGCTTTAAGTCCGGCTACATAAAACTTTCCGCCTGCTGATTCAACAATTTTAAGGACACCAAGCGATCCCTTTGCCCAGATTTTACCTTCATAAGGCCGCTTTCTTGCAGTCATGCTTTCCGTAAGAATGATATGAAAGAGCTGAATATAATATATCAGCGTGGCCCAGTTGTGATATTTTTCCACAAGAAAACGACGTTTTCGGGAGCTGTTATAGGCGTATTCGGTTTTAAGAAGATGCCAGAATTGATCTACAGTCATTTCCCCTTCTCGATTTGATTGGGTGTGGGATCAATATCGGAAATGTTTCACCCATCCGCTTTAAAAACCGGATCGTCTGAACTTCATCGGATTTCAGGAAGCCAAACGGCTACCTTCTTCAAAACGGGAGAATAGGCGTTCCAGACGACGTCTTTGTTGTTTCACACAGGTTGAGATAGACGCCAAGTTTTCACCTGGATATGGGGGCTTTTGGGCAATTTCAAGGCAATAATCAAGTCCTTCTTCAAGATTTTTTTTCCATTCAAGCAATGTGTCGATTTCTTTTGTGGTGTAAGAAGACGCCAGTACCATCTTTTCAAAATAGTCCATATACATCTCAATTTCTTTGGCGAACATATGGGGCCGTTCCGGTGGAACCAGAGATAACCCTCTTCCATAAATATGGTCTACCATCTCTTTTAGCGTGTAAATTTTGTTGAACCATTCTATATTGGGTCCCGGGCATATCGATTGTGGTGCGTTTTGTTCCTCTGCTATTTTCAAAGCGATGAGTGCTCCGCTTCCTAAATGGTCACAGATGCAACTTTTTACCACAACTTTTTCGATGAGTTTTGCCTTTTCATCCGTTGAAATATCCATATTTTCGATTTGTTTTATTTTTGCCGCTTGATATTTCCGTGATGCCAAACAGATCGGTTTTTCGGTAAATTCGGTATTGGATACTAAAATATGTTTACGACACGGAGAACCGGGGCGGGCTTCCAAGGCTCTTTTTCGGGTCCATAATTCCGATCCGGTCCCGCGGATGTTATTGAAGGGGATGTTTAAGGGAGAAACATCACTCAAGTAAAGGTCCTTTGCACGGGCCTGCCGCAAGAGTTCACGTGTGGAATCATCCACGCAGGTGACTTCGGGAACCAGAAGAAAGGGACTGGCCCATCCAGTTAAATCCATACCGAAGTCCTTCCTGAGCCTGCTCACTTCGCCATGGTTGCCGATTCCTCCCTGAACCGTGATCAGCGGATGGACTTCCATTACGGATTCAGGATATTCCCACCCCATTTTTTTATAGTATTTTTTTATGAGGGGTTTAAATTCCGCAGCAAGGCGTTTACGTTTTTCCTTAAATTCTTTAAGGAGTTTCGGAAGTAAAATTCCATTGGAAGGGAACGCATGTCCGCCGCAGTTCAGCCCGGATTCGATGCGGAATTCATAAACTTCGAGTCCTTTTTTGGCTAAAAATTTACCTTGAATTAAGGCAGATCGGAAATCACTCACTTTGAGAATAATTCGTTTCTTGATCCGGCCCATTTTGTCTCTGTAAAAATCACGGAATTTGGTCATATAACTATACAGACGCTGATTAATACCCGCTGAAAATATAATTGAAGATTGAAGGGAGCTGTTTGCATAGCCTCTGAGTCCAGCTTTGGCATCTGTAAATTCTTCGTCAAGGGGATTGCCGTTTTTATCAAAATGGATGCGATCCAGATTGACCATAATATTGACATCAATCGAACCGGGTTTCATGCTGCGTGTCAGATCTTTTTCTATGACATTTCTTTCATGACCGGCGTTCATTTTGAGCAATGTGGTATATTTTTGTTTCAGAATCGAGTCGTCGGGCAAAAGTTCAAAATATTTTTGTTTATTGTTGTTTTCGAAAAAAGGCTGCTTTTTTATCTCTTCCATTTTTATTTGAACAATCTTGTGGACGGTATCGAGGTAAGATGAAATTCGCTTTGCCCGGCCGTCTTCTTCGTTTTTGGCGATTTCAACATAAGAAAGACCGTACTTTTCAGCATAATATTTTCGAATATTTTCCAGGAGAAGGTCATCGACAAGAGATATGACGGATGAAATGCCAAACGGCGCAACGCGGATGGGGGTGTCCACGGAATGCCCGGTACCCATTACAGGAATATGAAAACTGTGAATAGAATCTATCATATGAATAACATTGTTTTTATAAAAATTTCGGTGTACTTACCAGCGCAAAAGAACAGAACCGTAAGTCAGTCCTGCTCCAAAGGCATCCAGCAGGACCGTCTGTCCGTTTTTGATTCGTCCGTCTCTATTGGCTTCGTCCAACACCGTGGGAATGGTTGCAGCAGAAGTATTGCCGTAACGATCCACATTCAAAAGAACTTTTTCCATCGGAAATTCAATGCGTTGGGCGACTGCTTCTATGATTCGACGGTTGGCCTGATGGGGGACAAACCAATCGAGATCGTCGGCTGTCATATGATTCTTCTTCAAGGCATCAAGGGCAAAGTGGGCCAGTGTTTTTACCGCAATCTTAAAGATTTCCTTGCCTTTCATCTTCATTTTATGAAGTTTTTGAGCGTATCTTTCAGGGGTTACTTCCATATTTGATCCGCCGGCAGGAACATACAGAACGTTACCTAGATTCCCGTCAGAAAGCAGACGGCTGTACAAAATCCGCCGGCTGGAATCCGAAGGGATCTGTTCGACAATCGCCGCTCCGGCACCGTCTCCAAATAAAATACATGAATTACGGTCTTCCCAGTTGATTATGGGGCTAAGAACTTCTCCTCCCACAACCAATGCCGTTTTTACCTGTCCGGATCGAATGAATTTTTCGGCCGTCACCAGTCCATAAAGAAATCCACAACAGGCTGCATTAATATCCATGGCCCAGGCCCGATGGGCGCCCAACTTATGCTGAAGCCAGCAACCCGTGGACGGAAGCGGTGTATCCGGCGAGCAGGTGGCATAAAGAATCTGATCGATGTCTTCCGGTGACTTGCCCGCCATTTCCAGGGCTTTTTGTGCTGCTGAAAAGCCCAGGGAGGAATTTTGTTCCGCGAGGTTGTCAGGGTCTGAAAGTCGCCGCTCTAAAATGCCGGTTCTCTCACGTATCCATTCGTCGCTGGTTTCAATTCCTAATTCAGCTAGTTTTTCAACAATATTGTTGTTGCTGACACGATTTCTGGGGAAGGCAGATCCTGTCCCCGTAATCCTTGCTGCAAAATCCATAATAATAGTTAGTTTTTAATGATAATCGCTTTCAAACTCATTCCATAATGAATTATTCTTTATTTTAGCACAGAAAACCGGGTCCTTCCCAGCAGTGCGGGATTTTTAATGGGCCCGGAGTCTTATTCAGATGTCGTCAAATCGTTGAGTGAAAAAGCGGATCTTCTCAAAAATTTTACGACCTGACAAAAAAAATTATTATGTCAGATCTGATCGCTTTATACAAGTCTTTTTGAAGACATGCCAATAAGAACCCACCGGATTGAAAACACTCACCTTAAGGGCGATATCAATCCTGATGTCTTTTAAGTATCAGACTGGCGTTTGTTCCTCCGAAACCAAAGGAATTGGTCATCGCCACCTTCACATCCATCTTTCGCGCTTTGTTCGGCACATAATCGAGATCGCATTCTTCGTCCGGGTGATCAAGATTGATTGTCGGTGGAATGATTCCTTCAGAAATTGTCAGGGCTGTGAAGACCGTTTCGATTCCGCCGGCACCGCCCAAGAGATGGCCCGTCATGGATTTGGTCGAGCTTATGGCGATGGACGATGCTTTTTCTTTAAATACGGACTTGATTGCTTTGGTTTCATAAACATCATTAAGTTGAGTTGATGTGCCATGGGCGTTGATATAATCGATCTCGCCATGCGGCATCTTTGCATCAGCGAGGGCCGCGGCCATACACCGGGCGGCACCTTCACCGTCCGGCGCCGGTGCAGCCATATGAAATGCGTCTCCGCTCATGCCGTACCCACATATTTCGGCATAAATACGGGCACCTCTTTCAAGGGCGGATTCGAGAGTTTCCAGAACCAGAATTCCGCATCCCTCACCGATCACGAAACCATCTCGGTCACGATCAAAGGGACGGGATGCCTTTTCAGGGGGATCATTTCGGACGGACAGGGCTTTCATTGCATTAAAACCTGCAATGCACGTGGGTGTGATAACAGACTCCACCCCGCCGGTGATCATGGCGTCTGCCCCGCCCCTCTCAATGATTTTGAATGCATCACCCACAGCGTGGGTTCCTGAGGCGCATGCAGTGGCAATGGAAGAATTGGGTCCTTTGGCGCCTAAATAAATGGAAATCATTCCGGGGGCCATATTGCCGATCATCATCGGGATGAAAAACGGTGTTACCCGCTGGGGGCCGTTCCGTTGCAAAATAAGAGTGGTTTGTTCCAGTAAGTGGAGCCCGCCAAGGCCGCATCCCGTAAGAACACCGACCCTGTTTTCGTTGGCTTTGTCAATGGTTAGTTTTGAATCTTCCAGGGCCATTCGGGATGCTGCAACTGCATAGGCGATAAAGGGCTGTGTACGCTTAGCCTCTTTTTTGGAAAGGAAATCCTGTGGGTGAAAATTGTTCACCTCGCCGGCTATTTTTGTATCAAAGCCAGAAGCATCGAACCGAGTTATCTCTGATATTCCTGATTGGCCTTTACACAGGGACGTCCATGTCTCATCCACACCGATGCCGAGAGGCGTTACTAACCCCAGGCCCGTGATAACCACCCGTCTACTCAATAGGCCTCCTAAACAACCCGAAGATGGATACCGATTTTATAACAGTTTCATTTTAACGTTCCGTTGTCTAAAAAAATCTTTTCGAGGGTTTGTTTCAGAACTCCCGAAAAGTGATCTGGACAGCAGAACGTCAATTGACAATATTAATGTTTGGCAATGTAATTAAAAGCGTCTTGAACGGTTACCATTTTTTCCGCTTCTTCGTCAGGAATATCGATGTCGAATTCCTCTTCCATGGACATGATCAACTCTACAAGGTCGAGTGAATCCGCACCCAGATCATCCACGAAGGACGCTTCGGGTACAACTTCTTCAAGATCTACACTGAGCTTTTCCGCAATTATCTTTCTGACTTTATCTTCGATTGACATTTAAATTCCCTCCTTTAGTAATTATCACATGTACATTCCACCGCTCACATGAATTACCTGGCCCGTGATGTAAGAAGCACTTTCAGAAGCCAGAAAAGCAACAGCTGATGCAATGTCTTCGGGTTGACCCGCACGTCCCATCGGAACCTGACTCAGCATGGCATTCCTTGCCTTTTCCGAAAGCGACGCCGTCATATCGGTTTCTATAAAACCCGGTGCGATGGCATTGACCGTTATGCCACGGGAGGCGAGTTCTTTTGCGGCTGTTTTTGTGAGACCGATTAAGCCTGCCTTTGAAGCCGAATAATTCGCCTGACCCGCGTTGCCATATACGCCCACAACAGACGACATATTGATAATGCGCCCATATCGCTGTTGCATCATGACTTTGGCGGCAATTTTTGTGCAGGTGAATGCGCCTTTTAAATTAATATTTAAAACAAGATCCCAATCCTGTTCTTTCATACGGACCAAAAGCCCGTCTTTGTTGATACCGGCATTGTTTACCAGAACATCGATTCGCCCGGTTTTGTCGATAATTTCTTGGAAAAAGCTTACAACCTCATTTTCGTTTGCAATGTTAACACTTTTGCTCGTTGCAAAACCTTTTGCATCGGCGACAAGTTTTTCGGTTTCGGCGGCAGCGGCCGCTTCAGCCTCTGGATTGCTTGGAGAAAAATAATTAAAATAGATGCCCGTGTCCGGTGCCGCCAATGCGATACAAATAGCCCTTCCAATACCTCTCGAGCCCCCTGTAACGACGACAATACGTTGTTTTTGTTCCGTCATGATTACCTCGCAAACAGTATGTCTGCAACCAGATCCATGTCGTTTATGACATTCAGACTGCTGCAAACCAGTTGGTTATAGGAATGGGTTTCCATAAAATCTTGGGCCTTCTTTTGATCAAATACACCGGAGCCCATCAGTATTTTAAGCGCATTTCGGGAAACAAGCTGTGCAACCTCGTCGGCAAAGATCCTCGAGACGGCGTTGAACTTTTCGGCTTCCGGGCTGTTAATTTTTGAACGGGCAACGGCTTTGCGTGCCAAACTTGCTCCAACCTCCACATAGGTCATCATGTCGGCAAGCAAGAACATAACATGCTGTTTTCGGGTCAGTTGGTTGTCGTGAACCAACATAATGGTGTCATTTAACAATCCGACTGCGAGCCCGATAATCCTGCATCCGGCATTGTCTATCGCGTTATTCAGCGCTTCCATTTCCCGGCAAATGGATCGGTAATAATCGCCCTTTGACTTGCGTGTTTCTTTCCACCGAAACGTACTGATGATACTCTGCTGTATTTCGCTCGTCCCTTCATAAATACAGGTGATCTTTACATCGCGTTTGATTTTTTCCACCTCAAATTCGGCGATATATCCATAACCGCCAAGGGCCTGGATCGCATCGTTGGCAGCTTTGTCGGCCGACTCTGTCGCAAACAACTTGGCAATGGAGCCTTCCACATGAAGATCAGATTCGCCCGAATCGATTCTAAGGGCAATTTCGTCCATATACGCCTTTGCAGCTTCAAATCTAACGGCATGGGGGACCACCAGCTTGTGGGTGTAACCCTGCTTCTCCGAAAGTGGAGAGCCGAATTGTATGCGTTCTTTGGCATATGGGATTACAATCTCAATTGCCGCTTGGCCGGCGCCCAGTCCCATTGCGGCGACCATCAACCGGGTATATCCAAAAACCTTGCCGGCATGCTTCATTCCCATGCCGGGCACACCCCCTAAAAGATTTTCAGCCGGAACAAAAACGTCCGTGAAAGATAGCGGAGAGGTGTTTGAAGCCCGGATGCCGTGTTTCTCTTCTCCCTTGCCCTGAACAAAACCTGGTGTTCCCTTTTCCACAACAAAAAATGCGGGTCCTTCCGGCGTCTTGGCTAAAAGGGTAATAAAATCGGCATATCCTCCGGTGGAGATAAATTGCTTTGTGCCGTTAATGACATATCCTGTGATTTCCCCGGCATCATTTTTCACCGGTTCGGCTTTGGTCTTTAATGCCGCAAGGTTGCTGCCGGCACCCGCCTCGGTTACCGCATAGGCGACAAGGGAATTCCCTTCTGCAATTTTGCCGAGCCATTTTGATTTCTGCGCCTCGGTACCACCTACAATGATAGGTTCAGAGCCGAGCTGGATGGCAAAAAAAGCGGTGCCGATTCCCAAGCATATCTTGCACATTTCAAGAATAACTTCACAGCAATCCCGGGCGCCGCCTCCCATACCGCCGTAAGCTTCGGGGATAAAAAGGAGTTGGAGGCCGATATCGGGACCCAGCATTTGACGAACGGTTTCTTCCGGAAAAGTTTCGTTTTTGTCATATTCAAGTATTTTTTCACGGGTGAGGATCCGGTTTCTCATCTGCCTGATTGTATCGATGATCATCTGTCTCGATTCAGTGTCCAGTCCATTTAATTCAGGTTTGTTTTCGCTTACAGATTCCGTCATATAATCATCCTTTTTGTAATGCCTGGTTTCCGACACAAAGCGGCCATTGCATATACTGCAGTCGGTGTATTCATGGTTCAAAATGCATTAAATTACCGTAACGAGGACGGTTGGTTAGACGCAAAATTGCCGTTTTACGGTGAGTATGTCATTTATGAGAATTTGACTTAAATTTTAAAGTTTCAAAACGACAACAAGTAATATTAAACCATAAACAACTGAAATTATTTTAAATCAGTATATCATAAATGACTTAGCTAATGGTTGAGCTTTTAGTAATTTAAACAAAAATGAATGTCAAGGGTTTTTCAAAAGGTTTTTTTATGTGAAAATGAGAACGATCAGTTTTATCTTGACTCAAACAATGCTTTTTTATATCTAATTAAATAAATTGAGGGATCGTCTAACGGCAGGACGACGGGTTCTGGCCCCGTTAATCAAGGTTCGAATCCTTGTCCCTCAGCCAAAAAATATATGGGGTTATGAACATGATTCATAACCCCTTTTTATTTCAGAATTAATTTTTAACAAACCCGCCCAGTTTCATTTTATCCAATTGAATAAAATTAATAAATTGAAGTTATTTTAACCTGCCATTAAATGCCTTTGAATGTCCGGAAGCCTTCGACAAATTTTTTTCTTTTTTCCCCTTGAACGCGACATAACGTGCATTATATTAAACCTCATCATTTTCATAAAGGTCAAGTTGTTGTCAGGGAAATATACGCAGCAAGGATAAGGTGTCCCTGATATTCATTATGGCCAATCAATTGTTGTCGAGGTCATTTCCAGTCAAATGGAATCGACCCACGAACGGCCCGATAAATATGTTGACATTTCGTTGATTCGGGAGCTTTTCGATCAAATGGAACGCAACAACCTGGAGTTGGCAAATGACAGCCTGTTTCGCATAATGACAAAAAATCCGTTCCGTACGACAGAAACAGAAGCTGCTATCATCTTTAGGGTGCATTAATTACAGCATTTCAAATTCCACCATTTTCCTTTATCATCGAGAAAATCAAATCAGTTAATTTTAAAAGGAGGTTCAAGCATGAAAATAAAACCATTAAACGAACGAGTTCTGGTTATCAGGGTAAAAGAAGAGCAGAAAACCGCCGGTGGTATTATCATTCCTGATACTGCAAAGGAAAAACCGCAAGAGGGAAAAGTGATTGCAGTGGGTTCCGGAAAAATGGTCGAAAGCGGAAAACGGATTCCACTCCAGGTGAAAGAAGGAGACAGGGTACTATTTTCGAAGTATGCCGGAAACGAAATCAAGATTGATGGTGTGGAACATTTAATTATGCGTGAAGACGACATACTGGGTGTCTTGAGTTAAAGAAGGAGGTAACGTGTTATGTCTGTTAAAATGATGTTGTACGGGGCCAAGGCCAGAGAATCCATGCTCAAAGGCGTCAATTCCCTTGCGGATGCAGTGAAAATCACACTGGGTCCGAGAGGGAACAATGTTGTTTTGGAAAAGACTTTTGGGTCTCCCACTGTTACAAAAGACGGCGTTACGGTGGCAAAGGAGATCGAGTTGGACGATAAATTTCAGAATATGGGTGCCCAAATGGTCAGAGAGGTTGCCAGCAAGACCAGCGATATGGCCGGTGACGGAACCACCACGGCAACGGTTTTGGCTCAGGCGATTTATCATGAGGGCCAGAAGCTTGTGGCTGCCGGTGCGAATCCCATGGCATTGAAACGGGGTATCGACAAAGGCGTCGCTGCTGTTGTGGAGGAACTGAAGAAAATGTCCAAGCCCACAAAAAATAAAAAAGAAATCGAACAGGTGGGTACTATTTCGGCCAACAGCGATGAAACCATCGGCAGGTTGATATCCGAATCCATGGAAAAAGTCGGAAAAGAGGGGGTCATCACCGTTGAAGAGGCCAAGGGAATGGATACCACACTTGAGATTGTCGAGGGGATGCAGTTTGACCGCGGATATCTCTCCCCTTATTTTGTTACTAATGCTGAAAAGATGGAAGTAGCCCTTGAAAACCCTTATATCCTTGTGCATGAAAAAAAGATAACGGGGATGAAAGACCTTTTGCCGCTGTTGGAAAAAGTGTCTCGATCCGGAAAGCCGCTCTTGATTATTGCAGAAGATGTGGAAGGCGAGGCACTTGCTACGCTCATTGTCAACAAGCTACGCGGTACATTACATGCAGCGGCGGTGAAGGCCCCGGGTTTCGGTGATCGACGCAAAGCGATGCTTCAGGATATCGCCATTCTTACAGGTGGTCAGGTCATATCGGAAGATCTGGGCGTCAAGCTGGAAAACGTTGACTTAAACGACCTCGGAAGGTGTAAAACTATTAAAATAGACAAGGACAATACCACCATTGTTGATGGTGCCGGAAGCAGATCGGCAATTGAAGGCCGGGTCAATCAGATTCGAGCCCAGATTCAAGAGACCACATCCGATTATGACCGTGAAAAGCTTCAGGAAAGGTTGGCCAAAATCATCGGAGGGGTGGCGGTCATCAACATCGGGGCGGCAACAGAAACCGAAATGAAGGAAAAGAAGGCCCGAGTGGAGGATGCTTTGAATGCCACGCGAGCGGCCGTAGAGGAGGGCATCGTTCCCGGTGGCGGAGTTGCACTGGTCCGCTGTATCGGAGCGCTGGAAAAGGTCGATGCTCGCGATGATGCTAAGAACGGGATAGACCTGTTGAGGCGGTCACTGACGAAACCGTTGATGCAAATAGCTGAGAATGCAGGATGGGAAGGTTCCGTGATTCTCAATAAGGTACTCGAAGAAAAAGATGACTTTGGATTTAACGCACAATCCGAAACCTTCGAAAACCTTTTGAAAGCCGGCGTCATCGATCCTACCAAGGTGGTGCGATTTGCCCTTCAGAATGCCGCCTCGGTGGCCGGATTAATGTTGACGACGGAGGCAATGATCGCAGAGAAGCCAAAGAAGAAACGGAGTATGCCGGCAGGTGGTATGGACGAAGACATGTATTGATGCATACGGATAAAAATACCGTGGGTCGGCTTCATATGATCCGAACCATGGGCCGGCTCACGGAAATACCGTTTTTAAGAACAGAAAAGCCAGAAGTCGAAGATTATATGGCTTAAAATACAATTCCCACATACCCCACAAAGCTGTCCCCGGGGCTTTTGTCATAGCTGGTGGCGTACGCAATGGTTTCGGCTTGTCCGGCGCC
>Ga0210134_1000009_pt1 | contig 29817 bp, 30 predicted proteins | sample RushSE_CattailNL_3_FD_185565 | JGI IMG/M metagenome (GOLD analysis project Ga0210134, IMG submission 185565) | Wetland microbial communities from San Francisco Bay, California, USA, that impact long-term carbon sequestration - RushSE_CattailNLB_D2... | ecosystem: Environmental > Aquatic > Marine... | reverse complement strand
CGCCGAACGTTTGTCCTGAATGTGGCGAAAAGTGTGATTTTGTTGATGTCACCTGCTACACTCCGGAGTGCGGCGGCCCAGGTCATGTTGATCGACGCTTGTAGCGATAAAAGGTTCCGTATATGAATAACAGAGATGTCAAGTTAGATCGCTTCGCTCACAATTGGAATGATGGAATGATGGAATAATGGGTTACTGTATAAGATAAAGGAGGTTAATGCCATGATAGAAATAAAAAAGATTCTTTTTCCATTGGATTTGACGGCAAATTCGTCAAAAATCCTGCCGTATGTGCTGTCGATTTCCGAGAAATACAACAGTACAATTTGCCTGCTGCATGTGGTGCAGGACCTTAATAAATGGGGTAAGCTTTATGTTCCCCATTCGTCCATGGATAAATTCCAAAATGAAGCCATTGAGGCTGCTAAAAAGGCTATGGACGAAATTTGTGAAAATCAATTGCAAAGCTGTCCTAATTTTCAGAAAAAGGTCGTTTCCGGCGATACCATCGAAGAAATTTTAAACGTCATTGAATCCGAAGATATAGACCTTCTGATCATGGGGACACACGGTCGTAAAGGATTGGATCACACGATATTTGGGAGTGTGGCTGAAAAAGTCGTGAAAAAATCACCTGTTCCTGTGCTGGTCATTAATCCGTATAAAGTTTCAAATTAATTTTAATTCCTTTTACATTTTGTAAAAAAGTTCGACACAAACTTTCTTGTCAACCGAATAAACAGTCCGTATACTTTTTTTAATAAAGAACGATATATCAAGATGTTATTTTATACTATTCCGATATTTCATTCTTGGCATATCGTTTGCTTTAATTTTTTGAAGCTTGGAATAAGGGATTCCAAATAGAGGAAGACCACTTCCGCGGTTCTGCTGCCTGTGGAAGGGAGGATCTGCAGGCCGTGCAGTCCAGTCAGGCGAAAAAGGGGAAAATGAAAAAGGAGGTATACATGGCTAAAGTGAACTCCATAGAGAAAATCAAACGGAGAAGCTGGACGTTTTCATTGGAAGCGGCTGAGGCCAAGGCGGTTTTTTTGGTGGGAGATTTCAACGACTGGCGTCCGGGAAAACACTCCATGCGAAAGGATGAAAACGGGATATGGAATAAACGGGTGGTGCTTTCTCCTGGGCACCATGAATACAAATTTTTAGTCGATGGACAGTGGAAAGAAGATCCCCGAAACCACCGGCGACGTCCCAACCGCTTCGGAACTTATAACAGTGTAATCAGTTTCTCCGAGGGTTGATGCCGGCGTTTCTTTTTCCCGGGGTATGGTACTGTCATAACTGGGCTATCTGAGAAAGCCCGGTCAGAATTGACGAAAGCATGGGGTGAAAAAATGACAAGAATTCGAACAATCATGGTTGCCTATGACTTTTCCGATTATTCGAAAGAAGCATTGGAATTTGCTGCTGAACTGGCCGATGAGTTGGAAAGCGTTCTGATGGTCGTCAATGTCATCAACCAAAGAGATGTAGATGCACTTCTGCGGGCGGAAATGGAAAGCGCCAGTTTTTCTGCGGACAAATTTATTAAAGATGCGATAAGGGATCGATCGGAAAACATCGAGAAAATGATCAAAGAGATATCTGCCGAACACCTTCCGGTGGATGTCAAGATCAAGATAGGGGTCCCGTTTCGTGAGCTGATACAGGCGGTTAAGGACGGGGGCGTTGATCTTGTGGTTATGGGGAGAAAGGGCCGCGGCAATCTTGCGGGCATTCTTTTCGGCACGACCGCGGAAAAAATGTTCCGTCACTGCCCGGTTCCATTGTTAAGTTTACGTAAGGATATGAAAAGATGATATGAAAATATCGATTCCAAAAGAAGCCATACATCAAATCATGGCGAACTATAATTGCACCGAGGAAGAAGCCGCCAAGGCATATCTTGACGGGCAGGAACGGGCTGAAGAGGCGTATAAATCTTTTCTGGAGGATCGATTTTATTCTCAAAAGAAGACGCCCGGTTATGTCGAACCCAAAGTCTATACGCCCCAAGAAATAAAAAAGCATTTGGACAAGTATGTCATCGGTCAGGAGGAATATAAAAAGCGGCTGGCCATTGCCGCAGCCTATCATTTTGCCATGATCAAATATCTCCGTGAGCACCCGGAAGATCAGACGGTAAAACGATTCCGAAAGAAAAATACGCTCACTGCAGGACCGTCAGGCAGCGGCAAAACCTATTGTGTGGAGGTTCTGGGAGATCTTTTGCAGGTTCCGACACTCATCATTGATGCCACGGATTATACGGAAGCCGGCTATGTCGGCAAAAGTGCCGATGATATGGTGCGCGAATTGATTGATTTGGCGCCGGGACATCATCGGGAAGAACAGGCACGATTCATCAGCAGGTATGGCGGTCTGATCTGTATTGATGAAATTGATAAAAAAGCCAAAGACAGTTCATTGGCCGGACATGATATTTCCAGAGAAGGATTTCAAAGATCGGTTTTAAAACTGATTGAGAGAAAGCTCGTACCCGTCCATAATCCGTATTCCGCAGCCTCGCAAATTCAGGAAGTCATCGATCGACAGAAGGGAGAAAAAACCGGCAAACAGGACAGCATGATCAGCACCGAGAACATCTTATTCATATTAGGGGGTTCTTTCGAGAGGCCGGGTGACAATCTGGAGTCCATTGTAAAAAAACGTTTGCAGCACAAAGGCCGAGTACGGGAGGATGGCAGTGTCGAGATCAAAGGATTCGCATCTGACGAAAAAAAGAACGAAAAAAACCAGTTGAAAAACTTTTATAAGGAAGCGGAATCCGATGATTTTATTAATTTTGGGCTTCTCCCCGAACTGATCGGCAGATCCCCCATAAGAACGTTTGTCAATCTTTTGTCCAAAAACGATTTGATTCGCATCATGCAGGACACCAAAGACTCGATCCTCAATCAATACAAAATGGAATTTAATCTGTTCGATATCGATCTGGAATTTACGTCGAATGCCGTTGAATATGTTGCGGAAATATCGGAAAACCGAAAGACGGGCGCCCGTGCCCTTGTCAGTGTATGGGAAAACATCTTGACGGATTTTCAGTTTGAACTCCCAGGCTCCAATTTTTCAACATTAAAAGTGAATCGGGAGCTGTGTGAAAAACCCAAAGATTATCTTTTGAAAATGCTGGAAAAATCACCATTTGTCGATTTTGTTGAAAATTTTAAAAAAGAATACGGGATCGAGCTTATCTTGGACGAAGATCTTCAGAACTATTTTGAAGATTATGCCCAACAGACCAATACTCAGATATCCGAAACCCTGAAAAAATTTCTTTCCGGTGCATCCGCATTAAATTATATGGGCGTTAGAGGGCCTTATAAAATTACCAGAGAAATGATCCGGGATGAGAAATATTTTGATCGCCTTTTTACCCGCTGGTATGAGGAACAAAAGAAGAGATCCGGTTAAACATGCCGCCGACTTCTAACCCCTCTGCCTAAGAACCACACTGTATGAGTAGATTGAAGCGGTAAATGAAGAAATAAAACCCGGTGAAGAGCATTGGGTGCCTTTAATCGTGGATCACATACTGTTCTCCGGCAGGTCGATTCCGTCATATAAATAAGAACAAAATCGTATCCTTTTACAGATTGAGAAAACAGCTTTTTTTAGAATTAATAAGGGACATTCCACATGGTCACAAAATTGCCCAAAGACATCATTCAGGCTGTCAATACGGCAGGAATGAACAAGGCGAAAATGAGTTTTGAAAAAACCCTGGTGATGGGATTTCTGGCAGGCGCCTTTATCGCTTTTGGTGGATTTTTGGCCGTTATGGTGGGCGGCGGTCTGCCGGGGATTAAAACGGCAAACCCCGGTCTCCAGAAGTTTGTGTTCGGCGGTACGTTCCCGGTGGGCCTGATGCTGGTGGTCATTGCCGGGTCGGAACTGTTTACCGGCAATACGGCCATCAGTATACCGGGAGTGCTTTCCGGCAGAATCAAATTTCTCGCATGGGTCAAAAACATGATTCTTTCTTATACCGGGAACCTCATCGGCTCTCTTTTTGTGGCTTTTTTCCTGGCATACCAGACAAATTTGCTGGGCAGTGATCCCTGGCTGAGTTTTACAATGGGTATTTCCAAGGTTAAGGTCAGCCAAAGCTTTTGGGTGTTGTTCCTAAAGGGTATCGGCTGCAACTGGCTGGTGTGCCTTGCTATTTGGCTGGCCGTCGCCTCAGAGGACGCTGCCGGAAAAATATTAGGCATCTGGTTTCCCATTATGGCGTTCGTGACGCTGGGATTTGAGCACTCTGTTGCAAATATGTTCTTTATTCCATTGGGGATGTTCTATGGCGCCAACGTAACGTGGACACAATTTTTTATTGTGAATCTCGTTCCGGTGACGCTGGGAAACATTGTGGGCGGCAGTTTCTTTGTCGGCACAATTTACTGGTTTGTTTACGAATATGAGAGACCTGGCAAGGTCAAAAATAGTCTAACGTAATTGCGATTTCCAAAGCAACGGATCTGTGTGTTTGAATTTGATTTAAAACAAAAGAAAGGAAAACATCCGTGAAACGTATTCTCACATACCAAATCTATCCCTTTATACCGAAGTCACTTGCCTTTTTGGAAGTGCTGTCCCGAAATCTCTGGTGGTGCTGGAAACAGGATGCAATAACGCTGTTTCGGCGAATTGAACCGCAGCTTTGGATAGAATCCAAAGGGAATCCGATTTATCTTTTGTCCCATGTCAGTCAGGAGCGTTTGGAGGAACTTGCCGAAGATGACAGTTTTTTAGCGCATTTGCAGCGGGTCAAAGATCGTTATACAAAACGGGTTGTCGAAAATGTGGAACCGTCCAGTTCACTTTACGAAAAAATGGGGCCGGTCGCCTATTTTTCAATGGAATTCGGTGTTAATGAAAATATTCCCATTTTCGCCGGTGGACTGGGTGTCCTTGCCGGAGATCATTTGAAGGCCGCATCCAACATGGCCTTGCCCCTTGTCGGCGTCGGGTTGCTGTATCGCAAAGGCTATTTTCTACAATATCTCGATCAAGAGGGGATACAGCAGGAAGAATATCCTGAAATAGAATTTTGTTACCTCCCGCTGGAGCGTGCCCGGGATCCACAGGGAAATGAAATCACCATTTCAATTACCGGGCCCGACGGTGAGATTCGCGCGTTTGTCTGGAGGATTTGGTTGGGCCGAACGCCGCTGTTTTTGCTGGATACGAACCTGCCTGAAAATACAGCGGAAGCTCGGGAAATTACGGCCCGCCTTTATGTGGCTGATTCCAAAATCCGGCTGGCCCAGGAAGTGCTTCTCGGCATCGGCGGTATGCGGGCATTGGCGGCCATGAACCTCTTCCCTTCCGTTTGTCATATGAATGAAGGACATTCGGCCTTTTCTGCTATGGAACGCGTTGCACTGTTCATGGAGCGTTACCGCGTTGATTTGGAGACCGCTTTACAGATTATTCCCCGTTGCACGGTGTTCACCACCCACACCCCGGTTGCTGCCGGCCACGATTTTTTCGCCGTCGATTTGGTTAAACCTTGGATTAAGCCTTTGAAAGATCGCTTGGGGGCCAGCGAAGAAGAAATTTTGTCCTGGGGACAAACCGATGGATTCAATAAAAACGAGCCGTTTTCCATGTGCATTTTGGGCATGCGAATGTCTCAATATCGTAACGGCGTCAGCCGCCTTCACGGGAGTACCACCAGACGGATGTGGGCCCATCTTTGGCCGGACCGGCCGGAAGACGAAATTCCGATTTCCCATGTCACCAACGGTATTCATGTTTCGACATTTATCTCCCAGGAAGTCTGGCCGTTGTTTGAACGGTATCTGGGGCCGGAATGGTACATGAGCTCACGCCGGCCCGAGAACATTGACCGCATTGATGAGATCTATGACGACGAACTCTGGCGGGCCCATGAGATGAGCCGTTCCCGGCTGATCCGAACCTGCCGAGGGTTGTTAAAAAAACAGTACGAAAGACGGAATGCCCCCAAAAGCGTCATCGACAAGATCGAAGCCACACTGAATCCCGAAGTGTTAACCATAGCCTTTGCCCGAAGGTTTGCCGCTTACAAACGGGCGCATCTGCTGCTTCAGGATCCTGGGCGGCTGGCGGCGATTCTCAACAACGAAGCCCGTCCGGTGCAGATTATTTTCGCCGGAAAAGCGCACCCGCAGGACAAGGAAGGAAAGGCAATCATCAAACGTCTCATCGAATTTGTCCAGCGGCCGGAAATTCGTCAGCACGCAGTATACATAGAGGGTTACGACATGGCGGTGGCGCGATCTTTGGTTCAGGGTGCCGATGTCTGGCTTAGCACTCCCCGAAGACCGTTAGAAGCCTGTGGTACATCCGGCATGAAAGCCGCCGTCAATGGGGTTCTCAATGTCAGTATTTTTGATGGATGGTGGTGTGAAGGCTATTCCGAAGAACGGGGATGGCGGATCGGAAGCGGTGAAGAATATGTCGATACCGAATACCAGGATACCATCGAAAGCCAGGCCTTGTACAATGTGTTGGAAAATTCCGTAATCCCGTGCTTTTATGAAGAGAACGAGGGAGAACTTCCCAAGCGCTGGATTCAAATGATGAAAGCCTCTATGAAAATGGCCATGAAGGATTACTGCAGCTTGCGAATGGTTGGAGAATACGAACAACGATTTTATAACCCTATCGTTCACAGGTTGAAAGCGTTGTTGAGTAAAAATGGTTTGGAAGCCCGGGACCTTGCGTTCCAACAAAAGCGGTTTCAGAACCTGTGGAAAGACATTCACATCGGGCTGCCGGTCCAGACCCGTAAGGGACCGTTTCGCGTCGGTGATACCTTCGAAGTAACGGTAGACGTTGATCTGGGAAAACTCGATCCCGAAGAAGTCAGTGTGGAGCTTTACAATGGGCACATGAAAGCTGTGGATGCGCTGGAAGGTATCAGTACGATCCCCATGACCATCGTTGAGCACTTCGGCAACGGCAATTATCGTTACGGATGTCAAATTCCTTGTCAACTGTCCGGCCGGTATGGATTTACGGTCAGGGCCACGCCCGCAGGTGACGACTATTTTAAATTTCTACCCAAATTGATTACATGGTCTTAACACGTATCTTTGATAAAGAATGTGTCCGGCCTTTTTAATAGGGAAAATTCCCATATAGGAGATTTCCCCAGAAAAAATGAAGGTCTTACCTATGGACAAATCCCGTAAAGTCGATAGAAAATAACTTGTTAGTCAACTCAACACAGAGAAACGGCAGGTGTTAGGGGGGTAAAATGGACACTGTTAAATTTGTTGAGGATATTCAACCCGACCGTATGAATTATGCCGACGAATTGTCCGGATTGGATCATAATCTTGCGAGCGTGAGCCGACCACTATTGCCGGAATTGAGCGATAAAAAAACGGTGAGAAACGTTGAGCAGAGGGCACACGAACGATATCAGGTCAATAAGGACGCATTTGCGTTGATCCGGCCCGCTGTCGCCAGGCATATCCGTGTCGCAGAAAAAAGTATGGCAGAGATCGCATGTGCCGTATACCGGTCGGAACCGGTCAGGTTCGGCAGAATCGACACCATAAGTATGGGGGGGCTTTCATTTTATTATATTCCCGGTGAAGAGCGATACCACCCATCTCTGGTGCTGGACATTTTGGTGGCTGATTCCGGTTTTTACCTTGAAAATCTGACTTTTAAAAACATTGCCGATTTTGAGATGGATGACGATTTCGCGAACAATTCTTTCAAAATGCGGTTGAATCGGGTGCAGTTCGAAGGACTGAAACCTGCTGCAATTATGAAACTGAAGTATTTTCTCGAAAAGTTCAGTGTATCCGGAATGAAGAAATATAACGATTTTTAATTATAGACAAATCAGGGACCGGAGAATTTTTGTTTGTTTAATCACTACAATCTGCATCGCTGTTAAAGATTGCCTTTTTATATCACTCAAAAAAAAATACATGAGAGGAGAGAACCATTTCACGATACCTAAAGGGTTGAAAAGGAGGTGGTTTCGATGTTCGATATAAACACATATAAAAAAGAGGCAAAACTAAATGATGGAACTAAGATTCTTCTGCGGCCGATGAAGGCGGAAGACCAGGATGCGTTGTATGCGTTTTTCAAATCGGTTCCCAAAGAAGACGCACGATATTTGCGTGATGATATCGCCAGCAGACTCATTGTTGAAAAATGGGCAAAAAATCTTGATTATAACAAGACATTGCCCATTTTGGCGTTCAAAAATGGCACCATTATTGCCGATGCCACTTTAAATCGTCGTCGATTCGGTTGGAAATGGCATTTGGGGACCGTACGACTATTCGTACACAACGATTACCGAAAGGTCGGCCTGGGGCAGCTCATGATCAAAGAGATTGCGGATATCGCCTTCAAGCTCGATCTTGAAAAACTCATTGTCGAGATTCCGGACGTTAACCTTGCTGCGGTAAACGCTTTTACGAAGGCGGGATTTTATCGTGCTGCAACGATTCCGAACCTGGTTAAGGATCGGGAAAACAACCCCCTTGATGTGGTGATAATGATGAAAGATATCAGACCGGCCCGGGACGAAACATATGAGTATGATTTCTAGGACCATTCCCCAAGCTTGGGATAGAAGAACCCGTTCTCCTCTCATGAACATTAATTGAACGGGTAAAGGCCACACTTTTTTTGATGAACACAAACAAATGATATTCACTAAAGGAGGAATACTATGGATATGGTTCCTTGGAAATCGTTTGGAGAAATCAGCAGGCTTCGCCGGGAAATGGACGATCTTTTTACCCGCATCTTCGGAGAGACATCATTGTCAAAAATCGGCTTGGCCAAATGGCAGCCGTTGGTGGATATTTCGGAAACCGACACCCATCTTGTTGTAAAAGCAGAACTTCCGGGAATAGATGTGAAAGAGGTCGACGTCAGCATTACCGGCGATCAGTTAACCATCAAGGGTGAAAAGCAAGAAGAGAAGGAAGAAAAAGGGGAAAATCGTTATCGCTCGGAAAGATACTATGGGTCTTATCAGCGCGTGATCGATCTTCCAACCCGTGTTGAAGAAGATAAAACTGAAGCGACCTTTAATAAAGGCATCTTAACCATAACACTCCCCAAGGTAGAGAAGGTCAAGAGAAAACAGGTTAAGATTAAAGTCAAATAGCCCTGATTCCCAAATGCTCAACTGGCTGTCACAAAAGACTTTTTACACGTTTGTCAAATTGAAAAAGTGAGAAGTTGAAAATCACCCTTTCTCACTTTTTTTATGTCCGGCATTTGACAAAAAGGGCCAAACAGATTTTATGGTGGACTAAGCCACTGAAATTTGCTAAAAACCCTCATCGATCCATCCGGGAAAAATATTTATCACGAAACCAGAAATATTAAAAACACGAAAAAGAATATTTTTTATTTCGTGCTTTCGTCTTTTCGAGTTTTCGTGATAATTTTTAAATTTTGCATTCTAAATCAACAAGCCTAACAATTAAATATAGGTTTAGATTTAAGATACAGGAAAAGAACTTAATGTTAGATTTGAAAAAATTGGCCCCCCTTTTTGCCTTTTTGATTTTCGGCAGCATTTCAGTATTGCTGTGGCATAATCAGAACCGACACGAACTGGAACTTGTCCGCCGGCATGCGGAAACGTCTTCGGAACAGATACGGATTCGTATCGAAGGTCTGATGAATGCTCGCATGGCTTCCCTTGAAACCATGGCTGAAAGATGGGTTGAAAGGGTCCCGCCGGATTTCAGCCGGACGCGTTTTCTTAATTTTGCCAAAATGTTTTATTCCCACTACCCCGGCTTCACGGGAATCAACTGGATTGACCCCGAAGGCGTCGTTCGATGGGTTTTCCCGGAAAACAGCAATGAAGGCATCATCGATAGACCTGTTTTTGAATTTCAGGATTTTCCGGTTCAAGAAAAATCAAATATAATTCACATGGATCAGATTATCGTAACCCCCTGTACGGAGCTCATACAGGGGGGGATCGGTTACAACACATTCCTGCCGCTGATCCATTCCGGAAAGATCCAGGGTTTCCTGAACGGCGTATTCCACGTTAACCGAATCATGGAAATTTGCCTCGCCAAAGACGTTTTCGAGGACTTTCGGGTACGCCTGTTCGAAGCGGATCGACTGATCTACACGAATGAAACCCAGAGTGACGGCAATCCGGGGAAGGTCAGGCTGCAAATACTTCGAGAAATGCAACTCCCGGGTAAAATCTGGCGACTGGACCTTGTTCCAAAGGCCGGTGTCTATCCGTCCGGGATGGCCTGGAAGGTTTTTGTCCTCATTTTTGGCCTTTCCGTCTCGGCAATCCTCTCATTGCTGCTTCATTTTCTCCTTGAACGAATGCAAATGTATCGGCAAGCCAGAGACCAGGCGCTTCAGGAAATCAGTGAACGGAAGCGCACGGAAAAGGCATTGATGGAAAATGAGAAAAAGTTGGAAGCCGCGCTCGCTGAACTTGCAGACAAAAACACAGAGCTTGAGACCTTCGTGTATACCGTTTCCCATGATCTGAAAACGCCCATTGTGACCATCGAAGGGTTTATCGGCGCCCTGCGCGAAGACTTTGGGAATCTGATTGATGAAAATGCCGATAGATACCTTGAGTACATGAGCGATGCTTCCAGGAAAATGGAGCTTTTAATCAACGACCTGCTATATCTTTCCCGCATCGGTCGGCTGCCGGAGAGAAGGATTGAGTTTTCCTTTGACGATCTCATGAAAAAAGTTCAAAAAACGCTTCAACCTCAAATCGATGAAAGGGGTATTACATTAAACGTTGAAAAAGGTCTTCCCCTGGTTTATGGTGAAATGGAACGACTGGGTCAGGTAGTGGAAAACCTGTTGTCCAACGCCGTAAAATACATGGGAAAGGAAAATCCTTCTCCGCGGATCGATGTTGGGGTAACGGAACAGGGCGGCCAAAAGGTGTTTTTTGTCAGGGATAACGGTATCGGTATCGAGAGACATTATTATCCAAAGATTTTCGAGGTTTTTCAACGGCTGCCGGCCGGAAAAAAAATCGCAGATGGGACCGGTGTCGGACTGACCATCGTAAAGCGGATTATCGAACACCATGGCGGCAAAATCTGGCTGGAATCCGAATTGGGGAAAGGAACCACGTTTTTTTTCACTCTCAAAGACAAGGAGACTTGAGCACATGGATTTCGAACCTTTGGGCATATTGCTCGTGGAGGATGAACCGGCGCATGCGGAACTTACCAAACGCGCGATTCGAAAGGCCGGAAACGCAAACCGGATCCATATTGTTTCCGATGGAGAGGAGGCATTCGACTATCTTTACAACCGTGGGAAGTATGAAGATAAAGTCAAATATCCCATGCCGGGATTGATCTTGCTGGACATTAAGCTTCCCGGCATCGACGGCATAGAGGTCCTGAAGAAAATCAAGGAAGACCCTTTGCTGAAACGAATTCCGGTGATCATGCTGACCACATCGGAACGGGAAGAGGATATTGTCCGATCCTACGATCACTATGCCAACAGCTATCTGACCAAACCTGTAGGGTTTAAGGAGTTTGAGGAAAAGATCAAGCAAATCGATTTTTATTGGATGATTCTCAATAAGCCGCCCATCCTTAACGAATGAGCCTGTTTTAGGCCCCAAAAGGAAAATTCGAGGAGCTTTGACAGTGGAACCGTTGACGTTCGTAATCATTGAAGACGAGGAGGCCCATTTCAGCCTGATGAAGTGGGCCATCGCCAAAGAATTCCCGAACGCCTCCGTATATCATTTCCAGGAAGCAGGCACATGCCTTGAACGGCTTGACAGCATCATTCCCACCGTCATCATCACAGATTACTTTTTGCCGGGTATGAACGGCATCGAGTTTTTGGAGGTCTTAAGTCAAAAAGACAGAAATATCCCGGTGATTATGATTACGGGTCAGGGAGACGAGAATGTCGCTGTCCGCGCCATGAAATTGGGGGCCATCGATTATTTGGTCAAATCAGGGGATTTCTTTACCCTGCTGCCAACCGTTATTGAGAAAGCGGTTTGCAAATGCAGACTCGAGCAATCCCTTCACAAATCCGAAAAACGATTTCAGGATATGGCTGAAAACACATCGGATTGGGTCTGGGAGATGGACGCGCAAGGCAAGTATATCTATTCAAATCCTGTCGTGGAAGGCATCATCGGCTATGGCTGTGACGAGGTGATCGGAAGATACTTTTACGAATTTTTCGCTTCAGAAAATAAAGAGGCTTTAAAAGCGCGAATCTTTGAACTGATGGCGGAATTAAAACCCATCAAATCCCTTGATAATGTTCTGCTTCGAAAGGACGGAGCTGAAGTCATTATGGAGACAAGCGGGGTTCCGTGCTTGGACAAAAGCGGAAACATTTCGTGCTATCGGTGTATCAGCAGGGATATTACTGAACGAAAACGCGCCGAATCCTTTATTCGTCACCTATCACAACAGTTGTTAAAGGCACAGGAAACCGAACGCCAGATGATTTCCTGTGAGCTTCACGACAGAGTGGCACAAGATCTTTCCGCTTCAAAAATTGGATTCGACCTGCTTTTAAAAAGTCACCCTGAACTGGATTTCGCCGTAAAAGAAAAACTGAAGGAAATCTCAAATCGTCTCGCAGGGTCAATCAATGCCATCCGCGATCTTTCGTATGATCTGCAGCCTCCGGCCCTGACTGAGATGGGACTGGTGAAAGCGCTTGAAATATATTGTGAGGAATTTTTCAACCATTTTGGAATGAAAGTTGATTTTCAATCGGCCGGGTTAAATTTTTTTAAACTGGCCCCTGATACCGAAATCCATCTTTACCGCCTGGTTCAAGAAGGTCTGAACAATATCCGCAAACATGCGGATACCGACCAGGCCATCGTTAGGCTTGTTGGCGTATTTCCAAACATTATCCTTCGCATAGAAGACAACGGCAAAGGGTTTGATGTCAAGGCACGGGAACTTGCTTCGGGTGATGAGAAACGGATGGGCCTTCGAAGCATGAAAGAAAGAACCCATCTGCTTGGCGGTGAAATGACCGTCCAATCGCGTCCGATGCAAGGTACCAAAATAATGATAAAAATTCCTTTCAGGGAGCAGAACCGTGAGTCAGAAGAAGCGCATATTAATCATCGACGACCATCCCCTCTTTCGGGAAGGTCTTAAGACGATCATCGGACACAACCCCAAGTATGAAATCGTCGGGGAAGCAGGCACCGGCAGTCAAGGGCTTCAAATGGTCAGAGAATTAAAGCCTGATCTGGTCTTGCTGGATGTGGGGCTCCCGGATGTTAGAGGACTTGTTTTGATCGGTGATATCTTAAGATGCTCCTCCAAAATCCGAATCATGGTTGTCAGCATGCATTCCAAAATAGACTATATCGTGAAAGCATTTCAATCCGGCGCCACGGGTTATCTGGCAAAGGAATCGGCTGCGGATTTGCTCATAGAAGGTATTGAGTATGTGTTAAAAGGACATTATTTTATGGACACTTCGATTTCCCACCAGGTTGTCAAAAAGCTTATCGGTTTGCCGGAAAAGGAAGTGACCGTTACGGGTACCGGCTACGACCTGCTGACCGCTCGGGAACAGGAGGTCATGGGCCTTTTGGCTGAAGGACTGTCAACAAGCCAGGTTGCGGATAAACTATTCATCAGTCCCAAGACGGTTGAAAACCACCGCTACAGCATTATGCAAAAGCTGGATCTGCACAGCACGATTGAACTGACACGTTTTGCCGCAAAGCTCGGTCTCATAGACATTGATTTATGGAAAGAATAACCTCTCAGCAATCTCCTTCTAAAATCGAGCAAAACTCGATTAAAAGCCGCCTCAGAACCTCCCATTCGCATGTTTGAGCCTTTCAAATTATCATCGTTTTTCCTCACCCGTTTGGGAGGAATTCCCGGATAGGACATTTTCCCAGAAAAAATGAAGTTCTGCCCCTATGGACAAAACCGACAAAGTCGATCATAAATAGTTTAACATTCTATTTAGGTTGATTTCCTCTTTCATTCCATTGAATCGGGATATGGTTAAAAGTCACGGAAGATATGAATGGCAGACGATTTTGACAATAATCCCAAAGACCGTTTCCCGGATTTAGAACGGTTCATTCGAAGTATTCAGCATATCGAAGGAAACCCGGAATGTTTCGGAAAACCAGACGGATACTGTGACCGGGAAGATTGTCTGTGGCGCGAATACTGCCTGAAAGAAAAATAATTTTTTTCAATTTTTTCTTCGGCGGAATTTTGTTTTATTTAATCGGGTGTTGCATACCAGGAGGTATGAGATGTCAAAAGTCAAATCAAAACAGAACATTAAACAGAGAAGATGGACGTTTACATTGGATGCGGCGGAGGCCAAAGAGGTCATCCTGATGGGAGATTTTAACGATTGGAATCCAAAAAGACACCCCATGCAAAGGGATAAAAATGGGATGTGGAACAAGGTCGTGATGCTCACACCCGGAGATTATGAATACAAGTTCCTGGTAGACGGGCAGTGGAGAGAAGACCCCCTGAACGACCATCTATGCCCGAACCGTTTCGGAACTTACAACAGTGTTATTAACCTGCCCGAGGCGTAATTCGCCCGATTTTTTTCCGCAGGTCTGATCGCATCAACATGAGGGGCAGAAGGGACAAAGCGGACAGGTTCGAAGAATCCGTTCGCCGGACAACAAGAAAGCATCGGTTTGACCGAAGATATAATGGTGCGCCAACGATAAGGAGCGAAACAATGGCATCAAATTTCAGAATCTTTTGTCACCAAAACAGCGACAATCTGCATCTAAAGCTCATGGGAGACTTTGATGGTTCATCCGCCTATGAACTGATCAATACACTGATGAAATATAACGGCAATGCCAGAAGAATTTTTATTCACACGTGCGCGCTTTCTTCTGTTCATCCTTTTGGACTGAATGTATTTCAAAAAAACAGTTCTATCAAAAAATTATCCCAATACCTGACATTCACCGGAGAATATGGGGACACAATTGCATTGCAGGGAAGCAATGCACTCTGATGATGTCCGGACAAGGGCATAGATCCAAAGGAGAATCAGATCATGATCAGCTCTCCAACCAACCCCCGAGTTTTAATGGTGACCCCTGAGGTTACCTATCTCCCCCATGGCATGGGGCAAAATTCCGATGGTTTGAATGCCAAAGCAGGGGGGCTTGCTGATGTGTCGGCGGCTTTGATCAGTACACTGTACAATCAAGGGGCCGATGTTCACGTAGCCCTTCCGGACTATCGATCCATATTCAACGGCAATTCGTCTCCACTTGCGCAAAGGGAGCTTGGCAAAATAAGAAACAGTGTCCCGGATGAAAGAATTCATCTGGCGCAGGACCGGGCTTTTTTCTATCTGAATCATATCTATTCCGGAAATAAGTTTGAAAACGTTAAAATCTCACTCGCCTTCCAACGGGAAGTGATCAACAACATTGTTCCCAAAGTTCAGCCGGATTTAATCCATTGCAATGATTGGATGACCGCTCTGATTCCGGCCATGGCCAGGCAATTGGGCATCCCCTGCCTGTTTACCGTTCACAATATTCATACGGTTAAAAGCACGCTTTCTGAAATCGAAGACAGGGGTATCGACGGTGCCTCATTCTGGCAGAATCTTTTTTATGAACATTTTCCCTCCAATTACGAAAATACCAGAAACTCAATACCTGTAGATTTCCTTACCAGTGGTGTTTTTTCAGCCCATTTTGTAAATACCGTCAGCCCGAGATTTTTGGAAGAGATGATCGAAGGACGGCACGGTTTTGTGAGAGATTGCATGCAGCAGGAGCTGGCCAACAAAAGTAAGGCCGGATGCGCCCTTGGAATTTTAAACGCCCCTGACCCTACTTACAACCCATCCGTTGATGAGGTTCAGCCATGCATGTACTCCCCGGCAAATCATGTTTTCGGGAAAAAGACCAATAAGCGGATTTTTCAAAAAAAATTGGGTTTGATTCAGGACACGGAAGCACCCATCTTTTTTTGGCCTTCCCGCCTGGACCCGGTTCAAAAGGGATGCCAGTTGCTGGCTGATATAATTTATGATGTCGTTGTTCGTTATTGGAAACGGAATCTTGAGATTGTTTTCGTGGCAGACGGGGAGTTTCAAAGGCATTTTAAAGACATCGTTCGTTTGCATAATTTATCAAATCGCGTGGCGATATGCGGATTTGACGAACGTTTGGCCCGACTTGCTTATGGTGCGTCTGATTTTGTGTTAATGCCTTCGAGTTTCGAACCCTGCGGTCTTCCGCAGATGATCGGATCCATCTACGGTGCCCTTCCGGTGGCGCACGATACCGGAGGCATCCATGATACGGTTACACATTTGGATGTATCTAAAGATACTGGCAACGGATTTTTGTTCAACACATTCGACTCGGGGGGGCTGTTATGGGCCATTGATCAGGCCATGCAGTTTTATATGATGCCCCCTGACACCAAAAAACGGCAGGTCCGTCGAATAATGACCGAAAGCGCCGCAACATTCAATCATCAGGTCACCGCCCAACAGTATATCGATATTTATGAAAAGATGCTACGGCGCCCCCTCGTTTACCGGCAACATTCCGATGCTTCTGAGATCAATAAAATTGCTGGTAAAAAAGGTCTTCATAAATCCATCATTCGAGACTTTGCGCGCTACGGTATTCTGACGGAACTTTCGGAAGAACAGAATATTATTCGATTTCCGACAAAAAAGTGGCGTGTTGAAAAACAGGAATCAAAATTGCACCGGGTGAACGAATAATTTGGATGGGGAAGATACATCCTCTTTATCATCCGGTATAGAATATCATTGACGCTTTTTTTCTTTCCAAAAAAAATATCATTTCACGCTGTAAAATATTTCCACCTGCCAAAGATTTCGTTTATTTCTTCCTTAAAACAGTTTTGGCATATATTTTGCTTTTGTTGTTTGGTAATGCTCGACTGATCAAATGCCAATAGGGGGAAAAAATGAAAGAGATCCGTAAGATCATGGTGGCCAATGACTTTTCGGAGTATTCAAAGGAAGCGTTGGAATATGCTGCGAATTTGGCCAAGGTTTTAAAGGCCGAAATAATTATAACCAATGTAATTAATGAAAGAGATGTAAATGCGGTTCGAATGGCAGCCATGGTGAATAGCGCTATTTCCGAAAAGGAATTCATCAAGGATAAAATTAACATCCGATCGGAACACACCGATAAAATGGTCGAAGGAATATCCGCCGGCCATCTTTCTGTAAAAAAGGTTTTTAAGGTCGGAATACCATTTCAGGAGCTCATCCAGACCATCAAGGATGAGGAGATCGATCTTGTGGTGATGGGTTCCAAGGGGAGAAGTAACATTGAAGACATTCTTTTCGGTTCAACAGCAGAAAAAATGTTTCAACACTGCCCAAGACCGCTGTTAAGTATACGCTCAAATGGGCGCGGGCAAATTCCGCGGGATTAACACTTTGTAAACGGCTCAACCAGCGATTGGTAACTTTTAAACGGCTTTCAGTGATAACCGGTTTCCAATACCTTTATTAGTTCCTTATATTCAATTGCCAGATAGTCTTTCAAATCTATCATGGAATGATTGATCAGTTTCTTGAGGCCCGCCAAAGATCGGGCAGGTTTTTGAGCAAAACGCCGTGCGGTATCCAGTGCAGCGTTTTCAAGTTCTTCCTTGGGGACAACCTTGTCTACAATACGAAGCTCCAAGGCTTCATCGGCGGTGATATCCTTGTCGGACAGCAGGATTTCCAAAGCCTTGCTTCGACCCAGCCGTCTGGAGAGAAAAAAAGCGCCGCCACCGATAGGGACCAATCCCAGTTTGTAATAAGGATTCTGAAAAACCGTGTTGTTGGCAACGATCCTATAGTCGCAGGCAAGGCTGAAGTTTAAAAATAGAGATATTACCTTCCCCCTGTTCGCATGCACCACGATTTTATTTAATTCCACTATTTTTAAAATAATTTGAGTAAACACATTGTGCAACCTGTGAACATCCTTTTCATAAAATCTCGAGGATAACACCTGACGATAAAAATCAAAATATTCTTCACTTCCCTTGACCTCCTGGGAACTCATAATGACGACGATCTTGATAGAATCCATTGTTGAAATTTTGTCAAGATAATCGATCACTTTGTCTCTTTCACTTAAATCAGTTGCACGAAAAAGAAGGTTTTCCTTTAAACGGAGAATGATGATTTCATCGAGCCTTTCTGCCGTAAAGAATTCACAATCTTTATCAAGATTGACTATTTTTGTCATTTTATTATGCCTTTCAGCCGGTCGGTTGTCATATTTATTTTGTTGATTTGTAAACATCCAAGATCATTCCATCAGAGAAGGCACACTTTAAAAATAGCAAGAACCGTACCAGGAAAAGATATTCTTTTACCATTTATCGACCTATAGAATTTATGAAAAGTTATTCATTTTAAAACCCTTTAGAAATCCATCGGATATACACATATGTCCTATTGCAAAGCATTCGAAATCTTTTGGGGAAAAGCCCTGTCTTATTGCAGAACCCTATTCACAAGATGCCATATCGAAATCCGCAGCGCATGTTGCTTTTACAATTTGTAAAAAATGTTGACATCATTTCTTTTTCTCCCATAAAGAAATATGGATGAGGTCAGACAAAAATATCAGCTTTTTCAAACAGATATCTCAAATCACTTTTAAATTCTCATCTTGGCATAACTTTTGCCGTTTATATGATTAACTCAAATTATTCTTCCTTTATCTGCGTTATCAAAGGAGCCTGTCATGTATAATAAGATACTGGTCCCTCTGGACGGTTCAAAGAGAGCGGAAGCGGTTTTGCCTCATGCAGAGGAAATGGCGAATCGATACGGTGCTGAAATAATTTTACTTCGTGTTGAGGAATTGCATGTCATGCTTGAGTGGGATGAGGTCGTAGATCTGGCGAAATGCCATGAAAAGTTTGATACGCGAAAGAAAGCGTCGGAATCTTATCTGGCCCAACACGAAAAGAAATTCCGAGAAAAAGGGATTAAAGTAAACGCACGTGTTATGCACGGCCCTGTGGTGAAATCGATATTAACCGTTGCCGAAGAAATGGACGTGGATATCATTGTAATGGCCAGCCACGGTCTTAGCGGGTTGCCCCGAACCTTTTATGGCAGTGTAGCGGCAGGCGTACTGCAAAAGATCGACCGACCATTGCTGATCATCAGAACCCGCAGGATCGAACAGGACTTGCAGAACCTGATTTTTGAGTCGGCATAAGTGAGCGCATTTTCCGCAGGGTACGCTTTAATTGTTGCTGGTCTGGATATTCCTGGACTGTTAGAATTATGGTTTAAAGACGGAGATGATACGCACTGATGTTTACTTTTCCCCTGTTAGCTGTGGGGCTTCTGTTGATTCTGGGCTATTGGGGAGGGCGTGCGGCCAACCTGGTTAAGCTGCCCCGCGTCAGCGGCTATTTGGCGATTGGCATACTGCTCAGTCCATCCACGTTCAATATCCTGGACCAGCAATTGGTCAATGAAGATCTTTATGTGGTGACGGAGATGGCCTTGGCCGTTATCGCTTACACAATCGGTGGAAGTCTTCTCATACAAGAATTAAAGCGTTTGGGAGGTATGATTTTATGGATTACGATTTTCCAGGCCGTCGGTGCCTTTTTATTAACGATCGTGGTGTTGCCCCATATTTTGCCGTTTATAACGGATCTTCACGGACCGGAATATGACCTGCCCCGAACCTATCTTCCCATGGCCCTTGTCATTGGGGCCATATCGGTAGCCACAGCCCCTGGTGCAGTAATCGCCATCGTTAATGAACTCAAGGCTCGTGGACCTTTTACCTCTACGTTACTGGGTGTTATCGCTATTGATGACGGCCTCGCAATTATCTTTTTTGCTTTAGCCGGCACTGCCGCTCACTTTATGATTGATCCAAGTTCAGTCCCGTGGATAGAGATGATGGGAGGTGCCGTCACGGAAATAGCGTTTTCAATTCTTCTGGGCATCCTTGCGGGTATGGCCTTGATGTTTATGGCCAGCCTGATTCGTCGTCGGGAGGCGCTTTTAATGGTCATACTTGGCGTTATTTTCGTTACGACGGGTATTGCCTCTGCATTTAAACTTTCCGCCTTGTTGGCGAATATGATCGTCGGCTTCATTATCGTCAACTTCGAGGCACGATACCATGACTTTTTTCTTGTGATTGAACAGATTGAAGAACCTCTGTTCGGTCTCTTTTTCGGCCTGGCCGGAACGTACATGGACCTGCGGATCCTTCGTTTTGCGGGTTTATTGGCCATAATGATTATGGTAACACGTATTACGGGAAAAATGCTGGGTACATGGGTTGCAGCTAAGCACTTCGAGGCTCCGGAAAATGTGAGAAACTATTTGGGATTGGGACTTTTGCCTAAGGCCGGCGTAACCGTGGGCCTGGTGTTAATGGCCAGGGAAATTTTTCCAGTGCCCGAAGTCGCGACTATTTTGGTGAATGCGGTGATAGGATCCGTCATTTTAAACGAATTAATTGCTCCGCCATTGGTTAAATACGCTCTGGTAAAAGCCGGTGAAACCTTCAACACGGATGAGAACTTATGAAAATCGAAGACGTATTACATAAGATTGGAAACCTTCCGTATCTGACCCTCGATGTTGATTGTACTTTAGAAGAAGCTTCGAATAAAGTTTCCGATGTGGAACACCTTCGAACTATTTATGTGGTCGGTCATCAGGGACAACTCCAGGGAATTCTTTCTTTGGGGAAGCTGGTTGGCAGCCTTATTTCAGCCGGTCACAAGCCCTATTTTCATTCCCGGTCCATTTTGGCCCGAATTACTGCCAAAAAGGTAGCCGACATCATGGACAAATACGTGGTTTATGCAAGGAAGGAAGAGGACTCAGATAGTATCCTGGTACGAATGTTGGATAATCATATCAAAGAGATTCCGGTTGTGGACGAAGACAAAAAAATCATCGCCAATATCGGAATTATTGATTTGTGGAAACTGATAGAAAATAGAAGAAAATTATGAAGTTAAAATTTATCATTAACATCGGTCGGTCGAAAAAAGTGACGCACTGAGAAACAGCAAATTAAATCGTTTCAAGTAACCGACCAATTTTATTGGTGAAAATTAAAAAAGCACGAAATCTGATTTTTTTCGTGCTTTTTCGTTATAAAAAACCTTGTAATTGTTTAGCGTTTTGAAACCATTGCCGCTTCAGGTATGATTAAATTTTTGCTGAAAGAACTCATGGAAAAAGGGCTCGTAATGAAGCAACCTGCCCGGAATATTCATAAAAGTCTTTTGCATAAACAAAGGCTTTCATCCATAAAGTTAAATCTCATGGGGTTTTTTCATAACGATTCCTAATCCACTCAGACAGCTTCCAGCAAAAATTTAATCATACCTGAAGCTCTCTGGAAAGCGACCTCTTTCAAAGAACTAAACTGTTACAAAACCTTGTGTTTTTCGAGCTTGTCCGAATTATGGGAGTTCTTTGGCAAACTTTTTCTTAAAAGCCACTTCAACAATCTCCGCCGCATCTTTTGTGTTCGTGATGTAGTCACAATTGATCACCATATCAAATTCATACGGCACCGCATCTTTTTTGCCAAAAGCCTTTTTAAAAAATTTTCTTTGTTCCTTGTCGAGTTCCGGTAATTTTTCAGCAGCCTCCTTTTCACTCGCCTTAAGAATTCTGGCCAGCCGCTTAATTCGATGCTCATCCGAACAGATAAATCGAACCGCCAGTACCCGGTCCCGGGGAATTATTAAATGTGCCCCCCTGCCGACGAACAAAGTGGGCTTAAGGCCGGCAAGGGCAATCACCACGTTGGCAAGATGCCGGCTATAGTCGCTTTTGATAAAAGATTTTTCACCGAAAAGAAGTTTTGCAAATTCGTTCAAAATGCCTGGATATCGTTCATCGAAGTAGGCAACCGTTTGTTCGCTCAATTTGGCTTCCATGGCGATATGCATCATCAATTCTCGGTCGACCACATCATAGTTGATCTTTTTTGCCAAAATATCTGCAATTTCCAGGGCTCCAACACCTATTTTTCGAGAAAAAGTAATCGTGGGGAAAATTTCAGGCCTTCCTTCTTTGATTTTCTTTTCAACCCATTTTTTTTCCAGATCACGGAAATATTTATCGGCCAGTTGGGAACCGGTGGGGCGTTTTTTTTCGTACATTCCCGGTATGTATTTCATGCCCCCAATTTGTACAGACATCGTATACCTCCTTTTTTAACCCATGAAGCACTTTAAGTATTATGTATTCCTCCACGTTCGATACAAGAAGATCTCAAAACTTTTTTAACGTTTATTTTTGCAACTATTGTGCCACGAAAAAATGGAACGAAATGGTACCATAATCAACTGATTTAACAGATAATATTGTTTTAAAAACCATCAAAAAACATCTGCGGCGGTCAAGAAGTCTGTCCGCTTTTTTTACAAACTGTAAAGAGAAAAAAAATATTACCGTGTTCGATTAATACTAAACTTATCAGTTTATTTATGGGCTTACAAGACAAACTTTACGATTCCTCAATTACAAAGGTCAGGTTGTTGGCTTCTTCTTCCCCTGGAAGGTTTGAATTTTGGGTAGGACGAACCAACAGAAACCCGTTTTTGTATTTTACACGTTGTAAAAATATCCGACAGGCTGTTTATCAATTTTTGGACAACGTCTATGTGAAATCAATTTTATTTCAATTTATTACAATATGTTAAAACAGTTCTGACGGAACTTTTATTTCTGGAATAGTTATTGCTTCATGTAATGTTACGGACGTCAAGCAATTAAAACATAACAAGCTTGGGGCTTCACCCATCCGAATGTTGGAATACCGGAATAATGGGTTCTGGGATAATGCAATTTGAGACAATTATTAAAACTTCCAAAATGTAATAGATTTTCATTTAGTTGTAGAATTTCCGAGACTAAATTGACATCGAATCTATAGGAAATACGGCGGGAAAGGAAAGATCATCATGAAAAATAAATCTAAACAAAAAGTACTACTGACGTTTGACGGATCTGAACATGCGTTTCATGCAATAAATTATGTAAGTAAACTTGCCCCCTTTCATAAAATGAAGGTTGTTCTTTTTAATGTGTTCAGCGGCATACCCGAATCTTATTTGGATCTTGAAAAAGACCCTCTGTTCAGTCGATCCTCCCGGGAAGTCAAGGCGTGGGAAATGCAGCAGAGGAAAGAGATACAAAAATCCATGGATACAGCAAGACAAAAGCTTCTCCATTCGGGGTTTCATCCGGATGCAGTTACAATAAAAATCCATAACAGAAAAGAAGGAATTGCCCGAGATATCGTTAAAGAAGCCGAGAATGGGTATAGTGCCGTGATTATCGGACGTAGGGGCATGGGCACCTACAAAGAGATCATTGTCGGAAGTGTTGCCAAAAAAATCGTTGAGAAAGTGGCGTTCCTGCCGGTTTTGATGATCGGCGAAATACCGCCTGACAACAGATTTCTTGTGGCGCTCGATAGCTCGGAAAATGCCGTTCGGGCGGTAAATTATGTTGCTCAGATAATGGGTGGTTTCGATTTCAATATAAACTTGTTTCATGCTATCCGGGGTGACCAGTCTGTTCATTCGGGTATCGCGCATCTATTTTTCCCAAAAGAGAGCCTGGAGGAGGCGGAGGCTGCTGCAATTGCTGTTTTTGACAAAGCAAAACGCCGTCTGGAAGAAGCCGGTTTCACATCCGACCAAATTAATACCAAACTGGTTTCCGGCGTTCCCAGTCGTGCCGAGGCGATCGTCAAAGAGGCGAGGGAAGGAGATTACGGTACCATCGTTTTAGGCCGAAGAGGGTTGTCGAAGGTTCAGGAATTCTTTTTAGGGCGAGTGAGTAACAAGGTCATTCACATTATCAGAAGAAGAGCGATATGGATTGTGACCTAATGGTGGCAAATTCAGTTTAACCAATTAAGAAAGGAGGATCATCATGACAGATGTTAAGGATTTCAAAAATTTCGATTTTTTTAATGCGTTTTCAGAAGCTCAGTTGAAAGAACTTGTGAAAGTCACGGAGAAGAAAACCTTCAAAAAGGGAGCTGAAATTTATAAGGAGGGTAATCGGGCCAACCACATTTTTTTGGTTTCCAAAGGGTGGGTGAGCCTTCGAAAGATCGATCCGGAAAAAGATATCGGCATTTCTTTTGAAAACAGGGAAAAAGGGGAACTCTTTGGTACGGCATGCTTTATGAAACCTCAGGAATATACGTTGACTGCCATATGCATGGAGGACTCTGAAGTCTTGGCCATGAACGCCGATAAATTGTTCGATCTTTTTCAAAAGGATTACGAAATTGGATACCGTTTCATAAAAGAGGTCGCAAAAGTATATTTCGAACGTTATAAAAACGTAAAAAAGCAACTTTTTGAAATGGTCAAAGCACCTGCGATTATAACGGCTCTTCCGGGATAATCGCCGTATTTGGTTTAAGGGTCGGGGAGTTTTTAAAGATTCAATAAAGGAGAAGCATGATGAAAGAGAGCATTTATAAAATCATAGAATTGGTGGGAAGCAGCAGTTCCTCATGGGAGGATGCGGCTAAAAATGCCGTAGAGACAGCATCCAAAACGCTTAGAGGTCTCAGGATCGGGGAAATTAATAAATTAGACCTGAAGATCGAAGACGGAAAAGTGGTTGCTTATCGTGCCAGGGTAAATCTTTCCTTCAAATATGAAGGTGAATAGATCACCTGTGAAGGGGGGAAACGCACAATCAATATGGTTTCCCCCTTTTTTATTTCCGGTTCTTATAGAATAGAGAACTTTTTCTTAAAGTTTCCCTCAACAATTTCAGCAGCCCATTGCGGATCTTGAATGTAATCACAATTGATAACCAGATCAAACTCTTGGGTTGACGCTTTCTCAAGGTTAAAAACAGTTTTATAAAAATAACTCTGCCTTAAATTGAAATCTTCCAGTTTCCTCTCGATTTCCTGCTCGCCAACATTGAGTATTGCGGCCAACCGCTTGATCCGATACGTTTTCGAACAGACAAATCTAACCGCCATCACACGCTCACGGGGCAATACAAGGTGTGTTCCCCATCCGATAAAAATCGTAGGGCCTAAACCGGCGATGGCAAGTATCGTTGCAAACAAATGTCTGTTATAGTCGTTGTCCGGAAAAGTTGTTTTTTTGAAAAGAAGTGATAAATAGCCGCTCATTTTCCCTGGGTAACGTTTATCAAAAGCAGCAGTTGTTATACTACTCAATTTTATTTCATTGGTGATATGTTCCAATATTTGTCGATCAACGACGCGATAGCCGATTTTTTTTGCCAGAATATCTGCAATTTCAACTGCACCGACGCCGATAATACGGGAAAAGCAAACGGTGGGAAATAATATTTCTGGCCGAATGCCTTCCATTCCCATTTTCTGCTGTTCTTGGTCCCATTGCCGGACATATCGGTCCGCCAAGTCAGCAGCACTCGACTTCTCTCCCGAATAAAATCCAGGAACGTATTCGTGATTCTTTTTGGAGTCGACCATTTCAAATCTCCTTTTTTAGCAACTGGTTAGACATTTATGAAACAAATTTGATTTTAGGAAGCTTCCGGTCTGCTTAAATTTTTAGGGCCTTACAAACAAAGAAATAGGTGCTAAAACACTACAGAGTTTCGATCGCTTCATAGGAACTGATGAGTCGATCCCGAAGCAACAAAACGAGCTTTTCCAATATTTTTATTCGGATCTTCGAATCATTAACCATTGTGTCTCTAAGATCCGAACAGTGCATTGAAACAATCCTGGTCGGCTTTTCGCATATTGCGGAGCACATATGAACGTGTTCCTTTCCGATAAGTGTGTACCAGCTTCCCATAACCCGTCTGTTTGCTCGTTCTATGAGTGAAAAAACATTAATCTTCGCCTTGCGAGTGCCTCCGAGATCGAACTTTCTTTCAAGAGTGACACGTCCTGTGGCCAAAACATATAATTTTGTCCCGATGCTGCCTTGTTCATAAATCTTGTCTCCAGATTCATATTCTTCGATTTGGCATAAATCGGCAATAGATCGCAATTCATTGTTGGAAAGTTCACAAAAGAGATCACACATTTTCAGAAATTCAGTAATTTCTTCAGTACCCATTTTAGACCTCCGGTTTAACGATTCTTCAGAGCTTCCCCATTTAAATTATACGATAATAAGATAGCAAGAATCGTACCATTTTATAACGGACAATAATACTTTTTAACGAGTTGTTTTGATTGTGTATTCTTTCCTTTGACGAAACCTTGTATGCGCATACAAAAATGAATGATGATGTCGTTTTTTTTTACATGCTGAAAAATTTATCGACACAGATCCAATTCCACCTAAAAAAGAAAATAGAATAACCAATTGAAAAAATATATATTATCAAATTCTCATTGGTGGCATGTTTTTTGCGGAGGTTGTTTAGAAGATAACCTTAACACCCTTGCTTTTTAACCGATCATTCGGGTTTTTGGAAAGTTAGAAATGCCCAAACTGTTAATTGTCGACGATAACCGAGTTATTCTCTCGCTTCTCTTAAAGGAGCTGACCCAGGATAACCTTCAGGTCGTGACGTTGAACACCATTGAATTGTTCTGGGAATACATTAGAAATTCCCGGCCGGATTTGGTGCTCTTGGGACTCCATTCGGAGAGTTTTGACAGCTGGCAAATCTTAAATGATATCAAAAAAAACTTTCCAAGCCTTCCGGTGTTGATCTATATTATTAAAAGCGATCATTCAATTTTCAGCCTCAAGCAGGCGGTTAAAGAGGTCCTTAAAAACGGCAGTATTTCGTCTGCATTTATGTTTCATGGCTATAAGAAACCGAAATATGATCGGGCTGAATAATCGTTTTATGAATTTAAACATACAGAAAGGATAATTTTGATGACCGTTATGTGGATAAGGACTGTAAACAGCGGGATATAAATGAATAAGAAATTACCGAGAATTTTGGTTACCGGAGCCTCCGGGTTTATCGGCAGGCATTTTGTCATCGCTGTTTCCGATAAATTTCGCCTGTTCTGTATTGCACGCCGCAGTCAAAAGGAGGTGGGCATTCCTTTCAAAGATACCATACATTGGCTTCAGGCGGATATTACCAAGTGGGATAATTGGTTGAAAATTTCTGAATATATTAAGAAACATGGCGGTGTGGATTATGTCCTGCACCTGGCCGGGTATTACGATTTTACACAGAAAAAAAACCCCGTATATGAGCAGGTCAACGTCATCGCTACAAACTATATCCTTGAGCTGTCAAATATGCTGGCAATCAAACGGTTTATTTTTTCCAGTTCTGTAGCTGCCTGTAAATTTCCTCCTCCCGGCGAAGCATTAACGGAAGAGAGCCCTGCTGATGCCGATTTCCCTTATGCCTGCAGCAAGCGAAGAGCGGAATTGCTGATTAAAGAATATTCGGAATCCTTTCCGTGTTCCATTGTGCGTTTGGCCGCCGTGTACAGCGACTGGTGCGAGTACCCCATGTTATATATGATGTTAAAACACTGGCTGTCCGCTAATAAATTCACGGCGAGGATTGTAGCAGGACGCGGGGAATCGGCCGTACCCTATATTCATATTAGAGACCTTATCAAATTATTTCTAAGGATTATTGAGATCAGTGATACCCTCCCGCAATTTGCCACCTATATTGCCAGTCCTCAGGGGAGTGTTTCACACAATGAGCTTTTTAAAGCCGTTACGCGCTATTATTATGGGTATGATGTGAAACCGTTCAAAATGCCCAAGTTTTTTGTACGACTGGGCCTGATTGTTATTTCATTTTTGGGATGGTTGATCGGAAAAGAAACGCTTGAAAAGCCATGGATGGCTGGGTTTATTGATAAAAAACTGACCATAGATGCTTCAGCAAGTTACAGGGCTTTAGGCTGGACACCCACCTCGCGATACCTTATTTTACGCCGTCTTCTCTTTTTGACCGAAAAAATGACCACGCACCCGTACGACTGGAACTTTCGGAATGAAATATCCATTCATAAGGTTGCTTATCGAAAAAGCACGATTATTTACGATATGTTGATCCAACACCGTGATGTGTTGATTGATACCATCATAAAAGGAGTGAATCTGCCGGAAAATAACGTCCGTTTCCCAAAATATTCAAAAATGGATCGTGAGATGCTTAAATGGTATATCACCTTAAATTTTCAGGTGATTGCCACAACGGTGAGGGATAGAGACAGATTAATCATTTCGAATTTTGTTCAACAAGTTGCTCATCAGCGCTATATTGAAGGATTTAATGTAAAAGAAGTAAAGGATTTGATTCTTTTTACAGGGAAGACGATGGAAGCATTTCTTCTTCAACGGCCTGAATTGAAGGGCTTTAAACAGCGGGTGGAGGACCACATTATCTTGACGGCCCAGTATTTCATAGATGAACTCGAAGACACCTATGATGTTTTAAAGGGGATTTTGGGAACACCACCACCGCGGGAGGTCGCATCGATAAAAGAAAATGAAAAAATTACGAGCAGTAAGAATATTAAATTGATTGTAGAGCAACTTGAAGATATCGGTGTGAATATGCTTTCCTATTATCCGGAAGGAGAGGTCATTTTCAAAAAATACGGTGCCCTGGTAAAATTAGGCCCTCCGAACAAATAGTGCTTGACCGGAAACCCTTGAACCTGTGAACACCTGTTATTTCCACTTTACACCTTGTAAAAAAAGTCGACATTTATTTTCCTCATATTGTTTTCAAATATTGCCCGCCTGTTTTAATAACACCTTTTATTTCAATTAATTGATCGAAGTTTCAGGTATTAATTTTATCTGGCATACCGATTGCTTTATTGTAGGGCATCTTATTCTTGTTTTTTAACAAGGACTTTATTCGGTCATGAGCGCAATTCATTTGGACAAAATATTTCATCCGAAATCCATCGCGGTTATCGGGGACGACTCGCCGGAAGGGCGAATCTTTTCAACCCTGATGCACAACCTGATTGAAGGCGGATATTCGGGAAATGTCTATCCGATACACCAGTGTAGTCAAAAAATTTTGAAACAGCCTGTTTATCCTTCCCTTTCAAGTCTCAATCCCCGGGTTGATCTGGCTGTCTATGTTGGTTCTTTGAATTCAGCTTCTCAGGTTATCAAAGAGTGTGTTGAGACAAAGGTAAAAGGGTTGGTCATGATCTCGGGCGGAGGCAAAAAGTCCGGAGCAGAAGATTGGGCGCCGATGACGGCCGCCATAAATGAGGCGAAACGTCAAGGGCTTCGCATTGTCGGACCCGATAGTCTCGGAATAATTTGCTCCGGTTCCAAACTCAATCTCAGTTTTTCAAGCCATACGCCGCCTCCCGGAAAAATGGCGTTTGTGTCGCAAAGCGGCGCGATTTGTGCTTCCGTGCTGGATCTTTGCCTCAGAGAACATGTCGGTTTCAGTTATTTTGTGAGTCTTGGTTCCATGCTGGATGTAGATTTTGGTGATATCATCGATTATCTCGGAGGAGATTATAACGTCGGCAGTATCGTCATATTTGTAGAAAGCATACCACGCATCCGAAATTTCATGAGTGCGGCCCGTTCGGTGTCCCGGATAAAACCGATCATTGTATTAAAAGCAGGCCGAACGAAATCGGGGGCTTTAGCGGCTGCTTCTCATACCGGCAGGCTCGGCGGAGAAGATGCGGTATATGACGCGGCCTTCGAACGTGCCGGAATTGTCCGGGTCAAAACCTTTGAAGAATTTTTCGACTGTGTTGAACTTCTGGGAAAGCGGCCGCAACCTTTGAAATGTGGGCTGGCGATTGTCACCAAT
>Ga0210134_1000008_pt1 | contig 31822 bp, 28 predicted proteins | sample RushSE_CattailNL_3_FD_185565 | JGI IMG/M metagenome (GOLD analysis project Ga0210134, IMG submission 185565) | Wetland microbial communities from San Francisco Bay, California, USA, that impact long-term carbon sequestration - RushSE_CattailNLB_D2... | ecosystem: Environmental > Aquatic > Marine... | reverse complement strand
ATCAGGTGCTGGCGCTTATATTCATGAATGCGCTTGACCTGGATATCGAACAGGGAGTCCACATTGACCCTGATTCCGGTTTTTTCAAGGATCAGGTCGGCCAGTCGTTGTTTGGCGAGTCGCTTGACCCTGCGCCATTCCTCCTGGAATTTCGCGTCGTCTGCAAAAGCCTCAATCCCTCGCAATGCCGACAAATCTTTTATCCATGCATCTCCAATTCTCTCCGTGATCAAATCGCTGAGGCCGGGATTGCTCAAAACCATAAACCGGCGCGGTGTTACGCCATTGGTTTTGTTGTTGAATTTTTCAGGCGTCATCTCGTAAAAATCACGCAGGACGGTCTGTTTAAGAAGTTCGGTATGGAGCTCAGCCACACCGTTGACGGCGTGCGATCCCACACATGCCAGGTTGGCCATGCGTACGTATTTATCGCCGGTCTCGTCAATCAGAGACATACGGGATAAACGGCCGTCATCCCCAGGATACCGCAATCCGACCTGGTCTAAAAAGCGCTGGTTGATCTCGTAAATGATTTCAATATGTCGGGGAAGAACATCGGCAAACAACTGCAGGGGCCATTTTTCCAGAGCTTCGGGCAGCAGGGTATGGTTGGTATAGGCCATGGTTTTTTGGACGATGTTCCAGGCCTTTTCCCATTCCATGAGCTGTTCGTCTACCAGGAGTCTCATCAACTCGGGAATAGCCACAGCCGGATGCGTGTCATTGAGTTGAACGGCCCACACATCGTGAAAATTGTCGAAACTGGCGGAGAAACGGCTGTGTAAATACACAATGTTTTGAAGGGAGCAAGATACGAAAAAGTATTGCTGCTCCAGGCGCAGTCGTTTCCCGGCAACGGGTTCGTCGTTGGGGTAAAGGACTTTGGTGAGATTTTCCGAGGCCACCTTCTCGTCTACGGCGCCGTAATAATCACCCTTGTTAAAGGCGGTGAAATCGAATCCTTCACATGCCTCGGCCTTCCAAAGGCGAAGCGTATTGCAGGTATTCACTTTGTAGCCGGATATGGGCGTGTCGTAAGGTACGCCTTTGACGATCCTGTGCGGAATCCAGCGGACGCGAAGACGGCCATCCGAATCATGATAATGTTCGGTGTGACCGCCAAGCTTGACATAGAACTGCACCTCGGGGCGGCGGATCTCCCAGGGATTGCCCAGGTGCAGCCAGTTGTCCGTGGTCTCAACCTGTTCCCCGTTGCGGATTTCCTGGTGAAAAATTCCGTGTTCGTAACGAATCCCAAATCCAAGCGATGGAATTTCCATCGTTGCCAGGGAATCCATGTAGCAGGCGGCCAGCCTGCCGAGACCGCCGTTCCCCAGCCCGGGTTCTTCCTCCTGTTCGATCAAGGCCTCGAGGTCCTGTCCTATGGCCTCTATGGCCCGGTGCACCGGCGTATAGAGATCCAGATTGATGATATGGTTTGCCAGATGGGGCCCTGGAAGATATTCAGCCGACAGGTAACAGACGATCTTGACTTTGCTGGAGATGATGGTTTCCAATGATCTGATCCAGCGGTGTACGATTCGATCCCTGATGGTGCGGGCAAGGGCAAGGTAGTAATCGTTTTGGGTGGCAACCTCCGGAAATTTGGCCTGGATGTAGAAAAGATTGTCCAGGATCGCGCGATGCAGGGTTTCGATACTGGTTCCCGTACGGTCGTCTTCAACCAAAACCGTGGATTCGCATCTCGATGAATCCTTTTTCATGTTGGGACTCCTTTCACCAAAAAAATCTGAATTGTCATGATCCGGACTTTTGCGCAGTTGTCGGGAAATGCCGGTTTTTGAAAGAGTTCCCGCTCTTCCTTTCCCACTTAAAAACCATCGTTATTGTAATTGACAGGAATTCCTTTTTCAAGAGCGAGATAATGATTGATGACTTTTTCATATTATTTCGCAACAGAACGGTTGAACTGTGCGGCACGGCTCTTTGCGTCGCACCAGTAAAGCAGGATATGGGTACCAGGCAATGATCACGGAAAGTTTACCAGACAACCAAAGCCGCCAGGTTTTTGTTGTTAGGTGAAACGACAGGTTATGTTCCGAAACCATGCTCAATTTCTGTTTCCGTTGTCTTGACCGGGATAATTCGCCGTTCGATGTCAGACCAAATTTTTCGCTTTATCATTCGCAAATCATATTCGGTCTGCAGGTTCAGCCAAAACTGAGCTTCAACACCAAAGTAGCGCTGCAACCTCAAGGCGGTATCGGCCGTAATGGATCTTTTCCCGTTAACAATTTCACTGATTCTATTGGGAGGGACAGAAAGATCACGTGAAAGCTGATTTATGCTGATACCTAAAGGTTCCATAAAATCTTCACGCAGGATTTCACCTGGTGTAATCGGATCGAGAAGTTTGTTAGCACTCATATCAATACCTCAATGATAATCTACAATGTCAACATTAAACGCATTACCTTCATGAAACTCAAAACAAACACGCCATTCTTTGTTAATGCTGATGGCGAATTGCCCCTTCCTGTCTTCCTTAAGAGCATGAAACTTATTTCCCGGATTGAGAATTAAAGCGTCCAGACTGGAAGCGGCATGAAGAACCATAAGCCTTTTTCTTGCCTGCCGTTCAAAAGATTGGAAGCGGCGAACGCGTTGATCGTTGAACAGCTTTTCAGTGTCTCGGCACGCAAATGATTGAATCATACGCACACAGTATTATGGATGGCGTAATATGTCAGGCGGATTGTTTTTATATGTGGACTACCTCACGTTGCAGGCGCGCGGCTTGACCGAATCACCTGGAATGGGTTGTTGGCCTTTCAGTGTGCTACATGGATCATCTTGTTAGTGTCGAATCCCAAGAGTTTTGCTTTATTTATCAATTCAGATTTTAGGGATTCTTCCATATGGGGTTTTCTTGCCAAAATCCACAAATAGGATTTGTTGGGCCCGCATACCAGTGAATAGGAGTAATTTATTTTATCAAGGTCTATGATATTATAAGCTCCGTAAAAGGGGCCCCAAAAGGATACTTTTAATCTGCCAAGATTTGAATCACCAACGAAGAATGCTTTGCCGGTCGTCTCTTTCCATAGGTTTTTTGCGGGATCGAACCCTCTATTGACAACTTCAATGCCGCCATCATCTCTATAGCTGTATTCCGCGGTTACTCTTTCTAAACCTCTTTCAAAGGAGTGATCCAGTCTGGCTATTTCGTACCAAGTGCCTAAATATCTGTCGATATCAAAACCTGTAACAGGTGAAACATTTTCTGGAATGGTTACACAGGCGGATATGAGTATCGGAATAAAAATGAGCAGTCTTTTTATCATAAAACATTTCCTTTTGTAGGCAAACGTCCGCAAATAAGCTGCATGCGTGCCTAAAGCATTTCGAACCTGCATGCTTCTTACGGTAACCTGCCCTGTTTCTTCACGCCAGCCTCATTTGCATTGTTAGAATCTTTTATTTTTTTCTTTTGTCTTTTAAATAAATTGCCTTTGAGGGTCCATCGCCAACAGCTCTTTCTTCGATTTGGAATAGATTTGTCGCTGATGCAAGTTCCCCCAACTTTTTGAAACCATAGTTTCGTGGATCAAACTCCGGGGCCTGCTTTGCAATGTTACTGCCCACGGATGCAAGATGAGCCCAGCCGGAATCGTCCGAAGATGCCTCAACAGCGTTTCTTAACAAATTAACGAGTTTCGTGTCTTTCGTAAGTTCACTGGTTGTCTTGCGTTTTATTTTCTCACTATGATCATCTTTGGAGCGCAGCACTTCAGTGAAAATAAACTTATCACACGCAGAAACGAATGCTTTAGGGGTTTTTCTTTCTCCGAATCCATATACAAAAAGACCGGCTTCCCTTATCCTTGACGCTAACTTAGTGAAATCACTATCGCTGGATACGATGCAAAAACCATCAAATTTGCCGGTGTAAAGTAAATCCATTGCGTCAATTATCAATGCGCTGTCGGTTGCATTTTTACCTGAAGTATACCCAAATTGCTGTATCGGCTGTATTGAATACTGTAGAAGAACTTCCTTCCACCCTTTAAGGCCTGACAGCGTCCAGTCACCGTAAATCCTTTTTACATTAGCTGTCCCATACTTTGCGACTTCCGATAGTAGCCCGTCTACAATAGAAGGCTGCGCATTGTCTGCATCTATTAAAACAGCCAACTTTTCGACTTTTCCATCTGACATATTTTGCCTCTTATGGTTCTAACGAGTTTGTAGAATAAGTGAAGCCTTTTAATAACAATTGGATCAATTGGGGTATGACCAAGATATCTGTCTTAATTTACATTTAAAACATTCCAGAAATCCTTCTCTTTGCTTCGAAAAGCCAATACATCCAACGCCGGCAGTCCTTTGCAAATTTCAGTTGTTCCATGGTCACACCCATGACTGGAAATCCCCCACAACGGGCTTCTCAGGGGCAATGAAGTACGAATAGTCCCTTGAAGCCGCAAGGTTATGTGATATCGGGGTATCGTTTCCAGACTTTCCCGGTTGTATAACTGCTGGAAAAAATGTCGATGTCAGGCAGTATTACTCGTTGTCGCTTTATCCCTTCTCCTCCCCGCGGCCAAATTCTCCTCCAACTGCCGCAAGGTTTCTTCAAGCACAGGAAGCCGCTGCTTGTCTTTTGGATCCGTCGAGTTTTTCTTGAGTTCAATCAACATTTTTAGATCCAGCACTCGAAGGGTGTGACTCCTGAAATCAATTTCCACGGTGTGCTCCAAGAGGTCCTCATAGGACCTTCCCCCGTCAATAACAGCCAATACATCTAACGGGCCTTTCCGGGTCGTTAGGAGTACATTGCCCTTCCCCGATAGGTCACGCTCTTTCGGTTCAATCAAACTGTCGTCCAAACGACGATAAACAGCGTCAACCGATTTGAGAAAGGCGAGCAGTCTGGAAATATTTTCAGGGGATTGGCTGTGAACAATATCCACATCCATTGTTGTAACCGGGGCTCCCTGAACTACGGCTGCAAGGCCTCCGACCAGAAGAAAATCGACGCCTGCCCCTAGCAGCCCCCCCAGAACTTTACCCAGGCTTGCGTTCGTTGTCTTTCAGCCGTCTGTAGGAATCTCTCAACTCCAGAATTGTACGAAAAGTGTTGTCGTTGACCCGTAATCGCTCCTCGGGCGACATCCTTAAAAACATGGCCACCAATCCCTTATCTACGCCGGATTGATCAGCACCGTTTGTCTGGTCAGACATCTTTGGCCCTCTCTTGAATGTAATTCCGATCAGCAACGAACGGTGGGGATGAGTGGTTTTGAAAAGCGCCAGCTTTTCAAAATCCATCTCCATGCCCTTGTTCTACCTTTCCCTTCCCTCTCGAACAATATCCACTATTTCTTGTGTTGTAATATCAGCTTTAATTGTTGGAACGTCTAAGGGAGAAGAAGCGATTTTTTCCGGAACCAAAGCGAAGGTTCTACCGTCTTTTCTTCGAATTAGTACTTTTCCCGTGTTTTCTGCTTGGTCAAGAATCATGGCAAGTTTTTGCCGGGCTTCCGAATATGTATAAACTTGCATTTTAGACCTCCAAGGTTTCAACGTTGAGATTTTGAGCAGATGCCCTTAGCTTTGGATCCAATGTCAATAAGGGTGCCTTATGTCTGATAGCACAGACCATAAAATAAGCATCATATGCATAAATATTGGCCTGTTTAGATAATTTTAATGCCGCAACAAAATCTGGATCGATATAGCGAAGGGGGATGCTCTTAAAAATTGATAGTCCCTTTTCAGCTTCTTCAAGTGTCAATCTTTTTTGTTTGAACATTGCCGAAAAAGCGTTGCCAATTTCCCATGGAATAGAGCCGGGACCAATGAGGGTATTCCCTGTTGTAAGTTCAATGATTCTTTTGCGTTCGGGTTCACCGACAATCACCGAAATTAATGCAGAAGTGTCAATTACGATTTCCATTTTTGCCTCCGACAATATATATGACAATTGTACAACAGTTCTGTAATTTGTCAAGATCCAAGAGATAGAACGGGGTGGTAAGATGCCGGGCGGCGACATATTAAATGCTTTGAAGGTATAAAGAAATTAACGGAAATGAAAAACCTTGCTAACAGCCTCGGTATGAGCCTGGTCAATATTCACCACTTGGTTCTGTGTCTTCAATTTGACTTCTATAAAAATCCAGAAACTCAGAAGGAGACAAAATTTTTATTCCTTGCCGAGATGAATGCGGAAAATGGGCTAGATTGCCGGTAATTAAGCATCTAGCCTTTACAGCAATAGACGCTTCGAGAAAAGGTTCATCATCCGGATCAGATAACCGATCCTTGAGTGGCACAGTCGAGACGAATTGACCGTATTGTTTAATGAAATCGAGCAACGTATTTATATGCTCTTTGTCGAATTGAAACTTTGGACGGTAAAGAACCTCCTGATACTCCAATAAGATTCTTGCATCGAGACACAAAACAAGTTTGCCTGCTGAAATCATCCTCACAATTTCCCCGCCAGGTCCAAATGGAGTGAGTAAGCCGGAAACGAGAACATTTGTGTCTAATACGATTTTCATTTTTGACGCTTTGCCCGTACCGTCTTAATTTCAGTATTAATATCATCCATGGTCAATTTGTCGGTCCCTTTGCGTACGGATTCGTATTGAATTGATGCAACAGCATCAGTTGTGCGAGCCCGCCGGAATGCGGCCAGAACGTGTTCTAGATTGTTTTCATTAATTGATGAAATGATGGCGATGGGCCTGCCGTTACTCGTTAGTATCATTTCTTTTTGGCTTGGCAACTCCTGCCATATTTGGGCTGATTTTGTTTTTAAATCTCTTATGCTAAGAAATTTCATGATATCACCTCCAATCGTGCTTCAATTATATGCACAATTGGGGAACAATTCAAGTTTATTTTCAATTAACGGTCGTGCTTACCGGCTGGTGCATAGCGGCAGCGAAGCTCCAGTCCGGGCGCAGCACGTGGTTAACCGCCAATTATTTCATTCAAACCATCAATGATGAGAGCCAATTCTTCGTCAGATACTTTTGCTATCTTCTTGCCGATCCGCTTCGTTGAAAGAATTCTAATCTGGCTGATCTTTACCCAAGATTTTTTTGGAAGCTCGGTATCCAAAAGTTCCATGGTCAGCGGATAACCAGCCCTTTGTGGCTGACTGGTGATCGCTACAGCAATGACAGTACCAGATCTCTCATTAAACACATTATGGCTTAAAATAAGAACAGGGCGTAAGCCGCCCTGTTCGCTACCAATGACTGGATTTAAATCTGCCCAGTGTATGTCGCCCCTTAATATTCTGGCCATTCTTCCAACTCCGATGAGAAGCCTTCCTCCGCTAAGGATTGTTCGAAATCTGGGTCAAGCTTGGCGCACTCCTGGGCAAGACGACTTTTCTCTATGCGCATTAGTTTTTCGGTAACAGCCTGCTGGATAGCTTTGCTGCGGTTTGGAAAAAATTTGGTTTTAACGAGAATATCGAGCCGTTTAAGTGTATGGTCGTCAATTGTAATTGCGATTTTAGATGCTGCCATTTTAATCACCTCCGGTATGACAATACATCATACTTGGAGAGTTTGCAAGCATAATTTTACTGACGCCTAACGCCGACGGTAAGCAGCGGCCCGAATAAATTCCAATTTTGCACGGCCTTTGCTTAAAACCGCAATCTTCAAGCCGTCTGCTCCACTGTATTGTGTACGCCCGGCATGGGCGTGAACTTATGGGGTGGAAGTCCCCTATACGTGAATCCTGTTAATGTTTATGTTTTTAGTATATTAGCAAAAGTATTAGCCGACGGCAAGTCGAAGATCCCGAGTTTTTTTCGGGGGGCGTTTCCGTGAGGAAAGGTCTGAAGGGCTGGAGCGAAGCGTAAGGCGAGCCGCAGGCGAGAACGACCAAAGGGAGTAACAACCCCGAGCGCAAAGCTATGAGCCGACGAACAGAAACAGCATATAAGGCCCAGGCTCCGGGTGAGTTAAATGCTCAAGAGATATTCCAAGAGCTTTAGCAAGCTTACGGCGACTTACGAACATAATTGCCGGTTTATCCGATTTTTTTTACCAGCCTTGTTTCTTATCCCCGATATAATCTATCCAGCATGGCATGAAAGTATCTGAAAATTGATACTTTCCCTCGGTGGTTTTATAGAGTATTCCTTTTTTGACGAGAGAATCCAGGGATGCTTTTATGGAAGATGAAGGACCGATACCGTATTCCAGTTGAAAATCCTTAGAAAAGGGTTTGGGATCATCGTCGGCCATCAGGGCCATCAATAGTTTTTTTTGCTGTTGCGATACGGACCGCCATAACAATTCGTAATGCGGCGAGTCTTGCTGCGCAATGACCATGGGAAGCTGATCAATCTGCTCCGGCGTGACCACTCTGTTTTCGCGGGCGATTTCCCACATGTTATGGCAAAGTCTCTGAATATTGTGCGGTATATCATTGCCCAGCTCGAACAGCTTTTGCAAATCATTCCGATCTGCCGCATAGTCTCCTTTGCCCAGCCAGTTCATGATAAAGTCGGTATACGGTTTTCTTTCGATGGGACCGAGCCCCATAATCCGTCCCAATTTGTAGAATGCCCGCTTTCGATCCTTTGCCATGGAAAGCATCACCGATTCTTCCGAACCTGAAAAAATATAACCGATGTGCTCATGCTGTTGGACTTCCGAACGCAGCGCCTTTTCAAGACCATTGCCGTTAAACTTTGTGAGATCGGAAAATTCGTCGATAATTACGACCAATTTCCGGTTTTGCTTCTCTGCAAGCCGATCTGCATGATTCATTCCTTCGATCAGCGCGGCCAGTGACGCCTTCTCCCGAACAGCAACCTCAACCCCGGCACTCATCGAGCCGTTGAGTCCAACTGATATCTTTGGCCGAAGCAGGCGAAGACCTGAAAAAATTTTCATCAATTTTTCAGTATTTGTCTCAAGGGCTTTAGTCGTTCGATGTGTATAGGCTTCAGCCAAATTTCCAAGGCCGGGATAAGCATTGAGATCGATGTATGCAGAAGCTATCCCGATTTCATCGAGTCTGTCCATCAAGTTAAAGAGGAGACAGGTTTTGCCGTATCGTCTTGGAGAAATCAGAAAAATTCTGCTCAAATTGACCATTTCACGAGAAAGCTCATCCAGTTCCTGCTTCCGGTCCGCAAAAAATGGTCCGCGAACAATTCCGCCGAATTTAAACGGGTTTTCCATGTTGACCCACCATTAGCGTTATTAACGATTCGTCAGTTACGGTTCGGTATTAACGTACAACATAATATATTAATATGTCAATATAGTTTTTTATTATCGGAGCGAATCGACCCCTTCATTCATCAACCAACAATCCAAAATCGGAGGCTGGGGGATAGAGCGCAGAAGTCAGAGGTCGGAGGGAAGAACGTGCGAATGTTGGAAGTCGGAGGTTCGAGGTTCAAGGCGGGAAGATTCCGGTTGCTTTTTAGGCAATTTTTAAAACTTTTGCCCCGCGGATTTTTCTTTCTTTCAGTTCAAGTAACGCCACATTTGCCGATTCCAGGGGGTACTCCTCGATTTCAGGAATGATGGGGATTTCGGCGGCCAGTTTGATGAATTCGCTGACATCCTTCCTGGCGACATTGGCCACACTCTTTATCTCCTTTTCCATCCAGAGATGTTCGGGATACTTCAGCTTGAAAAGATAGTCTTTGTCTCTTTCCTCTTTCCGAATGGCATTGATCACCAGCCTTCCACCGGGTCTCAAATTTTTCAACGCTTCGACAACCGGTTTCCAGGCCGGTGTCGTGTCTATGATGCCATCCAGCTTTTCCGGCGACATATCTTCGGTATCGCCGGCCCAGGCCGCCCCGAGTTCAAGTGCAAAATCTCTTTCCCTTTTACTTCTGGCAAAGACAAACACTTTGGTGCCGGAGTATTTATGCTTCACCATTTTAAGCACAAGATGTGCCGATGCCCCGAAACCGGTAAGGCCAAGGTTCCGACCATCTTTGATGTTGGTAAGCCTCAATGATCGGTAACCGATGGCACCGGCGCATAACAGCGGCGCTGCTTGAGTATCGGAAAAAACATCCGGAATTTTATACGCGAAATCTTCCAGCACCGTCATATACTCCGCATATCCGCCGTTGGCATCCCGGCCGGTAGCCTTAAATGCTTCGCATAGATTCTCATTACCTTCCATGCAAAAAGCGCATTCTCCGCATGCGGAATAAATCCATGCGATTCCGACCCTGTCTCCTGTTTTATATCGATTCGCGTTCCATCCGGTCTCTTTGACCGTTCCGACAATCTGATGGCCTAAAACGACCGGGAATTGGGGCGGGGGGGTTCTCCCTTCGATTTCATCCAGCTCGGTATGGCAAACCGCGCATGCGGAAATTTTTACCAATACTTCTTTTTCTCCTGGAACCGGGTTCGGCAGGTCCTCAAATTGAAGCGGATTCTTGTTTTCCTTGAGATCGCAGATCTCGTTTAATACCATCGCTTTCATTTAAACGACTCCTCAAGTCGTTTAGAAAACAGGTGACCGCAAATGGACGCAAACGAACACAAATATTATATCTTGATGGGTTCCGGGTTCACCGTTCAAGGTTGAAAAGATATTCAGTTACAGATCATTTCTGAACCGTGAACCCTGAACCGATTAACCTGGGCATTAATATGATTCGTGTTTATTCGTGTTCATCTGCGGTTTCCGTCATATTCTTTTCTCTTTCCTATATCTGCCATCAGGTCGAAATTTTTGAAAAATCGGCGAACAAACCGAACAATTCGGAAATCATCCAAAGCAAGGTCAGCCTGTTGTTGCGTATTTTTTTCTCTTTGCTCATGACCATGACACTGTCGAAAAAAGTGTCCACCGGATCACGCAACTTGGCAATCTCCCGAAGCGCCTGATCAAAATGTCCCTTGGCAAGATGATTCGAAATCTTCCCTTTCATGTCTTTATAGGCCGAATACAATGCGGATTCGGATTCATGTTCAAACAGTTTTTCATCAACCTTCTTGCGAGCGGGAAGATCAGCCTTTTTAATAATATTGACCACTCGTTTGAAAGCGATGGCCAAAGGTTCAAAGTCCGCCGCTGCTTTCAGGTCCTGAAGCGCACGCACGCGATTCCATACATTCGGCACATTATCCGCATCGGCATCGGCAACCGCCGCAATGACATCTTTGGAAAAACCTTCCTCCACCAGCTGATAGGTTATTCGGTTTTGTATGAACGTGTAAATCGGATCGGCCATCTCTTTGATTTTTTTTGTCCCTTTTATGCCGTAAATGCTCAGGCTCTTTTCAATCAATTCTCTCAAGGAAAATGAAAAACCCTTGTCATGCATGATCTGGATTATACCGATTCCCTGTCGACGAAGGGCATAAGGATCCGAGGCGCCGGTAGGAATAAGCCCTACGGAGAAAAATCCGCAAATGGAATCGATCTTGTCGGCAATACCGAGCAGGGCGCCGATTACCGTTTCCGGCAGGGGTCCGCCCGAATAGATCGGCCGGTAATGCTCTTCGATCGCAGCCGCCACGGCTTCGGGTTCCTTCTTGATCAAGGCGTATGTTCTTCCCATAACGCCTTGTAAATTCGGAAATTCGTAAACAACGTGACTTTCCAGATCGGCCTTGCACAACCATGCGGCCCTCAGCAACTGCTTTTTTACATTCGGTTTCTGCCCGCTGGCATCCGCCAGGTACGCTGCAATTTTTTGTACCCGTTGAACCTTTTCGTACATGCTCCCCAGTTTGGCCTGGAAAAGGACACCCTTGAGTCTCTCGACCCATTCATCCATGGATTCTTCCACATCGCTTTTGAAAAAGAATTGCGCATCGGCAAGACGGGCTCTCAACACTCTTTCATGTCCGGTGGCGACAAGATTCAGATCCTTTGTCCGGGTGTTGTTCACGGCAATAAAGTTGGGCATGAGGTTACTGTTGTCATCAACCACGGCAAAATATTTTTGATGCTTGCGCATCGCGGTAATCAGGATCTCACCGGGTATTTCCAGAAATTCTTTATCAAACTTTCCGGCCGTGGCGATGGGATATTCAACCAGGTTTTTATTAATATCAATCAACTCTTCATCCGGAAATATTTTGCCGCCGGCCTCCTTGGCAGCTTTGTTAATCTCATTTTCAACAAGCTTACGTCGCTCTTCAAAATCGATAACCACATGGGCGTTTTTCAGGGTTTTGACGTAATCTTCCGGCGAGGATATTTTCACTTTCCTGGGTTGCATAAAATAGTGACCGAAGGTATACCGCCCGCTCTTCGTATCTCCCACTTCAAACGGAATGACTTGATTTCCCAAAAGGGCCACAATATAATGGATCGGCCTTGCAAAGGTGATATTTAATTCAGCCCATTTCATGGTCTTTGGAAACGGTGTTGTCAGAATTATTTCCGGAAGTATGGTTTTGAGAAGCGTCCGTGTTGCCAGTCCTCGCTCGGCAACCCGGGCACATACATAACGGCCTTTGTCTGTTTCTTTTACCGTCAAGGCGTTTACGGAGACCCCGACCTTCTCGGCGAATTTAATCGCAGCCGTTGTTGGGTTGCCGTTATTGTCAAACCCGACTTTTTCCGGAGGCCCCATAACTTCGGAGGTTAAGGATTTCTGTTTGTCCGCTACATGTTGAACTTCAATTGCAAGTCGCCTTGGTGTCCCAAAAACTTTTGAATTTCCATACTCGATGCGAAGATCGGTCATTTTCTGTAAGAGTGTCGACGACAAGGTTTGAAGCGCCGGTTCAATATACCCCGCCGGAATTTCTTCCGTCCCTATCTCAAGCAATAAACTTTTCATAATCACCTCTGTCTTATGTCTAAATTCACAAATTCCAATCACCGAAATCCAAAACCGTTAATCCGGAAATAGGCTTCCTTCTTTCCAATCCGAATTCTTTGTGCCCGGATTCTTTACTTTTCTTTTTTCAACAGTGGATACCCCATAGCTTCCCTTTGTTTCAGATATCCTTCTGCACATGCTCTGGCAAGATTTCTTATCCTGCCGATATAACCGGTCCTTTCGGCAACACTGATGGCGCCCCGAGCATCAAGGAGGTTAAATGTATGTGAACATTTCAAACAGTATTCATAAGCCGGAAGTACGAGTTCTTCTTTAATCATCCGCGCGGATTCGGCTTCATACTGATTGAAAAACTCCAGAAGCATGTTTACATTCGCCTTTTCAAAATTGTAAGTAGACTGTTCGACTTCCTGTTGATGATGTACATCGCCGTATGTAACCGTATCGGTCCATTTCAGATCGAATACACTGTCCACTTTTTGCAGATACATTGCAATACGTTCCAGTCCGTACGTGAGTTCTACGGATATGGGGAACAACTCGACACTGCCGCACAATTGAAAATAGGTGAACTGGGTGATTTCCATTCCATCCAGCCATACTTCCCACCCGAGTCCCGCTGCGCCCAATGTGGGAGATTCCCAATCATCTTCCACAAATCTGATATCGTGCTCAAGAGGATCTATACCCAGAACTTTCAGACTCTGAAGGTACTGCTGCTGTATATCATAAGGAGAAGGCTTTAAGATAACCTGATACTGGTAGTAGTGCTGCAATCGGTTCGGGTTTTCACCATATCGACCGTCGGTCGGCCGCCTCGACGGCTGAACGTAAGCAACATTCCAGGGTTCGGGGCCCAGTGCCTTAAGGAGTGTTGTGGGATGAAATGTCCCGGCGCCGACTTCCATATCATATGGTTGGGCCACCACGCATCCTTTTTGTGCCCAGAATCTCTCTAACGACATGATCACATCCTGAAAATTCATTTTTCCTTCCTTATCCGTATTTAAGTGATTGGTTGGTTATGCTGGACTTTTTCTTCTGCCTGTTACCAGCGAGCCGTATATACTTTGATATAAAAACACATCAATGAGACTTACAAAAGCCCCTCTGAATCAATCCCCACATTCAGCAGCAAAGCATCCTTTCGTGTCGTAAGAATGTTATTCCATGTGCTCCTTAGTTTTTCAATATCCTCTATATGCCCAAGCGCCCAAATACAGCCGCCACCGCCCGCTCCAGCAAATCTTACACCGCAATTTTTTTCTTTGCCGGATTTTACGAGTGCTTCGCCCATATCATCCAGTACTTCAGGCGTCATCTTCCTTCGGATTGAAGTTTCCCTGTTCATCTGTTCGCAGGCGTTATCGATATTTCGCGCCATGAGCGCATCGGCAAATTTTTGTGTACATACTATAATTTCAGCCCAAAGTCCATGGTACTTTCCGGAAAGAAATTGTTGTATCCATTTTTTGTTAACATTTTTCGATTCGTGCGGTATCCCGCAATATGCAAGCAACAAATGCTGCTCAAATTCAGGCAGGTGCCGCCTGGGTATAACGGTTTTTTTTCTGAAAAAGGGAACTTGACAATCTCCCGGCCAGTGCCACACATTCACACCGCCATAAACCGCCGCCAATTGATCCTGGAAGCCGCATGGTACGCCGGCCACACTTGCCTCTATCGTCTGCGCCAGTAAAGCGATCTTTCTTCGTGAAAGGGGCTCCCGGCCTTTTTTATGTTGAACCTTTGAAAACGCGGAAACAAGTGCAACAGCGGCGGCGGAAGATCCCCCAAGAGCACTTCGCGGAGGAGATGATGAGTCGATATGAATATGGACTCCGCCGGCTCTGAAATATGCCGCAATGGCAAAAATAAGCCCGAGCGGATGATCAAACGGCACCTGATCCAGAAAATATTCGGCATCTTTAAATCCTTTTGAAGAAACCTTTATCATCCCTTTATCATACGGTGAAAGCCGTACCGTTGTTCTTAAATTTATCGCAATGTTCACCGTACACGGATAAAGATGCCTGAGCGGATAATAAAAGGTACTGATATCCAGGGTACCCCCCATGTCGATCCTACACGGCGCCGAAGCTTCAATTTGATGAGATTCGATGATGTTTCGCATCTTCGCTAAGTACACTCGATTTGATTCAATTTTGATTTGAATTTCAAATATTGGCAAACCCGTTACGGAAAGCTTTCATTCCTTATTTGCCGTAAAAATTTCAAGCTTCGGGGACTTTTCCCCAAATGATAGGGCACAAAAGCCTCCAGGAACTCCAGACCTTCTCTTAAAGCACCGGAAACAAACTTGACCCGTACAGCCGTTGTTAGATCCCCCTTTTCGAGCCACAAAAGCTGTTTAAGGGTTCCTTTTGAGAGAAAATTTTTCGCCAGGGTTCCGGATGCACATCCGCCACAGATGATTCCTCCTTTTTCAAGATTAAATTCAACCCTGGCTCCCTTTATCTTCTCCACCTCAACCCGGCAAACGCTGCATTGTGTTAAATTCGGTGCGAGACCGGCTATCGTTATAAATCTCATCTGAAACAAAATGGAAAGTGCTGCTTCAGGTACTCGTCCGGCATCAAGTTCTTTAAGAACGTGATGAAATAGCTGGTAAAGCCGAGCCTCTACTTGGCCATTTTCCATCCAATCGTTGATGAGTTCGGCCCAATAGCTGGCATAAGCCGTTTTTAACATGCTGGATCTGATGCTTGGAAAGGGGTGTTTTAAAATGGCTTCCTGTAAAACGGGAAGCCCTTTTCTCAGGCCGGTGCCGTATACCACGTCCAATGCCGAAAAGAGTTCCAGTATCCCCCCAAATCGTTTTGTGCTTTTTTTGGCGGATTTTGCAATGGCGGTTATTTTACCCTCTTTGAGCGTAAATAGTGTAATGATTAAATCATAATCTCCGAAATCCGTCTTACGCAGCACAATCGCAGGTGTAGAATAACCCGGCATCTTTTCATATACCAAGGAGGGTCGTGGCGATAACAAAATAGAAAGTCACACTGATAATATCGATTGCCGTGGTGACAAAAGGGCCTGACGCGATTGCAGGATCGACATTGATTTTCGCCAAGGTCATCGGAACCAAAGATCCGGCAAAGGCTGCCATGGTCATGGAAGAAAACACGCCAATAGCTACAGACAACGCAAACAGAACTCCGGTATATTTCAATTTCGCCACCGTGCCGACAACAATGCCGTAAAAAAGACCCAGCAACATTCCCACCAAAAGTTGTTTGGATACCACCGACCAGATATCCCGAATATTTAGACGTCCGGTGGCAAGTCCCCGAACCGTAATGGTGGCGGATTGAACGCCGATATTTCCGCCCATTCCCATGATCACCGGAATAAATGCCGCCAGATAGGCCAACCTGCTTAAGCTGGATTGAAAATAACCGATAATAAAGGAGGCGATAATTCCGCCGACGCAGCTCGCAAACAGCCACGGCATGCGCATTTTTATATTTTTGAATATGGATTTGGTTTCAATGAATTCCTCGCCGGCGCCGACCATTTTTAAAATATCTTCCGTTGCTTCTTCCCTGATAATATCGATAACATCATCCACAGTAACAATACCGACCAATTTGTTCGTGTCATCCACGACCGGTACGGCAAGGATATCATAACGGGCAACGATTCTCGCCACCTCTTCCTGATCCATATCCGTTTTTACCGCAAAAACATCCGTGATCATAAAGTCTTTGAGCGGGGTGTCAGGCGGGACTACCACCAACTGCCTCAAAGAACTGACACCGATCAATTTAGCGTTCTCATCAACCACGTAAAGGTAAAATGGCATCTCCACATCCATATGCTCTTTTTGAAGCGAATGGATGGCCTCATCGGCGGTGGTATTTTCTCTTAACGCTATAAATTCAGGAACCATGATACCACCCGCCGTATCATCTTCATAGTGAAGCAAACCTTCAACCTCTTCGGAGCCCTCTCTTTTCATCTTCTTGAGAATGGCATCGGACTTCTCGACGGGCAGGCGTCCCAACAGGTCGGCGACGTCATCTTTTGGCATGAGATCAAGGATATCGACGATTTCGTCTAAATCCATTGCATCAACAATGTTCAAAAATGTATCGGCGTCGATATTACTGAAAATTTCGCCCCTGAGTTCGATATCCTTGATGAGGGTAAAAAGCTTTCTCTGGTTTTGGATCGACAAGGAACCAAGCACCAGGGCCAAGTCCGCAGCGTGGGTTTTTTTCACAATCTTAAGAAGGTGGCTGGTCGCATTTCTTCTTAGAAGTCTTTTAATGCTTTCAACAAGTATTTTATTGGACTCGCTGTGCATATTTCACATTATCCATCACGAATTCAGGTGAGAAGCACTACTGGATGATTTTAATAACGGACTGTTTTCGCAAATCGTCTATCCATGCCTGATATTTATGATCAACGCTTTCATTGTAAAGGATTTTTTCAATCTCTGGAGTAGCCTCCTCCAGAGGTTTCACCGGTGCATTCAATATCTCTTGGATGAAAAAAATCTGATAGCCCGGACCTGTTTCGATCACAGGCGTGAATTCTCCGGGTTTCATTCCTTCGACGGCCTTTTGAATTTCCGGGGAAAGCGAATCAAATTCGAACACACCCAAATCTCCTCCTTCAGGAGCCCCCGGTGATTCCGAATGTTTCATCGCCAAGGTTTCAAAAGGTTGTCCGGCCTTTAATTTTGCCAAGATATCATTCATTTTCGATTTTATCTCAAGTTTTTCATCCGAATCCGCAAATTCCGGGACCCTCATAATGATATTACGAAGATGATATCGTTTTTTCCCGAGATACTTTTCGTTATGCTTTTCATAATAGGATTCAATGTCTTCTTTGGTAATCACGATTTTGGATTTGACTTTAAGATTGACAAGTTTTGTCCTGAGTATCTGGTCCTTTATCTGCTTTCGATACTCCTGCATGGTTAACCCATCTTTAGCCAATGCCGCTCTCAGAATTTCATCCGTATAATGATTAACCTCTTTGATCCTTTCAATGGTTTTATCGACTTCCTCTTCGCTGATTTCAATTTTTGAACGTTTTATCTCCTGGTCTTCAATTTTCTCATTAATAAGGCGGTCAAGCATATTCTCTCTGACCTTGAAAAGCAACATCTGTTCTTTCTCGGGTAAATATCCAAAGGTTTTAATTTTTTCAGCGTATGGTTCAACCACGCTGTTAAGTTCCGAAAGCGTAATCACATCATCATTAACCACAGCGACAATACGATCTACAATTTCCGTGCCCTCGGAGTTTGTCAAAAAAGGATAACCGAACACACAATAAAATAAAGTAAGTATTATACAATATATTATTTTTTTCCGTATGGCTTTAAAACACTTATATTTCATTCCAATTTACCATGAATTGTTTTCTAACCCGTCGTTTTTTCTAATTGTTCTTTGTTTATTTCAACGGTGTATTTGTTTTTAAGTTCTATTATCCACGGCGCATATGCTTTTTCCATTTTCTCTCTGCGTAAAATTTCGATGATGGTCTTGTTCATATCTTTCGGCACCGCTTTCTCTTCGGATGTCATGTTATCATCATTGAGATGTTCTTTGTAATATTTCGATATGTCATCGGACGATATTTCGATCTTATCGCCCAGCTCTTTTGTAATCACCTTGTCCATAATCAAGCGTGTCTTTAATCCCTTTCTCCAGGATTGGTAGGGAACAGCATACTCAAGCATCATGTTCTGGAATACATTGTCGGGGTAATCCCCTTTTATATCTTCAAAAACCTTTTCGACCTCCGAATCTGTAACCGTAATGCCAAGTTCTTCAGCCCTTTCCAAGAGGATCATTTCTTCGGTCATTTGTTGAACCAGCCGAAAACGGGCTTCTCTGATGGTATCAGGTTGCTGTATGGTATTATGGGGATATGCGGTCTTGGCGATCTCAAAAGCCCTGTTGAAATCGCCGACAGTTATTGTCCTGTTCCCGACCTTGATAAGGTATTCCTCTATTTGCTTTGGCTTATTATCAGAACAACCGGTTATCATATACCCGCTCCATAATAAACCTATTAAGACTATAAATTTAGTAAAATTTTTTATCATCAGAAACCGGAATCGTCTCAATACTGCTTCAATTTGGCTTTTAACTCATTTAAATCTTTAATCATTAACACGTTGCATAACTTCTTTCAAGATGTTTTTGGCCTGAAGCATAAGAGAGGATGTACTCCCTTTTTTCAACCTGACCTTGATGAGATGATCTGGTGTAATTTCAAATCTATCCCGTTCGGAAAGAACCAGGTCGATGATGCCGGAAGGATTTTTCTGGTGGACTTGCGAAAACGAAAGGGAAAGCTGACGTCCTGTGAAATCTACCCGTTTGACCCCGGCCTTTATGGCCATCACCCTGAGCATGATTTTTAAAAGAAGATTTTCCGTTTCCATCGTCAACGCACCAAATCTATCGATCAACTCCGCCTTGAAGTCAGCGATTTCATTGATTTCCGTCATTTTTGCAAGTCGACGATACGCTGAAAGTCGCTGATCGATATCCGGTATATAGGGTTCGGGTATCAAAGCCGGCATATCAATGTTAATCTCAGGTTCAAGACTTTCTATAACCGTCTCCCCTTTCAACTCTGCCATGGCGTTTTCCATTAGCTTGAGAAACATGTCATAGCCCACCGCAGCAATATGGCCCGATTGAGAAGCCCCTAAAATTGTTCCGCCACCTCTGATCCTTAAATCGCTCATGGCAATCTGAAATCCAGAGCCGAGGTCACTGTGTTCCATTAAAACCTTCAGGCGTTTTTTAGCATCTTTGCCCAGCGTACTTTCCCTGGGTATAAAAAGATAGGCATAGGCCTGTTCATCCAGACGTCCGACACGACCGCGCAGTTGGTAAATCTGAGCAAGTCCGAACCTGTCCGCCCGATTGATTAGTATGGTGTTGGCGGAAGGGATATCAAGGCCGGACTCAATGATGGTGGTACACAACAGCAAGTCAATTTCCCTGTCCATAAAACGCATCATGACATACTCCAGCGCTTCCTCATCCAGGCGGCCGTGAGCCACATCAAGCCTAACATCGGGTACCAGTTCCAGCAGATGTTTTGCCATCGCATTTATGCTATGGATATTATTATGAACAAAAAAAATCTGCCCCCTTCTGTTGAGCTCTTTTTGTATGGCCTCCGAAATGACGGCGTCATCAAATTCAGAAATATAGGTGATAATAGACTTGCGATGCTCCGGGGGTGTTGAAATGAAACTGATATCCCGCACTCCCATCAGTGACATGTGAAGCGTTCTGGGTATTGGTGTGGCGGTTAATGCAAGAACGTCCACCGTGCTTCGTATCTTCTTCAACTTCTCTTTATGTTTGACCCCGAAGCGCTGCTCTTCGTCAAGGACCAAAAGCCCCAGATCTTTAAACGCCACATCTTTCTGGATCAGCCGGTGTGTTCCAATGACAATATCTATCTTTCCGGTTTTAAGATCATTTATAATTTTGCGTTGTTCCCTTGAAGAACGGAATCTGCTCAGGCATGCAATGTTAACGGGATAATTTTGAAAACGTTCTGAAAACGTTGCAAAATGCTGCTCTGAGAGTACCGTCGTCGGCACAAGTACGGCAACCTGTTTACCATCATTGACCGCCATCAGCGATGCACGCAGTGCAACTTCCGTTTTTCCGTATCCGACATCACCACATACCAATCTATCCATTGGAATCGGTGCCTTCATATCATTGAGCACATCCTCGATGGCGCTGAGCTGGTCTGCCGTCTCTTCAAAAGGAAAGCCCATTTCAAAGTTCTTAAAATCAGTGTCCACATCCCTGAAAGCATGTCCTCGGCTAACCTTTCGACCGGCATACAGTTTTAAAAGCTCTCCGGCAATCTTCTCCGCTGATTTTTTTACCCTTTCCTTAACCCGCTCCCAGGATTTACCGCCCATCTTGTCGAGAACCGGCTCGATTCCATCTACACCCATGTATTTCCGAACCATACCCATCCGATCGACAGGCAGGTAGAGTTTATCACCATCTTTATAGACAATAAGGAGGAAATCATTGCTCGATCCGTTCAGTTTCAGTTCAACCAGACCTTCATATTGTCCTATGCCATGGTCGACGTGAACAACAAGATCCCCTTTTTTTAAATCTTCGAATTCAACGAGTTGGGTTTGAACTTTAGGCTCCGGTTTTAGCCTCCGCCGGTGCGTTGTTCCAAATATTTCTTCCTCCGTGATAATCGCCAGAAATTCAGCAGGCCATACAAACCCCGAAGAAATCCGCCCCTGGCAAACGAATGCCTGCCCTTTGCTGTTTTTTATGTCTGCGAATCCTTCAATATGCCTGAGCTGAATGCCATATGGCGTCAACAGCGAAATCAGTCTCTCGCCCTGTGTCCGGTTGCTGGAAACGATAAGCGTATTAAACCCGGACTGCCGTTGATTTTTGATCCAGTTTGCAAGTGGTAAAAAAAGGTTTTGTTCCCGTCGGCGCTTGAGTTCAAGGCCGATGTCGATATTGTCCTTCACGATAATGTCAAACTGCCCGTAAGGAACTTTTTCAGGCACGGTTTCTTTCACCACGTGGAGCTTTTTAAGGTTAAGCGTCTTTTTAAGCTTAAATACGGCCTCTGCCTCCTGCCATGACAGATAAAGACTCTCGGGCTCGACACAAAGCCGTGATTCCTTTTGCGCAGCACTAAAGCTTTCGGATGCCTGCAGCAGCGTTTGGTCTGCCGCCTTTTCCAGCTCTGACGGTTCTATCAGAATAAAAATGGCGTTTTTGGGCACATAATTGAAAAAAGAATCCGGATCGGGATAAATTAGTGGAATCAGGCTCTCAATCCCGGGAAAGGTGCCGTCTTTTCTGATTCGATGGACCAAATCTCTGACTCTGGTTACAGGTATATTCAGGCGCGATGATTGCTTTCTTATTCGATTTATCACCTGATTTAGATGTTCTGATTTCAGGACCGTTTCTCTGGCCGGCAGTATGACGGCCTCCCGAATGTTTTTGATCGTTCGTTGGGATACCGCTGAAAAGGATCTTAAGGACTCAACCGTATCACCAAAGAGTTCGATTCTGATCGGATCTGAATAGAGTGTCGAAAAAATATCCAGGATACCGCCCCTTGTACAGAAATCCCCGGGTTCCTCAACAATCGCTGAACGTTCATAACCACCGGATATAAGTTTTTCGATCAACCGATCCCGCTCGATGTCTTCACCAACCATGACAAGTTCGGCATACTCGCATATTTCCTGTTTGGGTATAATTTTTTGAATCAGGGCAGTTATGGTCGTAACCATCATGGGCGGCGCATCACCGGCAATCAACTGATAAAGCGACCGGATCCGTTTGGCTGCTGTTTCGTTGTGATATAAGAGATTTTTAAACGGTGAAATATTATACGGCGGGAAATAAATCAGGGGGGGGTAGCGTTTTTCTATAAAAAATTCAAGGTCTTCTATGAATATTTCAGCTTCCCTCGTCGAAGGCGTAATGACAACAACGGGTAATCTGCTCTGCATATATAAACAGGTTACGAGATATGCCCTTTCCGAACCGGATAGTCCTGTGCAAGTGGTATCGTAATCCGTGCCGGCAATGTTATCAAACAGGTATTTTAGTGATATTTTTTCTTGATTTTGATTCATAAACAAAGTAGTAATTTTTTCATTGTGCCGACGTAGCTCACTCGGTAGAGCAGCTGATTCGTAATCAGCAGGTAGGCGGTTCGATTCCGCCCGTCGGCTCCACCCATTTCGGGGATTTTCGCAATTTTATTCTGGAAACCCGTTTTATTTCTTGCCTTTAAAATTAGGTGTTTCTTCAAATCGATATAACCCAATTCGTATCTTAGTGCAACCGGCGTTTATGTTCCGGGAAAACGCTTTTAACCAAAATAAAAGGAATTATCGTGAGTTATAAAATAGGGTTTGCAGGAACCGACGGGAGGACCCTTCTTAGCGCTTTAATTACCTCAACAGCCACAAGTGAGCATTATCAGAATAATTACAAAGGCGTTGTTATTCGGGGAATGCCGGCCATGCAGCCGTTTGCAATGGCCATGAATTGGCCGGTGGATTTTATTCAGACGGCTGACAACTCCAGAGAAGGGTATGCTGCCGCAATCATCGAAGCGCTAAAGAGCGGGGCCATCGACTGCGTGATGCCGATGCCGGAAGATTTGCTGCTTGGCGGACTGGTCGATGAACTTGGAAATTCCGGCTTTCTCGATCGGATCGTCGGCTTTGATCGAAAAAGTGCATTTCTTGAAGGTGACAAAATCGCCTGTAAATATCTTTGCAGCCAATATGGTATTCCGGTTGCAGACCGATGGCATGAAGTCGATGCCCGTAATTACGAAGAAGTTTTAAGAACGTGTCTGTTAATTATCGACGGATATGGCGGTGCCGTGTTGAAGTATCCTTACAGTGCCGGCGGAAAAGGCTCCCGTATTATTTTAAATGCTTGGGAAGTCAAAGAAGTCTATAACACCCTGATCAATGATTACGGAAAAAATTATAAACGATTATTCGGGAAAAAATCCAAATGGCCGCTCCTCATCGAATCGAGGATGTCAGGTGTGGAAATATCGTTCAACATTTTAATCGATAAAAACGGACATTTCCAAATTCTTCCCACCTCCATGGATTACCCGGAACGATTTCCGGGGCCTGCCACAAAAGACAATCCGATTACCGGCGGAATGGGCAGCATATCACCCCATCCCATGGAAACATCCGACCTGATGGAAATGGCCGCAGCAGAAATTGTAAAACCGCTGATAAAAGCCTTGAAAGAAAATAACATATTACGCCCATGCCTGGTATATCCCGGCTGTTTTTTGTCTTTTGACAACACAATGGCGCCAAAAAGAATTCGAGTTTGCGAAATAAATATTCGGCCCCCGGAGCCTGAATGGCAACCGATTGTTCGTAGGATAAGAAATCTCGGAGCGCTAATTCAAGCCACACTTGAAGGTCGTTTGGATGAAGTGGCGCCGGAGGTTCGAACAGAGCAAATATCCATCTGCACGGCCCTGGTTACAGGGGCTGGCGGCCCGCAAGGCCAGAAAGGATATCCCTGGTCTTGTACCAGGGGAGAACCCGTCGATATCGATTTCGACTACTTGAAAAAGAAAAAGATACAGATAATTCCATCTGCAATGACCTATTCAAAAGATGAGAAGATTTTCAAATCCGATGGCAGTAGGGTCGTATATTGTAATGTCAATGCAACCGTTAAACCCGGGGAAAGCAGAGCAAAATTAGCTGAACAGCTTCGCAAGAAAGTATTGACGGCCTTTGAAAATGGTAAAATACGGGTCATACCCCGCGAAAATCCCGAAGGAAATCGACTCGATTTGCGAAACGATATTGGAAACCATTTCGATATCGCTGAAGAATTACTCCACCAAATGTAGCTATGTCAGCTATGTTTAATGTCGATATTGAATTGACTATCGATTGTTAAAATTTTCAGTAACATTAAAATTCCGGTTTAACCATCTTGACAAATATAACCGTTTTGGCATACCGATATAGAGTCAACCGGCCGTAAGGAGGTAGCTGAATGAATGATCCGGACGATGAAAAGATAAAAGCCGAAATCGACAAAATCATGTCAAATATCAATAAGATTATTAAAAAAATTGAAAACCTTGAACCGAGCAACAGCGATCACCCGGAACAAAATAAAGATTGACGTTGGTTAATATAACGACATTCAATACAGATTTAAAAAAGAACGATTCGTTTAGGAGGTGCAATGGCATTAACAAAAAATGAAATTGTCACGAGTGTACATGAATTGGGTTTTTCCAAGAAACGATCTGTAGAAGTCATCGAAACTTTACTGGAAATTATTAAAGGTACACTGGAAAAAGGTGAAGATGTCCTGATTTCAGGATTTGGCAAATTCTGTGTTAAGAAAAAAAACCAGCGGAGAGGTCGAAACCCTGCTACCGGAAACGACTTGATACTAAAAGAGCGCAAGGTGGTTACATTCAAGTGTTCAGGGAAATTAAGGGACAAGATCAACGGTCAATGATCGCCCGATGGATAAGGTCCATATCAATCATTTTACACACCCGTTTTACTGAGCCATACAAACTGATAGGGATTCAACCCCAATTCGTTTGTACGGAAATCTTCACCGGTAATCAGGTCATTCATCCAAGAATGAGCCGTGGCACCCGACAGCGAAAGCACAATCCGATTGGATGAAATATTGGTTATGGCATATATTATTTGATCCTTCGCATACCTCGCGATGACAAACGCTTTGGGGTTGATTTCCAGTATCTCAAAATCCGCCTTCGGATGAAAAGCAGACTGTTTTTTCCGGACCTTGATCATTTTAATATAGTTATAAAAGATCCTGGAACGAAAAGTTTCAGGATCTTTGAGTTGTGACAACACTTCATCAACCTGAAGCTTTTCCCGGTTGATGGTTCTTGCGCTTTCGGTCCGCCGAACGCCCATACTCCAGTTGCGTGAACCGAGCACACTGTGAATATATGAAGCTGGGACCCCTGGTAAAACGAACTGGATGGCTTGCGAAGCCAGAAATCTTGGAATATGCCAAATATCTCGTTTATTTTCAGGGTCTCGTAGGGCATCTACATAGGTAACATTCAACTCGTACGGACTATTGGAACCATCCGGATTCCTTTTATAAGAAACGCCCCCGCCATTCTTTTTCACGATATCAACGAGTTTTTCAACTTCCGACTTGGACAAAATCCCTTCCAAAGGGCGCACGCCGATTCCGTCATGGGAAGCCGTGAAATTTAAAAACGTATTATAAGGAGAATTTACATGCAGCGTTTTGGCCCATTCGGACAGCAATGTCGAATTTTCCTGAACAAAAGAATAAAAAAGCAATGGCGGCAACGTAAAATTATAGATCATCTGTGCTTCATTCTTTCCGTCGCCAAAATAACTCACGTTCTCTCGATGCGGCACATTGGTCTCTGTAATCAGAAGGACGTCCGGTGCTGTAACATTCAATATTTTTCTAAAAAGTTGAATGATTTGATGGGCCTGGCTCAAATGAATGCAGGATGTGCCGATTTCCTTCCAAAGATACGCAACGGCATCGAGACGGATAGCGGTTGCGCCTTGCTCCACATAAAAAAGAAGGGTTTCAACCATTTTACTAAGCACATCCACGCTCCTGTAATTCAAATCGATCTGGTCGGCACTGAACGTAGTCCAAACATAAACGGCGTCACCGGATGTTTTGTTGAATCGGGTTAATACCGGTAAGAATCGGGGTCTTGTCACCAGAGACAGATCGGTTGAAGGATCGACTTCAATGGCGAGGTCCTTATAGTGCGGCTTCTCATCCAGATAGTTTTGAAACCATTTGCTCTTGGAAGAGGCGTGATTGAGTACGAGATCAAACATCAACTTAAACTCACGTTCCAACCGTTGAATTTCCTTCCAATCACCAAGTTCGGGATTAACCGCAAAATAATCGACGACCGAAAATCCATCATCCGAAGAAAAGGGAAAAAACGGCAAGATATGTATGGTTGAAAACACATCTTTTAACCGGCTTACGGCAAACTTATAAAGTGTTTCCAAGGGAAGCTCTCCCTTTTTCTTTAAGGTATCGCCGTAAGTTATCAAAAACACATCCTCCTGAGAAAAAAAATCCTTTCTTTTACCTTTACGTACCGGGAATCTCTCGATTAATGGAAGAATTTTTTCAAACGCCCGGTTTCCGGTTTTTATGCCGTAAATCCCGTTAAGGATATGTTTAATCGCTTCAATGCCTTCCAACTTTATTCTCCTGATTCTGTTATATCACCGGCAATTTACCCGAAAAATCTGTCAGGGGGAAACTTCTTCGGAATCAAGATAACCGTATCTGTTTAGACTTTTGAAACAAATCTGTTTTTAGAAAGCGATTCATTTTCAAAAGGCTAAATTTTTATAGATAAACAAATACGGACTGTCTTTTCAATATTATTCTTTCGGGCGGGAAGCTTATGTAACGTAACGGGAAATAAAGTGATCGTTTATGCGACATCGCATACCGCGAAAATATAGACAGTGGATGTTGATTTTGGATTAAATGGGGATATCGTATGCCTTGATTTTACTCAACAAGGAGGGGTGACTGATCTCAAGCATCCTGGCGGCTTTGGTCCGGTTGCCGTCAGTTGCTTTTAGTGCCTTTGTAATGAGTCTTTTTTCCAATATTTTCTGGGCGGCCTTCAAAGAGTACCCGTTAAAAAAACTTTCCATCCTTTCTGTTCCCAAACCATCACCCAAATCAAGCGGAAAGTTTTCGGGCAACAGCATCGTTTCTTCAGCCAGCACCAGAGCCCTCTCGATGACATTACCAAGCTCCCTGACATTTCCCGGCCAGGAATATTTGAGCAGAAGGGACATGGCTGCGGGCGTTATCCCTTTTATGTTTTTTTTGAGACTGATATTGAAACGGTCTATAAAATGTTGACACAGAATCGGTATGTCTTCCGGACGATCCTTTAGCAGGGGCAGTTGGATTGGAAGCACATTCAGCCGGAAAAAAAGATCCTCGCGAAATGTTCCTCTTTGAACTTCGTCCTCAAGGTTTTTAGACGTTGCGGCGATAACGCGTACATCGATTTTTTTGGTTTTTGAATCACCCACTATTCTGATTTCATTTTCCTGCAACACCCTCAGAAGTTTCACCTGTAGGGATAAGGGTAACTCTCCGATTTCATCTAAAAATATTGTTCCCCCATCCGCTTCCTCAAAAAGGCCTATTTTATCTCTGTCCGCACCCGTAAAAGCGCCCTTTTTATATCCAAAGAGTTCGCTTTCCAGTAAATTCTCAGGAATACCGCCGCAATTCACCGGTACCAAGGATTTTTTCGCCCTTTGCCCTGCAAAATGGATACCCTGTGCGATCAATTCCTTACCGGTGCCGCTGGCACCGCAAATCAATACCGTGGTATCATACTGAGCCACTTTCTCGGCGGTCTTGAATACAGCGTCCATAGCCTTGCTTTTTGCAACCATATTCCCAAAATGATAATCATCCTGAATCTTTTTGATGCGTTCTTTTAACCAAAGATTCTCTCTTTTCAGGCTCTCGCGCTCTTCCGCTTTTCTGAGGGTAAGGAGGACCTCGTCTAATTTAAACGGCTTGGATATAAAGTCATATGCACCTTTCTTCATGGCTTCGACAGCGGTATCAATGCTGCCATATGCGGACATCATGATGACCGTGCTGGCCCATAATTTGTCCCGCGCGGTTTCAAAAAACTCCATTCCACTCATATCCGGCATTTTTAGATCACAAAGAATAAAATCATATAATGTCTTATCAACCATATCCAAAGCCTCTGAGCCACTGGATGCCGTAAAGACTCGATAGCCTGATTTTTTTAGCATTGAAGACAGCATATGCCGCATATTTTCTTCATCATCTATGACGAGTAAGCGTTTTTGGGGAAACAATTGTTTGTCTGTTCTTTTATTATCCATTTTTGAAATCCTCATCTAAACAAAGCGGCAGATATACCGTTATGGTCGTGCCTTCGCCTTCTTGACTGGTTGCTCCGATCCGTCCTCCCATTCCCTCGACAATCATAAAACATACGTATAGGCCGAGACCGGTTCCCTTTCCAGATCCTTTGGTCGTAAAAAAAGGATCAAAAATATTTTCAATATCCGCTTTGGGAATACCAGGGCCATTGTCGATATAGTCTATTTTCAAAACGTCCCCACCTTCCGAAGAACCATTCCAACTGTTTTTTCTGACCTCAGTGGAAATCGATATTTTTCCGCGTGAAACATTCTCAGCCGATAGAATTGCATCCGCTCCATTTATAATTATATTCAAAAAAATCTGCCGCAATTGATTCGGATCCGCCATAACCCGATCATTTCCGGCAGATAAGTTTAGATCCAAATCTATATCGGACATTCGAGGATGAAATCGAGATGCACCAATGGTATCTTCGATGATTTCGTGTACCGAAACTTCATACACATCCTCCCTCGAGGCTCTTGAGAAATCAAGGAGCTGGCGGATCGTTGTATCGATCCTCTTTATTTCAGTTTCTGCACGCAGAAGAAATTCTTTTTTGTCTTCATTTGAAATGTCATCATTTTTGAGCAGTTCGAGATAGCCGATAATAATACCGATGGGATTTCCGATTTCATGGGCGATTCCTGCAGACAATCTGCCGACGGATGCCAATTTTTCCGCTCTAATAATATCCTTTTGCGCCTGTTTTAAATCTAAATTTGCCTTCTCAAGGGATGCAACGGCAGTCCGGAGTTTTTCTTTATCCTCGGCAAGATGCCCAAGCATTCTGTTCAATGCCTTGGAAAGCTTGTTGAACTCGCTGTCTTGATTCTCAGGCAGAAAAAACATCTCATCATCATCTTGATATTCCTCTGCTCGTTTGACCAATCTATGTAACGGTTTTACAACAACTCTCGACATCAGATAAAAACCAATAAAGGTAAAAACGATGCTATTTACAACTATGTATATTAACAATACATATTGTGTCTGCCTTAAAATCTCATATACCCCGGTAAGCGGTAACGTAATACTGCCCGCCCCCACAATCCTCCCTCCCCGGATTAAGGGTGCTGATACAATCATGTCCTGACTTTGCCGCCACACTCCCCCCCAGGTTGAACCAAAAAATCGGGCCGTTTTTTTTCGTGACTGAATTGTCTGTCGGGTTATTATTTTAAGTTTTTCCTGCAATTCACAGTCTTTGCCGACTGAATAAAGGATGTTCTGGTTTTCATCCATAACCAGAAGGCAGGAAAATCCCGTGTCTTTGAGCTTTACGGCAAAATCTTCCTGAAAATCTGAAGGCAAGATGATGTTTTCCGATTTCGAAAAAAATTTTGGGTTGATTTCGACGGCTGATAAAAAAGCATGTCCCCTTGAAATTTCAGATCCTACGAGGGCCTTTTGCATCAGGATTATCATTACAAATTCGGTGAAAATCATTGCCAGCAAAAAAAGCACCACCAATTGAATAGCAATATTCGTTTTTAGACTTCGGGTATACACATTGGGCCTTATAAATAGGAATAAAATATTTTAGACCGTTATTACATCAATATCGGCAATATTTAGTTAATACTGAAATATCCAAGCAAAAATTATTGAAAGGACGGGGAGTTTTTTTTGAAAACACTTATATAGGATGAATTTGATAAAGTGTAAAATCTTGAAGAAGATCTAAACCGGATAAACCTGCAAGCCTTCGGCAAATACAGCTACCGGGTATCTTGTCAGGTCGAAAGGATCACCGTTCCAGCAGACGAAGGATGCCCATCGGCCTTTCCGAAGGGTGCCAAGCATTCGATCAACGCCTAAGATTTCGGCATTGCACCGGGAAATGAGCTCAACGGCCTGCTGTTTTGACAGGCCGGCGCGGATGAACCAGCGGGTCTGCGTAAAAAGATTTCTGGCTTGACTGACGGGGTGGTCGGTCATCAGTCCGTATTTCACCCCGGAATCCAGAAGATGCCGGATGTTTTTCCAGTTTTTGTGCTTGAGTTCCACCTTGGATGCAAAGCCGTCAATTGGCCCGTAAATGACCGGAATACCGATTTTTTTCAACTCGCCGAAAATATCCGGAGCATGCACGTCCATGGCATGCTCGACCGTTACCCTGAACTTGAATTCATCCACAAGACGCAGCATGGCTGCAATATCGTCAATTTTATGGACATGAATCCTCAGCATCTCTTTGCCCTCCAGAATATCCCTGAGAATCGCCTGAGTCGCTGAAAAAATGATTTCTTCTTTCTTTTTCCCCTTGGCGCGGCGTTGCATTTCCATCTTTTGACGCACTTCAACCAGTTGTCCCCTGAGAAGGCTGATGGCCCCCATGCGGGTTGACGGTCGTTCTCCCTTCCATTCCTTGTTGGACATCGGATTGTAGCCCAGGGCTGCTTTGATTCCGGCCCGTGAGACCAGAGCACCGTTGCTGTGTTTGGCCCAGTGGCGAATGACTGCGGACCGCCCGCCAAGAATGTTACCGCTGCCCGGAACGATACACGAATACAGCACTCCCATCTCGATTGCGTCTTTAAAGGAGTCATCGTCCATTTGCAGTGAATCGAGGGCGTCGGAAAGAACCGGAAAGCTATTCATTTTCTCGTTGACTTCCCCTTGATCATTCGGCTCTCCGGCACGATACATACCGATGTGGCTGTGCGGATCAATAAAGGCCGGCGTAATAACATCAAATTTACCTGAAAGCCTGCCTTCGGCCGTTTTCGAAATCCCGGCGACCCGGTCGTTTTTGATTTTAAGAAAAGCATTTTCGTTCAGCGATTGACCGGTGTATATAATTTTGGCAAAAACACAATTCATTCTTAAGTCCCTTTCAGTTCTGATCCGCATGTAGTCTTCGGGCCATGGTTTAATCTTTTCAGAATAATTAGAAATTAATATTATAGGCTGTTATGAAATTAACATCGGCAATATTTTGTTAAAACTGAAATACCCAAGCAAAAAATAATTGAAGAGTCCCTGCAACAACCTACTGAGAATCTTCCCGTTACCGTATTTTGCCTATTTAAAATTTGCTCGCTAACCCCAACATTCCCTCCCTGTTAAGTGGGATTTCCACTGCGCGCCAACAAGCCACTGAGAATGCGCTCGCTTTTGCCGATTCAATTCAAAAAAAAACCCGAAACCATCATTTAATGATTCCGGGTTATATAAAAAATTTTCGGCGGCGTCCTACTCTCCCGCTCAGCTTCCCAAGCAGTACCATCGGCGCAAAAGAGCTTAACTTCCGTGTTCGGGATGGGAACGGGTGTTTCCTCTTTGCTATTGCCACCGAAAAAATGTTTGCCTTTCAGTAGAGTAACAATTTTAGCATAAGTACATAAAAATGTTCAAAAGATTGTGTGAATTATTTTGTGGCCAAGCCTCACGACCGATTAGTACCAGTAAGCTAAATACGTTGCCGTACTTACACATCTGGCCTATCAACCTTGTCGTCTACAAGGGGTCTTCAGTTCCCGTGTTTCCACGGGAA